>ENA-UERM01000004-UERM01000004.1-human-gut-metagenome-genome-assembly--contig:-NODE-4-length-188402-cov-6.347612_pt1 | contig 188402 bp, 164 predicted proteins | sample MGYA00242983_ERZ507983 | MGnify/ENA primary metagenome ERZ507983 (study PRJEB26167, sample SAMN06115432) | human gut metagenome | host: Homo sapiens | place: China:Shanxi | collected 2015-04-29...
CGCATTGTTTCTTCTCTTTTGAAGATTTCAGCAGACAACTCAAAAGATATAATTATAGAGATTATAACTGCTTCCCAATGCGGCCACTTGGATGGAAATCTCCAAAAGATACACTCCGTGATTTCATCAAGTACGGTGTAACATATGTTTGACAAACCAACAGGAAGCTATAAATTAAGAAGTAAGATATAAGATTATCCTTTGTAAAAACAGGGAAAATCCTGTATAATTGAAATGCAAATGATTTACATTCTCATTCACATTCATATAAAGGAGTCATAATGAATCAGCTGATAACTGCCCTGATTATTCTGGGCCTGGCTGCGTGGTTTGTATTTTCCCTGCGAAAAGTCATACAGGGAGCTGCCGGGTGTGCTCGGTGTGGTATTTCTTCCCTGAGGCGTCATAAGAAGGGGGCGTCTGCGTATGCGACCGTTAATGGGCATCCGGTCATTCTGGACAGGAGAGAGGCACAGAAGAGACGGGAATCTCTCCGGCAGGCAATGATGACCCGGCGGAAGAACTGACAACCAGCCCTGTGCGTAGCAAAAAGAGGGTTGTAACGAAGTAAGGCCTGTGGCCATGGGTTTTGTTACAACCCTCTTTTTTATTTTTATTCAGAAAGGATGCCTGTATACTTTCTCTGAAATGGGGTCAGCGATTTCTGCTGTGGGTAAAAAGCATGGTTACGAGAAGGGCACCGGCAGCAACCAGAGCGGTGATGCCACCTGGGGCGGCTCCGGCATAGTAAGAGATGACCAGTCCGGACAGGATGGCGAAAAAACTGTAGCCCACAGAGGCTATAAATGTGGTTTTAAATCCTTTGCGAAGCTGTAGGGCTGAGGCAACTGGCAGGGCAATGAGAGAGGAGATGACCAGCATTCCTACAGAACGGATGGAAATAGCGATGGCAGCGGCAACCAGAATGGAGAAAATATAATTTATGGTCTTTACATGGACTCCGGCAATGCGGGCTGCCGTTTCATCATATGCCAGGTAAAGAAGCTGGTGATAAAAAATAATAAAAGTGGCTACAGCAGCGAGGCTGAGGGCGGCAGTTACAGCCAGGTCCACGTTGCTTACGATGAGTATACTTCCGAACAGATAGGCACTGGCGTTGGCATGAAGCACCCCGGAGGTTATCAAAGTGATGGCAATGCCTACGGAAACAGACAGTACAATAGCCAGAATCAGATCCGTATATTTTCGGAAATACTGACGGAGAAATTCAATAGAGACACCGGCAACAGAGGTAAAAATAAAAGCAGAAACAATTGGACTTGCCCCGAAAAACAGGCCCAGGGTTACGCCGGCCAGTGAAGCGTGAGCCAGTGTATCACCAATCATGGAATACCGTTTCAGTACAAGGAAGATGCCGATGCATGGGCAGAGGATGGCAATACAGATGGAAATCAGCAGCGCATGCTGCATAAAGGTGTAATCAAGCATGGAATGATCCCTCCCTGGTCATATATTCATCCAGATAATGCTGAGGCGTGCACAGGTGGCCATGCCCATTAGCAATATGATACAGCATACTGGAGTATCTGGCGGCAGCGTACAGATTATGCTCTACTGCAAGAATAGTGAGCTTTTGCTCAGTGTTTAACCGGTGAAGAACAGCGTAGATTTCCTTCTGGCTGCTCACGTCCACGCCGGTGGATGGTTCATCAAGAATCAGCAGATCTGGATTGCCCATAAGTGCTCTGGCAATAAGCATTCTCTGATACTGGCCGCCGGACAGGTTACCAACCAGTTCTTCAGCCTGAGACTCCATACCGGTTACTGACAGGATAGAACGGACATCAATTGAGTGCAGGTGAAGTATACGACCATAGGAATGGATGACTTCTTTTACCGTGATGGGGAATGCAGAATCTGTATCTTTTTTCTGCGGAACGTAGCCGATGCGTGAAGCGTTGATACGGATGGAACCGTGGGTGGGTAGCATGAATTTGAGAATCAGACGCAAAAGTGTAGACTTGCCACATCCGTTGTTGCCTACAATGGAGATATAGGCTCCTTTGGGAACATTTAGGTTGGTCTCTGACAGGAGATAAGGCTTTTTCCCAGTGTATGAAAAATCTAAATCAGTTATTGTAATCATAGACACCTCGTATGGTTGAATTATCCTTACATCTTACTATCATTTGAGTCAGATGGCAACCTGAAAACTGTGTCTATTGACACCTCTGATATACTAAATAAAGGGGGTAATATTTAAGAATGATTCCTAAATTAAGAAAGGAGATCTAAATGAACTATATAAAGAAGGCAGGGGTCATGATGATGGGAGTGCTCATGACCGCTATAATGGCCGGGTGTGGAACGGTAGAGACAGGATTTTCTCGTGATGGACGGATTCCTGTTGTTGCTTCCTTCGAAGCGACAAAGAAAATAACGGAAGCCATAGGAGGAAATAAGGTTGAGGTACTTACGGTAATTCCCGAGGGGACAGAACCACATGAGTTTGAATTAAAATCGGGCGACATTCAAAAACTGCAGGAAGCCAGATTGTTTGTGTACAACGGGCTGGGAATGGAGCCATGGGCAGACCAGGCTATTCAGGCGGCAGATAATTCGAAACTGAAAACGGTGAACTTATCTAGTCACATTACTCCGATTCCACTTGTAGATCCGGAGGAGCGGAAGGAACATGGTGCTTATGATCCGCATGTGTGGATGGGGCTCAGTGAGGCTAAGGCTGAGGCTCTGGCTGTTAAAAATGAATTGCAGAGTGTTTCGCCGGAAAACAGGGAATATTTTGAACATAACTACAGGCAGTTTGCTGCTGAGACGGATGCGCTGAAAAAGGAGTATCAACAGAAATTCAGTCATGCGCCCAGGAAAGAACTGGTTACCGGACATGCGGCATTCGCCTATCTGTGTCGTGACTTTGGGTTGATGCAGGTAAGCGTGGAAGATGCATTTGCCTCTGGGGAACCTTCAGCAAAGCGGCTGGTTGAACTGGCAGATTTCTGCAAGGCGCATCATGTGAAGGTCGTGTTTACGGAAGAGCTGGTAAGTCCTGCTATATCCCGGACACTGGCGGAATCAGCGGGAGCTTCGACTGAATCCATTGATACGTTGGAGTCGTCGGATGATAAGGGCTCGTATGTAGAACGGATGAGAAGGAATCTGGAAAAAATTTTGAAAGCCATGCAATAAAATTATTAGCACTCTCTTGATATGAGTGCTAATAGTAATATAATCAAGATGTAAGGCAAGACAAACCGAATAAACTGATTACCTTACCTGAGAAAAAAATTACAGATTGTAATTTAAGAAAAAGGGTCTTTTGTATGCGTAGTTTGCTTCCAATGCTTGATGATTTCTTTATGGATGATGGTTGGGATTCTTTCTTTGATAATGCTCCGGCTATGAGGAATTGTATCACTGTACCGAGAGTGGACATTGAAGATAAGAAAGATCATTACGAAGTGGTTGCTGATTTCCCGGGGTTTACCAAGGATCAGATTCATGTGTCGTATGAACGTGGTGTGCTGACTCTGGAAGCCCACAAGGATAACAGCAAGGAAACTAATGACAAGGATAAGAACTTTATTCGTAAAGAAAGATATGCCAGCGATTTCCGTCGCCAGTTCGCAGTAAGGGGAATCAAGGAAAATGGGATTAAGGCTGCTCTCCATGATGGCGTACTGACCATTACCCTGCCGAAGGCTGAACCGGAAATTGATAAGGGACCGACACATATTGCCATTGAATAAGCGGAGTATGGCAGTGGATAACTGATAATCTGAAAAGTAAGTATACTGAAAAAACAGGTGAACCAGGAATCACCTGTTTTTTGTGCGCCATTAGTTAACCTCACATAAAATAAAAAGTTGACTAATGATATCTTACGGGGTATCCTTAATGCATCAGCATAAGATGAATAAGGTAATAAGGGTTATAAAAAGGAGGATACCAGAATGGAGTTATCCTGCAGACGCATTATAGAACTGGTAGATAAGGTGATGGATGGACAGGAAATTACCAGAACAGAAGCGATGGAACTGATTCATACCTCAGATGCAGATACGATGGTCCTTCTGGCTATGGCGGATAAGATCCGGCAGAAATTTAAAGGGAATGGGATTGACTTCTGTGCCATTGTCAATGCACGAAGTGGCCATTGTCCGGAAAACTGCCGGTTCTGTGCACAGTCCGGTTTCTGGAATACCGGAGCCAGGGTATACCGCCTGCTTCCGGAAGAACAGATTATGGATATGGCCAGGAAGGCCAGAGATGCTGGTGCTGTTCGTTTTTCTCTTGTAACCAGTGGACGGAACCAGGATAATGCAGGAGAATTTGAAGAAATCATTCACGTGGTGAAAAGAATCCGCAATGAACTGCATATGGAAGTGTGCTGCTCTCTGGGGTTGATTACACGCGAGCAGGCCTTGCGGCTTAAAGAGGCCGGTATCACACGGTTTCATTGCAACATAGAAACAGCGCCATCTTACTTTCCGTCTATCTGTTCAACCCATACTATGGAAGATAAGGAAAGGCTTATACGCAGAATACAGGATGTGGGGATACGTGTCTGCTCAGGAGGTATTCTGGGATTGGGAGAGACATTGGAGCAGCGGGTGGAAATGGCATTTAAGCTGAAAGAAATGCATATTGATTCTGTGCCGCTCAATATTCTGAATCCGGTCAGGGGTACGCCGTTTGCTCATAATCATCCGGTTCCTCCACTGGAAATCCTCCGTGCATTTGCAGTCTTCCGTTTTGTCCTTCCTCATGCATTAATCCGTACGGCCGGAGGGCGGGAAGTCAATCTGCGAAGCCTGCAGGCACTGGCTATGACCGGCGGACTGGATGGCATTATGGTAGGCGGATATCTGACTACCGGTGGAAGAAATCCGGCACTGGATAAGCAGATGGCGAGCGATCTGGGCCGGTGCGTCACTGGTCCGGAAACGGAAATCTGAATATCCATGATTGCATACTGTCACATGTGGTATATACAGGGAGTGACTTTTCCTGATGGAAAGGTTGCTCCCTTATTTTTTATGGATAAGCCGGAATATATGGTATAAAATAAGAATACGTTTTTATCATGCAGGGAAAGTCCCTCAGGAGGAATTATGAGTTTCTGTAATGTTTGTCCCAGAAGCTGCAAGGTGGACAGAAAACAATCCATTCATGAAAAAGGAAGGGCCGGGTATTGCCGCTCCGGTATGCTGCCCATAGTTTCACGGGCGGCCCTTCACCACTGGGAAGAGCCCTGTATCAGTGGAACCCGTGGAGCTGGTACAGTATTCTTTGCCGGGTGTAACCTGTCCTGTGTATATTGCCAAAATTATGAGATATCTGAATTGATGCATGGAGAGGAAATCAGTGTGGAAAGGCTCAGACAGATATACTTTGAACTGATTGCCCAGGGGGCGCACAACATCGATCTGGTGACGCCCACTCATTTTACTCATGCCATATTTCAGAGTCTCCGGGAGACGCTTCCTGTACCTGTGGTGTATAACTGCGGAGGCTACGAAAGTATTCATACTGTGGCCTTTCTGCGTAAAAAGATACAGTGCTGGCTGCCTGATCTGAAATATTCCCTTCGGGAACCGGCAGCGCGGTACAGTGACGCGCCGGATTATTTCGAGAAGGCCACGGCGGCTATTGAGCAGATGTACCGGCAGACCGGGACATATGAAATAGGAAGTGACGGTATACTGAAGAAAGGGGTGCTTATACGTCATCTCATACTTCCGGGAAACCTGGAAAATACAAAAGGGGTGCTCCGGTATGTAGCAGAAACGTTTGCGCCTGGGCAGGTGTTGTTTTCCCTTATGCGGCAATATGTGCCGTGGGGAAGAGCCAGTGAATTTCCTGAAATCAACCGCCGCCTTACAGAAGAGGAATATAATGAGGCAAAGGCGTATATGGAAGAACTGGGAATCGTTGATGGATATACGCAGGCCGCCGATTCATCCGATGCAGTGTACATTCCGGCCTTTAATGGAGCAGGGGTAAGGGAACCTTCCAAAGAAGAATTTTGATTTACCGGCGGGACATTTTTTCAGAATATATGACCTATGGTATAATAAGATGTCATTATTGTTTTTCCGGAGACAATATCATATCTCCGGGGTTAAAAAGGAATAAAAGGCATGAAGAATAAGGAAAATAAAACGTCAGTGCCTGCGTCAGTATGGGAGGCTATTGCCGGAAATGATGGCGAGGAATCTCACAACGAAGCAGTGCATGAGGATTCTGAAACTGCTGCTGCAAAAACGCAGGATGATACGCCGGATCAGGATGTAGCAGCACCGCAGGAACATACGCACCGCCTGAAAAAAAGCCTCAGAAGGGCTTCGGAAAAGGCGAAAGAACGAAAAGAAGAGAAAAAAGAGCGTAAGTTCGAACACCAGATGCAGGAAAAGCGGAATCAGAAGAAGCTGGCAAAGCAGCAAAAGTATGAAGAAGCCAGAAGGAAATATTATGAATCCCGCCGCCGGGGGAACAAAATCACACTCTGGATTGGTTATGTCATGATTGCTGTAACCGTGGTTATGCTGTTTATCTGGGCTGGACAATATTTCTATCAGATTCAGAAACCGGAAGCACATGGTACAGTAACAGTTGATATTCCAGCTAATGCCACCGGGGCGGAAATCGGGAATATGCTGGAAGAAAAGCATGTTATTTCCAATGCATTCGTATTCCGTACAGCCCTTGCGGTTAAGGGGGACTGCAAGAAACTGCAGGCTGGTCATTATAAGTTTGATCAGGGAATCACAGTTAAGGAAGCCATTATTGAACTCCATAAGGGCGGTAATGACTTTGCCACGGTCACCATTCCGGAAGGCTATACGGTATCCCAGATTGCTGAAGCATTAAAAAAGGCAGATATAAAAGGGGCGGATGACTTTGCAGCGGAAGCTGCCTCCTATGGTCCGCTCACCTATATGTATGGTCCTGAACCCGCACAGGTAAAAGGAGAGGGGTTTTTGTTTGCGGATACCTATGATATCCCAAAAGACTATACGGCGAAACAGCTTTGTGATCTGATGTATGATCACACCGATAAGATGCTTTCGCCCGAGATAAGAAGAGAAGCTGCGGAAAAGAAAATGAGCCTGCATGATCTGATGACTATTGCCTCCATGGTTGAAAAGGAAGCTAAGTTCAGAGAAGATCAGGTGTCGATTGCTTCGGTTATTCTGAAACGGCTGGAAATCAATATGCCGCTGCAGATTGACGCAACTATCCAGTATGCCCTGGGAAAGCCGAAAGAACATTTGTCGATCGCTGATACGCGGATTAATTCCCCGTATAACACCTATCGCCGGACCGGACTGCCGCCAGGACCTATTGGGGCACCGGGGATGAATGCCATTAAGGCGGTTCTGGCTGCAAAACCTGGAGAATATCTTTATTATGTAGCAAAACCGGATGGACATCATATATTTACGCGGACTCTGGATGAACATGAGGTCGCTGTGGCTTCAGTTAAGGGGTAACAGGAGATGACGTATACAATACAGGCAGTTCTTGCTTCTCTGGAAGCCTATGCAGAAGAGCACAGTGTGCCGATTATCCGGAAATCAGAGCGAAAGGCATTGATTGCCGCAGCCAGAAAAGCATCACCGGCAAGGATACTGGAAGTAGGGACGGCCATAGGCTATTCCTCGCTGCTGCTTCTCAGTGAATTTCCTGAAGCGCATATTGATACCATTGAAGTAGATGAACAGCGCTACCGGATTGCGGAGGAAGCGGTGGAAAAGGCAGGCGTCAGTCATCGCTGGCACGGTCATCTGGGGGATGCGGCCAGGGTGATTCCCACTCTGGAGGGGCCGTATGATTTTGTGTTTCTGGATGGTCCTAAGGGGCAGTATCTCCGGGAGCTTAAAATGCTGGAACCGCTTCTGGCAGGTCATGCTGTCATTGCAGCGGATAATGTGCTGTTCAGAGGACTGGTGATGGCAGAGGGGCAGGTTCCTCATCGATACAGGACACTGGTTATGCGCCTGAGAGAATATATCGGCTATGTGAACTCAGCCTATGATACAATAATTGATGAAGAAGGGGATGGGCTGGCTGTTTCTGTTAAGCGTTAAAATAGCATAAATGATTCAGAAAGCAATCCACGCTGTGAAAGATGAGAAATCATTTCATTCACAGCGATTTTTATGATTATATACAATATTGATGATTTCTCTGATTCAGGAGGATAAATGAAGAAAATAGAATTACTGGCACCAGCCGGAAATATGGAAAAAATGAAGATGGCCATTCTGTATGGTGCAGATGCTGTATACCTGGCCGGAAAAGGGTTTGGTCTTCGCGCATATGGTGGAAATTTTGATAATGAAGAACTGGAAGAAGCTGTGAATTTTGCCCATGCAAGAGGTCGCAAGGTATATGTAACGGTTAATATTATTCCGAGAAATGATGATCTTCGCGGATTGGATGATTATCTCCGATTCCTGGAATCTATTCATGTGGATGCCGTATTAATATCTGATTTAGGGGTATTCAATCTGTGCAGAGAAGTGGCACCTGGCCTTCCTATCCATGTAAGTACACAGGCCAGCGCGGCTAATTGGCGTACGGTAAAGGCATGGAAGGATATGGGCGCGGAACGTGTGGTTATGGCCCGGGAAGTCTCTCTTAAGGAGCTGGCGGAAATTCACCGGAAGGTGGATGTGGAACTGGAAGTCTTTGGTCACGGGGCTATGTGCATTTCCTGGTCCGGTCGCTGCCTTCTGTCCAACTTTTTTACTAATGGTCGTAGACAGTCCAACAAAGGGGAATGCGTTCAGGTATGCCGGTTTAAATATTCCGTTGTGGAAGAAACACGCCCCGGACAGTACTGGCCGGTGGAAGAAGATGAACACGGAACCTACATTTTCAATAGCAAGGACCTGTGCATGATTGACCATGTAAAGGATCTGATTGAAGCCGGGGCAGCCAGCCTGAAAATTGAAGGACGCATGAAGAGTGTATATTACGTGGCCGCCGTGGTGGCAGCCTACCGAAAGGCTATTGATGCCTACTATGAACAGGGAGCGGACTATAAGCCGGACTGGAGATGGCGTGCGGAACTGGAAAAGGTATCCCATCGTCCATACACGACGGCATTCGCTTTCCAGAATCCGGACTATACAGCACAGGAATATGAAAAGTCCCAGCCGGTACAGTCCTATGATTTTGTAGGGCTTGTGCAGCCGGGACAGGGGGAATCAGGCCGCGTGACCGTGCAGCAGCGGAATCACTTTACCACCGGGGAAACACTGGAATGTCTGACTCCGGCGGGCGATGTGTTTAATATTACCGTGGGCAGACTGTTTAACCAGGAGGGAGAAGAGGTGGATAAGGCACCGCATCCGCTGGAAATTCTGACAATGGAAACGGAACAGAATCTTCCGGATTATACGATTCTGAGGAGGCCAAATCATAATGGATGATGAACAATTATATATAGAGGTACCTGCTTCTGCAGTGAATTATGTAAACCGGATTCTGGAAGGGTATGAATATCTGGGAATCCTTACAACCATTAATGCCGAAAGGGCTACCTGTGTGGTACATACGACAAAGGATACCCGGCCGCTTGCCATAGAAGTTCTGAAGAGTATTGATGACGTACCGGTGAAGATACTGAGAAACCGTGAGGAGGCAGAATAGACGGCAGGCAGTAAGGTTGCAGATATCAGATTAGAAACCTTGAATTTCTCAGATTACAGTTTTAAGGGCTGTGTGAACCATCTCATGTTCACACAGCCCTTAAATGTTGAGGTATTAATCTATATGCCACTTCGAGTCAGCACTTCTTCAGATTCTTAATTTTTTATCAGACGACAGCTGGGATGAAACTGACAGATGAGAAGAATCATCCGAGGTGGTATACTAATAAGAAGTCAGATTTTGACTGGCGTTTAATCCGTGATTCATGTGTAAACCACTTATTACGAGGAGAGGCTCAGAATGAAATCTACAGGGTTAGTGACAGATTTTTATCAGATATCGATGACGTATGCGCTGTTTCGGCTGGGGCGGCATGAAAATCAGGTAGTCTTTGATCGGTTTTACCGGCAGAATCCTTTTGGCGGCGGATATACTGTAGTGGCAGGGCTCTCTCATCTGACAGAGTTTGTCAATAATTTTCGGTATGATGAAGAAGATATAGCTTATTTAAGAAGTCTTGGAATTTTCAGCGAAGAATTCCTGTCTTATCTGGCCGGGTTCCGCTTTCATGGGGATATTTATGCCGTTCCGGAAGGGACAGTCGTTTTCCCTGGAGAACTGTTGCTTCGTTTCCATGGAACCATAGCAGAAGCCATGCTGGTGGAAACAGGACTTTCTATGATTATGAATCATGAAAGTCTCATAGCGACTAAAGCCAGGCGCATCCGTACGGTAGCGGGCAGTGATGCACTTATGGAATTTGGACTGCGCAGAGCGCAGGGGCAGTCGGCCGGACTTTGGGGAGCCCGCTCGGCCATGATTGGCGGGTTTAATGGGACCAGTAATGTGGAAGCTGGTCAGCGATTCCATATTCCTGTACTGGGGACCATGGCTCACAGCTGGGTAATGAGTTTTGACCATGAAATTGATGCTTTTCGTGAATATGTAAAATGTTATCATGAGAACCTGATTCTTCTGGCAGATACCTACAATGTGCTGGAAATAGGTGTACCGGACGCGATCACGGTTTTCCATGAGTTAAAGGCACAGGGAAAACTGCCAAAAGTATATGGTATCCGCATTGACAGCGGGGATCTGGCCTATCTGTCTAAAGAGGCAAAGCGAATGTTTACAGAGGCCGGATTGCCGGATGCCATCATCAGTGGATCCAATGATCTGGATGAATATCTGATTCAGTCACTGAAACACCAGGGCGCCACCATAACTTCCTGGGGTGTAGGGACCAAATGCATTACTGCAGATGGCTCTTCAGCTCTGGGTGGAGTCTTCAAGATGAGTGCAAGATGGGAAGATGGCAAAGTTCAGCCGGTAATGAAGATTTCTGAAGATGTGCATAAGATTACCAATCCGGGCATTAAGGAAGTATACCGCTTCTATCGGAAGGATAATGGAAAAATGATTACCGATCTGGTATGCCTTCAGGGAGAGGAAATCCGGGAAGATAAGGATGTGGTCTTCGTTACGGAGGCAGTTCCCTGGAGAAAGAAACACCTCCGGGCTGGATCGTTTACTGTAAGACCTCTTCTTAAGCCTCTGATTCAGAAGGGAAAGGCTGTGGAATTACCGGAGATTTCAGAAATCATTGATTATGCAAATCAGGAAATGGCTACGTTGTGGCCTGAATATACCCGGCTGGTCAATCCGGATATTATGGAAGTTAATCTGTCCTGCAGACTGCAGGAGCTCAAGAAGGAAATTATTGCCAGAGAACTGGCAGACAAACATCATCTTACCTGATAGTAGTCGGGAAGAGGGCTATGATATTTTCCCGTGAAAGGAGAATTTATGAAAAAGTGGTTATGTGCAGCAGCAACTGCAGGATTTTGTGCATTGAGTATGACTGGTGTCTTTGCGGATAATCTGGTGCTTCCACAGGGAGAGGTTTTGCCGCTTACTGATAAAGTGACCGTCTGGAACGGTCAAAGTTCTTTTCTGGGGACATATGTGTCTGAGTTTCTGGAATCAGACAATCTGGTAAAGACACTGGAGAAGGAGTTTACCAAAGCTGGCATATCTAACGAAAAGCACAAACAGAATGCAGAAGAGCTGGCGAAACTGACAGCTTCTCTTCTGAAGAATAGTCGTATGTATCAGGTGCGAAGTGAAGTAAACAATACCTTCTATACCGGATTTGTGGTTTCCATGCCTGTATCGGATAAGGATAAGGCAGTTCTGGAACGGCTGACTGATGAGAGTGTACTGAGTGAAAAGGTGGTACAGGATAGCAAAAAGCCTGTGCAGGATATTCTGGGGGAAGCACTGGGAAGAGCGCTGAATAAGGAGAATCAGGCAGTCAGTGTCAGCGATGTTTCTAAAGTCAGGGAAGGGAAATCTCAAAAGGGAATTGATTATAAGGAAGTACATGCTCACGTATTGATTAATCAGAGCGGCTTACTGCTTCCTGTTTATGCAGGCGGTTTTTCCATAGAGAACAAGGAAGGTACAACCTATAATCTGATTCTCACGGATGAAACGGCAGGAAATTATTTTGAACCTATTCTGCAGGAAGCACTCAGGAGAGCCAGCCGATGAAACGCCTGATTGCAGGAATAGCTACACTGCTGATTGCAGGCAATGCAGTGGCTCTTGCTGAAGAACCTGCTACAGCGGGAGCAGAACTTCATATGCCTTATGAGGCAGCGGAAACCATAGATACGGTGAAGGATACGGTAAATCAGCAGATGCAGGCAAAGATAGCGTTGCAGAATTATTTTAAGCGTTCTGTAAAGCTGGCTGATGGGGTGATGCAGAAAGCTTCTTTTCCACGTCATGTTTCTTTTTATCCTGTGGGAAGGGCAGAGTCTTCTCAGGGGACATTGCTGATTTCCCAGAAGGGGAGGCAGACAGCAGCATTGGTCTTCATGATGGATTCCCTGGCTGATGATCCGGTTCTGGGAGGATTCTTTGCTGCAGATACCATGCCGGAAGCTTCACAGAATATTCTTACGTTTTATGGTCGTATGCAGATGGCAGCCGGAGATATCATTAATGCCAGTCTGCTGCATGGAATAGAGGCAGTAAGGGATGAGGATTTTCCACTGCCATATGATTTTGCCGCTGTGGATGTAAATCAGATTCATGGGCCAATCCTTCTGTCACAGAGACCAAGAATCTATGCAGCGGATATGCGCATGGTGGCATCGATTGACGGAATACTCTTTCCTCTGCACATACGTCAGTATCTGTTCCGTTCCCAGGCACATATTCATTTTATGACGGTAATCTGCCGGGATAGTGAATTTAAGCTGGTCAAAGAAAAATCAGATGAACTGGTCAGGAAAATGGCACAGTAAAAACAGGGGTTGCGAAAGTAATTACTTTCGCAACCCCTGTTTTTACTGTGCCCGGTCAGCATGGGAAGCTGACTGGGAATGCATAGTGTCATAAAACATACGTATTACCCGGGCCCGGCGTTGGGATTCATTGAATTTCCATGAGCCTTTGCGTTCTTCCTGTGGGTACAGGCTGATCTGCGCTCCTCCGATAAGGTGCTGACGCTTCACTATGGTTTCCAGCGGCAGTTCCGGATTATTGTAAATATCCCACAGAATCATCATTGTGGTAGTACGGCCCATGCCAGCTTCACAGTGAAAATGAACCCATGCATCCGGCGGCAGGCTCCGCATAAAGGAAATGAACTGACGTATGGTGGCTTCGGATGGGGCCGTATGGTCGGTTATGGGAAAGCGGACATAATGGAACCCGGACCGGGCGGCTAAGGTCTCCTCTGTACTGGCAGACTGTACAGTGATTTTTTCTGCATTGACCGGTTATTTCTCTTTATTCAGTGAATATACCGTGACCTGAGTGCCACAGGCGGATTGAATCCGTTCTTTTTCGTCCTGACAGACCGCTTCCATTGTCTTATTCCGGTTGGCCCAGTTGCGGTTGCCATACCAGCTTACTGCATTTCCGTTAAAGAACCCGTGGGATTCCTGGCGGAGATCAATCAGGAAAACCGGGCCGCCTGAAGCCAGATGTTTCAGATGGCGTGCAAGGGCGGGGATGGCCATACCGGAAGGCTGTGCGCTGCCGGATATACGGAGTCTGTCAAGTCCTTTGCGGGAAGGCAGGGGCAGCTTATGAGGCAGAGATAAATCAAAGGCGGATGCCGATGTCCGGAAATGGGAAGGGAAGGGGGAAGAAGCAGAAGCGTCCAGTCTCCACAGGCGTCCATTAAAGTACCCGGTGGCCGGAGGAATTTCCTGCTGGAGCGGTATGGGGGAATGCATTTCCACCGCGCCGGAGCCGCAATATCCGGCAAGGGAAATACAGGAAGTCAGGAGAAGGGTGGTCATCCATTGTAGTTTCATAGATAAAAACCTCAGGAAATTAACAGTTGGAGCTATGATGCATATATCAGTTTCATTGTAGCACAGGAATTTGCCCGGGGTCCATTATGCGGAGGATAAACGGAAAGGCTATAGCATCCTTTCTCCTTTTAAACTAAAATAAAGGAAGCATTGTAATGACCGTGGAGGGAATCATGAATCGTATTCTGAAAAAAATAAGGACAGGCATTCTGGCAGCCGGATTTATCTCTGTTTCGGCGCTTGCCATGGCGCAGAATGTACTGTCTGTACCCGGACTGGGAACTATACCGCTTCCACATGATATGCAGCTGGTGGATGGAAAAGGCAGTTCGGTGGAAAAAATGTTTATTGAGAACACGCAGCGTCCTGATTTTGGTGAATCCTCACAGGCTGCATTTATGGAAATAGTGGCGATTCCTCCGGGAATGGATCTGTTTGCTGAAAAGGGAACACATCCATTTAACCGGGCCCACCTGTATCAGCTGCAGATGAAGAAGCCGCAGGGACAGTATACGGCGGGTGTATTTGTTGTGTCCGGCAATGGGAAAGAGCTGTTCCCGGATTCCCGGGTGCGTGCATTCTGGGATAAGGCATTCAGTGAGGGCAGTGACCGACCTACGTCCTTATTTGGCCTTCCCAAGATTCAGCTGTCAGAGTATCAGAGTATATTCGATCGCTTTCTGGCATCGCGTAAGGGGAATAAGATGAAGATTAAGGTTATGTCCTTTGCACCCTGGCATGCTTATAAGAATGCTGATGGAACATATCGATGGCAACAGGAGGCAAAGGCGGTGGTGACAGATTATCGGGGACTGTCTTTCCCGGTATGGATTTATTCTGCTTTTTTCAGAGAAGGTGATCAGTACTTTCTGATTTATCTGGAAGGAAGCCATATGGCAGGAGCAGAACTGGATGAGCCGTGGCTGGCTTCACTTTACCAGCTTAAGAGGGGGGACGGGGTATGAATGTGTGGAAAAAAAGATTACTGATTCTGCTGGGGGCAGTATGCCTTTCCATATCTTCTGTTCAGGCGGAAAGTTTTAAGGAAGATATGTCATCTGCACTTCCGAAGGAGTTTTCCTATACGGACATAGCCGGTGATTATTCCATTCAGTTTTTAGGGCAGCCTATGAAGTATCACATGGGGCAGGTATCATTTGTTGATCCGAAGACAGAGAACTTTTCTTCCGGCTATCTTATTGCCGGCACCCTTCCGTCGCAGGTATCCGCTTATCTTCTGCCATATTTCAAATTGAATTTGAGCAGCAGTGAATGGACAGGTCTTTTATATATGAACAAACAGATTCTGAATGAAGATTCTCCCCTTATGCGTGAAATACGGAAAACCATGGGGTCCTGGGCAGAACGGGTTATTGGTACGGAAGGCCGGGCTAATTTGAAAATACACTTTACTGAAATGGAGCCGCTGAGAAAGGTGACACTGCAGAGTTTGCTGTATACGGCAGGCGGAAAGATTATTTTTGATTCCGATGGTCTGATTTATCCTATGTACAGTCGTATGTATTTTATGCGAAACGGGAATGATATTGATATGCTTATGCTGCTGACCCCGGATGAAGGAAAGCAGCCACTGGTTTTTGCCATTGATGATGCGGCCAAAGCCATGTATACAAAGAGGCTGGGCAGTCTGTAGAGGGTGCTGGCCATACGGGGAAGTCTGGTAAAAAAGAATAGCCGGGAGCCGTGCTTTTTCATGGATATTCTTTTTTAATATGTGTTAATATAAAATTGTCAGAATTTACTAATCTGGTGTGTTTTCGTATTCTCTTTAAGTCTTTCTTCGCATATAAGCGAAAGGAGTGTTCAATTTGGCATCAATCAGACGTCTTTATGTAAGAAAAAAAGAAGGATTCAGACAGGCAGAAACACGCCTGTGCAATGCTCTCAGAGAAGTTCTTGGGAATCGCATTGAAGGGGTGGCCATTTATCATCGATACGATGTAGAAGGTATCAATGATGCTGATTATGAACAGGCAAAAGTTACCGTATTTTCAGAACCGCCGGTCGATGCGCTGACCGACAGCATGCCGGACGGCGATATGGTTCTGGCCGTAGAATTTTTACCGGGTCAGTATGATCAGAGGGCAGATTCAGCAGAACAGTGCCTGGCCATTCTCACAGGGAAGGATGGCATCCGCGTGCGCTGCGCACTGCATTATGTACTTACCGGGCATTTTGAAGACGAAGACAGGGCCAGAGTCCTGAAATTCCTGGTCAATCCGGTGGAATCCAGAGAAGCTTCCACGGCGCCGGCACAGACCCTCGATCTTCCGATAGAAGAACCGGGCGATGTTCCGGTCATTACCGGAGTTACCGGTATGGATGACCAGGGGCTTGACGAAGTTATCGCCCGCATGGGACTGGCGATGAGTCATGCCGATATGGTTATGGTGCGGGATTATTTCCGGGACGTGGAAAAAAGAAATCCTACCGAAACAGAAATCCGGGTGCTTGATACGTACTGGTCGGATCATTGCCGCCATACCACCTTTTCTACAGCACTGGAAGATATTACCTGTGAAGAAGGAAAATTTACAGAACCGGTGCGGAATGCGCTGAAAGATTACGAAACCACCCGAATCAGACTCTATGGGGAAAACACCGAACGTCCGGTTACCCTGATGGATATGGCTACGGCAGCGGTCAAAGCCCTTCGTCGTGAGGGAAAACTCACCGAAATGGATGAGTCCGAAGAAATCAATGCATGCACCATTAAGATTACTGTGGATACCGACCATGGGGATGAGGACTGGCTCCTCCTGTTTAAGAATGAAACACACAATCATCCAACGGAAATTGAACCGTTTGGCGGGGCCGCTACCTGCCTTGGCGGATGTATCCGTGATCCGCTCTCCGGACGTGCCTATGTATATCAGGCTATGCGCGTAACCGGATCCGGGGATCCAAGAACTCCGTTGTCTGAAACGCTGGAAGGCAAGCTGCCGCAGAAGAAGATTACAACGGAAGCGGCTGCAGGATATAGTTCCTATGGCAACCAGATTGGTCTGGCTACCGGGGAAGTAAGAGAATACTATCATCCGGGCTTTGTTGCCAAGCGTATGGAAATCGGTGCCGTTGTGGCAGCGGCTCCGGCCAGCCATGTGGTACGTGAACGGCCGGCACCGGGGGATGTGGTCATCCTGGTTGGCGGACGTACAGGCCGTGATGGTATGGGCGGTGCTACCGGCTCTTCCAAGGAACTGGATGTGGACTCTATCGAAACCTGCGGAGCTGAAGTACAGAAGGGTAATCCGATTACGGAAAGAAAGATTCAGTGCCTGTTCCGACGCGGAGAAGTAACTCGTCTGATCAAGCGGTCCAATGATTTTGGCGCCGGCGGTGTCTCTGTCGCTGTAGGCGAACTGACCGACGGGGTAGATATCAATCTGGACCGCGTACCTAAGAAATATGAAGGTCTGGGTGGTACTGAACTTGCAATTTCTGAATCCCAGGAACGTATGGCGGTGGTAGTACGCGCAGAAGATGCAGACCGTTTCATCGCTTATGCGGCAGAAGAAAATCTGGAAGCAACCATCATTGCCAGAGTAATTGAAAATCCGCGTCTGGTTATGAAGTGGAGAGGCCATACCATAGTGGATATCAGCCGTGAATTCCTGAATACCAATGGGGCAAGACAGACACGGACAGTACATATCACAGCACCGGATGCCCATGGATATTTCCATGAAGATCTGGTTGAATCTGTACATGACCTCTGGGTTTCCCGTATGGGAGAATTGAACAATGCTTCAGAACAGGGATTGGCCGAACGTTTTGACAGCACCATCGGCGCGGGTACCGTACTGATGCCGTTTGGCGGCAAATATCAGAAGACCCCGGCAGACGGCATGGTGGCTAAGATTCCGCTTCGTCATGGAGAAACCGATACAGCAAGCTTCATGGCACATGGATATGATCCGGACCTGGCTGTATGGAGTCCGTTCCATGGCGCGGCGTATGCGGTACTTCTGTCCGTAACCCGTCTGGTGTCCATGGGTACTGACTGGAGAAAGGCTTATCTGACACTGCAGGAATATTTCGAAAAACTGACCGATGCATCCAGCTGGGGGAAACCGGCAGCTGCCCTCCTCGGCGCTTATTACATGCAGAAGGTCCTCGGACTGGGAGCTATCGGCGGCAAGGACTCTATGAGCGGTACATTTGAAAATCTTCATGTTCCCCCCGCACTGGTTTCCTTTGCCATTGCGCCTGGGAAGGCCTCCGAAGCGGTAAGTCAGGAATGGAAAGAAAGCGGAAGCACCCTGGTACTGTTTGGACAGCCTAAGGATGCCAATGATATGCCGGATATGGATATATTCAAGGCACATGCTGATTTCCTGTACAGAGAAGTACAGGCCGGGCATGTACGTTCCATGAAGGCGGTAGGACATGGCGGTCTGGCCGTTGCGGCGGCAGAAGCTGCGTTCGGCAACCGTATCGGCGCCGTATTCAATGAGGCGATTCCGAAGAGCAGATATTTTGGTAATTTCTATGGAGCCATTCTGGTAGAAACCGATGAAGCATCGGCACAGGAATGGGCTAAGCAGCCATGTGTACGCATTATTGGCGTAACCGGCGGAGAAGATATGAAGCTCTTTGGGGAAACCGTTTCTCTGGATGAACTGCTGAAAGCGTATGAAGCACCGCTGAATGATATATTCCCGATTCAGGCGGAAAGCAGCACCCGTGAAATTCCGGGAATCCCATACTTTACACCGGCGACAAGAAGCTTTGCCAGAGTGCAGGCAGCAAGACCGAAGGTGTTCATTCCGGTAGTTCCGGGTAATAACTGCGAAGTGGACAGCGCCCGTGCTTTTGAAAGAGCCGGTGCCGACACCGATATTTTCATCGTACGCAACAGAGATCAGGCCGAACTGGCGGAATCAGTGGATGAAATGGTAAGACGCATTAATGAAGCGCAGATCGTTATGATTCCAGGGGGATTCTCAGCTGGTGATGAACCGGATGGATCCGGCAAGTTTATCGCCGCACTGTTCAGAAACCGCAAGCTGGAAGAAGCGATGGAAGCGCTGCTGCACAGAAGAGATGGTCTCGTACTTGGCATATGCAATGGATTCCAGGCTCTGATTAAGCTGGGACTGGTTCCGTACGGCGAATTCAAGCCGCTGACCGGAGACGCTCCGACGCTGACATTCAATACGATTGGCAGACATCTGTCCCGCTATGTGACAACCAAAGTGGTATCCGTTAAATCGCCGTGGCTGGCACTGACTAAGCCGGGGGACCTGCATAGCATTGCCATCAGCCATGGGGAAGGTCGATTTATTGCCTCTCCTGAACAGATCAGAGCATGGGCGGCTAATGGACAGATAGCTACTCAGTATACGGATGAACTCGGTCATGCATCCTATGACAGCACATTTAATCCTAATGAATCCGTCTGGGCTGTGGAAGGCATTACCAGTCCGGATGGCAGAGTGCTGGGCAAGATGGGTCATTCGGAACGCCGGGGAGACAATATAGCCAAAAATATTTCCGGAGAAAAATATCAGCCGCTCTTTGCTGCAGGGGTAAGATATTTTACCGGTAAGTAGAATAAGGCAGAAGCGCCCGGCGTTCTGCCGGATGGAGAACAGATATGCTTAAGATGAAAGATTTTCTGCTGGTTGTTGTTGTGGGTTATGCTATTTACCAGATTGGATGGGTGGACGGCTGGACCGGTGTCAATATATTTCTTCTGATCTGCTCATTGCTGGCTCTGGCTATGTCCGTTCTGGATTTTGCCGGAAAGCTGAAAAAGGCCAGGGAGGAAGAGCAGCGTAAGGAAGAAGGCAAAGAACAGGATAAACAGCCATAACAGGAATTGAAAAGAGGCAGAAAGGCCGAAAGGCTTTCTGCCTCTTTTGTTTCTTCGGTATGGAAGAAAATGCAGGAAAGGGAAATATCAGGCGCCAGGACCTGCTCTTCTGGAGGTAGTTTCCTTGCAGGGGTGTTTTTATGTATGCTAAAATTATCTTGACTATAGCTGGCTATGTTAACTGAAATGACAGATAGGGGGCGACAGGCCATATGAATGCTGATTTAAAGGTAGTCAGAGCTATTAATGGCGTGGCAGGCAAGCACCGGACTATGGATCTGGCGCTGGATGCATTCACCCGGACGGGACATCTGACTTTTGTGCTTTATGGATTGTGGATGTGGTTTGGTCCGGGGAAGGCATGGGATAAAAGCCGGCGCAGAAGAAGTGCGATGATGGCGCTTTTTTCTGTGGGACTGGCTTCCTGTGTATCCATGCTGATTGGAAAAATCTGGAGCAGAAAGCGGCCCTTTGTAAGAGACTGGAAAATCTGGAATTTTACAGGACACAAGGCTAATGCCTCCTTCCCCAGTAACCATACAATGAACAGTTTTGTTATTGTCATGCAGTTGTACCGGGATAAGATGCCGGGAAGGCATATCATGGCGATTATGGCTTCCCTGCTTGCGTTTTCACGTATGTTTGCAGGACTCCATTACCCGACGGATCTTCTTGGGGGGATTGGTATTGCAGGATTGGTGAACGCGGCGGTAAACCGTAGTTTTGTGGCAAGAGGGATTGCGCATGTTACCGTATGGATTTCTCTGCTGCTGGATAAAATCGTTGCCATAATCAGAAAAGCGCGGTGATTCTTATGAAAAATGCAAAAGAGGAAAAGGGAAAGAAGATATCCATCCTTTATATTCTGAGGATACTGAAGGAGTTTTCGGATGAAAAGCATCCTCTTTCGCAGAAGCAGATTATAGAGCTTTTGGATAGTAAGTACGGACAGGCTATTAACCGGAAATCTGTAAAAAGAGATCTGGAGAAACTGAAGGATGCGGGATTTCCTATTACCTCCAGAGAAGTTTCCCGGGAGGTAAAGGGACGCAATAACGCGCTCACTCTGGACTGGCAGTGGAACCATCTGCTCAGCGAAGAGGAAGAAACCCTGCTTCTGGACACACTGTACTTTTCCCATATGAAGCAGAGTATGGTGAAAAACCTGGCCGAAAAGGTTAAGCGGATTGGCAGTTCCCAGTTCAGTGATGACCGTACCTGTATCCGTAACCTGCCCTTCGGCGATCCGGCCATACGGCGCAACGATATGAAGGATATACTGTCGATACTTACAGAAGCTATAAAAGGGAAAAAGAAAATACAGTTTCAGTACATGCATTATGAGGTGGATTTAAAACCTCATGCCAATACGGATAAGGACGGGAAAATCATTCAGTATACCGCCAGTCCGTATATCATCTTTTCAGGCGATGAACGGTACAGCCTGCTGTGTTTTGTGGAAGGGCATAAGGAAGCGGAAGTGCTGCGCATAGAACTGATGGAAGGAATCATCATTACGGACCAGCCGGCGATTCCCATGAAATCGGTCCCTGATGCGGAAAAGTACCGGATGATGAAGTATGTGAAACCGGTTGTCCCATCAAAAGTCCACACCGCGGAAGTGTGCCGGTTCAGGGTAGACAATACACTGATTACCGAACTGCTGGAGCAGTTTGGTAAAGGGGTGACAATCTGTTCAGCCCTGCCTACGGAAGTGGAAGTGGAAGTAAACGCGCCGGCGGATTATGTGGAATGCTGGGCATTATGCCATGCGCCGCATGTCCGGGTAACCGCGCCGGAGTCACTGGTTAAGCGCATACGGGATAAGCTGTCCTCTTTGCAGAGAATGTATCAACGATGAGTATGCTGATGATGGGTCTTAAGGGCATCGGGGCGGTTCTGCTGTTTGTACTTCTGTGTCCCATTCTGTATACGGTCCGGCTGAATGACAGGAAACTTGCCGTGACGGTACGTCTGTTTTTGTGCGTGCCGCTGCGCAGGGAATTTGATTTTTCCGGTGAATCTGAAGAGGCGCAGGAAGAGATGGCTCCTCCGCCTGAAGTGGAAAAGAGAAAAATGGATGATGTGGTGACGGAATCATCGCCGTCTCCGGAAGAGACAGTGGAGAATCCGTCGGCGGAAACAGAGATAATGGAAGAGATGGAACCGGACGTTCCGGAGGATATGCCTCCAGACGGGGACAACGGGCCCTCTGTCTGGCAGCAGATAGAATTTGCCTGGACTCATGGATTTATGCGTCGCACATTCCAGGATGTGAAACGGATTCTGGCTCACAGTTGGCCCGGATATTTTTATATAACCGGACGGTTTGGTACCGGAGATCCTATGCAGACGGGAATTATCGCAGGCGTTGCTGATGCGGTGATGTACCGGGAAACACGGCATATAGAATATGATTTTACAGAAAAGGTAAATACGCTGGAAGGGCGATGTGGAGGATTTATTAATCCGCTGGTCATTCTCTGGATTGCGGTTCGGTGGATGATGTGCGGTGAAACACGTGCGTTCTGGCATTTCAGGGAGGGAATAAATCATGGATGATGCTATCAGAGCAAAGATTTTTGAGGATTTTAAACATATGATTACTACGGAATCGGTAGTAGGACAGCCTATTTATCTGGGGGATGCCACCATTGTTCCGTTTGTGGACATAAGCTTTGGCTTTGGCAGCGGACACTGCAGCAACGGCACCCGGGAAGGCGGTGCCGGCGGTGGAAAGATGACCCCTACGGCTGTGCTTATAATGAAAGGGGAACGGATTGAACTGTTCTCCATTAAGAACGCGACGGCCAATAATACGATAGATAAGGTTATCAATATGGTGCCGGAAGTCATTGCCCATTTCCGCCGTCATCATGAGAAGGATGAAGAAAAGACAGCTGGGAATGATACAGCGACAACCGTTCAGGCGTCGGAAGAAACTGTGCAGGAGACCGTAAGAGAAGAATCCGGCACCGAAGAAAAGGATTAACCGCATACTGATAAAATATGCTATAATACAGGATATAAACTATACCATGAAAGGATACTTTTATGGATAGCGTATTGTTGACTGAACAAAGAAACCTACATCCCTGAAGATGTTTGTAATGGAGGATTTAATTATGAAACTCAATAAAAAAGTCACAGCAGTTATGGCAGCAGCTATGATGGCAGCATCTGCATTCAGTGTCTCTGCAGCAGGCATTGGCTATGTTCATACCAACGCACTCCTTCAGGCACATCCAAAGATGGAAAAGGCACAGCTCGATATGAAGCAGGCAGCACAGAAGGCTCAGCAGCAGTTCCAGAAACAGTCTGCAGGCAAGTCCGATGCAGAAAAGCAGCAGTTGGCAAACAACCTGCAGCGTGAACTGGCTCAGAAAGAAAGAGATGAAATGACCCCGATTATGTCTGACATCATGAAGGCCATTCAGCAGGTTCGCAAGGAAAAGAATCTGGACGTAGTACTTGAATCCGGCGCAGTTGTTGACGGCGGTGTTGATGTTACTTCTGATGTGGCAGCTAAGCTTGGCAAATAAGTAACGCTGTACTCAGCAGGGAGGCTGTGAAGAATGATTTTTCATTTTTCACAGCCTTTTATTTTTCAGATATGCGGTTATGCAGAAGCCGCGGGGAAAAGAACCGGGAAAGGATATATATGCGGGACACATCATTGGTTTATCCGGTGGACAGCCGGGGGAGAGTACTTCTGGGCTGTAAAAAACGGGGAATGGGATTTGGAAAATGGAATGGTTTCGGAGGAAAGATTGAAAAAGGAGAAACCATGCGTCAGTGTGCGGTAAGGGAACTGAGAGAAGAATGCGGACTGATTGCCAGAACGCAGGATCTGGAACTGGCGGCAGAGCTGTATTTTCAGAATGCAGAGGACCCGGAGTGGTCACATGCGGGAATAGTTTATCTGGTGCGGATCTGGAGCGGAGCTCCTGCTGCATCCGATGAAATGGAGCCGCGTTGGTTTTCTCCTGACGCTCTGCCTTTTGACAGAATGTGGCAGGCGGACTGTCAGTGGCTTCCCCTGATTCTGAAGGGAAAGAAAATCCGGGGAGTCATTCATTTTGCGGAAGATGGAGATACCGTAACCGGTTATGAATTTTCAGAAATGAAGTGAAGGAGACAGATGACAGATACTACATGGGTAAAGGTGCTGATGGATTGGTCAGCGCAGCTGGAAAGGGAGCTTCCCTGGCGGGAAAAATCTCCCCGCGATCCATACAGGGTATGGATTTCAGAGATTATGCTGCAGCAGACAAGGACTGAGGCGGTAAAACCATACTTTAATACATGGATGGAAAAGTTTCCCACAGTGCACGCACTGGCGGAAGCTTCAGAGGCAGAGGTCCTGCATGCCTGGCAGGGACTGGGCTATTACAGCCGGGCACGAAATATTCATGCGGCGGCCAGGGAGATGGACAGCCATTATGGAGGCCGGGTTCCGGATGAATTAAAGGCGGTGGAATCGCTGCCTGGAATTGGAAGCTATACCGCAGGGGCCATCCTGTCCATTGCCTATGGCAAGCGAACCAGTGCTGTGGATGGGAATGTACTTCGTATATATGCCAGACTTTACGGAATTGAAGAGGACGTACTGAAGGCTAAGGGGAGACGGCAGGTGATGAACCGTGTGGAACAGACCCTGCCAGAGGATGCCGGTTCATTTAATGAAGCCCTTATGGACCTGGGACAGGAAGTATGTATTCCCCGGTTTCCCCGGTGCAGCGAATGCCCGATAGCTTCCTGGTGCAGAGCGCACAGGGAGGGAAAAGAAAAGGAACTGCCGGTGAGGACAAAAAAGAAAAGGCAGGAAACTCTTTATCTGGCTGCCGCATTGATTTTGCGCCATGGTGCATTTCTGATGCATAAAAGGCCTGAAAAGGGAATGTTGGCCTCTATGTGGGAATTCCCTATGGTTCTGGCACACACACCAGAGGAGGCGGAAAGGGAGCTTGGCAGGCGCTGGAACTGCCAGCTCGAAGGTCCGGTATGGAAACACCGGCATGTATTTTCCCATCGGATATGGAATATGAATGCCTATGTGGCAGCCCCGGCGGTTCAGGAGCCAATGGGGAAAGACTATGCATTTTTTACACCGGAAGAATACAGGAATATACCGCTTGCCGGTCCGCATGCCCGGCTGGCGGCCTGGGCGGAAAAGCTGGCTATGGAATAAAGGAGTGAGTACAGGATGGCACCGAATTATATGCCCAGTATGAATTTCTTTTACCGGCTTATTGCCATATTTTCTCTGCTGGGGCTGGCCAATGGGCTGCTGTTTATGGCTTCAATTCGAACCAGACGCTCTGTCTGGCAGGGGATGGGGTTCTGTCTTACGGCAGCCGCAGGAACGGCATTTTTCAACTGGTATACTTTTGCCTATATCCACTACGGGCAGTGGATGCTCTGGGGTGCCTATCTGGCTGTAGGTATTATGATAGCCTCTCTGCTGATTGCTCCGTTTTTCTTCCTGCTAGCGGTTTTTCGTGCGTTCGGGAAAGGCAGGAGAATTATAGGACGGCTGGCCTGGGGGATTACCTGTCTAGCCGTACTTTTCGGTACAACCGGCGCCATTAGGGGAAACATGCAGGAAGTAACCGAGCATGTGGAGATTTCATCACCTGAATTACCTGAGGCCTGGGATGGATTTAAAATTGCGGAGATTTCAGATACCCATGTCGGTCCGTACTATACCAACCGGAATCTTCCGGAGGATTTTCTGATTGCGCGGCGGGAAGGGGCTCAGATGATTGCGCTCACCGGTGATCTGATTGATGATGTCCGAGTGATGCCGGAAACAGCCCGCATACTGACAGGGGAAAACGGAAACTTTCCATACGGGATTATTTTTGTATGGGGAAATCACGAATATTACCGCAATAAGAAATATATAGCGGATGAACTGAAGACGACGCCGGTAACTCTTCTGCAGAATAATCATGTAGTGCTTACCAGGGGCGGAAAGGCATTATATATAGCCGGCACGGATTATCCCTTTGCTGCCGATGAACGGATACGGATAACTAAGGAACGGAATATGGCAGATAAGGCGTTTTCCGGTATACCGGAGGGAGCTCCGGTAATTCTTCTGGCGCATCATTCCGATTTTATACGGGAAGGAGTCCGTCATAAGGCCATAATCACACTCACCGGGCATACCCATGGGATGCAGACCGGATTTATGGGACAGCCAATCCTTACTCCTTATGTATATACGCGTGGATTGTATCGGGCGGGCCCTTGGCATGGATATGTATCCCGCGGCACGGGAGGATGGTTCCCGTTCCGGTGGGGATGCAGCCGCGAAATTACCATAATTACGCTGCGGCGGAAAGGATAGGGCCGGGCATGAGTCAAAGAATAATTCTATACTGGGGGATACAAATTTCATATAGAATTTAATGGAACTGCATTTGCATTTTTCGATATAGTGGTATATGATAAGTACAGGTTTAAATCCGAATTGTTTCTGTCCATATTCAGGCAGAAATTTTGGTTATCAGATAAAAGTTAAGTAAAGGAGAGTTAAACATGGCTTACAAGACAATTTATCCATTTACTAATGAAACACTTAAGGAATATGCAAATCATACGGATGCAGAACTGGAACAGGCAATTGCCGCCGGTCATGCACTGTACAAAAAATGGCGTTGTGAAAACAATCTGGACGAACGCAAGGCACAGCTGCACAAGGTGGCTGACCTGCTTCGTCGCGATGTAGACAAATACGCAGAAGTCATCACTAAGGATATGGGCAAGCTGATTGGCGAAGCCAAGGGGGAAGTTCTGCTCTGCGCTGATATTGCTGATTATTATGCAGACAAGGCGGATGAATTCCTGAAGCCGCAGGTACTGGAAACAGCTGCCGGTGAAGCTTATTACATTAAGCAGTCCATTGGTGTAATTTTTGCGGTAGAACCATGGAACTTCCCGTTCTATCAGGTTATGCGCGTATTTGCACCGAACTTCATTGCAGGCAATCCAATGCTTCTCAAACATGCTTCCTGCTGCCCGGGCTCTGCAGTTGCTTTTGAAGATCTGGTGCGTGAAGCCGGCGTAGAAGATGGCGCATTTAAGAACCTCTTTATTTCCTATGAACAGGTATCCAAAGCCATTTCTGACAAGCGTATTGCCGGAGCCTGCCTGACAGGTTCTGAACGCGGTGGTGCTTCCATTGCTGAAGAAGCTGGCCGTAATCTGAAGAAGTCCTCTCTGGAACTGGGGGGCAATGATGCATTCATCGTTCTGGATGATGCAGACATGGATGAAGTTAAGGCAGTGATGAACTTTGCCCGCCTCTTTAACGCTGGCCAGGTATGCACTTCTTCCAAGCGCTTCATCGTTACAGAAAAGAACTATGACCGTTTCGTAAAAGATCTGGTAGAAGTCTTCTCCCAGGCTAAGTGGGGAGATCCGATGGACCCATCCACAACACTGGCACCGCTGTCTTCCGCACAGGCCAAGAAAGATGTACTTAAGGCGATTGAAGTGGCAGTAGCTAACGGCGCCGTTGTTGAATATGGCAACAAGCCGATTGACCATCCAGGCAATTTCGTAATGCCGACCGTCATTACTGGTATTGATAAGAATAATCCGCTTTACAACAAGGAAGTATTCGGACCGGTAGGCGAAGTATATAAGGTAAAGGATGAGGCAGAAGCCATTGCTCTGGCTAATGATTCCTCTTATGGCCTTGGCGGAACCGTATTCTCCAGCAATCTGGACCATGCCCGTGAAGTGGCTGCTCAGATTGAAACCGGTATGTCCTTTATTAACTCCGGATGGACATCTCTGCCGGAACTTCCATTCGGCGGAATCAAGAATTCCGGTTATGGTCGTGAACTGAGCGAACTTGGCTTCACAACATTCATTAACGAACACCTGGTATTTACACCAAAGGCTGTTGTTGAAAAGCACAAGGCATAACAGAGAGTACATGTCAGATTCAGATATATATTTCCGGGGATGATACCGGGAATACAAAAAAGGTAAATGAGACCTATCCGGGTCTCATTTACCTTTTTATTTTGGATATATGGTTCAGGAGTTTTTATTTTTCTGTTCTGCCAGAGCAGTATAGTAGGCAATCTGTTCCTGATTGTACAGGGATTGCAGAGCATGAATCTCCTGAAGGCTGTCATCCTGGGAAGAACCGGCTGATCCGGCCGGGGCAGGGAAAGCTGTGGGGGAAGCGGTGGCAGGCGATGTCTGAGGAGCGGGGGTGGACACAGACAGGGAGGGAAAAGAACTTTGCATGCGTTGAAGCTGGTTTTTCGCATTTAACCGGATCTGCCGGGCCTCAGCCTGCTGCAGGGATATGGACTGCAGTGGGGAAGGATGGGTATCTGTCCCGGAAATACGGGAGGCCAGCCGGCTCTGGTTAATCAGGAAACGGCTCTGTTTTTCCCGGGCCTGGATAATGTTCTGATTAACCTGGGCAGAGGGGCTGCTGAGAGCTGCCCAGGCCGGAGTGCAGGCCATCAGGGGCAGCAGCAGGAAACTTATACGGGTTATGCTGGAAAAACGTAACATGGCAATCACTCCTTTACTTTTGATAGGGCAGGCATAATGCCTGCGTGTATACATCCATTATAAGGCAAAAAATATAAGCAGAAAAGGACTGTGAAAACATGAGAAACATCGTGTTTTCACAGTCCTTTTTTCCTTCATCTGTCAGCCATTATACAGTCCGGTCTGGATAAGAGAGTCACGCAATCCTTCACGGAACAGGGTGGCACCGCCATTGGCAGGGTGGCGGAGTCCGGTTACCTGATAGCCTGCACCGGTAAGTGTCTGTTCACTTTTCCGTCCAATGGCGTAGACGGGAAGCGGACCGGTCAGTTTTAACAGTTCTTCGGTAAAAAGGAGACCGTCCTGGAGTTCTGATTCTGTGGGGGTACGGTTGCTCAGCGCATGGTCTTCCTTATGCGGGTGAAATGGGAAAATATTCCAGAGCAGAAAATCATTAGGCCCCAGCCCCGCAGAAAGGGCCGCATTCCATACTACGGTGTCAGTAGGTTCATTAAATCCCCTGGTACGCTGCGTTTCCCTGGGAATAAACGGGCTGTCTTTGCGGCTTGTACGTTTCCCCTGACAGCCAAGGACCATCTGGGAGTCTACATAGGGATGCTCATTAAGAATCATTCGTTCGCAGGTCATGGCGATACCGGTAAAACGGCCGCCCTGATATCCGCAGGCCTCGGCGATCAGAAGGATACGCGCGTTTTCAATGCGGTGAATCAGATACCGGGCCAGCTGTTTCCGGCGGATAGAACGAGCAGAAGCCACATCATAATCCGGGTCATAATCTGCCCAGGGATTAAATACGTCCGGGTGATGGTAATCAGCTAGTTTTTCAATAAATAATTTTACTTTATGCATTTCACGAAAATAGTTCATAGGTTCTCACTCATTTTTTATACTGATAAATTGAACCGGAAGGGAAGGTTTCCACAGGGATAAAATCCCTGCGCATGTTCCAGCGGTCAAACAGATTCAAATTGCTTCTGGAAACATAAAGGTAAACCGGTTTGTCTCCGGTCAGTGACTCCAGATGGGTATCCGGAAGGGAAGGCATGGTATATTTTTCATTCCACAGAGGATTTCGTTTCTCCGCATCCGCCACAGAAGGTACCAGTCGGATGGCAGTCTCTCCCGTATAGTACGTATAGGAAGCACTATAGGAGGAGAAAAACAGGTGATAGCCAGGCAGGCTGTGGAATGACTGAGCCATCAGGATACCTGAGCGGGTGGAAAGATAAAGGCCGAGGCCGGTGGAAACCAGACAGATATATAGTGCGGATATACTGAGGCTGATGGATAAGATCAGCTTTTTCGTATTTCTGAAACTGTATACGCAAAGACTGATGGACAGCAGTGCCAGAATGTAAAAAGGAGTCCAGCTGGTGCCTTTTAAGGCCAGTGTTCCACCGCTTAAGGCTATAACCATGAACAGGGCAGGTAATAAGAGCAGATAGTGGAATTTACGCGTTTCTGACGACTGCGGAATGGCGGTTGCGGCCAGAAGTATGGCAGGAATGACAGCGATATAGGTGTAGGTTACGTATTTAGTGGCCATAAGGGTATAGAAACAAATGGTACCCCAGCACCATATCATGAGAAATCGGTACAGTGGCTGGTACAGAGCCTGCCGGCGGAATGTTTTCATCTGCAGGAAGGAAAGCCCGGTCCATGGGAGAAGGGATACTGGAAGGAGGACCAGATAATAATACCAGTGATTGTCTTCCGGATGTTCTGAGGAGGTAGCACGGACTACATTGTGCAGTCCCAGGAACTGACTGATAAAATCAGTTCCGTGATAATAAATCATGGCACCATACCATGGTGTGGCGATAAGGAGAAAACAGAGGATTCCCTGCCAGGGGAAGCATCGCCTGACCATTTTCCATGAGCGCATGGAGGCGCACCAGAGAAGCAGCAGCAACCCGGGAAGTACCAGGCTGACTGGCCCTTTGGTAAGGCAGGCCAGGGCGGCCGCTGCATAGGCAATCACCATATGTTTCCGGCTGTTCTCATTCAGCCCTATGAAAGCGGACAGCATGGTGGGAATGGTAAAAAGGAAAAGAAGCTGATCGGTAATGATAGCATGGGAGACAATCCAGAATTCCAGCGAAGTGACCAGGAAAAGACTGGCACAGACGGCCGCTTTCTGGTTATGGAGAAGACGCTGGGTATAGGCCCCAAGTAAGGCGGCGGACAGGGCTCCGGCCAGCACGGAAGGCAGGCGGGAAGCCAGGCTGGTAAAGCCGAACAGACGGTAAGAGGCGGCGGTAAGCCAGTAAATCATAATGGGCTTATCATACCAGTAATGTCCGTAAATAGTAGGGGAGAGCCAGTTTCCTGATTCTGCCATTTCCTTGGCAGTAAGCGCATAATTGGATTCTACCGGGTCGGTGACGGGAAGATATTGATTTCCCCAGAGGAGAAACAGAAAGCTTACCAGGAAAATGATAATCCATAACCGATTATTTTTCGTTAACTTCAATGGGTTTTCCTCCTTTTATAAAGAAACAGGCCGTATCTTCCTGCCAGAGCAGATGAAGATCTTTTTTCTGTTCTTCCGGCCAGCGGGCGAATGATTTTTTCTGAACCAGAATATAGGAGCCGGAAGGGATACGCAGGTTGGTGCTATCCCCAGGGAGATAGACCCCTTCACTGGCATTCGTCCGCGCATTCTGTTGTTTATCGGTTGAATACTCCGGAAGCGGATGGCCGTATATATTCTGATAAAAAGCAATAGAGGGCCGGTAGAATGAATCAATGTATACGGAACTTCCGGAAGGCAGTTCACGGTGTAGCCGGTTTCCTATGGCATACGATGTAAAACTGTGAGAGACACTGGATGCGAACAGTATCCATACGGAAAGGATAAGGGCAGCGGCTGACAGGTACTGCGCTGTCCGGAACAGGAAGAATCGCCGCTTTGCCAGCGCAAGGACGGAGATGGTTCCCAGACCGGTCATCATGATGAGGATTCCTATCTTAACGGCAGGACCTCCGTCCGGCATAATCGGAGCCAGACCGAGGGCGGCCACAACCAGAAGGAAGAAGAAGGCATGGGAAATCTCTACATACAACGGTACAGCACCCGATTCCTCCATATCTGCAACCGCACATCCGGCAAGAAGGGATAATGCGGGGTACATGGGAAGAATATAGGAAAACAGCTGTGTAGATGACAGGGAAAAGAACATAAATATGAAGCCGGCCCATACCATAAGATACAGCATTACTTCCTTATGCATCCATTTCCGGATAGAAGCGAGAATGGCAGGGATGGCAGCCACCCAGGGAAAGAAGCCGGCGGCCAGGACTACCAGATACATCCAGATATGATCTTTTCCTGCATGTTCAGGTGCTACAAACCGGGTGATATTGTGATATCCCAGAAACGTATCAATAAAAGGGGCGCCATGAATGATTCCCATATAGATAAACCATGGGAGACCTATGAAACAGGCTAAGGGGATGCCCCATGTCCAGTGAAGGGACATGATGTTTTTCCAGGTGAATTTTCGTGAAAGTATCATCCACAGGGCGACGATAAGGGCCGGAAAGGCAAAGCCTATGGGACCTTTGGCGAGCAGTGCCAGACCACAGGCAATGTAGGCGGTCTTATACTGCTTCTTCAGGAATGACACCAGTGCAATGGTAAGGCTCAGCATTAAGGTGGCATCCGTTACGGCACTGCGGGCCAGAATGATGATTTCCAGGGCGGATGTAAATATAAAGGCACCATACCGGGCCCTCTTTTCCCCAATCAGGGAAATGGAGGAACAGTACAGATAGATGGATGTTATAAGGGTGGCCAGTACAGAAGGCAGACGGGCTGACCAGGTGGACAGACCGAACAGCTTAAAGGATATGGCTTCCAGCCAATAAAAAAGAGGTGGCTTATCGTACCAGAATTCTCCGTAAATGCGGGGAGAGAGCCAGTCGCCGGTCAGCAGCATTTCTTTGGCAGTTTCCCCGTACACCGGCTCATCCGGGTCCAGCAATGGAATCAGCCCCAGATACGTTCCGTACAAAAGTACCCCGAAACAAAGTAACAGTAAACAGGTCTTTCTTTTATTAGACATATTATTTTATTTTTGCTTTCTGAAAAACAGGTAGATAATAATAAACATGCCTACGAGCAGGAATGCACCGGCGGCAATTTCTACCTTATATAATAACAGGGTTTCCCAGTTTTCCCCAAGGATGGAACCTATATAGACCAGCAGCATGGTCCAGGGGATAGTACCGGCAATGGAAAATACGATAAACTTTTTGAGATTGTACTGGGCAATACCGGCGGGAAGTGAAATAAAAGTGCGGATGCCTGGAAGCAAACGTCCGGTGAATACAGCCAGTCCGCCAAAATTCTGAAACCAGGAGTCAGCGGCAATCAGCTTTTTGGTGGTTAATCCGCCTTTGGTACTAAACTTCAGAAGGATTTTGCGTCCGCCCTTATAGCCCATCCAGTAGGAGAGCAGAGAGCCGGTCAATCCGGCAGCTGTGCCGACAAGGATAGTAGGCCAGAAGGCAAACACGCCTTTAAATACCAGAAATCCGGCAAATCCCAGTACGATTTCACTGGGGATAGGGATGTTCATATTTTCCAGAGCCATGATGATGAATAAGGCAAGATAACCCCATTCCGTTAAAAGTGATGTAATGAAATCCATAAAATCCCTTCATTAGATTATAACAGCCACCAATGCAGATTCGGCGGTTGGTGCTTAAAACTACAACAGCTCCAGTATAAATAGCAGAGTTAAATAAATATTAAAGCAGTGATTAACAGTGAAAAAAGCATCACAATCTGTTCATGGCTATGCTATATACCTATATACTATACAATGATTCATGACAAAAATCTATGGAAACGGGAAATGGGGCAGGGGGGAAAGTAAAAGAAAGACTGGGGTAAGTGTATACGTGTGCATAAAAATTACATATTTGTGAATAAAAATGATTACAGAAACATGCGGACTGTGTGAAAACAGGTGCAGGGGGATTTTAGTGAAAACTACGCAAAATAATCAATAAACATCGAAGATTGTAACGGGTACAACCTTTAAGGAAAATCAGGGAAAATGTGAATAAATAAACGAAAAATAAAATTAAAAATTATTCATAAACACTCATAAAAATACTTGACATAGGGTAGTGGCTCTGTTAGTATTGTGTCATCAAATTAATTCGCCTTACTGTTCAGCAAGGAAATAGTCATTTGTGGAGATGAATCATATGAAAATGGGAAAAACTGGTAAGTGGATGGTAGCCGCTGGTCTTGTAGCGGCAGCAGCAATTGGTCTTGCAGGTTGTGGAAGCTCTTCAGATAGCAGTGCAGCATCTGAACAGGGCAAGGTTATCCGTGTAGGGGCAGAAACCACATTCCCGCCATTTGAATTTGTTGAAAATGAAAAGTATGTAGGCTTCGATCTCGATCTGGCAGATGCAGTCGTCAAGCAGATGGGTGCTAAAATGGAATTTAAGAGCATGGGCTTCGACGCACTGATTCCGGCTATTCAGAGTAACCAGATTGATCTGATTGCTTCCGGTATGGACGCAACTCCGGAACGTGCTAAACAGGTTCTGTTCAGCGATCCGTACTTCACTGAAAACGGATATGTCATCCTGGTTAAGAAGGACAACAGCAATATTAATGACTGGGGCGACCTGAAGGGCAAGGTGGTTGGTGCCCAGGTAGGTACTGAATCCGTAAAACTGGCTCAGGAAAATGGAGCAAGCCAGGTTAAGCAGCTCGACTCCAATGCTCAAGCATTCATGGAACTGAAGGCAGGAACGGTAAATGCGGTAATTCTTGACCGTCCGGTAAGCATGTACTATCTGAATAAGGGAGCTGATAAGGACGTCAAGATTGTCGGCACTCCAAAAGAAGGTGCTCCGATGGTATTTGCTATGAGCAAGGATAATGAACAGTTGCAGAAGGATGTCAATGCCGCACTGAAGGAACTGAAGGACAACGGCACATATGACAAGATTCATGCTAAGTGGTTTGGCGCTTCCAGCAAGTAATACCAGTAAAAAAGCAACGGGTTATGCCGTTGCTTTTTTTATTGGCGGAAAATTTCCCGTAAGCGGGGATATCAGAAAGGGATATAGAAAATACCGGCATTTTTTAGCGGGCGGCGGTTTTACTTATAGACTAAAATAGTTTAGAATAGTACCGTACAGTTAGAGGAGTTAAGCGACTTTAAGCTAAAGTATATATTATTTAACCGATCAATGAGGTGATCATATGAGCGAACTGCTTCGCATAGAAAATCTGCATGTTTCCGTTGGAGAAAAAGAGCTCCTTCACGGCATTAACCTCACCGTGAATTCAGGAGAAGTTCATGCCATCATGGGGGTGAACGGTTCCGGAAAGTCGACGCTGCTACACACCATTATGGGAAATCCAGCCTATACGGTTACTGAGGGGCATATTTTTTTCAGAGGGGAAGATATTACCGACCTGACCACAGATAAGAGGGCAAGAAAGGGCATATTCCTTTCTTTCCAGTCCCCCGTGTCAGTGGCAGGGATTACTACAGAGAATTTTATACGCACGGCTAAATCCATCATCAGCGGAAAACAGCAGAGATTGTTTCCTTTCAAGCGTCTGATGAAGCAGAGAATGACAGAACTGGCTATGGATGAATCCTATGCCGGCCGCTATCTGAATGATGGATTTTCCGGCGGAGAACGAAAGAAAAATGAAATCCTTCAGATGAGGATTCTGGATCCGGCTCTGGCTATGCTGGATGAAACCGATTCCGGGCTGGATGTGGATGCTGTACGCATTGTAGCGGATAACATTCGTAAATATCATAATGAAAATAACGCGCTGATTATGATTACGCATCTGAATCAGCTGCTTAAGTTTGTTCCTCCGGACAAGGTCCATGTGCTGATTGGCGGACGTATTGTGAAAGAGGGCGGCGCTGAACTGGTGGATGAAATTGAAGACCATGGGTTTGATGCCTTTAAATCCGAGGTGTAAGTGATATGGCGGATACAAAGAAAAGAAGCGAAGTCAGCGATATCAACCGCAGCATATATGATATAAAGGATGAGGTCAGCTATTCCTATAAGGCGGATACCGGACTGACGGAAGAGGTAATCCGGGAGATATCGGCTAAGAAGGAAGAACCGGAATGGATGCTGAAGAAGCGCCTTCAGGCACTGAAAATCTATAACGAGCTGGATATTCCGCCATGGATGCCCGATATTTCCGAACTGGATATGGGGCACATTGATACGTATGTCCGGCCGAAGACAGATATGAAGGCCCGCTGGGAAGATCTGCCGGAAAATATCCGGGATACATTTGATCGTCTGGGGATACCTGAGGCGGAGAAAAAATCTCTGGCTGGAGTCGGGGCTCAGTATGATTCCGAAGTGGTATATCACAACATTCAGGAGGAACTGGAAGAACAGGGAGTTATCTACGTCGATTTTGAAACGGCGGTAAAAAAATATGAGCATCTGGTCCGTCCTTGTTTTGGAACATTGATTACGCCATCTTATCATAAGTTTGCGGCGCTTCACTATGCCGTGTGGTCAGGCGGTTCCTTTGTCTATGTGCCAAAGGGTGTTCATGTGAATATGCCGCTTCAGAGTTATTTCCGGCTTAATGCACCGGGGGCAGGGCAGTTTGAACATACGCTTATCATTGTGGAAGAAGGGGCAGACTGTCATTTCATCGAAGGCTGTTCCGCTCCACGGTACAATGTAGCCAATCTTCATGCCGGTGCGGTGGAACTGTTTGTAAAAAAGGGAGCTACCCTGCGCTATTCCACTATTGAAAACTGGTCCAAGAATATGTATAACCTCAACACAAAGAAAGCGGTTGTTGGAGAGGGTGGACATATGATCTGGGTAAGCGGGTCCTTTGGGTCCCATGTATCCTGCCTGTATCCGGATACGGTTTTGCGCGGGGATGATTCCACCTGTGAATTTACAGGGATTACCTTTGCCGGTAAAGGGCAGTGCCTGGATACAGGAGCCAAGGTGGAAGCTTACGGTAAGAACACCAGCATAAATATCAATTCCAAGTCGATTTCCAAAGGCGGCGGGGAAGCGGTTTACCGGAGTGTAGTACATATCGGACCGCATGCAGAAGGGGCCAAGGGCGCCATCAGCTGCGAATCCCTGATGCTGGATGATGAATCCCGCTCAGATACGATTCCGGACATTATTATTGAAAACGATGATATTGATCTGGGACATGAAGCGACAATCGGACGTATTCCGGATGAGGATATTTATTATCTCATGAGCCACGGACTGTCAGAAGAAGACGCCAAGGCCATGCTGGTCCGTGGATTCGCTGAACCGATTTCCAAGGAACTTCCTCTGGAATATGCGGTGGAAATGAACCGTCTGATTAATCTGGAATTTGAAGGGGCTATAGGCTGAGGAGGAAATAATGGATAAGATAAAAATAAACACACTCCCCAGACTGACGTACCGATATACACATACCAATGAAACGGTGCTTGATTTTGCGGGAAGCAGAAACAAAGCGGAACCTGAATTTTCCGATATGACCTATGTCTCTGAAGGAGGTTCTCTTCCGGATTCCTTCAAGGGAGCGGCGGAGGAGCTGGTACAGACAGCGGCAGCGGGAAAACATTTTCAGATAAACATTCCGGACGGAGTGAAGACTGCACTGTCTGTCCGGCTCAATCTTGAACATGGAACAGAAGACTTCTGCGGTACATTCTCTGTCTCTGTTGGGCAGGGAGCGGAACTGAATCTCATCTGGATGTGGGATGGGAAGGAAGCGGGAGGGCAGATTATCTCTGCCGCCTGTTATGAAGTACAGGATGGAGGGAAGCTGAAAGTATCCATCCTGGAAAGAAACCTTCCCGGGGCGGTGCTTGCTGATCAGAGGCACGTAATCCTTCACGAGGGGGCGGTCTGTGATTTCGCGTCAGCCCTCCTGGGTGGGGAAAAGGTTATCGTTCACAGCACAGGCCGGCTGGAAGGCCGTAAGTCAGATATGACAGAAACAGCTGTTTATGCCGCCAGCGGCACGCAGCATGAAGATTTATTCTATCATCTGGAACATGTGGGGAAAGAGACGAAAAGCCATATTGATGTGAAGGGCGCCCTGGATGATCATGCTAAAAAGGTGTTCCGTGGAACATTGGACTTTAAGCATGGATGCAGCGGTTCACAGGGGGATGAAGGCGATTACGCTATACAGCTTAGTCCTAAGTCCAGGAACATATCCCTCCCTCTTTTGCTTTGCCGGGAAGATGATGTTATGGGGAACCATGCCTCCAGTGCCGGTCAGCTGGATGAACAGATTATTTACTATTTAATGAGCCGTGAGTTTTCCAGAGAAGAGGCTCAGCGTATGGTCATTGAGTCTATGCTGCGTCCACTGATTGACCGCATGGACAGCAGCCTGCAGGATGAGGTGCTGGAAGCAGTAAACCATGCATTGGATGCAAAGGAGAGTTTATGAATACAGCAATAATCAGAAAGGACTTTCCGATTCTGAAGCAGGAAGTTAACGGGCATCCGATTGTTTATTTTGATAATGCGGCAACTACCCAGAGACCGGAACCGGTACTTCGTGCCGTTTATAACTACGATATTACCGGAAATGGAAACCCGCATCGCGGGGCCCATGTACTGGCCATTTCCGCCTCTCAGGCGTATGATGGCTCTAAGGAAACGGTAAGGGATTTTATCCACGCAGCCAGTGTGGAAGAAATTATATACACCCGGAATACTACAGAAAGCCTGAACCTTATTGAGAGGTCCTATGCGGAAACGCATCTGAAAAAGGGGGACCGCATACTTATTACGATTGCGGAGCATCATTCCAATCTGGTGCCATGGCAGCGTGCCTGCGAAAAGACCGGAGCGGAGCTCGACTATATCTATGTGGATAAGGAAACAGGGCACTTCAGGGAAGAAGATCTGGCAAAGATTGATGATCCCAAGGTAAAAATCTTTTCCTTTGCTCAGGTAAGCAATGTACTGGGAATTGATTTTGATCCTGCGCCTCTGATAGAAAGGGCGCATCGCCATGGGGCTATAGTCATCATGGACGGGGCTCAGGGGGCACCGCATAAGCACACGGATGTACAGGCGCTGGACTGTGATTTCTACACTTTTTCCGGACATAAGATGTGTGCATTGACAGGTATCGGGGTCCTTTACGGAAAGAAGGCACTGCTGGAAGAAATGGAGCCGTTTCTGCGCGGCGGGGATATGATTGAACAGGTGAAGGAACAGGAAACGACCTTTGCACCGCTGCCGGCCCGTTTTGAAGCGGGAACGCAGTATACGGAAGGGGCGGTATCCCTTGCGGCGGCAATCAACTATCTCCGGCACATCGGCTTTGATTTCATAAGAGAGCAGGAAAGAAGACTGACAGCCCGCGCGCTGGAAGGAATGAAACAGCTTTCGTTTGTGCATATTGTCGGACCGGATAATCCGGAAGAAAAGGAAGGGCTTATCGCCTTTACCGTGGACGGGGTCCATCCGGAAGATATGGCACAGATTCTTTCTGCCGATGGAATCTGTATCCGTACAGGGCATCATTGCGCAGAACCTCTCCATACTTATCTCGGAATTAATTCGACCTGCCGGGCAAGTTTTTATTTCTACAATACAGAAGATGAAGTAGATTATTTCCTGAATAAATTAGCACAGGTACGTAAGGTTATGGGGTACAGAGATTAATGGATATCAAGCAGTTATATACGGATCTGATTCTGGAATATAATCAGGATACGACCAATCGCAGAACAATTGAGAACCCCACAGTACATGAACATGGACATAATCCCAATTGCGGGGATGATATTGATATTTCCATGGTCGTGGAGAATGGGGTAATTAAGGATATTGCGTATACAGGAAGCGGATGCGCTATCAGTCAGGCCTCGACAGCTATGATGATGGAACTGGTAAAGGGACGTACACTGGAAGAGGCCAGACATCTGGTAAATCTGTTCCTTGGGATGATCCGCGGTGATGTTACTGATGACAGTCAGCTGGAAGAGCTGGAAGCGGCATGCACACTTAAGGATATTTCCAAAATGCCTGTACGTGTAAAATGTGCCGTGCTGGCCTGGCATACCCTGGATATGATTCTAGACAGGCTGGGAAAGGATAAAAAGCAGTAATCAGAAAAGCTCATCTCAACGGCAGATGAGCTTTTGCTGTCAGAGTGACCTTTACAGGAGCTGAAATTGAAAGAATTTACCGTAGGGAAAAAGGATGATGGTCTTCGCGTTGACCGGTTTCTTATGAACAGGATGCCGGAACATTCTAAAATGTTCCTTCTTAAGGCGATAAAGACAAAGAAAATCCGGGTCAATGGAAAACATCCTAAGAAAGATGACCGTGTGCACAGCGGGGACAAGGTGGTTTCCTATATTCTCAATGAAGGGAGAAAAAAGGAAAGGACCTGTCATTTTTCCGTTGTATATGAAGATAAGCATGTGATTATTGTCAATAAAGAGGCTGGAATCCTGTCAGAAGATTTGACGGGAAAAACAGACAGTACACTGGAAAATGAAGTGAATGACCGGCTGAGGGAACGGGGAGAACGTGCCCGGCTGTGTCATCGCATTGACTACAATACCTCCGGGCTTGTGGTACTGGCTAAGAACCGGCACAGTCTGGATGTTCTCAACCGGATGTTTAAGGAACGCCGGGTGAAAAAGACCTATGTATGTATAGTTTCCGGATGCCCGGAAAAGAAAGAAGGGCGGCTGGAACATTATCTGACAAAAAATGCCAGGGAAAGTCTTGTTCATGTCAGCAAACAGCCTTCCGCGGCGGCTAAAACCGCCAGTATGGAGTATCGCGTTTTGGCAAGCAACGGGAAGCTGTCTCTGGTAGAGTGCCGGCTGGAAACAGGGCGCACGCATCAGATACGCTGCCAGATGGCCTTTACAGGGCATCCGCTGCTTGGGGATAATAAATATGGGAAAAAGAATCTGAATAAGGAATACCATGAGAACCGGCAGCTGCTCTGCTCCTGCAGAATAGCTTTCCCGGACGTAATCCATGATCCGGAACTTTCCTGTTTGCAGGGGAAGACCTTTCAGATAAAGGATATTGCGTTTGTGAACAGATATTTTCCCGGATGTTTATGAGATAAGGGGGATATATGATCTGGATTGCCATTGTGGATAATTCCATGGGTATGCTGTTCAATCACAGAAGACAGAGCCGTGACCGCGTGCTTGTTCAGAGAATCCTTGAAATTACCAGGGGGCATGCGCTTTGGATGAATGCCTATACGGCGGCTCTGTTTGAGCCGCTTTCACCGGGAATCCATGTGGACGAGCGGTTTTATGAGCGGGCGGCCTCAGGTGAATTTGTTTTGGCAGAGACCATTCCGCCCGGAGCCTGGGAAAAAGAGATTGAGAAAGTGATTTTGTACCATTGGAACAGGGATTATCCGGCGGATACCTATTTTGACCTGGATCTGACAGACTGGAAGATTACGCGGACGGAAGAGTTTCCTGGATTTTCTCATGACAAGATAACGGAGGAAGTATACTGCAGATGAAAAAGAAGATATATGCGCTGCTTGCGTCATTTATGCTGGCTGTATCCATGCTGCTTACTGCCTGTGGGAATGCGGATGCCATTGCCGGCAATATTGCCAGTCAGGTAAGGGAAGAGGTATCACAGAAGAAACAGCAGGTGGAAGCTGCCGATTCAGTACCGGATGAAACAGGGAGTGTGGATTTATCTCAGATTCCTGAATTCAGTGGAAAGCCCTATGTGGTAATCAATGGGAACAAGCCGTTCTTTAAGACCGATGAATTAACGGCCCAGTCGTTTGAATCCTATGGCAATCTGGATAACCTGGGACGATGCACCGCCGCCAAGGCCAGCGTCAGTCAGGATACGATGCCGGAAGAGAAACGGGGCAGAATAGGAAACATTAAGCCAACCGGTTGGCATACCATCCGTTACAGCTTTATCAATGGCCGGTATCTGTATAACCGATGCCATCTCATTGGTTATCAGCTGACCGGAGAAAACGCAAATCCTAAGAACTTAATTACCGGAACAAGATATCTCAACGTCGATGGAATGCTTCCTTTTGAAAATATGGTAGCCGACTATGTTAAGGAAACCGGAAACCATGTGTTATACCGCGTAACCCCTGTATTTAAGGGCAATGAACTGGTAGCGCGGGGCGTACTTATGGAAGCGGAATCGGTGGAAGACCACGGAGAAGGTATCATGTTCAATGTATATTGTTATAACAATCAGCCAGGGGTAGATATTGATTATGCTACCGGCGAGAGCCAGGCGGCCCGATAGGAAGGATCGGGGAGTGTATGGGTGCACGGATTCAGGAAAATGCTTGGGGACTGCCATACAGATAGATATAAGACAGGACAGAGAACATGAAATATTTTGCAATAGATTTTGAAACCGCGTCGCGTGAACAGGTAAGTGCCTGCTCGCTCGGCATTGTATCTGGTGGGGATGAAGGCATAAAGGACAGATGGTATGAGCTGATCCGCCCACCAGTTATGGATTTTGATGATGGATGTATCCGGATTCATCAGATACATCCGGAAGATGTGAAAGATAAACCGGAGTTTCCTTCCTACTGGGAAGAAATTGCCAGATTGCTGGAAGGACAGGTAGTGTTTGCTCATAATGCTCCTTTTGATATGGGAGTACTGGCAGGGACCATTGATTATTATGATCTGCCGGATATCCACTTCTACTGGGGAGACACGGTTACTTTATCCAGGCGTCTGTGGAAAGATATGCCAAATCACAGACTGAATACGGTGGCCGGAATCCTTGGCTTCTCTTTCCACCATCATCAGGCACTGGCTGATGCGGAAGCCTGTGCCTTTATAGTGAAGAAAGCGCTGGAAGAGACAAAGGCCTCATCGCTGTCAGAAATGATGGAATCCGTGGGACTTACTCTGCATCCATTTTCCATAAAAAGGACACATAAACCGGTATCGTTATTTTAGGAGGAACCATGTCATACGGAATCATACAGGTGCCCTGCGGGCGGCTTAAAATCTGCGCAGAGAATGGATGTATAATCAGCTGCGGATGGACAGAAGAGGCGCCCAGGGAATCAGAAGATTCCCTTATCCGGGAAACGGCGGATCAGATCAGGGACTATTTTCTGGGAATACGTACTGAATTTACAGTGCCCTGCCGGCCGCAGGGCACTGATTTTGAGAAAAAGATATGGACATGTATCGCGGAAATCCCCTACGGCAGAGTGGCTACGTATGGAGAAATCGCGGAAAAGGCAGGACACCCCGGAGCGGCCCGTGCCGCAGGAAGGGCCTGCGGGCGCAATCCCTGTGTGATTATTGTTCCCTGTCATAGGGTAGTTGCCAGACATGGGGATGGCGGGTATACCGGAGGAATGAAATATAAATATGCCTTATGGAAAACAGAGCATATAGACAGGAAAAGGAAGAAAAGAATGATCGATTTTCATGAAGTGCTTGCACATATGAATACCAACCAGCGGATTAACTATGATAAGGTGTTTCAGCAGATGGAAAAAAGCTGGCAGCAGGAAGGCGTCCGGCCCAGAATACTTCTCCATTCCTGCTGCGGCCCCTGCAGTTCCGCTGTACTGGAAAGACTGGTAAAGACAGCGGACGTCACGGTATATTACATGAATCCGAATATTCATCCGGAAGCGGAATACCGGAGGCGGGAATATGTGCAGCAGAAACTTATACATAAGTTCAATGCGGAGCGCGGAACCGATGTCCATTTTCTGGCTGCGCCCTATGACCCCTCTTCGTATTTTGAGGCGGTAAAGGGACAGGAGAATGAGCCGGAAGGCGGAGCAAGATGCCGAAGCTGTTTCCACCTGCGCATGCTGGCTACGGCCAGAAAGATGAAAGAACTGGGGTTTGATTATTTTGCTACGACACTGACCGTAAGTTCATATAAGAATTCGCAGGTCATCAATGCCGTAGGGATGGACATAGAAGAGGAAACCCAGATTGCCTACCTGCCCAGTGATTTTAAGAAGCACAATGGCTATCTTCGATCCACAGAACTTTCTGATGAATTTGAGCTGTACAGACAGCACTACTGCGGATGTATCTTCGGAGCCAGGGATCAGGGAATTGACCTTACACCGGTTAACGAAGAAGCCAGACAGTTTATGGAGACGCATGACGCGTCCAGAGATTTTCCGGAACTTCGGAAGCAGGATGAAATCTGAGCCGGGCAAGTAAAAAGCGCATATACAGAATCTGATGTTCTGTATATGCGCTTTTATGTTGTCAGAAATCAAGGAGCAGTTCCACATACCGCTTAAGTGTAGTCATGTCAGTATACTGAGTGATAAAGGAATCTGTCTCATTGGCTTCCAGGATGATAGGGAACTCTATGGCAGAGAAAATCTGCATACTCTTAAGTTCCAGGTCCCTCCGGTTTTTAAGATGGGTCATTTCCGCTACATTTCGAATGACCTTGTCCCAGCACTGATTGTGCAGGAGCGTAAGGTAAATGAAATAGGTATCCTTGCTCTCCGCAGAGGAAGGATGGGAAATGGAATGAAAGAGAGCCGGGTGTTTTCTCGCCAGCTGGAAATAGGCCAGAATATACTTGGTAAGACGTTCTTTGGGCGTAAGCAGTGGATCATCCAGATAAGCAACGATGTTTTCGAAATTGCCCATCATATAATCCAGAGCATATCCGATAAGCTCTTCCTTGGATCCAAAATAATATTTTATCGAAGCAATATTAACCCCGGCTTCCTGGGCAATAACCCGTACAGTGGCGGCCTTGAATCCCTTTTCTCTTAAGATTCTGGCGGTGGTTTCAATCATCCGCTGACGGATTCTTTCTCCTTTTCCTGTAAGGTTTTTACTCATAATGCAGATCCTTTCGTAGTAGCAATCACTTCGTGGATAATGGCACTTTCATCTGATTCCGGAGATTCTTCTGTAAAAGAATTAAGCATCAGTTTCAGACGGTTCAGCTGATTGACCTGACTGGCGCTGGAATCGCAGTCCAGAGAAAGGAATACAGCTTCCGGATACGACTGATGGAGCTTGTGAATCATCCCTTCGCCGGTTATGTGGTTAGGCAGGCAAATGGCTGGAGGCATACAATACCTCTTGCGCCATGAGCAAGCAGGTCAATCATCTCTGCGGTAAGGAACCATCCTTCGCCGGCCCGGTGTCCCAGGGAGAGATAATGCGACGCTTTCTTGTACATGGTACCGATGGGAGTCAGTGCATGGAACCGGCGGGATTGCTTAATTGCCTTTTCATAAGGCCGGCGATACCATTCAATAAGTTCACGGAGGAATGTATCCTTCAAATCCTTAAGGGCACTTCCGCCCATGTATTTATGCTGGAATCGGCTGTCCAACAGTCCATACAGAAGGAAGTCAATCATGCCGCCAGCCTCTACTTCTCCTCCATTCTGCTCAATGGCATGGAAGATATCGTTGGAAGCAATCGGGCTGAATTTGACATAAATTTCACCGACAACACCGACCTTGGGTTTTACTGGCTGTTCTGAAGTCAGCGGCAGATGATCAAATTCGGAAATCATATGTTTCAGCAGCTGACTGTATGCGCGGTAGGTGAATTTTCCGTGGCAGCTGCAGTCAATGAATTTCTTCTGCCATGTTTTAACCAGCCGATCAGCTGAGCCGGGGAGCGCCTCATATGGCCGGACACGGAGAAGACACTGCATCAGCGCATCTCCGAAAATCAGAGCCCGGATGATACGCCGCATGAAAGCGGGCGTAAGTTCAAACCCCGGTTGTCTGTCCAGCCCCTGCGTATTAAGGGAAATAACCGGAATCTGAGAAAAGCCGGAACGTGCAAGGGCGCGTTTGAGCATGCCGATATAATTAGATGCTCTGCAGGCGCCTCCTGTCTGAGAAAGCATAACGGCGGTTTTGGATAAATCATATTCTCCGGACTGGAGCGAGCGAAGCAGTGAGCCGATGGTGATGATGGCCGGATAGCAGGCATCATTATTTACTGAAGCCAGCCCTACATCAATATCCTTACGCACTGGCGGAATGACTTTAAGATTATACCCGGAGGCACGGCCTGCCGCTTCCAGAAGTGGGAAATGTACGGGTGACATCTCCGGAACGAGGATGGTATATTCTGTGTTCATTTCCGGCGTATAGATAGGATGGGAATACATAATAGGGGCGACCTTCCCGTCCCCGTAAGTCCGGTTGGAAATAGCGGCCTTCAGAGAACGGAGACGGATGCGCACAGCGCCAAGGTTCAGCCCCTGGTCAATCTTAAGGGCTGTGTACAGCCGGTTCCGCTGGGACATGATTTCCTGTACCTGATCCGTTACGATGGCATCGAGGCCGCAACCGAACGAATTAAGTTCCACCAGCTCCAGATTCTTATGCCGGGTTACAAAGTCGGCTGCCTTATAAAGGCGGTTATGATATGACCACTGGTTTAGCACTCTGAGGTTTGGAATTTCCCTGTTCAGCATGGAAATCCCATCTTCGGAGAGGACGGCCATTCCCAGCTGGTTAATCAGGTCAGGGATGCCGTGATGTACGGTAGGATCCAGATGATAGGGTCTACCGGCCAGTACAATTCCGGTGAGGTTCTTTTCCTGTATCTTATGGAGGATCGACAGCGTCTTTTCCTTCAGGTCCTGACGATACGACTCCTGTTCTTTACGTGCAGCCTGGATGGCGTTTCTGATCTCTGAATGGGAAACCGAAAGGAAGCGCAGGGATTCATACAGGCGGCGGGACAGTACCTTTTCGTTCTGCATGGGCAGGAATGGATGAAGGAATGGTATATTTTTCTCAGAGAGAACGCCATCCATATTGGCGGCAATGGTTTCCGGGTAGGAAGTGACCATTGGACACATGAATGTGTTTTCACTGCCTTCGTCTGGTCCCTTATCCACACAGGGGTACCAGATGAAGTCCGGATGGCGTTCCAGCAGCCGGTAGATATGGCCATGTACCAGTTTGGCCGGATGACATTCAGAGTAGGAAGGGATGGTTTCCATCGTTTCCATTGGCATATCCTGCATATCATAGGGCGAAAGAATGACTCGAAGACCCAGTTTGGTAAAGAATGTGTGCCAGAATGGGTAATCCTCATACATGTTAAGCACTCTGGGGATACCTACCGTACCTCTGGAAGGGTGGGCAAGCGGCCGATAAGAAAACAGGCGGCGCATCTTCCAGCGGTACATATTGGGGAGACTGGAGTGAGGAACTGATTTCCCTGTCAGCGCCAGAGAGGCTCCTCGTTCACAGCGGTTACCGGTTACAAATGCCCGGCCATCAGAAAAGCGTGTGACCGTAAGCATGCAGTGATTACCGCAGCCAGGGCAGCGCTGAATGTGGTTATTCATGGTGAGGGTACGGATGATTTCCGGCCCGGCCAGGGAGGAGTGATGATCAGCTGCGAAACGGTCCTGCGCCAGAAGGGCCATTCCATAAGCGCCCATAAGCCCGGAAATATCCGGACGTATTACCTGGCAGCCCAGCAGGTTTTCCAGTGCTCTCAGTACGGCGTCGTTATAGAAGGTTCCTCCCTGTACGACGACCTTATTTCCCAGTTCCGACGCATTGTGAAGGCGGATTACCTTATACAGCGCATTTTTGATAACAGAGTAAGACAGGCCCGCAGAAATATCAGCAACGGAAACAGCATTCTTCTGCGCTTCTCTTACACGGGAGTTCATGAAAACGGTGCAGCGGGAACCTAAATCGACAGGATGCTCCGCAAACAGGGCAATCTTTGAGAATTCCTGGATATCCATACCCAGGGAGTGGGCGAAGGTATCCAGAAAAGAGCCGCAGCCGGAAGAGCAGGCTTCATTCAGCATAATGCTGTCAATAGAATGATTCTTAATGCGGCTGCACTTCATATCCTGTCCGCCAATATCCAGAATGGTGGTCACATCCGGGCAGAAATGAACTGCGGCACGGTAGTGGGCAATGGTTTCCACTTCGCCCATATCCAGGGTCAGGGCTGATTTTATGAGATCTTCCCCATATCCTGTTACTCCGGTTCCGGCAATGTGCAGGCCGGAAGGCATCAGTTCATACAGCTGGGAAAGGATTTTCTTAGCCCCTTCCAGCGGGGTGCCGTGATTACTGCTGTACCACTGATACAGCAGATGGCCTTTCTCATTGATGAGGGCAGCCTTGATTGTGGTAGAACCGGGATCAATGCCCAGCCAGGCAGCCCCTCTGGCATCCGCCAGCGAGTCGCAGGGAACATGATGGGCCGCGTGGCGCTTCCGGAATGCCTCATAGTCTTCTTCGGAGCGGAACAGCGGAGGGAGGGTCTTTACTTTGGAGTTTTCCGACAGGTCGGCCTTATGTATGGATTCCAGCCATGGATCCAGCGCGAAAGGCTTATTATGCATACCGGCCAGCGCGCTGCCTATGGATACATACAGTTCGCTGTGTTCCGGAAGGACTGCGTTTTCCGGAGAGAGATTCAGCGTGTTGGTAAAGCAGGTTCTGAGGAATGGCTGGAATGTAAGCGGACCGCCAAGGAATACGACTTTTCCCTTGATAGGGCGTCCGCAGGTAAGTCCGGAAATTGTCTGGTTGACTACTGCCTGGAAAACGGAGGCGGCAATATCGTAACTGGTTGCCCCGTCATTAAGCAGGGCCTGTACATCCGTTTTGGCGAATACGCCGCAGCGTGAAGCGATAGGATATATGTGTTGAGACTGCTGGGCCAGTTTCTCCAGACCTGCAGCATCGGTAGAAAGCAGAGAGGCCATGCGGTCGATAAAGGCCCCTGTACCGCCGGCACAGGCGCCGTTCATCCGCTGATCGACACCATTTCTCAGGTAAGTGATTTTTTCGTCTTCACCGCCCAGTTCAATGATGACATCGGCGTCAGGAATAAATGTGCGGACCGCTTTGGTCTCCGCAAGGATTTCCTGATAAAAAGGAATCTGAAAGCGGGAGGCAAGTCCCATACCGCCGCTGCCGGAGATGGCAGCGGTGATCCTGTGACCGGGGAATCGTTTCTGGATTTCGTCCAGTGTGGAAAGTACGGCTTTCTTTATTTCAGACATATGCCGCACATACGTGCCCCAGAGCAGCTCTTTGCATGGAGAAAGCACTGCTGCTTTGATTGTGGTAGATCCGATATCTATACCCACATGAAGTACTGGGTTCATAATGTCTCCTTGCTGAATACAGAACAATTAAAAGTAATAAATGATATAGAGAAGAAAAAAGATTCTGCCTGACGGAGTTATGTTGAAACAATGGTTTATTCCCAGGAGAATCCTATTGGATATAAAGTTAATAAAATATAATGAATATTATCAGTATGATAGCACTTTTTGAATCATGTAGCAATTGATGAAAATCAGCTGGAGATTTCGATGAAATCTGATTAATTTATATGAATTAAAAGTGGAGAAATAAACAGAATTCAAAATATCGTTTACTTTATATCCCCGTCAGTCAGCGATTCTCTGAGAATGGAAAAAATCTGATCGGATGTAGTACAGAAATGCAGGTTGGACCACTCGTCTCTGTCCATAAATCCTTCTTCCATATAGGTACGTATAAGGGTTTTAAGCGGGTCATAAAGGCCGCAGATGTTGGCTACGATAACCGGGCGGTTGCTTTGCTGATAAATGTGAATCCAGTCCGCAGTATCCGCGAATTCTTCCAGTGTGCCAAATCCCCCGGGAAGTATGACAAAGGCATCACCCAGCTGAATAAGTTTCTTTTTCCGGACGATCATATCCTTAACGACTTCCAGATGAGACACTCCCGTATGGGCCTGTTCTTTATCAACGAATACTTCCGGAATTATACCGGTCACCGTAGCACCTGCTGCCAGGGCGGCATCTGCCGTAATTCCCATAAGGCCCAGGCGGCCTCCGCCAAACAGCATGGCGTAACCTTCTCTGCCCAGACGGGAGCCGAATTCAGCCGCGAACTGCGCGTATTCTTTCCTTTTTCCCGGCCTGGATCCGCAGTATACCGTGATTGTCTTTGGTTGTGTCATATTTGCCTCCGAAAATTTTATTCATCCTGATTAACTATACCATATTTATCCATATTCATCTGCTGAAGATGGATTCTGTAAGTGGAATAAACATGATATGATTAGGAAAGGATAAAAATGCACCGGAGGTAATGAGTATGAAATGCGTGGTATTTGATGTGGACGGGGTGCTTCTGGGAGAAGAACAATACTTCAATGCGTCGGCACTGGCTGTGTGGGAAATACTTTACAGTCGGGACTATATGGGACTTCCTACGGAACAGGATGATTTTGTGCCGTCCAGGGTTTCGGCAGGACAGATTGCCTATATCCGGAATCGGGTATGGGGAGAGGATGGACTGCTGCGCTGGCTGTATCGTCACAATGCGGAATCTATGTGGGATATGTCGCACTTGTGCATGCTCGGCATCCTGTGGAGCATGGCCAGGGAATATAAACAGCGCACAGGCGGCGCCGACAGGCTGTCTTTTTCTATTCATAAACCGGAAGATTTCCGTGCACTGGGGATGCAGGTTATGGGGCTCCATGTGCCATTGGCAGAACAGATAGTGCAGCTTTTTAAGACGGTGATTCCGGAACAGGTGATGGGGAATGATATTTTTGACTTGTTAAAGAAGGAAATGGAAAAGGATATTACCGGAGACAGTTCATTTATTGACCGATTTTCTGATTTTTACCGATTGCAGATTGAAGCGTTTGAAAACTGGTATCTTGGAGATACCCTTTATGTGCGGCAGATGCACAGACTTCCGTACAGCGGTGGAAAAAGCGGGCTTTTATACAGGGAAAACTCACTGGTTCCCGCGCAGGAAATCCGGGAGATGATGGAACGGCTGAAGCAAAACGGCTTTCAGATCGGAGTGGCCACCGGAAGGTCTCGTATAGAGACGGAGATTCCATTCCGTGCCCTGGGCTGGTACGATGAATTTTCACCGCAGCATATAGCGACAGCCACGGATGCAGAGGAAGCATCGGCCGCGCTGGGTGGAATGAGACTGTATAAGCCGAACCCGTTTCTGATTTCCTGTGCTGCCTTTGGCAGGAATCCGGCACGGTATGGCGCATATTCCCGGGGAACGGCCAGACCGGGACCCGGGGATATGGTATGGGTCATCGGGGATTCCGATGTGGATCTGTACGGAGCCCGGGCCATGGGGGCAAAGTTTATCGGAGTGAGAACGGGATTTGACAGTGAGGGCTCCACTGTGAATCTGTTTGAAAGGGAAAAGGTTCCCTGCATCGATAAGGTGACGAATGCCCTGTCTCTGATACTGAAATAAAAAATTACGGACATAGGAAAAGGACCGCAGACTGTTCTGGTTTGCGATCCTTTATTGTTGCTGAATGCGGAAACCCATCTTACGGTAACCGGCAGTGATTTTTATTCCCCATGGGAAGGAAGAATCTGGATATCATCAAATTCCGGGGAGGCTATCCACTGACCGGAACGGTTGATAAGGCCCCATTTTCCATTTTCCTTAACTGCGGCAGCATTCTGGACGAACGGTCTGGCGTCAGTAATGGAATCCGGAAGGTGGATGACTTCCTTGCCTGAAGTGGACAGATACAGCCACTGACCGTTCTTTTCCGCAGGGAACAGTCCGGAATCGCTGTCCGCAATGGAATCATATACGGCCGCTGTAAGGTGCAGTCCCTTATTGGTCATGAGACCATACCGCCCGTTTTGTTTATACACGATACTCGGGGAATGTGTGGCGGAGAGTTCGCTGTACTGGAAGGGGATGATTTCTGTCCCGTTAGTCAGGGACAGGGCCCCCCATTTTTTATCTTCATTTTTTGCAAGGAGAAGCCCCGCTGTCTGATCTGGTATAAGTTCCCTGTATACCAGATGGGCAATGATTTCCCCTTTCCGGTTGACATATCCAAACCGGTTGTCATTGAGAACCAGAGAACCGGTCTCTGTCATGGGGAATACATGGTCATTGCCAGCGGAAACGATAACACGCCCGGTATTATCTATATAGCCCCGGTGCATTTCCACACTGAGCTGGGGTTCATATATACCCCATGGGTAATAGGGCCAGCCGATACCGATACCCGGCCACCAGTCGAATGGATCATAAGGATGATGTCTGTGGTGTCCATGGCCAATACCAATACCTATGCCTATGGATACAGACGGGGAGGCGTAATAGCCGGAAGGCGTTATTTTTCCTGTTCTGTATTCCGCGATGCCATCATGGAAAGGGAAAAGCTGCGCATAGTCAGCCATGAAGGTCAGGCGGCCATCGGGATGGATATAGCCTTTGCCGTCAACGGTGCTAACACCGGCCAGTCCTTCGCTGAATGGGGTGTATACGGCCTTATACTGAGGGGCGATGACCTGGACGCCCTTGCTGTTCACAAAACCCCAGAGGTTCTGGTTATCCTGCACCGCGGCCATTCCGTTCTGGAAGGCCATCTGTACTTTCTTATACGAGGGGGCAATGATTTCCTTTCCTGATTTATCGATAAATCCCCATCGATTGTCTTTCTTTACCGCAAGGCGTCCTTCGGCATAGGCCGGGCCGGTTTCCTGATAGATGGAAGGGACGACCGTCCTGCCGGCCTTGTCGATGACGCCCCATTTTCCATGTTCCTTTACCGGGGCCAGGCCGTCTGCGAATGACTGCACTTCTTCATATTGTGGAAGAATAGTGTTTCCTGAAACGGACAGAAAGCCATATTTCCCGTCTTTTTTCATGGCGGCCATGCCGTCACTGGCCGGGGAGATATATGAATATTCTGCCGGGGCCAGCTCAGTACCGTTTATGTCATACAGGGCATTCCGGTTGCTGGCTGTCTGAACGACCACAGTATCTTCCATCCAGGCTGAGCGCGAAGTATAGGACACCGGGACGATGACCTGACCTTCCCGGGAATAGAACCCGCGTTTTTTCCCCTGCTGCACTTCAATAAGATTCCAGCGGGAAGGAGAAGCGGTGGATAATTCCTTGGTCTGCAGATTGTCGGGGGCCAGGGTAATGGCTGCCTTATCATATTGCATGGGAATAACCACTTCCGCTCGGTCGTTGATAACGCCCCATTTTCCATCTTTCTTTACGGCAGCGGCGAAAGAAACAGGATTCTGAGGATCTTCCTGAGGTTGTTTACCGGTGGTATTCATAGCAGATACAGGCAGGCATGATGTCAGTATAAGCGCGCAGAATACCGCTTTTTTCCATAACGATTGCATGAAATCACCTCTTGCGAAAAATCAGTTTTATTTATATGTACCATTTTAGCACGGATTGGCGGGAGGGTGGGTATGCTATGATGAAGGGGAGGAGGGGACATATGGATATTCTGAATGATGCACAGCGGATGGTGGCAGAGGACGTGACACATCATATTCTGCTTACCGCACCGGCAGGAACAGGAAAAACAGGGACTCTGGCGAGACGTATAGCCAGGCTGGTGGAGAAGGGCATGGCAGCTCCGGAGGAAATTCTCTGCCTCACATTCACCAATAAGGCATGCAGGGAAATGGAGCATCGGATACAGGAATATATGGGAGAAAAAGGACAGGGGGTTTCTGTAAAGACCATCCATGGTTTCTGTTATGAGCTTATCCAGGCTGAGGCGGACAATCCGGAAAACCGATATGTGAACCTGTCGGTATGGGATGAAGAGGATTGCCGGGAACTGATGGACGATATACTGGAAAAATGGAATACCCGGCCGGGAAATGAACGGCAGATGATACGGAACAGCCGATACTTTTTCTATGATGTGGATAAGGCGAAAAGGTGGCTGCTGGAAAGGAACCGGTATACCGGAGAGGCTGCGGATTATCTTGCGGCCATGAATGCCATATTGCCGAACCCGTTTAACGTGGACAAAAACAGGGTCAGGGCGGAGATGGCCGCCGGCTATGATAGACAGCTCCATTCCCTGGGCGGTATGGACTTTAATGACATACTTATCGGGGCATTGCATCTGCTGTCGGATGACGGGTGCAGCCGCCGGTGGTCATCCCGTTTCCGATATCTCCATGTGGATGAAATGCAGGATATGAGTATGCTGGAGTATGGCATTGTTCTCCGGCTGGCGTCGCAAGCCAGGGTACTTCTGGCCGGAGATTATTTTCAGACTATTTATGAATGGCGCGGTTCGGATCCGATTCAGCTGATTCAGCGGTTCACCCGTGAATTTCATCCGGAAGTATATACCTTTACTGAAAATTACAGGGCGACCCCTCTTCTGCTGAAAGCGGCGGAAGGCTATCTGCGGAATGCCTTTAGTAAGGACATACCGGATGAACGGTCATCCGTTTCTTCTGTAAGAGAAGGGCAGGGAGAGCCGATAGTCATTCATCCGGCCTTTGAAACGCTGGATGGAGAGGCCAGATGGATTATCCAGTGTATTGAATTTCTTGTACATAAACAGAAGAAACTGCAGGAGGCGGAGCAGGGGAAAATATGCATCCTGTGCCGCAATAATGCGTATAACGAACGGCTGGAGGAGGCTTTCACCCGGCAGCTGAATCAGCTGAAGGCCGATGGGAGCGGGCGATGGGACTTTATCCGGTTTCTGCGCATAGGGGAAGAAAAACTGTACAGGAAAAGGGAAGTTAAGGATGTACTGGCGGCACTGCATCTGGCAGTGAATCCCTTTGATAATAACAGCGCAAGGCGTCTCTGCCTTAACTGGGGAAAAGGTATCGGGGAAGCCACGGTAAAAAAGATTCTGTCATCAGATTACCGGAAGCTGGGGATTGCTCTCAGTGATTTTCTGCGTCCGGATGTACTGCGTTATGCGGATACTTATGGAACATTGCTTCAGGCACTGGATGAAGGCCGGCTGACCGTATTTGATGTGGAGTCTACAGGGACAAGCACGTCAACGGATGAGATTGTGCAGCTGGCAGCGGTTACGCTGAACCGGGACGGACAGGTAACGGTCCGGTTTAACCGGCTGGTGAAACCGTCAGGCCCGGTGGGGGAATCAGAAAAAATACATCATATATCTGATGAGCGGCTGAAAGCGGAGGGAGAACCTCCGGAAAAGGTATTCGCTGATTTTCTTGCGTTTACCAGGAACCATATTCTGGCAGGACATAATGTCTCTTATGATATCCATATCCTGATGAGTCAGATGAGGCGGCTGGGGATGGATCCGGTGGAAACTCCGGCCTGGGTGGATACACTGGAGATTTTCAGGAGATATTATCCGGAGTTGAAAAATCATAAGCTGGAATATCTGGGAGAGGTATTTAAAGTTCACCATAAGTCATCTCACAACGCATATGATGATATTCTGGCTACGGCAGAAATCCTTATGTATGCGGTGAATCATCATCTGCGGCCGGAAATGGATGCGCGCCGGGCATGCATAAGTCCTTATGTTTCCTTATCTATGCCCATGGCCCGGATTGTGCAGGATATATCCAGGATGTCCTGGAAACAGAATCCGAATGCACTTATCGGGCAGGTCATTTCACAACTCAATATGGATGAATATTTTACACAGCATGGAAAGACGCGGGAACGGCAGCATCTGGAAGAGCTGAAGAGGTGCGCGGAAGCATATCCTGATTATGGAAGGCCGCCGCAGGATCTGCTGCAGGAATATCTGGCTATGACGGCTCTGGATGCTGGAGATGAAATCTTATGGCAGTCAGGACAGGCCGGTATACCGATTGCTACCGTGCATCAGGCCAAGGGGATGGAGTTTGATTTTGTCTTTATGGCGGGAATGGCGGATGAAAATTTTCCTTCCTCCGGTGCATTAAAGGCAGGAATGCTGATGGAAGAAAAGAGATTGTTCTATGTAGCAATTACCAGGGCAAGGAAGAGACTATTTCTCAGCTGGAACATACAGTCATCCCGCTTTGGGGATGGCCGCGCATCCCGGTTCATAGCGAATCTTCCGAAGGATACCGTAATTGTGCTACAGGCACCGCAGGGAATAACTTAACAGGAAGGAGGAATCTTTTATACAGTGTGTTGCACTTTCCTTATGGTCTTGCTAGAATATACACAAGTATTTTTGCCATGAACGGCGAAGAAAACAAGTAGGCGTACAAGCGATTCGGGGATGGTGGAAGCCTGAAAGGCGCTGAAGGCATTTTGGAGTTCAGGCATAAACCGATAATTAAGGTGGGCCTTATGGCCAATAAGGGTGGAACCGCGGGTTATTCTCGTCCCTGTAACTGCTTTGGCGTTACGGGGCGTTTTTTATTGTACCGGCAGACGGTATGAAAAAATAAGCGCCTCAGGTGTTTAACAGGAGGAAAGGATTATGACATTTCAGCAGATTATTTTGACGCTCCAGAAATTCTGGTCGTCACGCGGCTGTGTACTTGAACAGCCCTATGATGTAGAAAAAGGGGCAGGTACCATGAATCCGGCAACCTTTTTGCGTACTATCGGACCGGAACCGTGGAATGTAGCCTATGTAGAACCATCCCGCCGTCCGGATGATGGACGTTACGGTGACAATCCTAACCGCTTATTCCAGCATCATCAGTTCCAGGTTATTATGAAACCATCTCCAGATAATATTCAGGAAACCTATCTGGAAAGTCTGAAGGAACTGGGAATCAATCCGGAAGAACATGATATCCGTTTCGTAGAAGATAACTGGGAATCCCCGACTCTTGGGGCCTGGGGGATTGGCTGGGAAGTATGGCTCGACGGCATGGAAATCACACAGTTTACCTACTTCCAGCAGATCGGCGGCATTGATACACATCCGGTATCTGTAGAAATCACCTATGGTCTGGAACGAATTGCCATGTACATTCAGCAGAAGGACAATGTGTATGATCTGGTATGGACCGATGGGGTTACCTATGGGGATATCTGGCACGAAAATGAATATGAACAGTCCGTATACAGCTATGAACTCTCCGATCATGACATGCTTTTCAAGCTTTTTGATATGTATGAAGCCGAAGCGACCCGGATTATCAAACTGGGCTATGTACTTCCGGCCTATGATTATGTGCTGAAGTCTTCCCATACCTTCAATCTGCTGGATGCAGCCGGGGCGATTTCCCTTTCTGAACGTACAGAATATATTGCCCGTGTAAGAAAACTGTCCCGCATGTGTGCCAAGGCTTATCTTAAGATGAGAAAAGATCTGGGATTTCCCATGCTTAAAGGAAAGGAGAGCAAATAATGAAGGATTTACTGTTGGAAATTGGAACCGAGGAAATGCCGGCCAATATCATGCCTTCTCTGGTAAGTCAGTTTAAGACCCTGGCAGAACAGAAACTGGCAGAAGCCCGCCTTTCTTTTGAAAATGTAAAGATTTACGCAACACCGCGCAGACTGACGGCTTATGTTGCCGGCGCAGCAGAAAAGCAGTCGGATGAAGTTCTTGATAAGAGAGGTCCTTCTGTGCAGGCAGCTTATGATAAGGATGGCAATCCGACCAGAGCGCTGCAGGGGTTTGCCCGTGGACAGCATGTGGATGTATCTTCCGTGGAAGTGAAGGACAATTATGTCTATGCCCATGTGGTAAATGAAGGTCGTCCGGCTATCGAAGTACTTCCGGAAGTATTTACTGCTATGGTGTCCGGACTGAATTATCCGAAGGGAATGCGCTGGGGAAATGAAGAATTCAAGTTCCTGCGCCCGATTCGCTGGATTGTCGCCCTCATTGGCAATGAAGTTGTGCCAATGGAAATCGCTCATGTAAAGAGCAGCCATGTATCCCGTGGTCATCGCGTACTTTCTCATGGGGATGTCATAATCAATGAACCGAAGGACTATGTAGAAGCTATGCGCAAGGCCTTCGTCATTGTAGATATTGATGAACGCCGTGAAATGATTAAAAAGCAGCTGCAGGACCTGGCGGACAAACTGGGAGGCAAACTCTGGCACAACGCGGGACTTCTGAAAGAAATTAATTTCATCGTCGAATATCCAACCGCACTGTATGGAAAGATTGATGAAGAATTCCTTAAGCTTCCGGTACCGGCCGTAGTTACCCCTATGCGTGATCATCAGCGCTATTATCCGCTGCACAAAGAAGATGGAAGCCTGCTTCCTTATTTCCTGACCGTAAGAAACGGGGGAACAAAGGCTCTTGACAACGTCAGAGTGGGGAATGAACGTGTTCTTCGTGCCCGTCTGGATGACGCCAAATTCTTCTTCAACAATGACCGCAAGAAATCTCTGGAAGAACATCGGGCCGATCTGGTACGCATCAATTACCAGGAAGGCATGGGCAACATGCTGGATAAGTCCGACCGCCTGATGAAGCTGTCCGGCGCTTTGGCAGAAGACTGGGGATTTACCGATGAGGAAAAGGCAGATACCCGGAGAGCCGCTTTCCTGTCCAAGGCGGATTTGTCCACTGAACTGGTAAAGGAATTTACCGAACTTCAGGGGGAAATGGGAAGAGAATATGCTATGCTGGATGGAGAGAAGCAGACCGTTGCTGATGCTATTTTTGAACAGTATATGCCGAGATTTGCCGGAGATATACTGCCTGGAACAGCCGCAGGACGTGCCCTGTCTGTAGCGGACAAGCTGGACAATCTGGCAGCCACATTCCTGCGCGGAATGATTCCAACCGGGTCTCAGGATCCATTTGCCCTTCGTCGCCAGACCATTGGCGCAGTACACATCCTTAATGCAGGAAAGATTCACTGGGATATCCGCCGCGGTATTGCAGGAGCGCTTGCCCTGCTTCCTGGAACGGAAGAACAGAAGCAGACGGCAGAAACCGCGATTCTCAGTTTCTTCCGCGACAGAATCCGTCAGATTCTGTTAAGCGACGGCATTGCCTATGATATTATTGATGCGGTTCTGGCCGGAGAACTTACCGATATTTATGACGCATTCCTGAAAGCGCAGAGCATGACAGAAAGCAAGCTCAAGGAAAATACAGAACTTCGTCAGGCGGTAACCAGACTGCACAATATTACAAAGAATGCGGAAGAAGGACCGGTATCTGCCGACCTGTTCAGAGAAGACGCAGAAAAGGCCCTCTGGGATGCTTATCAGAAGGTGGAAGGCAAGGTACACTCCTTGTATGCGGCTCATGATTATGCGGCAGCCATGCCATTACTGGACACACTTACACAGCCGGTTAACCACTATCTGGATGATGTCATGGTTATGGACAAGGACGAGAAAGTCAAAAATAACCGTCTGGCTATGCTGAAGACCGTACTGGCCCTCTTTGATAGCTGGGGAGATTTCAGTAAACTGGTATAAAGGCGGCAGGGGAATATTTCCTCTGCGGATATGCAGAAAATAAATGGAGAAAATGGCGGAAATATCGAATAATACTTGCTTATTTGAACAGGCCATGATAGAATCTATTCGTATGTCCGGACAGTCCGCTGCCATATGCGATCGGCATGAATGTCCAGTGAGAAGGAGGAAAAGATCGTGAATATTATCGAAACATTGGAAAACGAACAGCTTCGTAAAGACATTCCTGAGTTCCGCGCCGGTGATACCGTTCGCGTACACGTAAAGGTTGTCGAAGGAAAGACAGAAAGAATTCAGATGTTTGAAGGCGTTGTTATCGCTAAGAGAAACCATGGACTGAGAGAAACATTTACTGTCCGCCGTGTTTCTTATGGTGTAGGCGTTGAAAGAACATTCCTGCTGCATTCCCCGCGTCTTGACAAGATTGAAGTTAAGCATCACGGTGTAGTACGTCGTGCTAAGCTCTTCTATCTGCGTAACCGGCAGGGCAAGGCTGCAAGAATTAAGGAAAAGAGATAATCAAAACCTGGAAAACGGGGATGTGAGGAACGCGGAGGCGTTTGCATCACATCCTCTTTTTTCTTGTTTTTTCTTGAAAGGAACAGTCCGGGACCCTTTTTGGTCAATGGACTGCACAGCCTGCCGGAGGGGTTCTCATTTGTACATATAAAGTGTATCCTTTATAATATAGTCTGGAAGAAAGTTCAGTGTATTTAGGAAAGGACAGACAATGAAAATCACCAAAGTAACTACTGCTCTGTTTCTGGCCTCGCTGGCTCTGGCAGGGACGGTGTCGGCCAATCAGATAAAAAGCGTGATTGCTGTCGATTTTCTTCATGTAGAGGTGGTCATGAAGGAGGCGCTTCCGCAGGAAGAACTGACTCCAGATTCTCAGGAATGGCTGAATGATCCGCCATTCGTCTTCAGCGGCGGAGTAAAAATGACCGGTATGCCGGTGAAGGAAGATGTGCGCGGTTATGACAACACGTATCGCATTCCGGTAAATGGTCTGGACGAGGATACCATTTATACCGTTTCCTATCGTGGGGAAAAGAAGAAGACATTTAAGACCTATGAGACAGAAAAAGAAATGAGTGACCGGTATAAGAACCGGTACGGCGATTATTTCTGATGGTGAAGACATATGCATATATTACTGGTTAATCCCGAAATCCCAGGTAATACAGGAAATATTGCCAGACTCTGTGCAGCGGAACATGTGCAGCTGCACCTGGTAAAGCCGCTGGGGTTTTCCCTGGATGACAGGCATCTGAAGCGTGCCGGCTTGGATTACTGGGATCTTCTTGATGTTCAGATTTATGAAAATTATGAAGAAGCGGTTGAAAAACTGGCGGGACACCATTTTTATTTCAATACAACCAAGGCAGACACCTGTTATACCGATATTCGATTTACCGATGAGGATGTTCTGGTCTTTGGCAGGGAATCCTGCGGACTGCCGGAAGATTTGCTGAAAAAACATCCGGGGGACTGCATCCGCATTCCCATGATTGATGAGGCTCGCTCGTTGAACCTTTCCAACGCGGTAGCCATTGTGACGATGGAAGCGCTGCGTCAGACAGGATTTAAGGGACTTAAACAGAAAGATCACCGGTTGTTTTAAGGAGGTATGTAGAATGAATATCTATGATGAAGCTTACGCACTGGCCAAAGCATTAAAGGAAAGTGATGAACAGAAATGCCTTGTGGAAGCGGAAAAGGCATTAAAGACAAATCCGGATGCAAAGAAGATGACTGCGGAATATCTGGTTCTGCAGCAGAAAGTCAGCTATCTGCAGATGATGCATGAAAAGGATAAGGCGGAAAAAGAATATAAGAAACTGCAGGACATGGCTGTACTTGTCAGCAACAATGAACTGGCCGCCGCCTATGTACAGGCTTTTATCCGCTGGAATCAGATGACATCGGATATTAATAAGATCGTAGTGGATGCCATGACTGGTGAAGGTATGGATATAGTGAAAGAAGCCCTTGAGGAGGAAAAAGGTAAATGACAGATTGGAACAGCGTGTTTGATGGCATTCTGACAGAACGTCAGTTTAAGGTGAATGAACCCATGAATCGCCATAATACATATGGCATTGGCGGTCCGGCTGACGTATTTGTCATGCCACAGACAGAAGACCAGCTGAAGCAGGTATTACGCCGGGCAGATGAACTGCATATACCGGTAACAGTGATTGGCGGTGGTTCCAATTCGCTCATCAGTGACAGGGGAATACGAGGGATAACCCTTTGTACGGCCCGTATAAAATCATCTACCGTAAGAAAAGGAAATCAGATCATCGTTACCGGCGGGGCGGGTACCGGTGCAGTTTCCCGCTTCGCTATGAAAGAAGGCCTGTCCGGGCTGGAATTTGCAGCAGGCATTCCGGGAACCCTTCTCGGTGCGGTATTTATGAATGCCAATGGCTATGGAAGCAAGTTTGCCAATGTGGTTCATTCGGTAAGGACGGTTACCCGGGATGGCAGACAGGAAAAACACTACACACTGGAAGAAATTCAGTATGGGGACAGTGATTCTGTTTTCATGCATAATGGGGATATTGTCCTTGAAGTGGTATTTGATCTGAAGGAAGGCAACCCGGAAGAAATCAAGGCGGTTATGGATGAATACCAGGCCTCCAGACGGGCTAAGCAGCCTCTGGAAAAGAGAAGTGCCGGCACCATGTTCCTCCGCCCGCCGGGACATTATGTAGGCCCTATGATTAAGGGATGCGACCTTATGGGATTTGCAATCGGAGATGCTCAGGTGTCCACTAAGCATCCTGATTTTGTGGTTAATAATGGCAAGGCCAGCGCAGCGGACATCCTGGCTGTGCTTCATGAAGTACAGCGCCGTGTACAGGAAAAATACCATGTACACCTTCCGCTGGATGTACGAATGATGGGTGAAGATTTTCCCCAGGAATAAGCGGATACCGTAATAAAAAGCTCAATATGGATTCGGAAATTACTGAATCCATATTGAGCTTTTTTGTCATTTTGGGAAAGAGAAATCAGTAAACACGTTCCCGGGCGCCGGTGAGACGGTTATCCAGATAAATGGGGTCCAGTCTCACACCGGACGGGGTAAAGTGGAACCCATCCGTGGTTACATCGCCCAGTGCAAGACTGATAACTACATCATGAAAAGCAAGGACGCCGTTTTTCTTATCAAAACGCCCGGAAATCCGGTTAAAGGGAAGAATAATGTATTTCCCTGGGCCGGAGAAAAATGTACCTCCTATTTCCTGATGACGTATAGGATCAGAACTCATCCACATGTCCAGTGTTACCAGGCAGCGGATATGACTGCCTTTTGCAGCCTGGCTGGCTTTTAGATTGATACCCCGGATGAATGCTTTATAGGTTTTGTGATCAATGTCGAAATTGCCATGGGCATTGACCTGGCCATCGAATACGCTGGCGGTTACCTTATCAGCATCCAGGCGGCCGTTATGATAAATAAAGTGGCCATTTACGTTTTCAAATGGAAGTCCTGGCAGTGTCATGCGGGGCAGCATGAGCTTTCCGGAAATGATAGGATCTGGCAAATCGCCATCTATCCGGGCACGGACGGAAGCCGGATCATCAATATCGATGCCCACGTTCAGGGATTTTGGATTGCAGTCCTTTATAAAGAGGGCAAGATTATACCGGGGAACCGGCGGAGCAAAATCAATGGTTCCATCCAGGGTAAAGCCGGCGGCAGAGACTGTTCCTTCAAAATGGCCGGTAGAACACTGAATGGAAGACACTTTTCCGGTATTTATATCCATGGCTGCGTTGAAATTAGTGATGACCAGATGACGGTCAGGAGATGTGGTTTCTACAATGAAATTGTTCAGATTTAGCTGGCAGATAAACTTATGATTACCTTTCAGTCCGGTAATGCTCAGATTCTCTTTTTCATCAGAGGAGGATGAGGTCTCTTTCGTATCCGGAGTGATTCCAAGCAGCTGCATATGATCATTGAAGTACAGATGGACATACCCGCCATTCAGTGTTGCAGATTTCAGTGTGGTTGTCCCAATTCTACCGGTAAGCATATCCCAGATGCTGACACGGAATTGACCTTCCGGGATGGTAGCCAGTCGTCTGCCGGAAGTATCCCTCCATTCCAGATTTTCAAAACTGACCTGGCCAAGCATATTGGCCGATAATCTGGATACGGTAATAGTTCCTGGAAACAGTTGACGGTGGTTTACCGTGTAATTAAATATACTGGCAGCCTGTGAAGTCAGAACATACCAGAATCCTATAATGAGGCAGCCGGCAATGGAAAGCATAATGGTAATGCCGTAGGCAGTACGTCCATGCATTTTATAGAGATGTCTGATTTTTGTACACAAATATTTTATTTTTTGGGGGATTACTGATATAAATGACCGCATTGTTGCGTATTCCTCTCTATGAGTCATTGGACATATAAACTATATACATATTATACGCCTTATACGGTTATATGCCTGTACATGGTGTGATGGTGTATCGGAAGCATCATTTTCTGTGTGCCATGGAAAAATATTCTCCAGATGAAATTTTGAAAAAAACTTGCATTTACAGAAAAAGGTGGTATGATAAGTAATGTAAGTTAGCACTCAGTTGATGTGAGTGCTAATAAATGGAAGAAATTGCAATGAAATAAAAGGAGGAATAGAAATGTTGAAGCCATTAGCAGATCGCGTATTGGTTAAAGTTGAAGAAGAAGAAACAAAGACTATGGGTGGTATTCTGCTGCCAGATACAGCACAGAAGAAGTCCCAGAAGGGCGTAGTTGTTGCTGTAGGTTCCGGCAAAATGACTGAAGAAGGCAAGCGTCTTCCTCTGGAAGTTAAGGAAGGCGACGAAGTACTCTTTGCTAAGTACTCCGGCACTGAAATTGAAGACAAGGGCGAAAAGTATCTGCTTCTGTCTGAAAGAGACATTTTAGCTATTCTTTAATACAGATGTGAATCAGGTTTATTTTGTGAGATAGAAAGAGGAGCATAGATATTATGGCAAAGAAAGTACTTTATAATGAAGAAGCTCGCGCAGCCCTGCTCAGAGGTGTAGATCAGCTGGCCAATGCGGTTAAGATTACTCTTGGACCAAAGGGACGTAACGTTGTACTGGACAAGAAGTATGGCGCACCGAACATTGTAAATGATGGTGTTTCCATTGCCCGTGAAATTGAACTGGAAGATCCGATTGAAAATATGGGTGCACAGCTGGTCAAGGAAGTTGCAACCAAGACCAATGATGTAGCTGGCGATGGTACCACAACTGCAACCCTGCTTGCACAGTCCATGATTCATGAAGGGATGAGAAACGTTGCTGCCGGCGCTAACCCGATGGTACTCAAGAAGGGTATTGAAATGGCAGTTAACAGACTGGTTGAAGAAATCAAGAAGAAGTCTGTTCCGGTTAAGACTAAGGAAGCCATTGCTCAGGTCGCATCCATTTCTGCTGCAGATAAGACAGTTGGTCAGCTTATTGCCGATGCTATGGAAAAGGTTGGCAATGACGGCGTTATCACTGTAGAAGATTCCAAGGGAATGGGAACCAACCTCCGCGTAGTAGAAGGTATGCAGTTTGACCGCGGGTATATCAGCCCATATATGATTTCTGATGCAGATAAGATGGAATGTGTCATGGATGATCCACTGATCCTCATCACCGATAAGAAGATTAATGTACTCCAGGACATTCTTCCACTTCTGGAAAAGGTTGTTCAGTCCGGCAAGGAACTCCTTATCATCGCTGAAGATGTAGAAGGCGAAGCTCTGGCAACCCTGGTAGTTAACAGACTCCGTGGCGCACTGAAGTGTGCAGCCGTTAAGGCACCAGGCTTCGGTGATCGTCGTAAGGCTATGCTTCAGGATATTGCATGCCTGACCGGCGCAACCGTTATCAGCGAAGATATGGGTCGTAAGCTCTCCAGCGCAACTCCGGCTGATCTGGGCAGCGCTCATCAGGTTCGCATTACCAAGGACAACACCGTTATTGTCGGCGGTGCAGGAGATAAGGCTCTGATTGCTCAGAGAGTATCTCAGATTCGTGAACAGATGGCCAACACCACATCTCAGTTCGACAAGGATAAGCTTCAGGAACGTCTGGCTAAGCTGTCTGGCGGCGTAGCTGTCATTGAAGTAGGCGCAGCAACCGAAGTAGAAATGAAGGATAAGAAGCTTCGTCTGGAAGATGCACTCAATGCAACCCGCGCAGCAGTAGAAGAAGGTATCGTTGCCGGCGGCGGCACAACCCTGGTTAACATCCAGAAGAGCCTTGACAGCCTGAAGGCTGAAGGGGATGTACAGACGGGTATCAATCTGGTTCGCCATGCCATTGAAGCTCCGGTACGTCAGATTGCTGATAACGCAGGTGTAGAAGGCGCAATCGTTGTAGAAAAGATTAAGGAAGCCAAGGAAGGTATTGGCTACAATGCAGCTGAAGATAAGTATGAAGATATGATGGCAGCTGGTATTGTAGATCCGGCCAAGGTAACCCGCAGCGCACTGCAGAATGCAGCAAGCATCGCTGCTCTGGTACTGACCACAGAAGCCGTTGTTGGCGAAATTCCGGAAAAGAAACCGGCAGTTCCACCAATGCCGGCAGGCGGTATGGGCGGAATGATGTAATCTGAAATTCAGATGTGTCCGCATCAATAAATTAATAAAAAACTGTGATCCCTGTGGGGGTCACAGTTTTTTTGTAGGCTGATTGCGGATATAACCGGGAAACGGCAAAAAAAAAACAGACGTGGTAAAATAAAAATAAGGAATATAGCAGGAGGTTTACTATGAATATTCAGATAAAACGTATTTATGATGCTCCGGACGCATCGGATGGGTTTCGTGTTCTTGTGGACCGCATATGGCCCAGGGGCATGTCCAGGGAAAAGGCGGCGTTAGGGGAATGGGATAAAATGATAGCCCCATCATCTGCGCTCAGAAAATGGTTCGGTCATGATCCGGAAAGGTATGAAGAATTCAGGAAGCGATATCGGAAAGAACTGGAAGACAATCCGGAAACGGAGCAGTTTATAACGTTGGTAAGGCAGCATATAGATGAGGGGCCGGTTACTCTTTTATTTGGTGCCAAAGACAGGGAACATAATCAGGCTGTGGTACTCAGAGAGTTTTTGGAGGAAAAAATTTAGTTATCGTCAAAACGTGCGGAGGTTGTATGGAGTTTAGAGTCATCCGGTATTTTCTGGCGGTTGCCAGAGAGGAAAATATAACAAAGGCAGCGGAAAAGCTGCATCTGACACAACCCACATTGTCACGACAGTTAAGGGAGCTGGAAGAAGAACTGGGGACAGAGCTTTTTGTAAGAGGAAAAAGAAGGACAACCCTTACAGAGGCGGGCATCCTGTTTAAAGCCAGGGCAGAAGAAATTATGTCGCTGGAAGAACGAACGATGAACGAATTCGCCCATCTGGGAGAATCGATAGCAGGCGATGTATATGCAGGCTGCGGGGAAACAGAAGCTATGCGCGATGTGATAGCTGCTCTTGCACCGGTGCTTCAGCGGTATACTGATGTTCATCTGCACCTCCTTAGTGGGAATGTGGAACAGTCCATGGATTATCTGGAAAAAGGGCTTCTGGATTTTGCACTCCTATGCCGAAGCAATCCTCCCGAAGACTGCCATTATATCCAGCTGCCTTACCGTGATACGTGGGGGCTGCTGCTGCGAAAGGATAATCCGCTGGCGGACAAGCCGGCAATCCGTGCAGTGGATCTGCGAAATGAACCGGTGATTATTTCAGCTCAGCTGACTTCCAGGAATGAGATACAGAGGTGGATGGGGGATTTTTCGTCCCTCCATGTGTCAGCTACCTATAATCTGGCTTATAATGCGGCTTTCCTGGTGGAACAGGGCATGGGGAGTATGATTACTTATGACCGCCTGGTTCCCTGCGGTACGGAATTCCGCCCTGATCTTGTATTTTGTCCGTTTGTTCCGGCTCTGCATAGTGGCAATTTTCTTGTCTGGAAAAAGGATCGGATTTTTTCCAGGGCAGCAGAACTGCTGAAGAAAACACTGGAAGAAAAGTTTAATAATGCCTGAAAGGCATTATACGATAAATCAATAAAGTATTAGCTATTAAATCTCCTGCTTTATAATGAAATTATCAGATACATGGTAATTTCAGAATCTGGCAGGAGATATTTTTATGGATAAAAGAGTAGTCATTATATCAGCCAGTCTAAGAAAAAACAGTAACTCAGAACAACTGGCAGAAGCTTTTGCAAAAGGAGCGGCATCGGCAGGAAATGATACGGAAATCATATCTCTGGCCAGGAAGAGAATGGGGTTCTGTACAGGATGCCTGTCCTGTCAGAAGACATTCCGCTGCTATATGCAGGATGATGCGGCAATCATTGCTGAAAAAATAAAAAATGCGGATGTGGTGGTATTTGCTACGCCGATTTACTATTACGGGATAAGCGGACAGCTGAAAACACTGTTGGACCGGTGCAATCCCATATTCCCACAGGAATACAGGTTCAGGGATGTATATCTTCTTATGGCGGCAGCAGATGATAATCCCCATACGACAGATAAGGTGATTACCGGATTTACCGGATGGACAGACTGTTTTCCCCGGTGCAGACTGGCAGGAACCGTTTTTTCCGGCGGTGTGACAGCACCAGGGGATATCAGGAATCATAAAGCACTCCGGGAAGCATTTGAGGCAGGAGTACATATTTAAGTGTAAGGAGAGATTAAAATGAAAGATCTGAAGAAAATGAAGGGATTGGCACTTGTTCTGACTGGGCTTACTCTCGCAGGTCTGGTAATGACAGCAGATGCTGCGGACATGGCAGGCAAGTCTGGAAAAGATGGAGCTGTGCATCAGATTTCTTCGACACCATGGGAAGGAGAGGAGCATCTTAAAATGACAAATAAATGGGATAAGACATTTCCAGAGAGCGATAAGGTTGACCATACCAAGGTAATATTTCATAACCGGTATGGGATTACACTGGCTGCTGATCTGTACATGCCAAAAAACAGACAGGGCAGAATGCCGGCTCTGGCAGTAGCCGGCCCGTTTGGTGCAGTAAAGGAACAGGCCGCTGGACTGTATGCACAGAAACTGGCAGAAATGGGATTTATTACCATGGCTTTTGATCCTTCCTTTATCGGGGAAAGCGGCGGAAATGTCAGAAACGTGGCAAGCCCGGATATTAACACGGAAGATTTCTGCGCGGCAGTGGATTATCTGTCCAATCGCAGTGATGTTAACCCGGATAAGATTGGCATCTTAGGTATCTGCGGTTTCGGCGGTATGGCGTTAAATGCGGCAGCTATCGATACCCGGATTAAGGCCACGGTTACTTCCACCATGTATGATATGAGCCGTGTAACTGCTAATGGTTATTTCGACTATGAAAAAGGCAGTGATACACTGAAGAAAGAGCGAATGGAACGCCGTAAAGCCCTTAATCAGCAGCGTACGGAAGACTACAGGAATGGAACGTATCAGCGGGCCGGCGGTGTGGTAGATCCGCTTCCGGAAGATGCACCGCAGTTCGTTAAGGATTATCATGCTTATTATAAGGGAAGAGCATACCATCCAAGATCTCCAAATTCCAACGATGGATGGAACACAACCAGTGCACTTTCATTTACCAACATGCCTCTTCTTTCTTATGCAGATGAAATTGAAAATCCGGTGTTGATTATCCACGGGGAAAAGGCACATTCCCGTTACTTCTCTGAAGATGCATTCAGGAAACTTAAGGGAAATAACAAGGAGTTTCTGATTGTTCCGGGGGCAAATCATACTGATTTATATGACAATATGAATAAGATACCTTTTGATAAGATTGCTGCGTTCTTCCATAAATACCTGGGCTGAGTGGCTTTCTGAAAAGGGAAATAGGAACAGAATCTGTTATTTCCACCATTATGAGACAGCATGCATAAGAATACCTGGCAGCTCTGTGAAAGAGTCTGTCAGGTGTTTTTTCGTCTGACAAAAGGCAGGAGAAAGGTATATTTCTTATCAATATATGTAACCTGTGGTAAAATAGCAGGAATGTGAGATTTATATTTTACTGACAGGAGAATTGTATGGAAGCATTAAAAACGGTAACAATCAGTAAGCGGGCAGAGCTGGCAGCCAAAGGGGGACATCCCTGGATTTACGGGTCTGAAATTAAGGGGAAGGACGAGGGGATTGAACCAGGTGAGATTGTCCGGGTACTGTCTGGAAAGGGAAAGTTCATAGGCAGTGGCTTTTATAATGAACACTCCAAGATCACGGTTCGTATTATATCCACAAATGCCAATGACAGATTTGACGATGCCTTCTGGAAACGCAGAGTTTCCTATGCGCTGGATTACCGTCTCCAGGTTATGCGGCCGGAAGATTATGATAATATGCGAATCATCTTTGGTGAGGCGGATCAGCTTCCGGGGCTTACCGTGGACAGATTTGGAGATGTTCTGTCTGTGCAGGTCCTGTCGCTGGGAATAGAAAAGAATAAAGATATCATCCTTAACAGCCTGATTGAAGTGCTCCGGCAGCATGGGCTTCCGGTCAGCTGTGTATATGAAAGAAATGATGTGAAGATACGCGAACTGGAAGGACTCACGCAGTATAAGGGGTTCTTTGACTCTCCGCTTCTTAATCCGGAAGACAGAAAGACCATAACGCATATTGTGGAGAATGGAATTCACTACGATGTGGATGTGGAAAATGGGCAGAAAACAGGATTTTTCCTGGATCAGAAATTCAATCGTCTGGCAGCGGGGAGCATTGCCCGGGGAAGGCATGTTCTCGACTGCTTTACCCATACCGGGGCCTTTGCGCTCAATGCGGCCCGGGGCGGAGCTGCTTCTGTAACGGCGGTGGATATCTCAGCCGAGGCGGTGGCTATGGTTAAACATAATGCAGAATGCAACCATTTGGAAATAGAGGCGGTGGAAGCCGATGTATTTGAATATCTTACGGAACTCGACCGGACACATAACCATACGTATGATTACATTATTCTGGATCCGCCTGCCTTTACCAAATCAAGACAGACTGTGCATGAAGCGTTCCGGGGCTATAAGGAAATCAATTATCGGGCGATGAAGATTCTGCCACGCGGAGGGTATCTGGCTACTTGTTCCTGTTCTCATTTTATGGGGGAGGAACTGTTCATCAAGATGCTGAAAGAAGCAGCCAGGGACGCGGGAGTGACATTAAAGCAGATTGAATCCCGGCAGCAGGCGCCGGATCATCCGATTTTGATGTCGGTTCCGGAAACCTATTATCTTAAGTTTTTCCTGTTCCAGATTGTATAAGTATAATCAGAAATTAAAATAACAAAGAGGCAGGCATCCATTTTGGATGCCTGCCTCTTTGTTATTCTGCCTGCGTATTACAGCAGAGCTTCTCTTTCTCTGATATAGTCTTTCAGATTAAGGATGCGGGTAGCGCACCAGGTCCCGTTTACATCTTTTTCCATAAGTACTTTCCAGGTGAAATCGTGTTTTAATTTCCGGTCATGAACACGTACACTTACAATAGCCTGGTCACCTTTTTCTTCAATGGAAAGGCATTGAGTGATGGTTAAGGTAGTAAATCCAAGATAGGAAGTAATGGCATTTACCGGTTCATCGAACAAGGATGATTCTTTCTTCTTGCCCTGGAAACGTAGCTGGGTCTGATGAACCAGTTCGTCAGCAATAGGATTTTTCAAACTGCGGAGGAGTGAAGCGGCGGTTCTATGGTCCTTTTCTCCATCCTTGGAAAGTACATCCGCAGAATCATCAATGGCGGCTGAATAGACTTTGTTTAAATCCACCCGGTAGGCAAGCAGGTCATAATCATGGCTCTGTACTGCCTTCTGGATTTCTCCGGCTGCATAGGCAGGAGTGTTCATCCAGTAAAAATAAAACCAGGAAGCAGCACCGGCAATGAGTATGGCGAAAAAGATGCCGGCTTTTTTCAGTTTAGACATAATATTCTCCCTGTATAACTATATGTATTTACATGAGTTTCCTATATGGTATTGTACATGGAGGAGCCCTGGTTATTCAAGCGGACCATACAGGTTATGATATAATTAAACAGTAAATAATATTCAGGAAAAGACACGGGGAGGGGCGGCCATGCCATTCCCCTTTTTTATAAGAAAGGATAAATATGGGATTATTAGAGGATACATTAAATCGAATTGTCCCTCTGTCCTCTGAGACAGAAGAAGAAATCCGCACCCGGTGGAACCGGCTGTATTTAGGACTGACCTATATGGGGAATGCGGTGGATATGATGGTGCATTACGCGCTGTCGGTTGGGGAAACCATGCCGGAGGATCCGGAAAAGGTCCTTATTGCGCCGCTATCTGAGCATGGTGCGGCCCGATCTTTTATAAACAGGGAAACTCCGGATAATCCGGCGTTTGCTCAGATGATAAAAGAGGCGGAGAAAAATGCGGCATTTGCAGGGGCTGAGCTTTCCCTTGTGGATACGGGACTTTCCGGTGAGGGGCTGAGCAATCCGCATATAAGCAGACAGCGTGTGGCAGAGGGAACCGCTGATTTTACCAAGGGGGCGGCAATGACCCGACAGCAGGCCATTCAGGCCATTGAGTCGGGGATTGAAATGGCCGGAGAATGGATTGAAAAAGGGAAGAAACTATTTTACCTGGGGAACCTGAGTCTGGGATCTTCTATGGCGGCGTGCGGAGTCATTGCCGGGCTGAAAAAGTGGAATGCGGCGGAAGTATATCGCCCCGAATCCTGGATGAGTAAGGAACAGGTGGTGGATGCCATAGAAAAGGTGCAACAGGCACTGGATGCCAATCAGCCGGATAACCACAGTCCGCTCGATGTGTTAATGAAAACCGGCGGTGTAGATATAGGATTCCTCACCGGAGTGATTCTGGGGGCGGCGTCCCGTCGCGGCGCGGTTATTCTGGACGGCCTGTCCGGCGTGGCCGCAGCCTATCTGGCTTTTGCGCTGTCTGAAAGTTCACTGCAGTCAGTGATGGCTTCTGAATGCTTCAGCGGAAACAGGAGACAGAAAGATTTACTGCAGGGACTTTCCCTTACCGGGGTATCTACCCTGAACCCTGTATGGGAAACCGGTATGGCTGCCGTTATGGCCGGCGATATGCTGGAAACGGCACTTCACATATATAAGGAATGTGCGACTAAGGAAGAACTGGGGGTAGAGGCATGAAATTTGACCGTAAGGAAAGCCATAAAAGCGGATGGGATGTAATGCAGGACAAGGTTTTTTCTCTGTATAAGGACAGGGGACAGGAACCACTCAGGAAAGCCCTGGTTGTTTTCTGCGGGGATACGGCAGTGGATGGAGTCAATAAGACACAGGGGCGCCTGAGCTTTAATGAGGCTGCTGTGATTTCACAGGGATATGGGCCGGTTAATGCGGCGGCGCGCAGAATCAATGCGCCAGTGTATCTGATTGATATCGGTTTACAGAAAGATACCACGGCAATATCCGGCATACTCCATCAGAAGGTTATTCATGGTACGCATCATGGGTACCCGGCTATGGATAAGGAAACGGCAGAACGTGCGGTTTCCGCCGGTATGGCTGTGGCCCAGGCGGTAATCCGGCAGGGAATCGAGGCGGTCGGCCTTGGCCATGTGGGAGAAAGATATATGCTGTCGGCTCTTGCTGTGACAACGGCGGCTCTTCATCAGCGGCTGGAAAATGTGACCAGAAAGAATGGATATCGTCTTCACCTTAAAGAGGTCGGAAATCTGGCTGAAAATCCACTGGAAGTACTGGCCGCGACAGGTTCCACAGAAATTGTGGCGATGTTCGGATTTATTACCGTATGCGCAAAAAACGGTGTAGCGGTTGTGTTTGATGATGCGGTGTCCGGGGCGGCGGCACTGGCGGCAACGATTGTGTACCCGGAAGTCCTGTCGGGAATATTCCCTTCCCTGGCTTATGATGAACCGGTGCATAAGATGCAGATGCAGGCACTTCATATGGAACCGATGCTGCATTATGGTATTACCGGCGGCGCGGGGCTTGGGGCGGCAGCAGGACTTTCCCTTCTTGACTGGATAATGATGAATTATGGAAAGGCAGAGTAACTATGAAAGCATTATTTATCAAATGTAATGGGGAACTTACTCCGGATATGCTGGCAGGGGCACTGGTTAATATGGGGGTTCCGGAAATATATCTGCAGGCCGAAGGGAAAAAGGCGGGACCGTATACCCGGCCGATAATCAGGAATAATCCATACGCGCAGATTGGGGCTACTTATTTTTATCAGCCACCGGTAATGGGCGAGGAAAACCTGACCATGGAAGGATTGAAGGCAGAGTGGAAGGAACTTTGTGAAAAAGGATGCCAGGAATTTCTGATGCCGGGGAATAAGGTTATGGATGCGCTGCAAGCCGGCCTGAATGAAACCGGGGATTCCTTGCAGGACCTTCACGTAGCGCCCGAAAATCTGATATCCCTTTACTATATTCTGCTGGGAATATCCTACCTGGAAGCAGACGCTATCTTCACATGCCCTCTGGATATTACGGCAGGGAAAACAGAACAGGGAAAGGCTGTATCGGCCATTTTAAAGCGCAAGGGGGCCACGGCAGGTCTTCCCATACCTGTGGAGGGGATTTCGGCATTCGCAGCGGCTATTCTGGAAGGATTATCCGAAGAATTCCAGTCAATGGACGGACGTTTTATAGTGGATGCTACATCCTATGGTACAAGCCAGATAGAAAATCCGGCCGGTGAGAATGCGGTAACTCTGTATCTTGGGTATTATACGGAAAAGAATAATTCTATTTTTAACAGAAGACTGCAGATTTTCGGCCAGTAATCTGGAAAAAGTAAAAAAATTTACAGGATTTCTGACGCATAAAGTACAGATAAAACCACCGGACAGTATAAGAGATTTTAATACTGTCCGGTGGTTTTACTGTCTTTTTATGAAGAAACAACAATTATAAGAAAAGAAGATAAAGCACGAAAAAATCCAGATTTTATCGAATAAAATGGACATACAAAACTGGAGTCTGATGCGGATTCAAAATATTTCTGTAAAAAGTTGTTGACATATGATGACGTGTCTGGTAAAGTATTGAAATGACGTTGCGATTGAGCGGCATCGAGAGATGCAAAGACTGCAGCGTCAAACGTTGAAAGAAAAGTTTCTTAAAACAAGGACTTGACAAACAACGTTGCAGTGATATAATGATATCGTTGCTGAAATGCGGAAGTAGCTCAGTGGTAGAGCACGACCTTGCCAAGGTCGGGGTCGCGGGTTCGAGCCCCGTTTTCCGCTCCATTTATGGCGGCATAGCCAAGCGGTAAGGCAGAGGTCTGCAAAACCTTTATCCCCAGTTCGATTCTGGGTGCCGCCTCCATTTTTATTTTTTAACTTAATTATTTTCCACTAATTGTGGCGGCATAGCCAAGCGGTAAGGCGAAGGTCCGCAAGACCTTGATCCTCTAGTTCGAATCTGGGTGCCGCCTCCATTTTTATATTCTCATGCCGGGGTGGCGGAACTGGCAGACGCAAGGGACTTAAAATCCCTCGATTCGTGAGAATCGTACCGGTTCGATTCCGGTCCTCGGCACCAGCAAAAAAAGGAAGACTGTAAAGGTCTTCCTTTTTTATTTTGTTTCTTTTTCCTTCTCGGATAAAATCATCCTTCTCTTATAATCAGAATGTGGCCATCCCTCTTTTATCGCCAGACATACGGCCAGCCCCTGCCATGAGCCAGATCTTACCACCTGAGACAGAAGACATGTCCATACCTGCCTCCATTTCCCTTACCTGCTCTTTCCGCATTGATAACCAGCCATGAGCCTATAGGTTATCCTGTCAACATATCCTGAAAGACTCTCTTCATCGTGACTCTTTCTGACTGCTCAGACACGTTTCGACATGGATAAAGCCAATCCTTTTCGCCTGTAACGGCAATTATGCGGTTTCTTTTCCATACTCCCCTCAGAAAATTTCAGATAAAAACAAATGCCCCGTTATGCCTGAACATTTATCAGACATAACGGGGCATTCTCTGCTTTACCACATTTTAGTCATCCAGAATATTAGTTCTGTATTCTCTGTAAGGATCTTCCAATGCTTCAATCTTTCTTGTCATTTCCAGCTGGAGCGCAGAAGCTGTGTCATAATCTCTGGCTTCCAGTGCATCCTTCAGTCGGGTGCAGATGGACTTCTTGCCTTCCTTGTCCTTACCCAGCTCGATACGGACAGCCTTGATAGCTTTCCAACGCTTCTTGTCCAGATCGTCATCATCTTCAAGATGCTTGAAGAGGCGGAGTTTTGCCTCTACTGCTGGAATGATGCGGTCTTCCAGTTCATTGGACCAGCGATAAAGGATAGAAGCTACGAAGGAGTCAACGATATCCGCAGTCAGGGTATCCCCTGCAGTCAGCACCTTAACCTTATCCGGGTTAGCACGCATAATCTTGACGTTTTCCCAGACAGTTGCCGGCGGTTTACCGAATTCAGCATCACGTTCTTCATCTGTGAAGTCTTCGAATACATTTTCTTCGCAACGATAAGCTCTGCCTTCTTCCAGGTAATCCGCCTTATCTTCCGGCTTCTTGGAGAGTTCAGCCAGAAGTTCAGCCGGGGTCTTACCGGAGGTTGCCGCATAACGGATTCCGTCCAGTGCGGTGAGATACAGGCAGGAAGCTGCCAGATAGGTGTTGGTGAACGGATTGGGCGCTCTGAGTTCAAAGCGAGTAGCCTTCGGATTATCAATATCGCGAATCAGACCAATCAGGATGGTTCTGTTTCTGGATGGAACATCCGGAGTGTGACCCAGAGAGGTTACGATACATACTGGAGCTTCAAAGCCTGGCTTCAGACGGTTAAATGCATCCGTGGTAGAGGAAACAAATGGGTTGGTTGCTTCATAATTCTTCAGAATCCCCATAATAAACCCATAACCGATGGTGGACAGGAAATCCGCCTTCATATCTTCCGGTGCCAACAGATTGATTGTCTTGCCGTTCTTAAGACGGGCTACTATACCTACATGGGTATGTTCACCACTCCCCGCAACGCCGATAATCGGCTTAGCGCGGAAGGAAACATCAAGACCATTCTTACGGAAAATTTCGCGAACCACAATGCGGGCTTCCAGTTCATTATCACCAGCCTGCAGCGGATTATCACTGAATCTCCAGTCAAGTTCCAGCTGTTCTGCTACGTCTACAATATGTCCATTGTCATCTACATGCGGCTTAATTCCGCCAACTTCCTTATGCCCCATTTCAACGAGCATTCCACGTTTTTCGAGAGCATCTACGGTCTGTTCCATGGCTGTACGAACATTACCGCGCATTCTCTGCCAATACTGTTCCTGTAACTTCTGAGAAATGGAAAGATTCGGAACAGAATGTTTTTCACTTGGTGTCTTTACCCAGAATTCCAGTTCAGTACCGGTGGTAAATATAATATCCTGGATTTCATGGAATGGTACATTTTCCATTCCCTTTACCGGATGGGTGGTAAGCAGCTTCTTAAGTTCAGCCGCTACATAGTCACATGATTTTTTAAGAATAGCTCTGGAATCCACGAATCTGTCATTGTGAAGAAGGAATGCAGGAATACGGAGAGTACCAGTCGGAAGTCCTGTTTCTTCATCCAGGTTTTCATAATTATAATCAATGTACCAGTTTACGCTGCTGTCAGTTACCATATCCATTCTGGCATCATTGAGTGTGGCAATGTTCATAAGCACTACCGAGGAGCCATCGGTCTGTACGGCTCTGCCAGCAAAGAAATCATCATAGTTTTCCTTGAAAATACGAATCGGAATCTTTTCATCTGTATCATTGCCGGCCAGATCGATACCTACAACAGATACAAATTTAATTTCAGGATGCTGTGCAAGGAGGGATAAAACCCCCTCTTTTCCATACTGCCCAGCAGGAATGTAATAGAGTAACTCGTCAGCCATGATATCCTCCTCAGTGATTGGAATCTAGTTCCAGATAAATAAAAATGACTCATCCACTGATGTGAATGAGTCATCTTTGACAGAATTATTAACTTATGGACTAAGTATACGTTATCCGTATTTACTTGTCAAGCTTAATTGCAGACTATTTAGCAAGCAATTCACGTACAATGGTACTGATTACCTTACCATCAGCCTTGCCTTTAAGCTTTGCTATACAGGATTTCATAGCGAAACCCATGTTACGCTGTTCTTCCGGTATAGCATTCAAAGTTTCCTGCACAACCTTCCTGATCTCTTCTTCAGAGAGTTCAGCCGGGAGGTATTTCTGTAATACAGCGATTTCAGCATTGGTCTGATTAATCAGATCATCTCTGCCTGAATCAGCAAGTTCAGCGAGAGTTTCCTTACGCTGCTTTACTTCTTTGCGCAGAACGGTAATGACCTGGTCATCATTGAAATCCTGATGACCATTATCAATCTCAGCCTGTCTGATATGTGCCCGCGCCATGCGGATTACATTCAGAGCCAGTTTGCCTTCTGCCTTAGCTTTCATGGCCGATTTCATATCCGCCATAAGCTGTTCCTTAATTGACAATCTAATCACCCGATTACTGATTACTTGAACTTACGTTTTCTTGCTGCTTCAGACTTCAACTTACGTCTTACGCTTGGCTTTTCGTAATGTTCACGCTTTCTTACTTCAGAAAGAACCCCGGCCTTTTGGCAGGAACGTTTAAATCTGCGAAGAGCGCTTTCCAAAGATTCGCCCTTTCTGACCTTAATTTCAGACATGTTATCCCTCCCTCCCAATAAGACGATGGGGTGCTAATGCACACTATCTGATTATAATTTATTGTTCCCTACGTGTCAATTGATGAATTGAAAATCCATCAAAGTTTTTTATAGGCTGCGGAAGATAAAACATGAACTGCCTGTATTTTTTGCTTATTTATCTTCCGGGAATGGCGGCCAGCCCATAGCTTTTCCGCCTATGATATGCGCATGGAAATGGAATACGGTCTGTCCTGCTTCTGCCCCGGTATTGATTACCAGACGGAATCCATTATCTCCCAGTCCTTCCTGTTCAGCAATCTTCTTTACTACCAGGAAAAAGTCGGAAAAATTCTTATTGGTTTCATCGGTAAGTGCAAGAATGTTCTTTACATGCTGGCGCGGAATGAGCAGCACATGAACAGGTGCTGACGGGTTAATATCCCTGAACGCAAACCAGTGGTCATCTTCATAAACCTTTGTACTTGGAATTTCTCCTGCTGCAATCTTGCAGAATAAACAATCTTCCATATTGATTCCTCCCTTGCGCAATTATATACTGACGGCATTCCATACGTTTTCAGAAATCTGCAGATGCCGTATGCTGAAACATGCTTATGATGTTCCTGTTGTTAATTATAACACATTTGCGTTCGCATTTATCTTATTCTATATTTCCCCCGTTAATTTGTTTTTTATCTTTTAAAGTTCAAATTTGATAAAAAAAGTTGAGAAATGAATAAAATCGGACTATAATTATCATAAATTTAAATTTCATTTTCCTCATGTGTTGACAACTTTCATACGGAGAATAAGAGATATGTTAATCACCAGAGAAACGGATTATGCAATACGTTTAATTCGCGCGCTTTTTGAAGCAAAATCCAATCGCTTGACCATCAAGGAAATCTGCGACAGTCAGTGTATTCCTCAGAATTTCGTATATAAGATCGCCAAAAAGCTGTCCCGCAAAGATATAATTGCTATCAAACGCGGAGTAAGCGGTGGATGCGTGCTTATCAAGGATCCCCATGATTTTTCACTTTATGATGTAATGACGGCCATTGATGCGGTACGTCCGGTTTCCGCATGTACGGTTCCCGGCTTTTCCTGCCCTTACAGAGAAAAGAACTGCAACTTCTGCAATGTGCATAATCATCTGGAAGTCATGGAATCCCATCTGCAGGATACACTAAGCAATTTTTCCATATACGATTTGCTGGTCACACCGGCAAAACAATAGCCTGCTGATAATCTGCTATCCATGTAGTTATTCCGCCAACCTGAAAACCAACTTAAAAAGGACTGTGAAAAAATGATCGTTCTCATTTTTTCACAGTCCTTTTTTACTGATTCATATAACGATACCCATTCCGCCTACTTATCTGCAAATCTTTTCAACCGTTCTCCGGCAATAGCAAAAGCAGACAGAGTTTTGGCATCGTGAATATGCCCTTCTCTGATGTCCTCGAACACTTTTTTCAGAGGTATGGCTACCACATTAAGGAATTCCCCTTCATCCAGATGCTGATGGGTATGCACCAGATTCTCGGCCAGATACAGGTGAATCAGCTCATTGCAGAATCCAGGTGTAGTATATACATCTCCTAAATGTATCAGCTCACCGGTATACCCAGTTTCTTCTTCCAGTTCCCGACGGGCGCAGGTCAGCCCATCTTCCCCCGGGTCCACCTTGCCTGCCGGAATTTCAAGAAGCACCTTATCCACAGGATACCGATACTGCTCTACAAACAGGACATTTCCATCCTTATCGATTGGAATGATGGCGCTGGCCTCCTGATGGAGTACCACTTCCCGATGTACCCGCCTGCCGGCCAGGTCCGCTTCATCTGTATACACCTTTATCAGATGGCCCTCAAAGACAGTTTTTCTGCTGAGACGCTTTTCCTTCACTATACTCATATTACGCCCCTGTACTTCCGATTCCACCTTCCCGTTTACCGGAAGCGTTATCATCGTCAGCTTTCAGGTAAGCGGTAAAAATCCCTTGAGCAATGCGATCCCCTTTATTTACATGGAATACTTTATCCGTCATATTCAGCAGGGCTACCATAATATGGCCTTCATTATCCGGATTATTGTAATAATCCGCGTCAATGATTCCGGTACTGTTTGCCAGCATAATACCATGTTTGATTCCCATACTGGAACGAATATGGATGCTGAGATACTCTCCTGCCCCCATATACGCTTTTACTCCGGTAGGAATTACCGTCACTTTACCTGGCAGCAGATCCACATCGGCAGCACTTTCCATATCATACCCTGCGCTTTTTTCTGTTTTTCTTACCGGCAGATGGATATCCTGCCCGGCAAAGGCCGATACAACTTCAAATCCTCTTGTCATCTTTTATTATTCTCCATGAGCAATGCTTTTCTGGACAGATTGATACGGCCCTTGTCATCGATTTCAATGACCTTGACCATAATCTCATCCCCTTCATGCACCACATCTTCCGGTTTTTCCACTCTGTGCATTGCCAGCTGAGAAACATGAACCAGGCCTTCCTTACCCGGAAGGATTTCCACAAAGGCACCAAACTTCATCAGCCGGGTTACTTTGCCGAGATAGGTTTCTCCTACCTTCACTTCATGAGTCAGGCTTTCCACAATCTTTCTGGCCTGCTGCGCAGCCGATTCATCTTCCGACGCAATATATACGCGTCCATCTTCTTCAATGTCCATCTTGACGCCGGTTTCCGCAATAATCTTATTGATGGTCTTACCGCCGGTACCGATGACATCACGAATCTTGTCTACCGGTATGGTCATGGTAATAATCTTCGGAGCATACTTGGACAGATGGTCTGCCGGCTTATCAATGCATGCTGCCATCTTGCCGAGGATGAACAGACGGCCCTTTCTGGCCTGCTGAAGCGCGGACAGGAGAATATCACGGGAAAGTCCGTGAATCTTGATATCCATCTGAATGGCGGTAACGCCTTTTGCTGTGCCCGCCACCTTGAAGTCCATATCGCCAAGGGCATCTTCCATGCCCTGGATATCGGTCAGAATAGTAAAATGTTCTCCTTCCTTAACCAGACCCATGGCAATACCGGCTACCGGAGCCTTAATCGGAACACCTGCGTTCATGAGGGACAGTGTGCTTCCGCATACGGACGCCTGGGAAGAAGAGCCATTGGATTCAAGAATTTCAGAAACCACACGGATGGCATAAGGGAATTCTTCTACCGATGGGATTACCGGAACCAGGGCTCTTTCTGCCAGAGCACCATGGCCGATTTCACGGCGTCCAGGACCACGGGACCCCTTGGTTTCCCCTATACTGTATGACGGGAAATTATACTGATGGATGTATCTCTTTTCTTTTATGGTTGTTAGATCATCGATAATCTGTGTTTCAGACATCGGTGCCAGAGTTGTAATGGTCAGCGCCTGTGTCTGTCCACGGGTGAACAGGGCTGAGCCATGAACCCTTGGAAGAAGTCCTACTTCGCAGGTAATTGGACGGATTTCATCCAATGCACGTCCATCCGGACGAATCTTATCTACAGAAATCATATGTCTGACAATGGACTTTGTCAGATGATCAAGGCATGCGTCCACATCGGCTGCATTGTCCGGATAAATTTCCTTAAAGTGTTCTTCCGCTTCCTTCCGGACTTCTGCCATATGTGCTTCACGTGTCAGCTTATCCGGATTAAAAATAGCATCCTTAAGCGGACCAGCAGCGTAATCATGAATCGCCTGTTCGATATCTGCCGGAATTTCCGGGAATACCAGTTCCATCTTTGGTTTTCCTGCTTCCGCAACAATCTGCTTCTGGAAGGCAACCAGTTTCTTAATGGCCTCATGGCCAAACATAATGGCATCAAGGACCTGTTCTTCCGGAACTTCTTTTGCGCCGCCTTCCACCATGAGGATTGCCGTTTCAGAACCGGCAACCGTTATGTTCATGGAAGAAGCCGCCAGCTGTTCCTGTGTTGGGTTGATGACATACTGGCCATCTACACAGCCTACACGGACGCCGGCAATTGGTCCATCCCATGGAATATTGGAAATAGCCAGAGAAGCGGATGCCCCCAGCATTCCGCACAGTTCAGGCGCATTATCCTGTTCAACAGACAGGACAGTAGCTACTACATGAACGTCATGTCTGCATCTCTTATCAAACAACGGACGAATAGGACGGTCAATGAGGCGTGCATTTAAAATGGCAGAGTTTCCCGGGCGACCTTCTCTTCTGAGGAATCCTCCCGGCATCTTACCCACCGCATACATTTTTTCTTCATAATCCACTGTAAGGGGGAAGAAGTCGGTTCCTTCTCTGGCTTCCTTGCTGATTGTAGAAGTGACCAGTACCACTGTATCCCCGTATCTGACCAGAACAGCTCCGCTTGCCTGTTTCGCCATTTTGCCGGTTTCAATTACCAGTTTACGGCCGGCCAGCTCCATTTCAAATGTTTTGAACATTCCATGTTCCTCCTATATACCACTTTTATCACATTGTTTCATTATACCACGAGTATATGAATAAAATACACTTTACAGATTCCTGCCATGTCCCGGGGATAAAACAGGTCCAGGTAACTTTATCTGCCTCTGCGCGGCCCTTTACCCATAAAACAAAATACGCATAAAAAGAAGGCTGTCCGGCATTTCAACCGGTGCAGCCTCCTTTATATGGTTATTCCTTCATCAGCTCATGGGCTCTGCAGACGCCCTGACGAATCTTCTCACAGCTCTGATTAAACTGTTCTCTTTCTTCTTCTGTGAGGTCATATTCCAGTACTTTCTCAATGCCGTTCTGACCTACTATCGCAGGAACACCTGCACATATTCCTGTATGTCCATATTCCCCGTGAAGCGGTGCGCTGAGCATAAAGATTTTCTTATCATCAGCAAATACGGCCCGGGCAATGGATGCGGCTACTGCGCCAATACCAAATTCTGTACAGCCTTTTCCCTTATAGATTCTTCTGGCTGTATCCAGAATATGCTTTCTTGCCTGTTCCCGGTCTATATGGATACCAAATTCTCTGGCCGCCTTTTCAAAAGGCTGTCCCATAAAATCGATATGTGACCAGGGAATCATCTGGCTGTCGCCATGTTCCCCCATAACAAGTCCGTCGAAGGAGTTATGATCCAGTCCGGTAAGCTGGGAAAGATAATCGGTCAATCGGGCAGAATCCAGGCTGGTTCCTGTACCAAACACATGTCCTTCCGGCAGAATGCCTGATTCCGATATAACCTGAGTAATTACATCACAGGGATTGGCCACGTTGATAAACACCCCGGAGAAGCCGCTGGCCTGGACTTTTTCCATACAGGAGATAATCAGTCGGGCTGTAAAAATCAGTTCATTGTCCCGGTTTTCTGCGCTCATGCTCGTCTTTCCTGCGGTATTGATGATTATTCCACAATCCCCCAGTTCCGGATATCCCGCACTTTCATAATGCACTTTCCCCGGCATGAATTTCACTGCATCATTCAGATCCTGAACCTGGCTGGCCGCAGCGATTTCATTAATATCGCATATTTTGACAATATCCGCAGCATCCAGCATTCCGGCTGCATACGCAATGTGTGATCCAACATGTCCTGCCCCAATAATTCCCAAAATTCTTTTATGCATAGCTGCCTCCTGTTGTCTTACCTGTACTAAAGCACAACCTCACCTGAAAAAACATGCACATAAACAGATTGCCTGAGATATTATATTAGCAAAAAAAGAGATGGGAATAAAATCCTCATCTCTTTTTTATAATTACTTAATGCGCAGACCAAGTTTTTCGCCGAGAGCTCTGTAACGGTTAATATCCTTCTTCTGCAGGTATGCGAGAAGGTTTCTACGACGGCCAACCATCTTGAGCAGGCCACGACGGGAATGATGATCCTTCTTGTGGGACTTCAGATGTTCGGTCAGAAGAGCAATTCTCTTGGAAAGCATAGCAATCTGTACTTCCGGGGAGCCTGTGTCACCTGGATGTACTGCATAAGTGGTCATGATTTCTTTTTTCTGTTCAGCTGTTAACATAATCTTTTCCTCCTGAAATATAAATAGCCATATCTGGGTCAACGTTGGAGATTCGTTTAACTCAGGTACAGTTCAACCTTTTTGATTATACATGCCGCCTCTGTTTTTTTCAAGTTTTCCCGGAAAATTCTGTCGTTTTACTGACATTCTGTAAAACCCGTCATTCCTCAGACAGCGGCACCGGCTCCGCCTGTGATTATTTCCCGCCAAGCATCATGCGGTCGCTCACATCATCAGTTACTTCTTCAAATTTTCTGAGAAGCATATCTATTGTCAGCTCTTTTTTCTGTTCCGCATTATAATCCGCAATGATTTTCCCATCATTCATCATAATCAGACGGTTTCCCAGACGAAGGGCGTCTCTCATATTATGAGTAATCATAAGGGTCGTCAGCTTCTGTTCCGTAACAATCTGATTGACCAGATTAAGTACGGTCTCCGCTGTTTTCGGATCCAGCGCAGCCGTAGGTTCATCCAGCAGAAGAACTTCCGGACGGCGCATGGTGGCCATAAGCAGAGTTACCGCCTGGCGCTGTCCGCCGGAAAACAGACCGATTCTCGCCGTCATCCGGTTTTCCAGTCCAAGTCCCAGTCGGGCTACCAGGTTCTGATAATACTGTTCTCTGCTCGGTGTAAATGCCCAGCGGAGTCTGTGGCAAAGTCCGCGCCGGTCAGCCAGCATCAGATTTTCCTGAAGCTGCATTCCTGCTGCTGTCCCCTTCATCGGATCCTGGAAAACGCGGCCGATATATTTAGCCCGTTTGTATTCAGGCATTCTGGTAACATCCTTGCCATCAATTTCAATCAGTCCCTCATCTGGGATAAGCGCGCCTGCAATCAGGTTAAGCAGCGTACTCTTTCCAGCGCCATTACTTCCGATAACCGTACAGAAGTCCCCATCATTCAGTGTCAGTAAAATTCCCCGAATCGCTTTCTTTTCATTCACTGTACCCTTAAAGAAGGTCTTTTTAACATCTGTTACTTTCAGCATAACCTCAACCTTCCCTTCCCGCAGCGATATGCGTCTTAATCAGCGGCATAGACAGTGCCAATACTACCACAACGGCAGTAAAGAGCTTTAAGTCATTCGGTTCCATGCCCATGTAAAGAACCACAGCAATGATAACCCGGTAAATCACAGAACCAACCATAACCGCAATAAGGGATGTCTTAAAGGAGGTCGCATTCAGCACCACTTCACCGATAATGATAGACGCAAGGCCGATAACCAGCGTACCAATCCCCATGCCTACATCTGCGAATCCGTTATTCTGTGCCACTACAGCACCACAGGCACTGATAAGACCGTTGCTGAGCAGCAGTCCCAGAATAGTCATGGTGTCTGTATTTACCCCCTGCGCTCTCATCATATGCACATTAAATCCGGTAGCGCGGATGCACATACCTAGTTCTGTACCGAAGAACCAGTATACCCACAGCACCAGTACAAGAATCAATCCACCAGATACTACCAGAGCCGCAACGGAACTTCCACAGTCCAGAAACCGGGAAGCCAGTCGGAAAATCGTATCTGTGCGGAGCAGGGATACATTCGCCTTGCCCATAACATGCAGATTGATGGAATACAGTGCAATCATAGTCAGAATTCCTGCCAGAATTGCGGGGATCTTAAGCTTTGTATACAGAATACCTGTAACCGCGCCTGCCACCATACCACCGATAACTGCTGCCACAATGGCCAGCCACGGAGACACTCCGGCCACCACCATGGTAGCCGCTATAGCTCCCCCGAGAGGGAAGCTCCCTTCACATGTCATATCCGGAACATCCAGAATTCGAAAGGAAAGAAATACCCCCAGGGACAGGATAGCCCACATAAGCCCCTGTGCCCCTGTAGAAATTGCCAGATCCATTTATATACCCCCAGAATGAAAAAGGTCTGAATCGCCCTTTTCCCTGTAAAAAAGGAACTTCCGTATAACGTCCGGAAGTTCCTGATACCCTCAGTATAACCAGCCGCGCAGTCTGTTTTTCATTTGCACAGGACCAGCGGCTATACTCAGATTAACTTAGCTCTGTCAAGAACGGACTGCGGAACTTTGATTCCCAGCTTATCCATTTCGGCCTTGTTAATATACAGATGTGTGACAGGTGCACCCTCTACAGGAAGATCCTTGACTTCCTTCTTCCCTTCCAGAATGTCCGCCGCCATCTCGCCAGCCCTATGCCCAATATCATAGAAGCTGATAGATTCCGAAGCGAAAGCTCCATTCTTTACATGCCCCACTTCTGCGCCATATACAGGAATATGGCCTCTGTCAGCCACAGACATCAGAGTCGGTATGGAAGATGCCACTACATTGTCTGTAGGAACGTAAATCGCATCCACCTTGCCAAGGAAGCCTTCAGCTACCTGCTGAATATCATTTACATTGTTGACAGTGAGTTCCTTAACCTGGATTCCCCTTGACTGACATGCCTTCTTCAGATCGGCAACCTGAACCACGGAATTAGCTTCGCTGGAGTTATACAGAACTCCAAGAGTCTTAATATCCGGCTGGATTTCCTTAATCAATGCCAGCTGTTTATCCAATGGCGCTCTGTCTGATGTCCCGGTTACATTGCTATCCGGATGAGCTTCGTCATTCATAAGCTTAGCTGAGGTATAACTGGTAATCGCTGTCCCTACAATCGGAATGGAATCCGTCGCATTGGCCATAGCCTGCGCTGCCGGCGTAGAGATTGCGCAAATCAGATCTACATTGCCGGAAACAAAGCGAGACGCAATCGAATTGAGATTTGACTGATCCCCCTGCGCGTTCTGCTGATCAATTTCTACCTTATCGCCCAGACCACGTTCATTCAGTGCGGCTACAAATCCTTTGTTGGCTTCATCAAGGGCTGGATGCTGCACAATCTGTACAATTCCTACTTTTTTCTTTCCCTGTGTTGAATCGGTACCACAGCCTGAAATGAAGCCTGCCATCATGGTTCCCACAACGGCCGCTGCCAGTACCTTTTTCCACTTATTTCCTACCATTCTACTTTTCCTCCCATAATTACAATTATTCTCCGCTTCACGGCTCAGGCCGGCCCCTTCACTTGCACCTGATTAGCAGAGACTTTTATGTATTGCGAGTATTATAGCACAGAAGCGCCATAAAAAGAAGAGACAGCTCCTGAATGAAAGCACTAAAAAATAGATGCGATAAAATCACATCTATTTTCTATGCTTCATTATTCAGCTGTGTGAGCTGCTACAACGGACTTTCCTTTATAGAAACCGCATTCTGGGCAAACCCTATGAGGCATCTTCAGTGCATGGCACTGTGGACATTCCACCAGTCCCGGGACTGTCAGCTTCCAGTTAGCACGTCTCTTGTCGCGACGGGACTTGGAATTTTTTCTCTTTGGACTTGGCATTTCGGCACCTCCTTACCGCTCGGATTACTCCGTTATTTTCGGTTCACGATTCTGTAACCGCTCCCCACTCATCGTTCTCACGAAGAAAATTATCAACTTCAATATTATACGAAGTGGCGCAGTTTTTGTCAATAACCTTCTGCGTTAGTCTGCAAACTCTTCGCGAACCGTACTGATCAACGCATCAAAATCATTCAGCCAGCCAAGCACCTGCTCTATCATATAGGGTATAGCCTGCCTGCCACGCGTTGTAATGGTATAGATTCTTCTGCTTCGTTTATCAGGAGAATCCCATTGGCTTTTTACAAATCCCTTATCTTCCAGCAACCGAAGAACCGGATAGAGCTCATTGGGATTCGGCTTATAAGTATTATGTGTTCTGGCAAATATGTCTTTTTCCAGCCGATTTCCATAGCTGTTGCATTCCGAAAGAAATTTCAGTACAAATGTTGCTGTAAGCAATCTTTTCCACTGACGTCGGGTAACAAGTTCATTAATGTCTTCTACCCAGGGTGCTACTTTTTCCTTCTCGTCTTTTTTGTAGTCTGCCATGATGAATCACCCTTTCTGACTTATGCCAAACTTTGAACTGAAGGCTTTGCCTGTATTATAGAGTATTTTTACAATTTCATCAATAATTTTACATGGGAATAAGGTTCTGATACATGAATTCCTCCAGAATAAGCTATATCTTCCATAATCACTTACTCTGACCGGTCTGATGAATGACCATCTGTTTTTCATCCTTGCGCATACGGAAGAAATTATATACGTTTTCCGCTACTTTCCGGTTCATTCCCTTTACCTGTGTCAATTCCTCGACAGAAGCCTTTTTCATCTCATCCAGAGAACGGAATGCGTGCCACAGCGCCTTTCGTCTTGCCGGCCCTACCCCTTCAATATGGTCCAGTATGGATTCCGTATTGCGCTTGGCATGCCACTGTCTGTGATAAGTAATGACAAACCGGTGGGCCTCATCCCGGATATACTGCAGCAGCTGTAGCGCCGGTTCATGCCGATCCAGAATCACCGGATCATCCCTGTCCTCCACATAGATTTCTTCCATACGCTTGGCCAGCCCGATAACCGGTGCATCTACACCGCACCCGCGAATGACCGGAATAGCCGCATTCATCTGAGGCAGGCCGCCATCCAGAACTATCAGATCCGGTTCCGGCCAGTCTTTCTCTGTGCCATACCGCCGTTCCATAACCTCGGCCATAGACTTAAAATCATCAGGTTTCCCCTGTGTGGTGCGAAGTTTAAATTTCCTGTACTCCTTCTTCGCCGGACGCCCCTGTTCAAATACCACCATGGACCCCGTGGTTTCCGCCCCCTGATTATGCGAAATATCGAAGCATTCCATCCGTTCCGGAATACGCGGCAGATTAAGGAGCACCTTAAGTTTTTTCAGGGCCCCGGCTTCTCTGGCGTCCTGATAAATCCACTGCATCTTTTTATCTTTCATATACTTGGCCGCGTTTTCCATGGCCATATCCTTTAGTCCACGTTTAAATCCACGTTCCGGCACAACCACCTCCACGTAGCTGCCTCTTCTTTCAGAAAGCCATGCTTCCAGCAGTTTCCGCTCTGACGGCAGTACGGGAACCAGGACACTTTTAGGGATAATACCCGCATTGGTTCCATAGAAATCCTTAATGAACGCGGCAATAATATCCGCATCAGATTCTTCCTGGCTTTCGGGAATATTGAAATTTTCCTTGCCAATCATTTTTCCATATCGAACATAAAAAATCTCAATAGCCGAATGCCCGCCATCCCGCGCCAGGCCGATTACATCAAAATCTCCGTCCTTAGCTACGATATTCTGCCTTTGCTGCACACTCATAATGGCCCGGATCTGATCTCTGAACAGGGCCGCCTTCTCATACTCCATCCGTTCAGAAGCTCTGCGCATATCCTGCTCCAGCGTACGGACGAGTTCCGTGTTCTTTCCTTCAAAAATATCACATATGGCCTTTACATATTCCATATATTTCTCATGACTGATTTTCCCGCAGCAGGGACCGGTACAAAGCCCCAGGTAATATTGAAGACAGGGTCTGTCCACGCGCATGCTCCGGCAAGTCCTTATCGGAAACCGCCTTTCAATAAGGCGCAGAGCCCTCCGCAGACCGCCTACATCGGTAAACGGACCATAATACCGGGAAAATCCATCGCGCTTCAGGTTTCTTGTCACAAAGATGCGGGGCCATTCTTCACCGGTAATTTTCACATACGGATACGTCTTATCATCCCGCAGGGAAATGTTGTATTTCGGATGCAGTTCCTTTATCAGGTTGCATTCCAGAATCAGCGCCTCCATCTCCGTATTGGTCATGGTAATATCCAGATCGTCCGCGTGCCTTATCATGGCAGCCACTTTGGGTGACCGGTTCTTATCTTCCCGCACATAGGAGCGTACACGATTTTTTAAATTGACCGCCTTGCCAACATAGATAACCCTGCCATTCTTATCTTTCCACCGGTATACACCGGGAGTCGTAGGCAGTGATTCTACCTTGGCGCGGATTTTGTCTTTGACATCAATCATGCTTCTCCCTTTCCATAAATTTCTTCGTTCTGTCCATAACTATCCGGAGATACTGTCCGGTATAGGATTTTTTCTCACGGCATATGTCTTCCGGAGTGCCGACCGCGACAATCTCGCCGCCCCGGTCGCCCCCCTCCGGACCCAGATCAATGATATAGTCTGCCACTTTGATCACATCCAGGTTATGTTCAATAACTACTACCGTGTTACCGGCATCGACCAGCTTCTGAAGCACCAGCAGCAGTTTACGTATATCCTCTGAATGAAGGCCTGTTGTCGGTTCATCCAGGATATACAGGGTATCCCCGGTATTTCTCCTCATCAGTTCTGTTGCCAGCTTTACACGCTGCGCCTCCCCGCCTGACATGGTAGTCGCCGGTTGTCCCAGATGGATGTATCCCAGCCCCACTTCCTGCATTGTTTCCAGTTTCCGCAGGATTTTAGGATGGTTTTCAAAGAAAGGAATCGCTTCATCCACTGTCATATTCAGTACATCATAAATATTCTTTCCTTTATAATGGACTTCCAGTGTTTCCCTGTTATACCGCGCGCCATGACATACTTCGCAGGGCACATAGACATCTGAAAGAAACTGCATTTCAATCTTTATAATGCCATCCCCATGACAGGCTTCACATCGTCCACCTTTTACATTGAAGCTAAACCGCCCCGGCTTATAGCCTCTCATCTTGGCCTCCGAGGTCTGGCTGAACAGTTCACGTATATCGCTGAAAACCCCTACATAAGTGGCCGGATTGGATCTTGGCGTACGTCCAATGGGCTGCTGATCAATATTAATAATTTTATCAATATACTCAGCTCCGCATATTTCCCGGCATTTCCCGGCTCCAAAAGGCGTCTTATTCAGCTTATTGGACAAGCCTTTAAAAAGAATATCATTTACCAGTGTACTCTTGCCTGAACCGGATTCACCGGTAACCACAGTAAATGCCCCCAGGGGAATGGATACATCAATATTTTTAAGGTTATGTTCCTGAGCTCCGAGGACCTGCAGGAAAAGGCCATTGCCCTTTCTGCGATGTTCTGGAAGCGGTATATACTTCTTCCCTGACAGATACAGACCGGTAATGGAAGCCGGATTGGCCTCAATTTCCTGCGGTGTTCCTTCCGCCATTACCCGGCCGCCGTTGTCGCCGGCTCCTGGACCAATATCCACAACCCAGTCAGCGGCCCGGATGGTATCTTCATCGTGTTCCACCACAATTACCGTATTTCCCAGATCGCGCATCCCCTTCAATGTAGCAATCAGCCGGTCATTATCCCGCTGATGAAGCCCGATGGATGGTTCATCCAGTATGTACAGTACCCCTACCAGCCCTGAGCCAATCTGCGTAGCCAGACGTATTCTCTGCGCTTCGCCGCCGGAAAGCGTTGCCGCACTTCTTGCCAGGGTAAGATAATCCAGCCCTACATTGACCATGAAGGTGAGCCGATTTCTGATTTCCTTCAGAATCTGAGCGGCAATAATCTTTTCTTTCTCTGTCATTTCGACATGACGGAAAAATTCCAGAAGCGCGCTGACTGACATGGCTGAAATTTCTGCAATGTTCTTATTTCCTATTCTGAATGCCAGGATTTCAGGCTTCAGCCTGGCCCCGTGGCAGACCGGGCATGGACGTTCCACCAGATATTCCGCCAGCCCTTCTTTCATCTTATCTGTAAACGCTTCTTCATATCGCCTTTTTACCATGGGTATGATGCCTTCAAACATACGGGTATACTGCTTTACCTCTCCACGCATATTCTCATATTCAAAAGTTAACGCATCCCCACCGCCATACATAAAGACGTCTTTGGCTTCTGGGGAGAAATCATTAAAACAGCTATCCATGGTCAGGTCATAATGTTTAAGCAGTGCCCCCAGCTGACGCATGAGCCAGCTATCCGGGTTTACCGGAAATGGCCGTATGGCCCCCTGGCGGAAGGATATGTCCTTATCTGGCATCACCCGATCAAAATCCACTTCAAGGGATGACCCCAGGCCTGTGCAGGCAGGACATGCCCCCAGAGGATTGTTGAATGAGAATATTCTTGGCTCCGGTTTGGGCAGGGAAATCCCACATTCCGGACAGGCGAAATGAACGCTGAACATATGATCCTCTCCGCCGATTTCATTGACAATCACCATACCATTGCCAAGCTGCAGTGCTGTTTCCACCGAATCGGTAAGTCTCTTGGTGATTCCTTCCTTTATGATAATACGGTCCACCACTACTTCAATCGTATGTTTTTTTGTTTTTTCCAGAATAATATCATCAGCCAGAATCCGGATTTCTCCATCTACACGTACACGGACATATCCTTCCCGGCGAAGCTGTTCCAGCAGCTTTTTGTGCGTCCCTTTTTTACCAAATGCCACCGGCCCCAGAATCATAATCTTCGTACGGGGCTCCATTTCTTCTACAGCATCCACAATCTGATCCACGGTCTGTCTTTTTATCGGCTTACCGCAGCGAGGACAGAACGCACGGCTTGCATGGGCAAAGAGCATGCGAAGATAATCATGGATTTCTGTCACTGTACCTACCGTAGACCTTGGATTGTGGCTTGTAGACTTCTGATCAATGGATATGGCCGGAGACAGTCCTTCAATCTTATCTACGTCCGGCTTATTCATCTGACCGAGGAACTGCCGGGCATAGGCAGAGAGTGACTCTACGTATTTACGCTGTCCTTCTGCATAAATGGTGTCAAAAGCCAGGGACGATTTTCCCGATCCCGACAATCCACTGAATACAATCAGCTTATTTCTCGGGAGTGTCAGGCTGATATTCTGCAGATTATTCTGTCTGGCTCCCTGAATAACGATTCCTTTTTCCATAAGACCTCCATGGGAATATAAAAGGGGATACAAAACCCTATATGGTTTTCCCCCTTTAATGTCATTTGATTATACTCTTTTCTTAAACTGGCGGTTTATTCGTTTTCTCCCGCTCTTCATCGTCTTCATTGCCGCATCTGCCCGGGATCCGAACCGTTCATTCCACTGCTGCCTGAGCTGTGCCAGCCTGTCCCGCCACATAGCCGCCTCTTCAAATTCCAGTGCTTTTGCAGCGCGTTTCATATCCCGTTCAGTTTCCGTAATCTGCTGATACAGATCATCATCAGAAATTTCCTGTTTATTTCCGCCCTTATAGTCTGACGGTTTTTCATCCACTTTAGTGAGATCAATCAGATCCTTAACCCGTTTCTGAACCGTCCGCGGAATTATGTGATGTTCCTCATTATATTTCTGCTGAATCGAACGTCGGCGGTTGGTTTCTTCGATAGCATACCGCATGGATTTGGTCATTCTGTCAGCATACATAATGACATGACCATGCGCATTTCTGGCCGCACGGCCAATCACCTGAATCATAGATGTTTCAGAACGCAGGAATCCTTCCTTATCCGCATCCAGAATAGCGACCAGTGAGACTTCCGGCATATCCAGCCCTTCGCGAAGAAGGTTTATACCGACCAGCACGTCAAAAACCCCTGCGCGCAGGTCCCGTATGATTTCAGCACGCTCAATGGTTGCTACGTCGGAATGGAGATATCTGACCTTGACTCCCATTTCCGTCAGGTAATCGGTCAGGTCCTCTGCCATTTTCTTTGTCAGTGTAGTAACCAGCACCCTTTCATTGAGTTTTTCCCGTTTATGGATTTCTCCCAGAAGATCATCAATCTGCCCCTCAATTGGACGCACTTCAATATCCGGATCCAGAAGTCCAGTCGGGCGAATAATCTGTTCCGCCGTATTGGTCGACACGCCCAGTTCATACGGTCCCGGCGTTGCCGATACGTAAATTACCTGGTTGATTCTTTCCGTAAACTCATCAAATGTCAGCGGACGATTATCCAACGCACTGGGCAGACGGAACCCATAATCCACCAATGTGGTCTTCCGGGAACGGTCGCCATTGTACATAGCACGAAGCTGCGGCACCGTAACGTGGGATTCATCAATCATAAGAAGATAGTCATCTGGGAAATAATCCAGAAGGGTATAGGGAGGATCTCCCGGCTGCCGGTTCGACATATGCCGTGAGTAATTTTCAATGCCGGAACAGTATCCCACTTCCTGCATCATTTCCAGATCATATTCCGTACGCTGTTTGAGACGCTGAGCTTCCAGCAATTTATCCTGTGCCTTCAGCACTTTCAGCCGTTCATCCAGTTCCTGTTCAATACTGGTAATCGCCCTTTTCAGTTTAGGTCCTGTAGTTACGTAGTGTGAAGCAGGAAAAATAGCGATATGGTTTCGTTCTGCCACCGTTTCTCCGGTAAGCACATCAAATTCAGTCAGCCGGTCAATCTCATCACCAAACATTTCAATGCGCACCGCCGTATTATTTGAAGCGGCAGGGAATACATCAATCGTATCCCCGTGCACACGAAACGTATCTCGTATGAAGTTTATATCATTTCTCAGATACTGCATCTCCACAAGCCGGCTTAACAAATTCTCCTGCGTAATTTCTTCCCCCGGCCGCAGGGACAGTCCCATGGTGCTGTAATCCTCCGGATCCCCTAACCCGTAAATACAGGACACCGAGGCAACAATGATTACATCCCGCCGTTCAAACAGAGCCATGGTAGCTGAATGGCGCAGCCGGTCAATTTCTTCATTTCTGGAAGAATCCTTTTCAATATACGTATCGGTTGTCGGTATATAGGATTCCGGCTGGTAATAATCATAATAACTGACAAAATAATACACCGCATTGTCAGGAAAAAAATCCTTAATCTCACTAGCTGTCTGTGCTGCCAGTGTTTTGTTTGGGGAAATAATCAGGGTGGGCCGCTGTACCTGCTGAATAATATTGGCCATGGTAAATGTCTTACCTGTACCCGTAGCCCCTACAAGGACCTGTGCCCAGTGTCCGTCATTGAGCCCATCGACCAACGTGTGAATAGCTTTTGGCTGGTCCCCCATAGGTTTGAAAGGAGCCTTCAGCGTGAAAGGAATGGCCGGTTCCTGATAATTACGTTTAATGCGGGATTTGTTCATAAGTGTACCTCGTTTTCTTTTCTCATTATATCATCAGAGGCAACCATATGTTCAGGGGGCAGCCAGGGCCTGTCCGGCCGGCATTTTGCCTTCTCCTGAAGCAGTTTTCTCTTTCCCTGTTTAAAGATTAAAAAAGTGCTGTGAACTGTCACAACACTTTTAATTACCTGTTTATCGAAACAGTCTGGAAACCACATAAACCAGAGCCGCTACAGCCAGTATTGCCCCAAATCCGACAAAGGCAAACCAGACCGCGACTGCCAGCAGCATAAGGAAGCCAATGAAGGCCGTCCCATACAGGATTTTCTTCCACAGCGGCAGACTGTGTATATGAATTACATGGATTCCTTCCTGTTTTGCAGCATCATCCCAGTCCATCTGTTCCTGGCTGCGCTCTTCCTGTCCGTTTTCGTTCAGCGTAAGGCCCTGAAAATCATGGACATCGGTTTCACTCATCACCTGAGGCTCTTCATGAACCTGTGTATTCTTATCTTCTGTCATCCGTTTATCCTCATATTTTGACCAGCTGCAGTTTCAGGACCCGACAATTACAAGACATCCTGCATATATTTTCCTGCAACCATGCAACGCTGTCATTCAACTTATGGTTTAATATTATCATAGTTTGACATATTTTATCCAGAATCCATCTCATCCCATTTTCGCTTCTGCCTGCACGAAGGCAGCAAAAAGACTGATGCCTTCATAAGCATCAGTCTTTTCTGTTCATGATTTAACTGTTGATTCAGCCCGGATTACAGAGCCTGCAGTTTCTTAATCAGAATACCACTGACCATGCGCGGATTAGCCTTACCATGAGATTTCTTCATGATCTGTCCAATCATTGCGCCCATAGCCTTCTTATTGCCGGACTTGAAGTCAGCCACAGCCTTTGGATTTTCAGCAATCGCTTCATCCACCATGGCTTCCAGTGCACCGGTATCGCTAATCTGAACCAGGCCCTGTTCCTTAACAATGGTCTCAGCGCTCTTGCCGGTTTCCCACATTTCAGGGAAAATCTTCTTGGCAATCTTGCCGGAAATAGTCCCCTTGGTGATAAGCTTCAGCAGTTCAGCCATAGCTTCCGGAGTCACCTTGGAATCTTTGATTTCCAGACCGTTTTCGGACAGCTTGCCTGCCAGTTCACCCATCAGCCAGTTGCACGCTTCCTTGGCATCAGCCCCTGCTTTGACCATAGTTTCAAAGAAATCCGCTCTGTCCTTATCGCTGGTCACATACGCAGCATCATAAGCGGACAGGCCATAGGATTCCATATACCGTGCCTTACGGGCATCCGGAAGTTCCGGCAGTGTCTTTCTGATGTTTTCAATATATTCATCAGATACGGTGAACGGAACAAGGTCCGGTTCCGGGAAATAACGATAATCGTTGGCTTCTTCCTTGGAACGCATGCTCTTGGTTACCCCTTCATTTTCATCCCAGGTTCTGGTTTCCTGCTTAATGGTACCGCCTGCTTCAAGAATTTCTGCCTGACGCAGTGCTTCATATTCAATAGCCCGTTCAACCCCTTTAAAGGAGTTGATATTCTTAATTTCCGTCTTGGTGCCCAGTTCCTTCTGTCCTACCGGACGTACAGATACATTGGCGTCGCAGCGCAGAGAACCTTCTTCCATACGGCAGTCTGAAATACCGCAGTACTGAAGAATGGCACGCATCTTTTCCATATAGGCAACAGCCTGTTTAGCTGATCTCATATCCGGTTCGGATACGATTTCCAGCAGCGGTGTGCCTGTACGGTTGTAATCTACCAGGGAATAATCTGCCGTAGTAATGGAGGAACCGTGATGAACCAGTTTTCCGGCATCTTCTTCCATATGTGCACGGGTTATGCGGATTCTGCTTACTTCTCCATCCACTTCTACATCAAGGTAACCATGTTCACAGATTGGCAAATCAAACTGTGAGGTCTGGAAATTCTTTGGAAGATCCGGGTAATAATAATTCTTTCTGTCAAACTTGCTGAAACGTGAAATTTCGCAATTCAATGCCAGTCCGGCACGTACAGCAAATTCAAGTACTTTCTTATTCAGCACCGGCAACACGCCTGGAAGTCCCAGACATACCGGGCAGACATTGGTATTCGGGTCTGCACCAAAAGAGGTTTTGCAGTTACAGAAAATCTTTGTGGCCGTATGAAGCTCTGTATGTACTTCAAGACCAATGACTGCTTCGTATTTCATGCTTACATTTCTCCTTTCGGTGCGGTCTTTGTAAATTCAGGATGATTCTGTTCAAATGTATAAGCTGCACGTAAAATCTTCTTTTCGCCCAGTGCCGGTCCGATAATCTGCATCCCCAGCGGCAGTCCATTGTGGAATCCTGCCGGAATGCTGATAGATGGTAATCCAGCCAGGTTGACCGGAACGGTACAGATATCTTCCATATACAGAGACAGCGGATCAGAGAATGCGCCAAACTTAAATGCAGTACCGGATGCAGACGGTGCAATCAGTACATCACACTGTTCATAAGCACGGTCAAAGTCTTCTTTAAGCAGACGGCGAACCTTGAGCGCCTTCTTATAATAGGCATCATAATATCCTGCGGAAAGTACGTAGTTCCCAAGCATGATACGGCGCTTAACTTCCTTGCCAAAGCCCTGGGTTCTGGTATTGATATACATATCCACAATGTTATCTCCAGGTGCACGGAAACCATAGCTTACGCCATCATAACGTGCCAGATTGGAGCTGGCTTCTGCTGGCGCAATAATATAGTAAACTGATACGCCACTCTTGATATGAGGAATAGAAACCGGAACGATTTCCGCCCCTGCTTCTCTGAAGAAAGCAATGGCCTTTTCAATAGCTTCTCTGGTTTCCTGCTTAATGCCCTTTCCAAAGAATTCTTCAGGAACACCAATCTTCATGCCTTTAACATCGTTGACAAGTGCTTCTGTATAATCCACTTCATCCATTGGAATCGAAGTGGAATCCCGTTCATCGTGACCGGCAATCGCGTTGAGTACAATCGCTGCATCTGTAACATCTCTGGTAATCGGTCCAATCTGATCCAGAGAGGAAGAGAAGGCAATAAGACCATAACGGGAAACCAGTCCATAGGTCGGCTTCAATCCTACCAGGCCACAGAAAGAAGCCGGCTGACGGATAGATCCGCCGGTATCAGAGCCCAGTGCCCAGACCGCTTCCCCTGCTGCTACAGCCGCTGCGCTGCCGCCAGAAGAACCGCCAGGTACATATTCCGTGTTCCACGGATTCATGGATGGCCCAAAATAAGAGTTCTCGGTAGAGCTGCCCATGGCGAATTCATCCATATTGGTCTTACCTACCGACACATAATCATTGGCTTCCAGTCGTTCAATAACCCCTGCATCATAAGGAGATGTCCAGTTTTCCAGCATACGGGAAGCCGCTGTACATTTCTGTCCTCTGATGACAATGTTATCCTTGATTGCTCCGGGAATACCGGCCAGTGCAGCAATTTTTTCACCTGCCGCAATTTTAGCATCCACTGCCGCTGCCTGCTTCAGCGCTTCTTCATCATTAACAGAAAGGAAAGCATGAATATCGCCTTCCACCTGCTGACGATGTGCAATGAACTGTCTGGTTAATTCCACAGAAGAAATTTCCTTCTGTATCAGCTTTTCATGAAGTTCATGAATTGTATAACCCACTTGTCTGCCTCCTATATGATTCTTGGTACTTTGAAATAACCGTCTTCTTTTTCCGGTGCATTCATCAAAGCCTGTTCATTAGTAAAAGATGTATGCGGCTTATCTTCACGCATAACATTAAACTGTTCTACCGCATGAGCCATCGGTGCTACATTTTCCGTGTCATACTGGTTCAATTCTTCCATATAGGTCAGAATTCCACTCATAGAGTCTTCCAGTTCCTCGATTTCCTTATCGGTAAAGGATAAACGGGAAAGAAGAGCTACCTTCTTTACTTCTTCAGCTGTAATTTTCAAAGTTTCCACTTCCTTCTTTTAGACATTTGCTATTATATTTTACCAGATTTCACGCCAACTTGAACAGAGAGGCTGCTAAATAAATGAATATCCTGGCGGTGTCCCATTCATAATTACTTATGGTAAAATGAATATATATTAATTTGAATTTATGAATTTATTCTGACGCAGAACATCCAGGAAAACGAGTTCTGCTGTCTGTTTAAAATCTTATTTCCCGGGAAGGTGTTCAATTATGCAAATTGACAATGACCCAATAAAAGAAGAATCTGAACTTTTATCCTATACACTCCGCATATATCATGATTTCTACTCAAAAAATGATATAACTCTGCTTCTTGCGTCGCTGGCTCCGGATGTTTCCTGGTGTGGTGGCGGACCGCAGATGATGAGAACCGGACGCTCTGAAGTCATGCAGTTCTTTGTCTCCACAAAAGAGGAAATGATTCCTTTCGCTATTCATAACGAAACCACGGCTGTGCATCGTTTAAGTGCTGACTTTATAAACATCATTATTGCCAGTGATCTTCAGACGCTGCCGTCAACCCCATTATTTCTGAAAGAACACCTCAAGTGTGACATTCTGTACAGAAAAAATCCGGATTGTGCCAATGGAATTGGTTGGGAAATCGTCCACATTAATAATTCTGTTTCATATGATAAGCTTAAGCCCGATGAAGCCTTTGCCATCACCGAAGGCACCCGGGCTTATCAACATCTGACAGAGACACCAGCCCCATCAGAGGATAAACTCGCTTTCTTCCACATGATAGGCGGGAAACTCACGTCCACCCTTTCACCCCAGGAACTGCGCTGCCTCAGCATTCTCCCCATCTTTGACGAATTTACTATCCAGGGTGCCGCTGCAGTCTGCATCCATACGGATATCTATGCTCTGCTGAAAAAACTCATTCACCAGGAATTTATTCTTCATCATACAAAGACTCCCAGCACCTATGCCCTGTATCCGCTGATAAGAGAATTTCTTCATGAGAAATTCAGTCTGCTTCCCAAAGAGGAGCAAAGTCATTATTTAACCCGTGCAGCACAATATTTCCTTTCCCTACAGCAATACACCAAATCCATGTCCTATGCAAACCGTGCAGGGAATTATTCCCTTTGTCTTCGCATATTCAGCAGAGGAGCCGACTCCATACTTCTTTCCAGTTCCAGAACATATCCTATGGATTTGCTGAACCATATCCCCTCCTCTGTGCTCAGAAAACACATGCAGCTCGTGCTTTACATACTTCTGGACTTATATTTTACAAAGGCACACAGTATTTATCAGAAAATTTACAACCGTATCGACGCGCTGCTTACCGGAAAAGATGGTGACATTTTCCGCGAACTGTTAAAAACATACACTTCATTCAATCATCTCCCATCCATGATTACTCATATGAAAAATGCCGAGACCATTATGAACCATACCACCTCCCGGCAGAAACTTTATGTACCACCACTTGGCCATTTATGCCCTTCTTTCACCCTGCTTTATCACTCTGTTCCCGGAAAATTCCGTGAAGAGATAGAACAGCTTATCACATTGCAAAAGCTGTCTGCTTCCATAAATCATAAACACAATCAGGAGGAATGGGCTTTATGTCTTCAGGCAGAATACTGTTATCATACCGGGCAATGGAAAAAATCAGCTCAGATTCTGGCCCATCTCTCAACACTGCCTGCTTTTGCCCATGAACTAACCTTAAGAGCACGTGTCCTCTATATTCAGGGATTTATGGCTTATTTCCAGAATGATGCGAGCTCTCTTTCCGATATCTATGAAAAATTACAGTCTTTGTTACCCCGGACCACCAGTTATGAGTCCCTGCTTATTCAACTTTGCAGCCTCCGACTACGGTTCACCATACCGCATATAGCTGAAAAAAAATATTTCGCCAGCCTCTGAACCTGAATCTCCTCTCCGCCACTCTCCCGGGCTTACCTATCAGGAACTTATCGAAACCCATACATTGATAAAACCGGGAAACGGTATCCCTCTCCTTTATGCCGCGCTCAGAAATGAACGCTTTTCCAGAGAACGCCATTCAGTGTTAGGTGAAATTTACAGTTATTTATATCAGGCCATTGCTTATGATATGCTGAATAAGCCGGACGACTTTCACAAAAGCCTCACTAAAGCGCTTACTCTGGCGGCTCCGGATCATATTATTTCTCCTTTTCTTCTATTGGCTTCCCATTTATCAGTCACCTGGAGTCAAATACGTGGCAGCGATTCCATGAACCATCTGATTCAGGATATAGCTTTATTTGTCCAGGAAAGAAAGTATCATCTGGAAGTAAAATATATGGAATCTCCTCTGCTAAAGGAAACACTGACTGGTAAAGAACTTCGTATTATCCATCTGGCCGTATCCGGAAAAACCAACCGGGAAATTGCCGAAGAACTCCATCTTGCAGAAATCACAATAAAAAAGGCTCTTTCCCGTATATATAAAAAGCTGGGGATCAGGAACCGAACGCAACTGGCTACCCTTGTAAAGCAACATCAGTAAACCGCTCACAGACACATAACTTTAATCCGTGAAGGGCTGTGCCTCCACACCTTTCCTGTAAAATCGAGAATGGATTCAGAATTACCATATTATTTCTGAATCCATTCTCTTTGCTTTCTCTGCAAAAGTCTATTGCTGAATTCTATGTCAGCCTGAAACTGACCAGACCTATTACAGTTCGGTCGGTACTATAATTTGCCCCCGTAAGATATTTGTCCCCCATATTCCTCCAAAATATAAGGGTCAATGCACAGGATTTTTACCTATGCATTGACCCTTTCCTCAAATCATCATCTTCTGTAACTAACATCCGGCCTGGAGGGACAGAAGCTGATGATTACCGAGGTTAAACCTTGTTGCTGGCTGCCATGGCCTGGAGCTCCGGACGGAATTCATCAATCAGTTCTTTTTCCGCCTTAACGCCCTTTGAAAGTGCTTTGTAGATGATTTCCGCCATTTCATAGCGGGTCATCTGACGTTCGCCATGGTATTTGCCATCTTCATACCCTTCTACGATGCCATTCCCAGCCAGACGGGAAACTGCTTCATATGCCCAATGGTTAGCTGGTACATCAGGGAATTCCTTGGACATGTTAGGATTCAGCACGGAAAGCAGTGCGTTCATGCGTGCTTCGAGATTCTTAACTTCCCGACGAAGGATTTCATTCTCCTTGATCGCATTCTCAGTTGCTGCACGTGCCGACTTATTGCCACCGTGGCCCACTCTTACAGAAATTCCGCCGCCCACCATGTTTTCACCGGTGCCGAAAGAGGTGGATACTCCAAGCATTACATCTTCATTTGGACGATAGTACACACCTACAGCCGCTGCCGTTTCATCCTTGTAATTGCCCACAGCTGCCGCCACATTCAACTTGGTGTCCTTATCGAATTCCAGTGGATTGAGGTTGGCCAGGGCTGCTGCATTAGCTCCTACCTTATCCAGACGGCTGTCCAGTTTGGACACTCTCTGATTAGTATTATAGAGCTGTGAACCGTTTACCGCATCCATGCTGGTTGGTGACAGTTCGCCTGGAGCTACATTAGTTATCTTCTTATTATTCGCATTGATTCCTTCCGAGCTGATATATGTTTCATTGCCAACCTTGAAAGAAGCGGCTGTCACATCACCACTGACAGAAGCATTGCCAGCTACATTCAGATTCTTAGCTATATCTACATCATCGTGGAAAGTAGCTTTTCCTGTTACTTCGAGAGTTCCTCCTACGGAAGTGTTTCCATCAATCACCGCATTACCACGAACTCCCAGATCTTTCATAACCTCTGCGTAGTCCATAGTTACGCTTCCTGTTTCAACAGTATTACCAGCAATTGTTGTTCTGGTAATAGTTCCTTCCCCTACTGGAGTATTGTGAGCACTGTTTTCAAAAGTTGTTCCAGAAGCTTCATTGCTTACCGTATTGGTAGTGCCATCTGCACCCTTTACAATATCTACAATGCTCAAAGTCTTCTGACTTCTGCTGGAGAAAGCCCCGCTGGCAGCATCTGCCATCTTAGTAACATCTTCGTCTACTGTCTTCTTATCTGTCAGCGACTTGGTTGTGTTTCCAGAAGCATCTACCGCTTTAAGAGAAATGTTATAACCATTGGACAACTGACTTACGGTTGTGGTATTTGTGCCATCACTTACCACAGACATAGCCTTCTTTGCAGTTCTAGTAGAAACATTGCTTTCATTTCCATCAGCAACACTTTCTATAATCTTGTTTCCGGTCATGGTTCGGGATACATTGCTTCCCACCATATCCACAATAGACTCTGTCGCCTGATTACTGATAGTCTTTCCTTCCGTGGATACCGCTCCAGTGACTACATTCTTCAGGTCACCACCAACGGTATTTTCCAGGTTGCCGGTTACATTGTTCACCAGCTTGCCGCCTACCGTGTTGGTCATGTCAGCAGTGGCGGTACTGGAAATGTTCTTCCCTTCCGTGGATACATCCCCGGTTACCACGCTCTTCAGGTCTCCACCTACGGTGTTTTCCAGATTACCAGTTACATTGTTCACCAGCTTGCCGCCTACCGTGTTGGTCATATCAGCGGTACTCTTGCTGGTAATGTTGGTCCCTTCGGTGGATACATCCCCGGTTACCACGTTATTCAGATCTCCGCCAATGGTGTTTTCCATATTGCCGGTTACGTTGTTCACCAGCTTGCCGCCTACCGTGTTGGTCATGTCAGCGGTACTCTTGCTGGTAATGTTGGTCCCTTCGGTAGATACATCCCCGGTCACTACGCTCTTCAGGTCTCCACCCACGGTGTTTTCCATATTGCCGGTTACATTGTTCACCAGCTTGCCACCTACGGTATTGGTCATATCGGCAGTAGCGTTATTTACCAGTGTCATAGCCTCATTGGTAATACTGCCATTGGATGCCGTATTTGTAATATTTGCAGGGCCCTGATCAATCGTTGTGATGGTTGTACCATCAGTTACCCCCTGAATAATCTGTGCCATTCGCTGGGTAATATAAGACTTCAGATTTCCTGAAGAATCATAAATGGATGAACCATACTGCGAAGAAGACTGTGCCACTTCACTGCGGGCTCCCGTACTATCAGTAGTTGTAGCCGTCTGGCCGCTTGGAGTCTGACTCCATACAGAAGAATTACCAAGACTATCCATTGAGGTATTGGTTACCCCGTTCATAGTTACTTCCGTGGAAGCCCCGCTGTTGGACGTTGCTCCATGCCCAGCTACAGCTGCCTTGTAACCATCTTCTGTAAAAGTAAGTGCGCTGGCCTTCACTGACTGGTCCGCAATATTAGTGGTAATCACTCCATTAACTGCACTGATATTCCCCTTGTTGATATCGGTCTTATTATTGGTTTCATGACCAATCGTCATATGATCCGTCGCGAAATCACCGGTTACTTCCAGATTTGAAGTCTTAATTGTACCGGTGGAAGTGATATTTCCTGCTTCTACATTTCCTGTAGTGCTGATGGTTCCACTTCCTGCATTCAGATTTCCTCCACTCAGAGTAAGGTCATGTCCTGCCATAGAACCGGTAACACTGAGACTTCCCCCGGTAACGCTTCCTCCATTTGCATCCAATCCATTGCCTGTTATCTTACCACTGGCATGAATTGCACCTGTAGAGTTAATGTCACCGCTGCTGATTGCACCGCCCTGGGTGTTCAATCCGGTAGCCGTAATATTGCCGCCGGTAATTTCTCCGCCCTGAGTGTTCAGACTGGTTCCGGTAATAGCTCCGCCAATAATAGAACCACCACTTGTATTAATGGTTCCACCGCCAGTAAGAAGCTGTCCTCCGGCTGTATTAATGTCACCGGTACCGGTGTTAATGGATCCCCCTTCTGTGGAAATCTTTCCTGCATGAGTATTCAGGTTTCCACTGGTATCCACAGTAAAGTTTCCACTGGCCCCTTTAATGCTTCCATCTGCATTTAATGCAGCCGCTGCATCGGTACTGTTACTGCCGCCTGCATATACCCCACTGGCGTCCATCTTGGTTCCTGTACCAACAGACAGTCCGGTAGTATCTATGGTTACCGCATTGGTCCCATCTTTATTGATAATCAGAGTATCTGCCGGATTAACTGAGGTGGTTACGTTACCATCCGCATCAACAGAAGAAGTGATTTTCTGCAACGTATTATTTTCATCTACCGCCAGACCATTGTTGATTGCTCCAGACAGTGCATCTACATTGGCCTGATCATGGTTAGCCTGTGCCTGCAATGCAGTCTTTGTAGCAAAAGTCTCATCAGCTTCCGTTCTGGTATACACTTCCGTTTTATCTGCCTTTGTTTCCATTTCGGTCTTGGTTGCAAATGTAGCATCCGCATCCGTCTTGCTGTATACGTCTGCGGTATTGGCCTTATTGGCCAGTTCGTTGTTAGTCGCAGACATATCCTCCTGCAGCTGGTCGACAGTAGCAAATTTGGTATCTGCCTCGGTCTTGCTGTATACATCCGCTGTATTAGCCTTATCCTCCAGTTCCGTCTTGGTTGCGTAGGTAGTTTCCGCATCTGCCGTTTTCAGATACGTAGTGGAAATATCATTACCATCCTTATCGCTCACAGCCTTTTCTGCTTCTGTTGCATTGGCTACATTATTTACCACGACGGTTGTAGAACTACCATCCCCTTTAGTAACAGTGAGTGTAGCCCCAGCCCCTGAAACATCGGTTACCACATCGGATGGCTCACCAGAAAGTACGGTGGCTGTTCCACCTGCCGATGTGCTGACCTCCGTCGTACTGAGAGCGGCAAAACTCCCGCCCCAGACAATAACGCCCCAGCCGTCATAGCGGCAATAACCAAGCCCCGCGTGGCTTTCCCTGCACTTTTCGTATGTGCTCTGGCAAATTCTGATGTAACCACATAACAATTCTTTGCCTGATTGTAAATAACTCTGTAAATCCTGTTCATATGTATCCCCTCCTTTGGAACACCATCTTTTGGTGACAGCTTCAGGCCAGGTGAGCTGCCGGTCTGTCGACTCCCAAATATTAGTAGTCATTCCTGATTCCAGAAACATACTTTACATGCAACCGGATTATAAAAGGCCCTTTCCGGAATCTTCCGGAAAGGGCTCTGCAATACACCGGGGTAAACTATCACCTTACTCCTCCCCTGCGATGCAGCCTTATCTTGGCCGGATGATTCTCTGCATCAGGAATATGCTAGCTTCTTACGCCATCTCATTCCCTGGAAGTCTATCAAACCTTTTACTGTGGGTAGTATAAAAAACCGGGGTTATCCTGAAAAGTATACTCAAGTATATTCTCATCTTTTTTACTTATACGTTAATTACGCGACATTGGCACACCACAAATAATCGGAAATTCCGCTAACGGTGGACATTTGCCGCATTTTATCCCGATTGTAAATTTTATTTTGTTTTTCAAAAAACATTATTAGATAAAAATTCATCCGGCGTTGTATTATAAAATTAAGTTATACTTTCGTATATAAGTGTATATTTATACCTCGCATTCCCATTTTATGACAATAAAAAAGCAGAAAATACAGTTTTGTATTTTCTGCTTTTTGTATAAACACTAATGTTCAGAGAGATATTATTCTGTCTTTTCAAGACCAGCCCGTTTCAAGAATTCCTGCTCATTAATACCCGGAATATTTTTGGCCCTGGCCTTTTCCAGTTTGCTGCCTGCGTCAGTTCCTGCTACCACCAGAGTCGTCTTGTTCGTCACAGAACTTTGTACGTCTCCACCAAGACTGCGGATACGTTCACTTGCCTCTCTGCGACCAATAGATGCCAGTTTACCAGTGAGAACTACCATTTCTCCGAAAAAGGCTCCACCAATCTGCTCTTCACGGACTTCTTCTGTTAAAACCCCCGCTGCCTGCAACCGGTGAATCAATTCTATATTTTTCTCTTTTCTAAAATAGGCATATAAACTGTCCGCAATAACATTCCCGATGCCTTCCGTCCCTTTCAGCGACTCTACATCTGCATTCATAACAGCCTCTATGGTATGATACCGCTCCGCAATAAGTTCTGCGCCCTTGGCTCCCAGGTATCGGATTCCCAGCCCAAAAAGAAGTTTGGCCAGACCCTTATTTTTGCTGGCCGCTATGGAGGCTACCAGATTATTTGCACTCTTTTCCCCCATCCGTTCTATTTGCTCGATATCTTCCGCTTTGAGACTGTAGAAATCAGCCGGATCTTTCACCAGATTGTATGCCAGGAGGCTATCTACTACGGACGGTCCCATGCCATCAATAGCCATTGCATCCCGGGACGCAAAATGAATGAGCTTTTCCCGTACGATGCCTCCACACTCCGGATTGGTGCATCGATATGCTGCCTCACCTTCTACACGTTCCACCAGGGAGCCGCATACCGGACAATGAGAAGGCATTTCAAAAACCACTTCACTGCCAGTTCTCTTATCTTTTTCCACTACGGCTACTTCCGGAATGATTTCACCGGCCTTATAAATACGCACCCAATCCCCGACACGGATATCCTTTTCACGTATAAAGTCCATATTATGCAGAGTAGCTCGTTTAACCGTAGTCCCGGCCAGATGGACCGGTGTAAGATCAGCAGACGGTGTAAGAACCCCCGTACGTCCCATAGTGACAATAATACGCTCCACCTGTGTTTCCGCTTCTTCCGGGGGATATTTATAGGCGGTTGCCCATTTCGGATCTTTCACGGTAGCGCCCAGTTCCTCCTGCTGTGCAAAATCATTGACTTTGATAACCATGCCATCGGTATCATATGCCAGTGCTCTACGCTTATCCTGCCATTCGGCCACACTCTTTATTACGCCTTCGATAGAATCCCATTTCCGATAATTTGGATTTACCCGGAAATGAAAAGCTGCCAGCTGCTTCAGCAGTTGCTCCTGGGAATGGATTTCCAGCCCTTCCACGCTTCCCAGTGCATAAGCAAAGAAATCCAGCTTTCTTGCTGCAGTGACATGCGGGTCCAGCTGACGCAGTGATCCGGCTGCAGCGTTTCTGCAATTGGCAAACGGCATTAATCCTGCCTCATCTCTGGCTTCATTCAACTGAATAAAACTCTTCCGCGGCATGTATACTTCTCCGCGTACTTCCATATATGGCGGAGCATTCTCTATAAACAGAGGGATGGAATTTATCGTTCTTACGTTGGAAGTTACATCTTCTCCCACACGGCCATCCCCTCTGGTCAGTCCCTGAACCAGTCGCCCCTGTTCATACACCAGATTCATAGACAATCCATCAATCTTAAGCTCTGTAATATATTCCACCGAATCTGTTCCCAGACCTTCTTTAACCCGGCGGTCAAAATCCCGGAGTTCGTCTGCACTGAATGCGTTTGTCAGAGAAAGCATTGGCTTTTTAAACCGTACTTTTCTGAAATCATCCGATGCCTTTCCCCCAACACGCTGTGTCGGTGAATCCGGCGTGACTGACTCCGGATATTTTGCTTCCAGCTCTACCAGACGCCGATACATACGATCATATTCATAATCTGTAATCTGCGGTGCATCTTTCACATAATATAAATAACTGTGATAACGCAATTCTTTTCGCAGTTGTTCTATTTCTTTCACTGTTTTTTCAGGTATCATAATCTTTCTCCTTTAGCCACTGTATCCGGCTATATTTTACCACGTACCCTATTACGGGATATAGGCCAAAAAGTATTATCCCCTAATGCTGTAATGATTCCCAATCAAGATCTGTAAACCTGTTAAAGACAGATTAGAGAATTGAAATCTGAGATATAAGGAGGGATGCGAAAAGTTTTTATAAAGGATATATGTAACATCCTTCTGCTTTCCCTTATCCTAACATTGAGGAATCAACTATCCACCATCTGCGCAGCAGATGGTCCACCCTTTCTCTCCAGAAAGGAGCTTCGTTTTGCAAGCTTTCCTTTTCTTAGCTTTCGTATTCTTACCTTTTATAAGGAGAAATTCCTCTTCTCTCCTGCAATCCCATTGGATTGCACAGCCTCAAGCCGCAGGCTTGCTGAGCAAGAACAAAGTCTTGTCCTTGCTGGCTACTAGTCTACTGAATCGAAATCCGTATGGATTTCCTATAAATGGTAGCCCGGTCTTCTAAAAAGCTTGAAGTGGTAATTCGTTAACTATGTTGCACTCCCATTTTTACCGACCTGCGAATCTGGACGAGATTCGCACCGGCAGCAAACATAATTTGCGGCCTTCCGGTCCCCCTCTTTCTCCAGAGAGGAAAATTTTCAAGCGTTTTCCTATATCGATTCACTGCGTGCTAACGTACAACAATAATACTACAATATCCCCATTATCCCTTCTGATTCACATAATGGATTTTATGATGAGTGGAACTCTTAGATCATCTCCAAAAATCTTATCCCGGAAATGTTAATGATGCTCAATAAATACTGCCTCCATTGGAATTAACACACACAAATTGTCCTATCCCCTCTTACAGATAAATCAATACAAAAAGCTATGAAAAGGAATGCGTAATCAAATCTTTTCATAGCTTTTTATTTCCTGTCAGATTGTAAAATCGTTATCTTTCTAGTCTTCTTTTTCCAACGGAGCGAAAGCTGCCATAACCTGGCGAACCTGTTGCCCTGGGAACTGCAGTTTTAAAATCATGCTCTTTCCTGTCCCTGATACAGACAGCACTTTGCCTTTCCCCCACAGCTTATGAACCACTTTATCCCCGGCTTTCCAGTCGTATCGTGCTCCCTGACTGCGATTTTTAGGGATTCCGGAATATGCCGCTGTCGAGACGGCACGCTCACTGGCATATGTATCATATCGGCGCATAACCTGCGTCTTGCGACGCTGGCTTTCTTCTACTTCAATCTGCTGCACCAGATCTGACGGTATTTCCTTCAGGAACCGGCTTGGTGTATAAGGTTTAAGCTTGCCATACATAGTCCTCATCCGGGTATTGGTAAGATAAAGTTTCTGCCTTGCACGTGTAATCCCTACATAACAAAGTCGCCGTTCCTCTTCCATCGCCGTATCATTCATAAGAGACCGGACGCCCGGGAAAATGCCTTCATCCATACCGGCAATGTATACGACAGGGAACTCCAGTCCCTTGGCGCTGTGCAATGTCATAAGGGTGACCTTATCATCTTCTCCATCATAGTTGTCCACATCATTAACCAGGGCCACCTGTTCAAGAAATGCGGTAAGATCCCCATCTGGATTATTTCGCATAAAATCTCTGGCCACTGACAACAGTTCGCCCAGATTTTCCTCCCGGCTTTCTGACTGCGGATCATCACTCTTCTGCAGATTTCTAAGATATCCGGTATCATCCAGCACTTTCTGTATCAGCTGGAATACATCTCCCTCCGACACCGCATTGAGCAGTCCGAAAATCAGAGCGCTGAATTTCTGCAGTTTCTGTCTGGCTGAAGAGGTCACACCGGTATCATCCGCTGCCATAACCGCTTCAAAAAGGGAAATGCCATGTTCACTGGCATATTCTGACAGTTTTTCCACCGTAGTTGCACCAATCCCACGTTTTGGCGTATTGATGATACGACGGAGACTGATATCGTCACGCATATTTCCGAGCACCTTCAGATAAGACATAATGTCCCTGATTTCGGCGCGGTCATAGAACCTGACTCCGCCTACCATAGTATAGGCAATGCCCCGTTTGACGAGCGCTTCTTCCAGAATACGGGACTGAGCATTCATACGATACAAAATCGCCATGCTCCCATAAGGAACCTTCTTCTGCTCATGATCCTTCTTTATATTGGAAACGATATAATCCGCTTCTTCATGTTCATCTACCGCTTCAAAATGCTGAATCAGTCCCCCCTTTTCATTTTGGGTCCACAACCGTTTAGATGGCCTGTCAAGATTATTTTTAATCACTTCGTTAGCCGCCTGAAGGATAACCTTGGTGGAACGGTAATTCTGTTCCAGTTTTATAATTTTCGCATCAGGGTAATCCTTCTGGAAATCCAGGATGTTTCTGAGATCAGCACCTCGCCAGGAATAAATACTCTGGTCCGCATCCCCAACAGCGCAGATATTCTGACGACTTCCTGCTATATATCTGGCCATCAGATACTGCGCATGGTTGGTATCCTGATATTCATCAATCAGAATATAGTGAAAGCGGTTCTGCCACTTTTCACGGATTTCCTTTTTCCTGAGCAGTTCTGTCGTTACCAGAAGCAGGTCATCAAAATCAAGCGCATTGTTGCGTTTCATAGCCGCATCATACCGGTCATAAATATCAGCTATGCGCTGGGCAAAAAAGTTATCTCCCACCGCTTTCCGGTAAGCTGCCGGGCCAAGCAGACGGTTCTTAGCACTGGAAATATGCCCGGCCACGGCATTTGGCTGGAACTGTTTATCGTCCAGATTCATCTCCTTCAGTATGTTTTTTATAAGCTGTTTGGAGTCATCTGAATCATAAATCGTGAACTGAGACGTATACGGTGGATAATTCTGTATTTCCCTCCGGAGGAATCTGGCCCCAAAGGAGTGGAATGTATACATCCAGATATATTCTGCCTCACTACCGACCAGGTTGTGTACACGTTCCCGCATTTCCTGGGCCGCCTTATTGGTGAATGTGATGGCCAGAATTTTATGTGGGTCAATTCCTTTTTCCAGCATATATGCAATACGGCAGGTCAGCGCCTTGGTCTTACCGGAACCTGCCCCGGCCATAATCAGCAGCGGGCCATCAATCTGCTGTACAGCAGCACGCTGTTCTTTATTCAGGCTATCCAAAAACTCAGCCATGTATTATTTCCTCCTCAAACAGGATTCCCATTTCCCTCTCAATACATCCAATAGAATCTATATGTCAAAACCATAATAAAACCCGTACATTTCCTGTGTTATGTACGGGCCTTATGTTTATGCAGTTAACCTTAACAGAAATTATTCAGCATATGCCTTGATAAGCTGTGGGGATACCTGCTTCTTACGGGACATAACCTTTGGCAGATATACGCAGTTATCTTCAGCAGTCTTATTAAATGCCTTTTCTGCAACATCCTTTGCACCATCAGTGAACCAGAGATAAGTATCTTCGGTAAGGATATTGGTTACCATGAGATAGGAGGCAACATAGTTATGCGCTGCACGGTTCTTTTCCAGTGCTGCCATAATGTCAGCCTTCTTCGCATTGATTGGTTCCACATCCATTACAGAAATCTGTCCAACAGTGAATACCTTACCTGCTGATTCAAATTCCTTGGTATCATTTCCTGCAAGCTTTTCAGCCGGATAGTCAGAAATATCAGCACCTGCCTTAAGCATTTCCATGCCGTATTCTTCGTAATTAACTCCAGCCAGTTCAGCCAGTTCCTTAACTGCTTCGCGATCCTTATCCGTAGTGGTCGGGGAACGGAACAGAACAGTATCAGAAATAATAGCAGAAAGCATCATGCCAGCCATAGCTCTGGACGGCTTCACGTTGTTCAGCTTATAGAGATTATAAATGATGGTATTTACACAGCCTACCGGGCAGAACAGAATGAAAATCGGGCTTACTGTTTCAAAATCACCAATTCTATGATGATCTACCAGTTCAATCACTTCAGCATCCTTAATGCCATCCACACACTGCTTGGATTCGTTGTGGTCGACCAGAATAACCTGCTGGCCAGCTTCTACATGGTCAATAAATTCCGGTGCTTCCACGCCAAAATAATCCAGAGCAAATTTAGATTCTTTATTTAATTCTCCTGCACGATATGCCGCTGCGTCCATCCCAAGTTCACGCTTGAGATTGGAATAGGTAATAGCCGCTGCAATAGAATCCGTATCCGGAGACTTATGTCCAATAACGATAACTTTGCTCATTTGTATTCTCCTTTTTACACAATCGATGAATCTTTAAGTATTATACCATAAACCAGAAAAAAATCAGTTTAAACTTTCAACTTTTTCTATTTTACTGATATCAGTATTCAAACTCCAATAAAAAAGGATCGTGGAAATACCTGTTGTATTATCCACAATCCTTTCTTATGCTGATTATCTGTTCAGAAGCTTTTTACGGATTCCGGAGATACTCAGACGTTCCAATACGATGAACAGCATCGGAATGATGAAAATCTGGAATACGGTCGCTGAAGTTACACCAAAGACAACCGCAATACCCATTTCGGAACGGGAAACAGAACCTGCACCGGTAGAGAGCGCCAGAGGGATGTTCCCGAGAATAAATGCCAGAGATGTCATCAGAATAGGACGAAGTCGGATTTCTGCCGCTTCAATCGCTGCCTGTACAACGTCCATACCATTATCCACTCGAACCTTTGCATATTCAACAATCAGAATCGCATTCTTAGCTGCCAGACCAATAATGGTCAGCAGACCAATCTGGAAATAGATGTCGTTATATACATTGAACGCGAAGGCTGCCACAACGGCTCCGAAGAACCCGGTCGGTAAACCAAACAGAATAGAAAATGGAATCTTCCAGCTTTCATACAGAGCAGCCAGAGAGAGGAATACGAACAGAATGCCCAGGGACAGTGCATAGACTGTCTTATTTCCTGCTTCAATTTCCTGTTCAGATGTATCTGCAAATGCATAGCTGTATCCGCTCGGCAATACCTGATCAGCCACTTCCTGAAGAGCGGTCAGCGCCTGCCCGGAAGAATAACCGGATGCGTTGTTACCGCCGATCTTAACAGCCGGGAAGTTGTTGAATCGGGTAATAACCGCTGCTGTACTGGTCTGTGTCGGCGTGATGAAGTTTCCAATCGGAACCATGTTGCCGGATGTATCACGGACAGTGACATATTTGTTGTCCGCCAGATTCATACGGAATGGCGTATCCCCTTCTACAACGACCTTATAGTTACGACCAAACAGAGTGAAATCGTTTACTGTGTTTCCGCCATAGAATGTAGCCAGAGTGCTGAAAATATCTCCGATGCTTACCCCATTCTTTTCCGCCTTCAGACGATCCACATCATAGTGGTACGCCGGAGTATCCATACGGAATGTAGTATATGCACCATTGATTTCCGGTCTCTGATTAGCAGCAGCCAGGAACTGATTGGTTACATCGTTTAATTCTTCCATGGAACCGCCGCTCTTATCCAGAATATACATGGAGAACCCTGAAGAATTACCCAGCCCTGGAATCGGCGGTGGATTCATGGCAATAATATTTGCTCCCGGATTCATGGCGCCAAAGGCAAAAGCTTTCCCTATAATGGCGTCTACTGATGTATCCGCGGTCTTACGTTCATCCCACGGCTTTAACTTAACGAAAGACGTTGCTGCATTCGATTTTTGGCCACCGGACAGAATATCAAATCCGGTAATCCCCATTTCTTCCTGTACCCCAGGCTGTTTTGCAATAAAGCTGAGGAATTTTTCTACTTCCTGGTTGGTACGAACATTGACAGAACCTTCAGGAAGCGTAAAGGACGCAAGGAAATAGCCATTATCTTCTGATGGAAGGAATGCCGTCGGAAGTTTAACAAACAGAACACCGGAAATTACTGTTAACGCGACCAGTACGCCCATAGGTACAATCAGGCGCTTTGACAGCTTACGCAGGAAATTGCCATATACTTTGACCATCCGGTCAAAGCCATTATTGAATTTGTCCCAGAATCTCTGCAAACGACCTCTTTCAATAACTTTGGATTCTTCCTTAAGGATAGACGCACAAAGAGTTGGAGTGAGGGACAATGCAACAAATGCAGAAAGAATAACGGAAATGGCAATGGTTAAAGCGAACTGTTTATACAGAATCCCCATGATACCGCCGAGGAATGATACCGGCACAAATACCGCAGCAAGTACGCAGGCAACACCGATTACAGGGCTCTGCACCTTCTGCATTGCAATATAGGTCGCTTCTTTTGGCGATTTGCCATTATATCGCATTTCGTATTCGACGGCTTCGATAACTACGATTGCATCATCGACAACCAGCCCAATAGCCAGTACCATAGCGAACAGAGTCAGTGTATTAATGGTAAACCCTAATACTTCGAATGATGCAATGGTCCCCAGCAGGGATACCGGAACAGCAATCATCGGAATCAGTGTGGATCTCCAGTTCTGGAGGAATATGTACACAATAATGGCTACCAGAAGCAATGCTTCGAAGAAGGTATGCATTACTTCATTAATGGATGCGTTAATAAAATCGGTATTATCCGTATTAATAGTATATGTCATATCTTCAGGGAAAGACTTAGCATCCTCTGCCAGTTTCTGCTTAATCTGTGTCAATGTCTGTACTGCATTGGCATCACTGGTGAGAGAAATACCGATAGCCGAGGAAGGATGAGTCCCGCTTCGTGCAATAAAATCATATGCACGCTGATCCAGTACAATTCTGGATACATCCTTCAGCTTAAGCAGCGAGCCATCTTCATTGGTTCGAAGAACAATATCCCCAAACTGTTCCGGTGTCTTCAGACGCCCTTCCGCATTAACGATATACTGCAGTGCAGTCCCCTCGGTAACCGGCGCAGTACCAATAATACCACCGGCAATCTGCTGGTTCTGAGTAGAAATAGCGCTTACAATCTCCGGTGAAGTAATGTTATTCTTCGTCATCTTCATCGGATCAAGCCATACACGCATTGCATAGTCAGAACCCCATTCTGTAACGGTACCAACCCCTGGAATAGTCTTCAATTCATCCAGATAGTTAATGCTGAAATAGTTCTTAAGGAACGCTGCATCATACGTGTTATTTGGAGACTGAAGAGAAATAACCAGTGCTATATCACCAGAAGACTTCTGAGTAGTTACCCCCAGTGCCTTTACTGAATCCGGAAGACCGGCTGTAGCCTGGCTAACTGCGTTCTGTACTCGAACGGTAGCCATATCATCATCTACGCCGCTCTTAAACTGCACCGTCAATGAATAGGAACCATTAGAGTTACTTGTAGAAGACATGTTATCAAAACCTTCTACAGAGATAACCTGCTTTTCAATAACTTCAGCAACCGTATCGTTTACGACCTGGGAATCCGCACCATAATAAGTAGCATGTACAGAAACCTGAGGCGGAGTAATGTGTGGATATCGGTCTACTGGTAATGTAAACATGCAGAGCACCCCGGCAATGGAGATGACGATAGCCATAACAATTGCAAATATAGGACGCTCAATAAAGAATTTTGACATGAGACCTCCTTAATTACCGGTACCGCCTGCCGGCTGTGCCGCCTGAGCTTCCTTGGCCTGCTTTTCCAGAGCAGCCTTAGTGACTTCTACAGCCTGAACTGCCTGACCGCTCACGACCTTGGCCTGGCCGGCAACGATAACTTCGTCTCCCGGATTCAGTCCAGACGAAACGATAGAGTAAAGCCCGTAAGTGCCAATTACATTGACAGCCTTCTGAACCACTTTGCCTCCGGACACAACATCAACCATATTCTTATCAAGCAATGGAATGATAGCCTGTGTTGGAACCAACATGCTGTTGGCCGCCACCTGAGAATCAGAAACTACAGTAGTAAACATACCTGGCATCAGCAGGTTTCCTGGATTCGGGAATGCTGCCTTGAAAGAAATCTGCCCACCGTTCATGCTTGGGTTAATCTGAACAATTTTTCCGGTGTATCCATACATAGATCCATCAGAAAGCTGAAGTTTCAATGTATCTCCCAGCGCGCTGGTTCCCCCGTTTTCACGTACAAGATTCAGATATTCTGCTTCAGACATATCAAACTGTACATAAAGCGGATCAGAAGAAGAAATCGTTACCAGCGGTGTGGTACCCGCAGTAGCATAGGTTCCCACATTGACATCATCCATGGACAAAGTTCCTGTGAATGGTGCCGTCACAATCGTATCATTCAGATTGTCTTTTGCAATCTGAACCTGTGCCTGGGCCGCATTAACAGCTGATCTGTATTCAGAGACTGCAGCCTTCTGCGTATCATATACCTGGTGAGAAATGGCACCGCTGGCAATCAGCTTATTATAACGTGCCAGATCAGTCTGGGCATTCTGATAAGTTGCCGCAGCCTTTGCCGCATCCGCCTGCGCAGAAGCGAGGTTGGAACGATAGGTCCTTGTGTCCAGACGATATAATGGCTGTCCAACCGTTACCCGTTCACCACCACTTACATATTTCTCTGTAACTGTACCGGAAACCTTAGCCTTTACAGGAACTTCCTGCAAAGCCTCCACAGTGCCTGTGTACTGACGCTGAATAGGTGTATCGGATGTAAACACCTTAAACATGTCCACCTTAACACTTGGCGTTGCCTGCTGCTGGTCAGAGCCACAGCCGGAAAGCAGTCCAGCTGTCAATACTGCCGCAGTTACCGCGAGCCATTTCTTATAATTCATTATTTACCCCCTGAAACAAAAAGTCTGCTTTTGTAAAACTATATTATCCTAATATTAACAAAACAGGGATAATGTTTCAATAGCTAGCTATCTATTATACCCCTGTTGTGACTTCGCTATAAGGCATCCACTGGCACCTTGACTACAGCCTTTTTTAACTGTACAGGCCCTTCAGGACCGGAGCAAAGCGGTCGGTGTAAATCCTCAGGGAAACAGATAACGAAGCTTCCCGGTGTGAGATGCACTCTGGTTTCCCCATTTCTTCCTTTAAAAAAGTACAAGTCCCTGTCAGGATAAGATTCTATGTTTTTCTCAACATGGCATACCGGCTGGATTCCCATGTATTCTTCCCCCTGCACAAGAAAGGCAATATCGATAAACTGTCTGTTCCCTTCCAGTTTTCGCTGTTCTTCCGGTTCCGTAACCGGAGATTCCAGGGAAAGGCGGAACCCGTTCACTTCATAAATTCCGTCAGACTTTTCTGCCAGATTCATCTGTACCATCTGACAAAGGCACTGATAGATGGTATCCGGAAGCTGATTTGCATATTTTTCAAGATTTGCTGCTTCTCCACTGATCATTTCCATACTTCTTTTTTTACATTTTCTTCTTATGTTACCACAAAGCAAATACCCTTTGTAATACATGACCTTTCGATTATCTGCGCCTTTTCCACGCCCACAGAAGCCCATATACTACCGCCACCCCGATTATCAGTCCCAGCAGCCTTGCTCCATTGGTTTCATAGTAAACCATATCGTGGCCAACGAAGACCTCGATGAATACAGAAGGAAACTTACCAATCAGGCTCCCTTCCAGATGATGGAGGAAGCTGATATCAGACACTGCACACACCGCTGTCACGAGCCCATTAGGAAGATAAGGTATCATACGGCTCAGCGCCACAATCTTCCAGTTGTCGTACGTACCCATCTTCCTTATCAGGCTGTTTTTCTCCATCAGATGCCTTGCCAGGTCTCGAAACATAAGACGCATCAGAAGAAAGGAAATTACTACTCCGATAACTTCGGAAAGCCAGGAAAGGATAAATCCCCAGAATAGTCCAAAGACGAGGGCATTGGCTGTAGATATAAAAATAGAAGGCAATACCCCGGAAACATTTACCAACACATCCAGCAGAACACTCACTAATACCGCATACGGGCCAAAGCTTCTGAGATATGCAATAGTACCATTCAGATCTCCATTAACAGATAAAAAATACATGGTCCGGTAAAATCCGGGATTAATTATATATATGGCAATAAACAGCAAAAAAATAGCAGCAAGAATGATGCTCTTAATCTTCCCATCACTCTGCTGCTTCAGACGTTGATTTTTCATATTCCTCCTATGCCGTTTTTGGGCAGAAGACTTATACTTCCAACTGTAATTTCATCATAAGCAAGCTCGGAGAGTACGTCAATAGTCTTATTTAACTCTTTATATAAAGTTTAATAACGTCTTTACCAATGTCTACCCCATGGACCTGTCTTCACTCTGCTTCCCATAAGCAGGCTGCACATGTAAAAAAGACGTCAGCTCCAATCCTGAACTGACATCTTTTTTACATAATCTGAACGAAGATTTTCATCTCCGGCATTTATAAATGGAGCGCCTAGAGGGATTCGAACCCTCGCACTCGGTTCCGGAGACCGATGCTCTATCCCCTGAGCTATAGGCGCCTGACGAAAGAATTATAACACATACTGACGTAATGCTCAAATACTATACCCATTTTACCAGTATGTTAAAATATATATCATTAGAGGAGGTGCACCCCATGGAAAACGAAGAAGAACTTTCCGCTGAAGAATTACAGGAGCTCATGTCCTGCTATAAAAAGGAACTGGCGCATATTTACCGTACCGCTTCCGCTAAAAGGGCCGTTGCTATGAAAAGAGATACATTCCATCGAAACACCCTGCTCAGGCAATGTGATGAGGAAATGAGAAATGACATTGATTCTCTGAAAAAGAAGTTTGGAATTCATTATTAATGATATCCAGAGGTTGACATAACTTATACTATGGTGTATATTGTTTATGTCAGCTTATGGATCATTAGCTCAGCTGGTTAGAGCACCTGACTCTTAATCAGGGTGTCTGAGGTTCGAATCCTTGATGATCCACCAAATCAAAGGAGATGCGTTGCATCTCCTTTTTTACTGCTCTTTTTCTTCTGATTTATAAAGAACATTAAAAATCGCCAGCCCACAATGAGCTGGCGATTTTTTCTGTCTTTTGAAACCATTCCCCTCAAACATTAATCTTCCCCTGTCTGTAAGATATCCCCCGCAAGGATATCCAGATGGAATATATTATTTTTCTCCGTATCAGATTCCTCCCGGATTATCTCAGGTGAGTAAGAACTGTTCGAACACATAATTCCCTATAGCTGCCCCATGGGGTGTCATATGGATCATTCCCTCATCTTCCCTGAGCAGCTTCTGTCTTTTCAGTACTTCCACTGTATCCTTATAATAAGTTTCCAGCGGATTTCCGTACCTTTCCTCAAAAGCCTTCCGGCTGAATCCTTCCCGCATGCGAAGATGCATAAAGCAATATTCTTCAATTTCTTCATAAACAGAAAGCTCTGTCTTTTCTTCCGGCGGAAGCTGCCCTGAAAGTAAAGCGCGTATATATTGCCTTATTCCGGGAACATCTGCAAAACGCATATGTCCAATGCGCGAACAGGCGGCCGGCCCCAGCCCCAGATAATCGTCAAGACGCCAGTATTTCATATTATGCCGGGAACGATATCCCTTTCTGGCAAAGCTGGAAATTTCATATCTTTCCAGTCCGTAATGAGGAAGAATTCTGCACATGGCCTGATACATCTGCCAGCTTTCCAGTTCATCCGGGCGCTGCAGCAGACCTTTTCTCATAAGCTGTCCAAAACGTGTTCCCTCTTCAATAATCAGACTATATACTGACATATGATTGACCGGGAGATGCACAGCCCAGAGCAATGATTTTTCAAAATCCTTTACTGTCTGCCCAGGGAGTTCATACATCAGATCCAGACTGATATTATGAATTCCTGCCCGATAAGCACGGCGAATGGCCGCCGCTGCCTCACTGGCCGTATGTCTCCGCCCCAAAGAAGAGAGCAGAGTGTCATTATTCGTCTGCACTCCTGCGGAAACCCGGTTAATTCCCATCCCCTTTACAGCGGACAGGTAATCCGCTGTCATATCGCACGGATTCATTTCCATCGTAATTTCTGCCTGTCTGTCTATGGAAAAACACTGATGCAGTGTATCCATGATGACCCACAAAGACTCCGGAGAAAGCATAGAAGGGGTTCCCCCTCCAAAATAGACAGAATCACATATACGGTTTCTGAATTGCGGGCTTCTCAGTCTTATTTCCTCGCAGAGGGCCTGTACATACCGCTCATCAGTTTTCCCTGCCAGGGAATAAAAATCACAGTATCCACATTTTGACCGGCAGAAAGGAATATGGATATAAAGTCCAAGTGTCTTATTATTCGTCATTCTGAAGAACCGCCATGAACGCTTCCTGCGGAATCTCGATACTTCCTACCTGTTTCATACGCTTCTTGCCTTCCTTCTGCTTTTCCAGAAGTTTCTTCTTACGGCTTACATCCCCGCCATAGCACTTAGCCAGCACGTCCTTGCGATAGGCCTTTACTGTTTCTCTGGCTACAATCTTACTGCCAATGGCTGCCTGAATCGGTACCTCAAACTGCTGTCTCGGAATAATGTCCTTCAGTTTCCGTGCCAGGGAGCGCCCTCTCGATGCCGCATTACTTCTGTGAACAATCACAGACAGCGCATCCACAAGATCTCCGTTCAGGAGAATATCCAGTTTGACTGCATCCGTATCCTGATAACCATCCAGCTGATAGTCCAGTGATGCGTAGCCTCTGGTGGATGATTTAAGTTTATCAAAGAAATCAAAGATAATTTCTGACAGCGGAATTCGATAAGTCAATGTGACACGGGTCGTATCCAGATAAGTCATGGTAATAAATTCACCGCGACGGTTCTGCGCCAGTTCCATAACTGCGCCCACCATATCCGATGGCACCAGAATATCCACTTTAGCTATTGGTTCCTCAATATGTTCAATGTTGTTCTGTGGTGGCAATGCCGATGGATTATCTACCATAACCACTTCCCCATCAGTCCTGTACACTTTATAAATAACAGATGGTGCCGTAGTAATAAGTTTAAGATGATATTCACGTTCAAGGCGTTCCTGTACCACATCCATGTGGAGCAGACCCAGAAATCCGCATCGGAATCCGAATCCCAACGCTGTTGACGTTTCCGGTTCAAATTCCAGAGCCGCATCATTAAGACTCAGTTTTTCCAGTGCATCCTTCAGCTGGTCATAATCCTTGCTGTCGATAGGATAGAGCCCGCAGAATACCATGGGCAACGCCTTTCTGTATCCCGGCAAGGCTTCCGTCGCCCCGTTTTCTGCGGTAGTAATGGTATCTCCCACTTCACAGTCATGTACATTCTTAATGCTTGCGCAGATAAACCCTACAGACCCGCAGGGCAATTCCGTATCGGCCTTAGGCAGCGGCGAAAAGTATCCTACTTCCGTTACCTTATACACCTTGCCAGAAGCCATCATACGGATGTCCATTCCAGGACGCACAGAACCACTTACAACTCTTACGTAGGCAATGGCCCCCTGATAAGAATCAAAAATGGAGTCAAAAATCAGACACTGCAGAGGTTCTTTACTCTTATCTTCCGGAGCCGGAATCTGTTCTACAATCCGTTCAAGGACCTTATCCACCCCAAAGCCGGTCTTAGCACTGACTTCGATAGCATCTGACATATCCAGCCCGATGATATCTTCTACTTCCTTTTTCACACATTCCGGATCCGCGCTCGGCAGATCTATCTTATTGATTACCGGAATGATCTCCAGATTATTATCCAGTGCCAGATATACATTAGCCAGTGTCTGTGCCTGCACCCCCTGGGTAGCATCTACAATCAGAATCGCCCCTTCACAGGCAGAAAGGCTGCGGGATACTTCATAGTTAAAGTCAACATGCCCTGGTGTATCTATCAGATTCAGTTCATACACATCTCCATCTTTGTACTTATACATCAGACGGGCCGACTGTTCCTTGATTGTAATTCCACGCTCACGTTCCAGATCCATGGTATCCAGAATCTGAGCTTCCATATCTCTTTTCTTTACTGTGCCCGTCAGTTCAATCAGACGGTCGGCCAATGTAGATTTTCCGTGGTCGATATGCGCGATAATTGAAAAGTTTCTAATATGTTTCGTATCCATAACTCATATTCTCCATCAAAGGAAATCGGCCGAATTTATTATTTCAGCCGATGTCCATAAATAACTATTTAAATTGTAATGCATTTCACGCCATGTGACCAGTACTTATCCCATGATTTATTGATTCTGTACGCTTCTGTCTCTGCGAAGATAGAGATATACGCCAAAAAGAAGCCATCCACTCAGGATAATCCACTCTCGTAAGTCAAGGGATACCGGGCTGGCCGGAATCAATAACAGCCCGGTGAGGAAGCTGCCGGTTATGATACCCAGCCATATTCCCAGTTTACCGCCTGGAACATGGTATGGCCTCTTCAGATCCGGATACATGGTTCTGAACTTAAGGCAGGCTGCCGCAACCATGGTACAGGGGAGAATAAAGGCAAGTCCTGCTATTTCCGTCAGAGGAAGGAGCATATGATATCCAAGGAATGGACCAATGATGGTAAGTACCGCCAGCAGGATATTGGCCGCTTTAGGTGTCCCTCTCTTATCTACCCTGGAAAAGGCAGCCGGAAGCTGTCCTTTTCTTCCCATAGCCAGAATGATACGGGACGTTGCGGAAAACAATGAATTCATCGGTCCCAGCGGGCTCAGGGTAGCGATAATCAGCATGAATATAGCCAGATATCCGTTAATATCCCTTAATACGGACAATGCAGGAATTGGACGGGATGCAAAATCAGTCCACGGAACAATCGTGCTGAACGAATAGATACAGATACAGTAGAAAACAGCCGATGCCAGTACCGTAAGGCCAATCACACGTCCATAATTCTTCCAGTTGATATCCGGTCTGGCTTCTTCTGCCTGATCCGGAATGGTATCAAGCCCTGTATAGAAATAAGGTGTAAGCACAAGAACGGAAATCAATGCCGTGCAGAAATCCCTGCCGCCGGTTTCAGACGCCGGTCCATGCACGAACTGGAAAAGCGGATAAAAATTGGAAGTTCCTCCGCGCCAGAAGGAAATGACCATAGCGATGAACATCCCGAGAAAAAGCATCCTCGTGAGGAATTTCTGCAGTTTGGCCATAGAAGACGCCCCACGGAAATTCTGCAGAATAACATAGCCTGCTGCGGCCAGACCAAACAGCAGCGGATAAAGATATACATCCGACCCAAAAATAGTATACAGCTTGACCGAACGGAGCCATGGCCAGTAAGCGGAAACCAGTTCCGTCATTATTGTGGTAATGGCCAGTGCTTCCCATGGACAGACTATGCCATCCCCAAAGGCCAGAAGCCATCCGGCCAGGAAAGACGCCTTTTGTCCAAAAGCGCGTTCCACATATTCAACAATACCCCCGGAAATCGGAAGGGCTGTCGCCAGTTCACCAAAGCAGGCCGCAATAGGAAGAAGAGCTATCCCGCCCAGGAAAAAGGCAATCATAGCCGCCAGCGGCCCGCCTCCCAGTACGACCCAATCCCCTACCATCAGAATCCAGCCAATGCCAACTATAGCGCCAAATCCAACGTTAAAATAATCAAGATTCGATAATGTTTTGTGCACCTGTCCTGCTGGTGCCTTCTCGTTATCCACTACAATGCATCCCCTTCTTGTTATAATTTTGTTATATATTATCATATCATTTTTGCCATTTATTTTCATATGCAGGTATTTCCACCAACGCGAAAAAGACAGATGTGAAAATTGAAGGAGGCAGAGAATTGAAAGCATGGAGAAGAATTACCATGAGACACGAAAATCATAAAAAATTTTCTTCAGACTTCAGGCCACCTGCCTTGCCAGCTTGCAGTTTTATTCGTCACTTGCACACTCAATTTTCGCATCTGTGGTTTCTCCACCATGCAAAAAGGACGGTTTGCTTCAACCGTCCTTTTTACTGTCATACTTTACAACAATCTGTTATGCATTTTTAATGGATTCGCTGTAATCTGCAATAAACTGTGTCAGCGAATGCAGTGCTCTTTCTGCCAGCTTCTGATTCTTTTCCTTCTTTGGTACCCGTTTAGCCAGCGAAGGAATCAGTCCAAAATTCACATTCATGGGCTGGAAGTTCTTTCCATCATAATGGCTGATATACCACATGAGGGCCCCCATAGCTGTTTCTTTAGGAAATGCCTCAGGTTCCACCCCATGAATTCTGGCCATGACACTCCATGCCGCTACAATCCCTGATGCTGCAGATTCCACATAGCCTTCTACCCCGGTCATCTGTCCGGCAAAGAATAGCCCCTGACGCTTTCGCGCTTCCAGTGTGGCATTCAGCAAATCCGGAGAATCGATATAGGTATTTCTGTGCATGACCCCATAGCGTACAAATTCTGCATTCTTAAGCCCCGGTATCATACCAAACACCCGGCGCTGCTCTCCCCATTTCAAATGAGTCTGGAATCCAACAATATTGTACTGTGTCCCCTCTTCATTATCCTGACGAAGCTGAACAACCGCATAAGGTTCCTTATCGGTCCCGGGAAGTGGAAGTCCTACCGGCTTCAGCGGACCAAACCGCATGGTATCTTCTCCGCGCGCTGCCATAACTTCAATAGGCATGCAGCCTTCAAAAACCTTTCCGTTTTCAAAACCATGCACTTCTGCGGTTTCCGCATGAATCAGCGCTTCCCTGAACGCATGATATTCTTCTTCGTTCATCGGGCAGTTGAGATATGCAGCTTCCCCCTTGCCATATCGGGATGCCTTATATACTACGGAGAGATCCATAGATTCTTCTGTAACAATAGGAGCGGCCGCATCATAGAAATGGAATCCTTCTCCACCGCAGAACTGCTGGATGTCTTCTCCCAGCTTTCCTTCTGTCAGCGGTCCTGTGGCAATGATTACCAGTCCTTCACGGGGAATCTCTGTCAGTTCCTCGTGTACCACTTCAACCAGTGGATGCTCTGAAACCAGGCGGGTCACTTCTCTGGCATATCCTTCTCTGTCCACAGCCAGCGCACCGCCAGCCGGAACCTGATGGGTATCCGCTGCCCGCATAATCACAGAATCCATCCGTCTCATTTCTTCTTTAAGCAGTCCTACCGCATTGGTTATGGCTGCTGCCCGGAGAGAATTACTGCACACCAGCTCTGCAAATAGCTCTGTGTGATGTGCCGGTGTCTGCTTTACCGGGCGCATTTCCACCAGACGGACAGGAATGCCATGCTGCGCCAGCTGCCATGCCGCTTCGCTCCCTGCAAGCCCTGCACCAACCACAATTACTTTCTCGGTCATTATTTACTCCTTTTACCTTTATTCACTGGCTTTCTTTGTCTTTCTTCTTGGATATTCTGTACATTCCTGATTGGAACAGAAAACTTTTTCCGTCCCGTTCTTATATACTCGTTTTACCATAATATGGCCGCAAACCGGGCAGAATTTATCCACCGGCTCATTCCAAAGCGCCATATCACATGCGGGGTAGGTGCTGCAGCCATAGAAATAACGTCCTCTGCGGGATTTTCTCTTTACCATATGTCCCTTTCCACATTTCGGACAGGTAATTCCCGTGTCAATAACAATGGATTTGTTGGTTCCGCATTCCGGACAATGGAGATACCGTCCATACGGTCCATTCTTGTACACCATAAGTGCCCCGCATTTTTCACACGGCTTATCCGATTTCTCTTCCGGCTGATTGTTCACATTAAGTGATTTGGTATTATGGCATGCCGGATAATTAGAGCAGGCCAGATATTTCCCAAAACGACCAAACTTAATAATCATAGGTGAGCCGCACTTTTCACATACCTGGTCAGACACCTCTTCATTGTTTTTCCGTTCTTCTTCCGCATGCGCATCAGCTTCTTTCAGCTCTTTGCTGAAAATACCGTAGAAGTCGGTGAGTACCTGAAGGTATGTAGCATCACCTTCCGCAATCTTATCCAGCCATTGTTCCATATCTGCAGTAAAGCCGATATCCACAATACGGCCAAAGTATTTCTTCAGCAGTTCAGTTACCTTGAATCCAATTTCTGTCGGAATAAACTGCTTCCCATCTTTTTCCACATACTTTCTTCTCTGGATAGCATCCAGAATAGCTGCATAAGTAGAAGGACGGCCAATCCCCTTTTCTTCCAGCGTCTTGATGAGGCTGGCTTCGGTAAATCTTGGCGGCGGTGTTGTAAAATGCTGTTCGCCTTCGCTGGATATCGGGAATACGGTCTCGCCCTTTTCAAGTGGCGGCAGATATTTCTCCGTTTCCCCCTCTGCCTTTTTACGGGACGCCGCCTTCATAACGGTGGTAAACCCGTCAAACACCACATGAGAGCCGCTGGCTCGCAGCCGGGCCTCTCCGCAGGATAAGACAGCCGTAGTATTCTGAAGAATCTGCGGAGCCATCTGGCTGGCAATGAACCGATTCCAGATCAGTGTATACAGTTTAAGCTGATCCCGGCTCAGTGAGGAAGCCACCACATCCGGAGAAAACTCAAGGGATGTCGGACGAATGGCTTCATGGGCATCCTGAGCATCTTTAGCTTTGTGATAAATATTCGGGGTTTCCGGTACATATTCCTTCCCATAGACACTTTCAATATAGGGAATGACCTGTTTTATCATTTCCTGAGAAATGCGAGTGGAATCGGTACGCATGTAGGTGATGAGCCCAACATGTCCATGACCAGCCAGTTCAATGCCTTCATACAGCATCTGTGCCAGCATCATAGTCTTCTTTGAGCTGAATCCCAAACGGTTTACTGCATCCTGCTGCATCGTGGATGTAGTATACGGAGCACGTGCCCTTCTCTGCTGTTTTCTCTTGGTAACAGAAACAACTTCTGCCTCTTTCCCCTGAATGAGAGCCAGCGCTGCATCCGCTTCCTCTTTGTTGGCAAGACGAGCCTGCTTCCCCTTATCGTCCAGATACTGGGCAGAGAACACTTCGCCCTTCAGCGTCTTGAATTTTGCATTTACAAACCAGTATTCTTCAGGAACAAAAGCACGTATTTCCTGTTCTCGTTCACAGATAATCCGCACAGCCACGGACTGCACACGACCGGCAGAAAGTCCTTTATACAACTGCCTCCACAGCCAGGGAGACAGCTTATAGCCTACCAGACGGTCCAGCACACGCCTTGCCTGCTGTGCATCCACCCTGTGCATATCTACCGGTCCTGGATGCTTGATGGCTTCCTTAATAGCCGGTGGCGTAATTTCATGAAAGGCAATACGGACATTATCCTCCGGATTTACATCCAGCAGTTTGGATAAGTGCCAGGAAATTGCCTCCCCTTCACGATCAGGGTCCGTTGCCAGCATGACATCGGAACACTTGTTGGCTTCCTTCTGCAAAGCATGAATAACATCCGCCTTATCTTTGGAATTTACATATTCCGGTTTAAACTGATTTTCAATATCTACCCCCAGTGAGCTGGCCGGTAAATCCCGAAGGTGCCCCATAGATGCCAGCACCTTATAATTCGATCCGAGAATTTTTTCTATAGTCTTAGCCTTTGCCGGAGATTCCACTACGACCAGATGTTTTCCACCTGCAGTCGGTTTCCTTTTAAAAACCGGATCTGCTACTTTTGCTTTTCTGGCTCGGCTCTTTTTCTTTGTTCCAATGGTAATTGTTCTTTTGATAGACACGTCCATCCCCCTCTTACTCAATAAGAAATGCCTGTGACATGATATATCGGTATCGGTAATAATGAATTCTATTGTACAACAGGACGTCAATTTTTGAAAAACAGAACTAAGCCGGTATCCTTCCTGCAGGAAAACAGTTCATAACCTGGCTTTTGGCTCACAAAGCAGATTCATGAGTCACATGATATGAATCATACGCTCTGTTTTCCTGATTCATCCTGATGCTTTTAATTTCCATTTTCATTCTGTCTGTATGAAGCAAGCCCACATGGCATCCACAATAACAGATGCATGCAGGCTTAGGCAAGAACACAATCATTATATCATATGTCCCTCACCAGAGCCGATTATATCAGTATATTCAGCTTTTCATTTTCTTCTTCCCTGTTTTGCTTCTGTACTTCATCTTTATTTCCAACGCATATATCATACTTCCGCCTGCCCCTCTTGCAGGAAAGCCCCCTCCGTAAATTCTCCCCCTGCCATTGAATCATCGGTTGCACCATTTGCATCAGCGTGCTTCATTGAAATAAGTGTCCTCATACTATATGCCCGTGCTGTTCAAAATAAAAAGAAGACCATGTAAAATGGCCTTCTTCCTATGCATGCGTATCCTGTTATCCCCTGATAAGATGGATTGTGCCCCCTGGGTCCCCCTGACGGTATATTGGCACATTCAAACAATATATTATCCGTCGTACCCTCACATATCCTCTCGCATGAGGCCCGGAAATTCATATCGCCACAAAAAACCCCGTTCCTCACTTCTCTTATCTTCCCTTTACATTGCAATTTAACCAGCAGCAGTTTCAAACGTGGGATTGAAAACCCAGATTGCTCCAGAATTTCTTCCTCAGTCACCATACTGCCGGTACTGCAAAAACGATACACCCACTCTTCATCCGGCTCAAGCACATCTGCATGACCGGGCTGTGGTATTTCTGTTATTTCCCAGTTATATTCCTGCAGTATTTCCACCGAACATGTTACACATATAGCTCCCTTTCGCAAAAGCCGATTTGTCCCCTTACTCAGGGAGGAGAAGATGCTGCCCGGAACAGCGAATACATCACGTCCTTCTTCTAACGCAAAATCAGAAGTTATCAGTGAGCCGCTTCTTTCCGCCGCCTCTACAACAATAACGCCACAACTCATTCCGGCAATGATGCGATTTCTTGCAGGGAACTGCCGTCCGCAGGGGCGCACCCCCAGCGGATACTCAGACACCACGGCACCACCATGTTCACAGACCGCTTTAAACAGCTTTCTGTTTTCCTGTGGATACACGTAATCCAACCCGGATGCCGCCACCACTATGGTAGCTCCACCACTGGCCAGCGCCCCATTATGAGCTGCCGTATCAATCCCCCTGGCGCCTCCCGACACAATGGTTACCCCATGCGCAGCAAGCTCTTTTGCCAACTGGTATGACACATTCACTCCATAAGGTGTTGCCTTTCGTGAGCCAACAATGGAAACTATCCGGTTCCCCTCCGGCAGATGCCCCTTATAAAAAAGAACTGCCGGTGGATTATTCGTCTGACCAAGTAACATTGGATAATTGCTTTCAAAACAGGTTACGCACTGTACCCCCACCCTCCTCATATCCTCCTGAATCCTTGCTATATCCGTCTTTCTCCGGTAAGAGATTAACTTCTGTATCACTGATTCCGGCAGGGTATGTGATGCGTACAGCTCTTTTTCTGTTGCCCGCCAGACTTGTTCAGCCGACTGAAAACAGGTAAGAAGTGCACGCAATCGTCTTGCTCCCACCCCGGGTACACCAGTAAGTGCAGCCGCAAAATAATCCATTATTATCTCCTTGTTACACGACTGCGATAACTGATTGCCTCTATAATATGTTCAGGTTCTATCTGTTCAGCTCCTTCCAGATCCGCGATTGTGCGGGAAACCTTAATGATTCGATCATAACTTCGCGCTGAGAGATGCAGCTTATCAAATATATCCTTCAGGATTTTTTTACCTTCTTCCTGTAATATACAGGTCTCTTTGATTTGCCGGTGCCCCATCTGTGCATTATTCTGCATATGCCATTTTCGCAGCCGTTCACGCTGTATCTTCCTGGCTGCCGCTACCCGGGCCGCAATTTCCCGAGATGTCTCTCCCTTTTTCTGTGAAGTCAGCTCCTGATAACGAGGTCTGGCCACAGATACGTGCAGATCTATACGATCCAGAAGCGGACCGGAAATCTTTCTTGCATATCTTCGGATTTCCCCGTCCGTACAGCTGCAGGCATGATCCGGATCTCCCAGATATCCGCAGGGACATGGATTCATCGCTGCTACCAGCATAAAATCCGCCGGATAGGTAAATGCCGCATTCACTCTGGCTATATGTACTTCCCCATCTTCCATTGGCTGCCTGAGCCCTTCAAGAACCGAACGGGGAAACTCCGGCAGCTCATCCAGAAAAAGTACTCCGTAATGAGCCAGCGTAACTTCTCCCGGTCTGGGTATGGAGCCGCCTCCCGTGAGACCAGCCATGGATATGGTATGATGCGGACTCCTGAATGGTCTTTCCCGTATGATATGTTCAGCCTTAAACAGACCAGCCACACTGTAAATCTTAGTTACTTCAAGCGCTTCTTCCCGGTTCATCGGCGGAAGTATGGTGGTAATACGGCGGGCCAGCATGGTCTTCCCGGACCCGGGAGGACCTATCATCAGCAGGTTATGAGCCCCTGCCGCAGCAATTTCCATGGCCCGCTTGGCCAGCTGCTGTCCCTGTACTTCAGAAAAATCAACCGCATAAGTCACGGACTTCTTTTCTTCCCGTCTTATCTCCGGATGCAATGCAGCGTGTTCCAGCATCGCCTCCACCAGTTCACGCAGTGTCTGTGGTGCAAATACCTGGATTTGTTCACACAGCAGGGCTTCCGGTGCACTGCTGGGCGCCATAATGAATATGGAAAATCCCGCCTGCCGTGCCGCCAGTACCATGGATAATACCCCGGGAACCGGCCGTATACGCCCCTGTAAGGAAAGTTCACCTATAAAAACCCTTCCCTGCAGACATTGCCCTGAAATCTGTCCACTCGCTGCCAGAAGTCCTATAGCTATAGGCAAATCCAGACCAGAACCATCCTTCTTCAAATCAGCCGGTGCCAGGTTCACTGTTACCTTTCCCAGTGGAAACTGATACCCGGAATTCTGAATTGTTGCACGAACCCGTTCCTTGGCCTCCTTTACCGACGCCGCTGCCAGCCCTACGATGTTAAAACCCGTGACCCCTCTGGAAATATCCACTTCCACCGTAATCACATGCCCGTTAATCCCCAACGTGGTTGCCCCTGATACCTGTGAAAACATATGTCCCCTCTGATTAATCAAAATGCATTTTTCACGTGATGAATCTTCACTGCCTGTTTCGCCGTATCTCCCCATAAGATTTCAACGATATCAAACCGCACATTCACATGACACAGCTCCCGTTCCGCCATATACTGCCGGGCCATAAACTGAAGCCGTTTCTGCTTTACCGGATTTACTGCATCTATGGGATTGCCAAAGGCCCTGTTCTTTCTGGATTTCACCTCAACAAAGACCAGTGTCTCTCCATCTTTTGCAATAATATCCACTTCCCCATGGGTTCGTCTGTAATTATTTGCAATAACCGCATACCCTTTGCGCTTAAGATACGACGCTGCCAGCTGTTCTCCCTTTCTCCCTGAGCTGGTAGTTCCCATTATCCCCCTCCCATGCTTTCATCAATAAGTATGTTACTTGTATATTATTACATTTTTATATATAAAAAATCAAGTACTGTATATAATTTTTTTATTTTAATTTCATATATTGCATGTTTTATACATTTTTCAGGGGAGCTTTTCAGGAAATATCCGGCTTTTCTGTGTATCATAAAATGGGATGTGAAAAAATAATTTATCATTTTTCACATCCCATTTTTAATTCTTATTTAACCGACAACTTCATAACCATACTTTTTACCGGTTCAAAACTCTTTCTGTGAATCGGAGTAATTCCCAGACGATGAATGGCTTCTATATGCTCTGCCGTACCATACCCTTTATTGCTGGCAAATCCATATCCTGGATATTCCTTATCATACTGATCCATAATATGATCCCTGTGCACCTTGGCAATAATGGACGCCGCCGCAACAGATGCGCTTCTGGCATCCCCATGAATCATCGATTCCACCGGAACCGGTAAATGCAGCGGCATGGCATCTACGATAACCGCCTCTGCCTTTACCTTAAGGGTTTCTATCGCCCGATACATGGCCGTCAATGTGGCGCCATAGATATTTAACGCATCAATTTCTTCCGGAGGAAGGCTGACTATGGAATACGCTACCGCTTCCTTTTTAATTTTTTCAGCGATTTCCTCTCTGTGTTGCGGAGTCACCTTTTTCGAGTCATTCAACCCCCGACAGAACCAATAGGGAGGCAAAATCACTGCCGCTACGGTAACCGGTCCCGCCAGAGGACCACGTCCCACTTCATCCACCCCGGCTACAGCATACATATTTTTCTGATAAAATCTGTTTTCCGTATCATACAGAGCTTCTACCCGAAGATGTTCTTTCGTGTCCTTTTCCAGCCGTTTCATATAGGCCTGAACCAGCTTCTGTACCCCTTTGCGCTCATCTGACATAAATTCAGCGAGCCTCTCTTCTGATACTTCTTCCTGTGCAAGTATATCTTTGATTTCACTGATTTTCATAATAATCTCCAGGAACACCGTCCAGAGTGATTCGTCCAAGTTTTCCGCTCCGGAAATCACTTAATACCGCCCGCTGCGCCCTTGCCGTATCCACAGCTCCGCCCTGCAGAAGGCTGCCTCTGCGTCTTCCAACCTTTTCAATCATCAGTAGAGTGTCTTCCTCCGGATTATCAATGCCGTATTTTTCCTTCAGCACTTCAGGAGAACGAACACTCAAATCCTTTAAAAGCGCAGAGACTACCTCAAAGGAGTCAAACACATCGCCTGCGATGGCCCCTGTAGCCGCAAGTCGCAACGCCGCCACCTGGTCATCAAATTTAGGCCACAAAACCCCTGGTGTATCCAGCAAATCCAGCCCCTGGGCCAAACGCACCCACTGTTTTCCCCGGGTATGTCCCGGAGTATTCGCGGTCCGGGTAGCTGCTGTACCAGCCAGACGGTTAATCAGCGTCGACTTGCCTACATTCGGTATCCCCAGAATCATGATTCTGGCTGAGCGGTTGCGGATTCCTCTGCGCTTCCATTTTTCCAGTGCCGGAGCCGCGGTCTCCTTAATCGCTGCCAGTAATTTTTTTCTGTCCTTATTACTGGTACTGCTTACCGGAATCACACGGATTCCCTTTTCCTTATAAAAAGATACCCACTGCTCGGTAACTTCCGGATCGGCCAGATCGGCCTTGTTCAGGATAACCAGATGATTTTTCCCCTGAATAAGCTGTTCAACCATAGGGTTAGCACTGGAAACAGGAATACGGGCATCCAGCAGTTCCACTGCGACATCCACCATTTTCAGGTGTTCAATAATCAGCCGTTTCGTTTTGGCCATGTGACCGGGAAACCATTGAATAAGCATAACAACCTCCAAAATTCGTTTTTCTTTATCATACCATACGCACGGAGCCCATTTATCCGGCCTCTCATTTCATAAGGGACACAAGACAGGGGCCTGCCTCCGCAAACCAGTCATAAAAAATATCCGCCCTTTCAGGAAAAGGCGGATACTCAATATTCAGAATTCTGCAATCATAACCCCATATGATAGAGGAGCAGATATACAATGGCCCCTACAGCAGCGGTACATGGGATGGTCAGAATCCATGCAAATACCATCTGGTAGGCTACGCTCCAGTGCACAGCGCGGAACCGGGTTGCCCAGCCAACCCCCATGATAGAGCCTGTGACTACATGGGTTGTAGATACCGGGAGGTGCAGCATCGTAGCAGTAAAGATTGTCATTGCAGAATTTAAATCGGCTGCAAGACCATTGACCGGCTGCATACGGAAAATTTTATTTCCCACGGTGCGGATGATGTTCCATCCCCCTACGCTGGTGCCAGCACTCATAGCCAGTGCGCAGGCAACTTTAACGTACACCGGGACTTCCAGTGCTCCGATGAACCCACCGGACAGCAAGGCCAGAGTAATGATGCCCATAGACTTCTGTGCATCGTTGGAGCCATGAGAAAATGCCATCAACGCAGCAGACAGCACCTGAATCCTTTTAGCTACATTGTTGACCTGCCCTTTGCTGAAATTCCGCAGAATAATATAGAACAAAGTCATCATAATATAGCCGCAGAACATCGCTACTACCGGAGAGAGTACAAGGCCGCTTACAATGGTCAGAATCCCGTCTCCATTAATAGCCCCTATCCCATAAGAGATAATAACTGCCCCGCAGATACCTCCTATGAGGGCATGTGAGGAACTGGACGGCAGACCGACCTTCCAGGTGAGCAGATTCCAGAAGATAGCTGCTGCAATAGCCGCAATCAGCACTACCGAATCAACCATGGAAGGCGATGTCACAATGTCTCCACCGATAGTTTTGGCTACACCGGTGGAAACCATAGCCCCCACAAAATTTAAAACAGCAGACATAATGATTGCCACTTTTGGATTCAGTGCACGTGTAGCAATACAGGTCGCAATAGCATTAGCCGTATCGTGGAATCCGTTTATAAAATCAAACGAAAGCGCCAGGATGATCAGAATGATGATGAGATAATATTCAGGCATATTTCATTACCACTTCTTTAACCAGATTTCCCACATTTTCCGCCTGGTTGGCAGTATCCTCCAGGCCTCCCATAATTTCCTTCCACCGGATTATATCTATAATCTCATGGGTACCGTCAAACAACTCAGAAATAGCACCTCGATAAATGACATCGGCTTCACTTTCAAGCTTATTCAACTGTCTTGCATGAGCAGCAATTTCTTTCTCATTCTTATCAATATCCTTAAGCAGACGCATCAGTTCAATCATTTCCCCGGACATCTTTTCAAGAATATTAACCATTTTCAGAGGTTCTGACCAGGTATTATTTGCGTGGTAAATGCGAAGACTTAATACCACATCCTTCATATCGTCCACACAATCATCCAGTCTTCTGGTTAATGCGTAGAAATCCTCCCTGTCAATCGGAGTGATAAATACTTTTTTCATACGTGTCACAATATCGATTGTCAGTTTATTGCCTGCGTGTTCCAGCTTTGTAGCTTCTCTGCCATTTCTTTCTAATGTTGAAATGTCCTGAAGCACTTCTTTTGCCAGTAATACGCTCTTATGAAAATTTCGGGCATTGGAAACAAGATAATCAAAAAATTCTTCATGCTTGTTGACCAGGCTGAACATGTGAAATCCTCCCCACATGAAATGTATATACAACTCTTTTATTCATCTTATGATAGTTGTGTAAAGTTTATGTAAATTATCACAAAATAATTTACATAAATCTCCTTCCGGTTCCTGTCATAAACAATCCTTACCGCCAATCCATGCTCACTGTCACCTCATACTCATGGCCTGATTGCTGAAAACCGCTATAATTACTGATAAAATCGTACTTTTTAACTTCTGTGGACAGATTGCCGAACCATATCAAAAGATATAGCCTCTGTCCATATGAAATGAGTCATTCTTTTTTATTTCTGTAAAGCCATTTTGTATTTTCACAATCTTTACATTCTTCTGTAAAAACAGACGGAAGACAATAAAAAAAGCACATCCATCCTGATGTGCTTCATGTGGTGGGCGATGACAGGATCGAACTGCCGACATTCTGCTTGTAAGGCAGACGCTCTCCCAGCTGAGCTAATCGCCCATGTCTTTCAACATATGAGTATTATACTCCATTTCTTCCCGATATTCAATAGGCAATTCTAATATCTTGTATTCTGCATCAGAAAGATGTTCACTAATCATGATTTTAAAGCCTTTCGAACGCTGAACCCCTGCTGCAGTAAATCCCCTGGTTCCCCATGATTCGCGCTCCCCTGAATTGGTATTCTTAATATTGTTTATAGTCACGCAATGCGTTATTATAGATTATCTGAAATATATAACGATACAGGAGGCTATTTTGAATACCAGTAAAGGCTATCAAAGTAAATGGTCCGTTTTCTCCATGTCGGTTCCTATTTTCATAGAAACAGCACTGCAGATGATGGTACCAAATATCGACCAGTTTATGCTGAGCCGATACTCTCAAAATTCTGTTGCCGCAGTGGGCAATGATAATGTTATTTTCAATCTGGTCATTTTATCCCTGGCGGTGCTTTCACAGGCTGCTACGATTATGATTTCGCATTATCGCGGTGCACGAAATCTTACAAAAATCAGTGAAATTTGTACAATTGCTCTCTTTACCAATCTGGTGCTTGGCCTGGTGATAAGTCTGATTCTTTTCATCCGGGGAGACTGGGTACTTACTCTTCTGGAAATTCCTCCTCACATATGGGGTGACGCCATTCTTTACATGCGATGGATTGGCCTGTTTGTATTCATCCAGAGCATGTATATGGCTTTCATTTCCTTTCTGCGAGGCTTTTCACAGCTTCGCCTGACCATGTTCTGCTCCCTGGCGATGAATATACTGAATATTTCAGGAAATATGATTCTGATTCATGGACTGGGACCTATTCCTTCGCTTGGAGTGGCCGGTGTATGCATTTCCACCAATTTATCCAAGATACTCGGGTTTCTGCTTATTATCTACTTCTTCCATAAATACACTCCGGCCAGGTTATCGCTCTCCTACCTCACTCCGTTCCCCTGGCATACGCTTCGCCAGATTCTTAATCTGGGGATTCCTACCGGAGGTGAAACTTTTTCCTATCAGATGTCACAGGCTCTGATTATGAAATTTGTAAATATTTTTGGCGTCATTGTAATAAATACCAAGGTATACTGTTACATATTGGCTATGGTGAGCTATGTATATTCACAATCACTGGCCATGGCTACACAGATTCTGGTCGGTTTTTTCAAAGGTGCCGGATTAAATGAAGAAGTAGACCGCCGGGTAAAATTTACCATTTCCATAGCCACCCTCCTGTCAGGGAGTATAGCTTTGCTCCTGTATCTGAATGCAGATGCTGTGCTATCCATCTTCACCAGTTCTCCGGAAATCCATGCACTGGGCCGCAAGATATTGTTCATTGAAATCTTTCTGGAAATCGGACGTGCTGTTAACATGAGCATGGTCATGGCCCTCAATGCAGCCGGTGATGTCAAATTCCCAATTAACATAGGCATCATATTTATGTGGTCAGTAGCCGTAGCCGGATCGTGGCTCTTAGGCGTTCACTGGGGCTGGGGCCTGATCGGTATATGGATTGCCATGATGTGTGATGAGTGCATCCGGGCTCTGCTTTTCCTCATCCGCTGGAAACAGGGCGTATGGAGGAAAGCGGTAGTCTGACACCTTCCAAAACAGAATACGTTGAACAAGTCTGAAAACTTCTGATATCCTGCGTATCAGAAGTTTTTGGCTTTATTGCAGAGGACCGCGAATTCCTTTTCAGGGAAGTTGCGGCATCCGCTCCACCTTCCACCGTTAAGCATTTTATAAATCTGTGCAAGTTCCATTGTCGAGTGGCCCTTTCTGCGGATCTTCCGCCAATCTATAAAACAGTGTCTTCCTGTTTTATCCAATAGAAAAGAACCGTTCTTTAACGTCTGCGATTCTTTGAAAGACGTATAACTAAAATGTGCATTCCCATAGAAGGGAGGTAAAAATATGACGAATGAAGAATTGAAATCCATATTCGCTGAATCGGAAAAACAAATGTCTGAAAAATTTACTCCAGAAAATCTGTGTTGAGCAACGCTTTTCTGATAATATTCAATGATTTATCGTTCAGAATAGTTGCTGACGAAAGAGCCTCCGTTGATGGAGGCTCTTTTTGTATCAGTTGTTTTAATTCTTCTGCCGTACATTCTATTTTCATCGTTTCATCCAATACAAAAGCACCCACGCTTGTGAGTGCTTGAATTATGCATTAAAATATTCTTTTCTTTTTTCTTCTTCTGTTAGCGAAGCCCAGTGTTTTTCTTTTTCTTTTATGGCCTTATCGATTTCTTCCGGGCTTAGTTTCATATATTTGTTGATTCTTTCATAATCAAGCGTATCATCTTCACAGATATATGTAAAATCCTTTTTTTCATTAAACTTTCACCTCTTTAAAATGAATATCATGTGCCCGTGCTAAATCTCTTAATGCCATTAATTGTGCTTCCTCTTCATTATAATATCGTTTCTTATACTTAGCAATTCGATATTCGTAAAATTCTTTAGGTATATATTCATTTGAATAATAAAGATATATTTTCCCATTGTGACAACATGCAACCCCTCTAGAATAACGGTTCCATACGTTTGCATTAAAATCATTAATACTTGGCGGCCTACTTTCTGGATGATTATGAATTGTCACATATTTATCCGGATTTTCCTTTATCAATTTAACTAGCTTTTTGGGGTATTCAATCTTTTTGAGAAGTGTTGAATTAGTGATTGAATAGGCTATTTCTCCAGTATTTTTATCAACCCAATACATATCTTCATACAACGTACCACTTCTATGATTAAGTATCTTTTTTGCTATCTGATATAATGTTCTATTCACTGCCGGATTGTCTGTAATGGCGTCAAATTTTCTTCTATATTCTCCAGAATTTAGATATGTGTGATTAACAGTAGCATTTTTACTTTTCCATATTGTTCTTGCTCAGTAAAGCTATTGTTCGATAAAGAATCTAACCCACTCGCATATACCTTCTCATAATGGCATAAGCAGTGTGGATGCGCCGGCAGTTCCGGTGCCTTATCCTTTGGAAATATGCCGGACCCCAGTCCATAAGCATCTACCTTAGCGTATTCATCGCAGATATCTTCTGTAGTGTGCCGTATACTTTCTGCCCATCGATAGGCCACTATATCAGAATCATCCATAGTATCCTTCAGAAATCCCTGATACCAGGCGCGGGCTGATTCTGTTCTGGCTATGCGTTCGGCTACGTATCTTGATTTCTCTTCTACTGCCGTTCGTATGGCTCTTTTCAGTACCTTGTCAGAACACGACTCTACTGCATCCAGTAATTCCTTGCAGGATGTCTTCAGCGCCCTGTTAGGAGCTCCATTCTGTGCCAGACGGTCAACCATACATCTTACCTTCCTCACAAGCTTCTGCAAGGCGATAACGTCTTTTTTCGTCAAATCAGAACGACGGGAGAAGTTCACCACAACCTGCAAATACTTAGGAAGCATCTGCTTTCTTACCACATTGTCCGTAGTATTGTACCCATCATAAAGAACCCTTGCCTATTTCATGGCATGGGCCCCTTGTTTGAGCTGCTCTTTTATGGTATTTAGGTACGATTGCATAACAAAAAAACGCACCGAATTTCGGTGCGTTTTTTATGGTGGGCGATGACAGGATCGAACTGCCGACATTCTGCTTGTAAGGCAGACGCTCTCCCAGCTGAGCTAATCGCCCATGGTGACCCGTGCGAGATTCGAACTCGCGAACCCGCCGTGAAAGGGCGGTGTCTTAACCACTTGACGAACGGGCCACTGGCTCCTGAAGTAGGGCTCGAACCTACGACCGATCGGTTAACAGCCGATTGCTCTACCACTGAGCTATTCAGGACTACAACGTAAATCATTATATATGTTCGCGTTGTGTTTTGCAAGTAGTTTTTTTGCGTTTTTTATCTTTTTTTTCTAATTCTGAAAAATCCCTCTGTCTCCGCCTTGTTACAGATACAATGCGGATATCACGCTGCAGCTTTTCCCTTGCTGACAATCAATAGGGCAGCTTATCTGTGCCCTGTGTTTCCTTCGTCACTACCGGACCACTCAGATTGGATGAAATATCCCCTGGAACCCGTGTATATGGGAATTCCTTTCTGAGTCGTCCAATAAGTTCCTGCATTACAGTCTGTACACGAAGCAGAGTCAGTTCGTCTTCCTTCCGAATGCTTACCCGGTCATCCCGAATCCCGTTTTCCCCTTGCTTCCAGGAATAGACATCCACTGTAACATACAAAACGGTCCATGGATCATCATCAAAAAAGAATGGACGATAAAATGTGTATTGCCTCCATGTGCTAACAACCGGCAGCACTACAATATCTGCCCCGGATGCTTCTCCCACAGTCTGCAAATCTTCCGGAGATACTCCGGACTCATAGGCGCTGTTGTCCATAAGCTCATAATAAGGATAACGGAAAATGCGATGCATTTCTGACGTCAGGCAGTCCGCCCCTTCCCGGCCGCTTCCGGAATATGCTGTCGGCAAAAGAAGCACCTGCCTTGTGTTTTCAAAACTTCCTGATTTGACTCCCTCTTCAGCAAAGGAAATCTGAATTCCCAGTATCACGCTAAGTATACATAAAAAAGTCAGACAGAATTTCTTCATACTTTGCCCCCCTTACCATTCTATTTATTAGATTATAAATCCATTGAATGAATAAACTCAATATATCCAGACGTTTTTCCTGTCAGCCTCATTCCATGCTGTACCTTTATCGCATAACTTTGGGCAATCATTTTATCCCATAATACATTTCTCACTGCGCCCTTCATTATGTAAGTGTTATATATGTGGTATACTATATAAAAGAGTTTTATATGGCAGGGAGATATTTCTATGAATAATACAGACTGGAAAATCCTTATTTACCTCAAAGAAGAACGCAGTATCAATAAAGTAGCTAAACGCCTTTTTATGACACAGCCATCTCTGACATATCGTTTGGGCCAGATGGAAAAAGAAATCGGTGTTCCCTTATTCATCCGTACAAACAAGGGTGTCCATTTTACTGATGCCGGAGACAGGCTTTATTCCTTTGCCGAAAAAGAACTGCAGCAGTATCAGGATATGAAAAATTATGTTATCCATGACCCTAATGATGTATCCGGGGTACTCCGTATTGGTGCCAGTCAGTCCTTTACTCAGTCACATATGCCGGAAATTCTCAAAGGGTTCGCTGACAAATACAGAGATATCGACATATCACTTACCAATGATACGAGCGACCATCTGGTAAAGCTTATTAAGAAGGAAGAAATCCAGCTGGCCATTATCCGTGGCACGCAGGAATGGTATGACTATAATATTCTGCTGGAACGTCAGCCTTTATACCTTATCAGCGCAGCCCCCATTGATAAGGAAACACTGCCTCAGCAGCCAGCCATCCGCTACAACTCAGATCCTACGCTGGAAGAACTCCGGGTTCGCTGGTGGAAACAAAACTTTGACAAAGACCCTCAGTTCGTACTGGCAGTAAACGATTGTCTGACTACGGTAGAAATCGTAAATGCCGGCCTTGGCCATGCCATTGTAACCGGAGATATACTGAAAAAGTGCAAGCCTGAAATCTACAGACAGATGATTTATGACCGTTCCGGGAATCCGATAACCCGTTCAAGCCATCTGATCTGTAAATCAGCTATGCTTGGTTCCAGCACAGTAGCTGCATTCATTGACTTCATCAAATATTTTTTCCATGTAGATGAGAATCAGGAAGAAGATCCTGAACTTCGCGGCTAACGCAATCCGCAAAAAAGAGTGATGACCATCAGATCATCACTCTTTTTGTTATCCATAAAATTCCCTGGGAAAATGATTCAATCGTTTTCTTTTGCTGCGATACTCTTTATCCCAGGAAGTCATCAGCTGCTGAAATCTCTGATTATGACTGGGTTCAAGCAGATGTGTAAGTTCATGAATTACCACCGATTCAATCAAATCTTCCGGTTTGGCCGCCAAATCCAGGGCAAATGACAGCTTCACATTCCTGAAGTTGCAGCTGCCCCAGCGACTGGTCATGTTTTTGATTGTCAATTCTGATGGATGAACCTGCATGACCGCTGCCCATTTCTGCACCAGACATACCAGAATGGGGCGAAGCTGTTCTCCCCATGCCTGTTCCAACATCCGCTTTCTGTCCGTTTCCGGTGTAACGGTCAATACGACCTCATCCCCCTGAATTCTGCATGAACTACGGCTTCCCTGAATTACACGAAGGGTTACTTCCCTCCCCAGTAGCCAATGTTTTTCACCTTCTGTATAGGTATATGCCCTTTGTCTGGTAGAAACCTTAGCCCAGCTGGATTCTATCCAGCTTTTTTTCTGCCGTATAAAATCCTGTACCTGAGCCTCCCGCATCCCCCAGGGTATGGTCACAAAGACCCCCTCGGGTTTTACCCGGATGGTAAGGTTCTTTACCCGTTTTCTTTTAAAAGTAATCTGCATTCCAGTTGTCAATCTCTGAAATCCTCATCATTCAGCACCCGGATCTTCTTTTCCACCGCTTTCGACAGATTAGTTCGTTCCGGCTTCTGAATCCTTTTCCAGAATATCTCCATCCGTTTCAAAAAGCGCTTCCGCAAATTCCCTGGCATTAAACGGCTGCAGATCTTCTACGGCTTCTCCTACACCTACCCATTTTACCGGAACGTGGAGTTCCTCATGAACAGAAAGTACTACGCCGCCTTTTGCTGTTCCATCCAGCTTAGTCAGTACTACACCGGTAACCGGTGCTACTTCACTGAATTTTTTCGCCTGGCTGATGGCATTCTGGCCTGTAGTGGCATCCAGCACCAGTAAAGTCTGGTGCGGCGCATCCGGTATGATTTTCTTTACCACACGGCTGATTTTGCTTAATTCGGACATCAGATTTACCTTGGTCTGCAGACGTCCTGCCGTATCAATTAAAACCACATCCACATCTCTGGCCTTTGCCGCAGAAACAGCATCATAAGCAACCGCTGCCGGATCGGCCCCTTCCGAGTGTTTTACTATATCAGAGCCGGTGCGTTCTGCCCATACGGTCAGCTGTTCAGATGCTGCCGCACGGAAGGTATCCGCTGCCGCCAGAAGAACTTTCTTCCCCTGGTTTCTGTAATAGGCTGCCAGTTTACCAATCGTAGTGGTTTTGCCAACTCCATTAACCCCTACGACCAGGATAACTTCCGGATGATGCATCACTTCTTTGCTTCCTTCATTGTCTGCTGTCAGCATTTCTGCTACCGCATCCTTCATGTAAGGAAGTACATCTCCGGTTTCCTTAATCTTGCCTTCATGCATCCCCTGCCGGATTTTACCCATAACCTTTTCTGTGGTGGCCAATCCTAAATCGCCACTGAGAAGCACCGCTTCCATATCATCCAGAAATTCATCATCCAGTTTAGGATAGCCAACAATCACGGATTCAATATTCTGAATCAGATTCTTTTTGGTTCTGGAAAGTCCTTTTTTTATCTTATCAAAAAATCCCATTATTCCTCCTTGATATAATCGCTCACACGTACAGTAATCAGTGACGATACCCCTTTTTCTGCCATGGTAACGCCCTGTAATGTGTCTGCAAATTCCATTGTTTTCTTCCGGTGCGATATGATAATAAACTGTGTTTTCTTCTTATAGTCCTCAATCATACGGCCATATCTTTCTACGTTAGCATCATCCAGCGCTGCATCAATTTCATCAAGGAAACAGAATGGAGCCGGACTATAAGCCATAAAGGACAGAAGCAGGGCACATACGGTAAGTGCCCGTTCGCCGCCACTCATGAGAGTCAGTGATTGGGTCTTCTTTCCTGGAAGCTGGAGGTATAATTCAATACCTCCATTAAGCGGATTCACCTTATCTGTCAGATCCAGGTGCCCTTTTCCTCCCCGGAACATTACTTTCATTATACGCCCAAATTCAACATTTATCTTAGCAAATGCCTGCTTAAACTGAGCTGTCATAGCATCATCAATTTCATGGACAATCTTCTGCAGACCTTCTTCTGATTTTCTGAGGTCTTCAAGCTGTTTATCGTAAAATGCCAGCTTCTCCATATGTTCTTCATACTCAGCTTCTCCCTGAGGGTTTACATTCCCCAGTTCTGCTATACGCTTCTCCACAGAAGCCAGCATTTTCTTTATGTCCTCTCCGGAGCCTTTTATGCGGAAAGATTCTGCAATCTTTTCCGTAAGGCCCATGGATGTAAGCGTATCCAGTTCGCGCGACTCATCATTCCGGAAAGATTCCAACCGTGCATCCAGCCCGGACATACGGCTGTCCGCCTCAGCATACTGGGCCTGCACTTTTTTCCAGTCTTCATCGAGCGCTATACGCCTCCTGGAAAAATCGCCGGCCTGCTGTTCCAGAATCTGCCGTTTCTGTTCCATAACTTTCCAGTGCTGATCCGCTTCTTCGCATTGTTTCTTCTGTGCCTTCAGACGTACGTTGATGTCGGAGACTGCCTGCTTTTTCTTTTCTATTGCTTCCTGCAGCCGTTCCAGCGTCCGGCCGGATTCTTCGTCTGCCTCCACAAGCTTATTTATCTCTTCCTGTTTCTGCACCACATTGGATTCAGCACGGGTCAGCTGTACCCGGGCATCCGTTATCTGTTCATTCAGTGCATTGACCTTATCCTGAAGCTGCGCACTCTTTTCATCTTTTTCCGGCTGTTTTCCCGGTTTCTGCGCGTGTTCCAGCTGTTCACAAAGCTGCCTGCATGCCTGGTCAGCCTGCTCCCATTGGCTTCTGGCCATCTCCAGAGAGTTCTTTTCCATCTGTGCGTTTTCTTCTTTCCCTGCCAGTTCTTTTTCCATTCCTTCCAGCCGGGTTTTCATGGATGCCGCTTCAATGGACCGGTTCTGCCATTCTTCCCTTTCCCTGGTGATCGCTGCCAGCAGAGATTCACATAAAGCATCCTGCTTTTCTTTCGCTGCTCGCTGCTGCCCGATTTCTTCGTGTAACGCCTTCTCTTTCGCCGCCAGCTTCTTTATTTCCGATTTACGTCCAAAATATGTATTGTCCTTCTTCCGCATAGACCCGCCGGTCATAGAACCGCCGGCATTGACTACCTGACCGTCCAGTGTCACAATTCTGAACCGGTATCGGTATTTTTTCGCTGTACGTCTGGCCGCATCCATATCTTCCGCAATGAGAATTCGCCCAAGTATGGATTGCATAATGCCGGAAATCTTTTCATCATGCTCGAACAAACTGGCTGCAATGCCACATATTCCAGGCTCCCTGGCTGCCTGTAAAATCTCCCGTACCGGATATCCGGACATGGAATCCAGCGGGTAGAACGTAGTCCTTCCGGCATGCCGTTTTTTCAGCCAGCTGATAATTGTCTGAGCCGTTTCCGATGTGTCCACCACCAGATTGGAAATCATACTTCCCAGTGCAATTTCTGCAGCTGCCGTATATTTTTCAGGAACACGGATCAGTTCTCCCAGTGGCCCGATAATATGCTGACTCCACGCCTCAGAGGCCTGCAGTACCGTCCTGGTGGTATGGGAGAAATTAACATGCTCTTCCATCTGTTTTTCCAGGTCCTTCCGTCTCAGCTGAACCTGTTTTTCCTCTGCCTGCCGTTCATTTAACCGGCGAAGCATTTCGTACCGTATGTTCTCCGCCTTATCCCGGGCCGCTGCATCTTCTTTCCCCTTTTCTGTCAGTTGACTGAGTTTAGCCTCCAGTTCCAGATGTTTCCGGGTAAGTTCTGCTTTTTCTTCCTTTAGTTTACTGCATTCTTCTTCCAGCACCTTCCAACGCATTTCATGAGCCTGTGCTTCTCCGGCCAGACGGTTCTTATCTTCTTCTCTGTGATTCTTTTCCTGAACAAGGCGTTCATGCTGTGCTATGGATTCCTGCGTTGCCTGCAGCTGCCGTGCATATTCAGCCTTAGACGCAAGAAGTTTTTCCTCTAGAAATTCTTTCTGCTGTTTAATCGCTTCCAGGTGTTCCCTGCCGCTTTGGAGTTCTGCCTGAACGGCTTCTAATTCCTCTCGGCAGGCCTCATGATCCTCCCGGCATTCCAGCCGGGCCTGCTGTTCGTCTTCTCTCTGCTCTGTCAGGCGTTTCAGCTCTTCAGAGGCATGTTTCAGATTTTCTTCCTGTACCCTGCAGTCGCCGCGAAGCTGCTCTGCCTGTGCCTTTTTATCTGCCAGCTCACCTGAGGCCGCACTTAATGCCTTCTGATGTCCTCCCATTTCATTTTCCAGCTGTTTCTGCAGACGTCCCACTTCTTCCAGTCTGGACATGGCTTCCTGTTTCTTTTCTTCCAGCCGGATCTGATCATTTTCATAGCGTGCCATCATACGGCGGGCTGCGCTCAGTTTTAACAGTGCAGCCGTCACTGCACCTGTCTTTTTTTCCTTCTGCAGGGCACGGTACTTCCGCGCCTTTTCCGCTTCCACGCGGAGCGGCTCGCTCTGCTCTTCCATTACCGCCTTCAGGTCCAGTACACGCTCTGTATTGGCCGATGCCTTTTCCAGTTTTCTGAGGCCATCTACCTTTTTCATTCTGTATTTACTGATTCCGGCCACTTCTTCAAAAATGACACGACGTTCTTCCGGGCGGGCTGACAGAATCCGATCCACCTGATTCTGCCCGATAATCACCATGGAGCCCTTACCGATTCCTGTATTAGCCAGCAGTTCCTGTATATCCTTTAACCGGCAGGACCTCTTGTTAATATAGAATTCACTGTCCCCATTTCTGAATATTTTGCGGGTAATAGAAACTTCTGCCGTATCCAGAGGCAGTTCATGTCCGGAATTATCCAGAATCAAACTGACCATGGCTGCATTTTTAGCCTTTCTCTTTTCTGATCCAGAAAAAATGATATCTTCCGCTTTCTGTCCCCGTATGTTTCTAACGTTCTGCTCTCCCAGAACCCATCTCACTGCATCAGAAATATTGCTTTTGCCGCAACCATTTGGCCCGACAATGACCGTCATTCCCTCTGCGAAATCAATGGTCGTCCTGTCCGCAAAAGATTTAAATCCCTGCAAAATAAGGCGTATTAATTTCATTCCTGCTCCTTTTCCCCTTTATCCGTCATATAGAAAGGGAGGTGTTCCTCCTCTGTGGTTTCACTTTACAAAACACTCATTTTATTTTACCATACATTATTTTTCCTGACCGTAAAGAACCAGGTATTCCTTGCTGCTGGCATGACAGAACGGAATAACCACATCATGACCGGATGTTCCGATCACAATGTGGTTATCTGCCATTTCCTGTAAAGCGTAAACTATCTGGAAACCCATGGGCTTCCTTTAAGTACAAAGCGCCAGGGAAATGTCTTTCCATTTTCTGCATAATCAATATTAATCCGGGGTGCACATTCCACCTCCACCGGCTCATTACCCGACTCAATATAGAGCGGACCGCTGGTCAGATCCATACCATACATAGTCTTATCTATGCCCATAGCCATAGTCAGTCTGGCCGGACCGGCCGTAAGGAGCCGACCTTTTGCACGGGGCCGGTTCTTTTTCATAATCTCTATTCCTTCCAGCGGCTGTATGGCACGCAGTAGCACACCGCTGCCGGTTCCCGCCGGGCCGCATACAACATTCATGCACAGGTACATGCCATAAATGAGGTAAATATACACGTGCCCGCCAATAGCAAACATCGCCCTGGTTCTTTCCGTCATACCTTTATAGCAATGAGCGGCATCATCAGGTTTCCCATCGAGAAATCCACCATAGGCTTCACATTCAGTGATTCTCCCTTTCAGAATACCTTCCGGTGTTTCATGGACCAGGATGGATCCAATGAGTTTTCTGGCCGTTTCAGGGGCATTCCCCATATAGTCGTTTCTCTGCCACCTCATTGTACGTCCACAGGAGTACCTATCTCCAGCCCTTCCGGTGGATTGGTCACTACCTGTTCTCCTTCTTTAAGGCCACTCAGAATCAGCACATTATTTCCTACCTTGCCAGCGGTAACCACAGTTTTGAAATCAATCAGGTTATCTGCCGTAACTATAGCCACCTGGCTGTTTGGCAGAATGGCTTTGGCAGGAACAATGAAGCAAGGGGCATCCTGTCCGGTTTCAATGCGCAGTTTGTAATTCTTTCCAATGACAATCTGCCCGTCCGGGTTATCTGCCTGTACACGGTAAGCACTGATTTCCTTATCCCCCTGACCTTCCTGCCGGGTAAGTTCCGCATACCAGATGTTTTTGCCATCTGTCAGTGTAACCGTCAATGTCTTGGTGTCCTTGGCCTTGTCCATCACTTTATCCAGTCTTGCCGGAAGTTCCAGATTGGCTGCCACAGGAGAATCCTGTCGAATAATCAATGCTGGTTTTCCTGCTACAGCCATCTTATCATTGGCTGCATAAACGGCAGAAACCACACCATCAATAGGAGCACGGATGCTGCAGTCAGCAATAGCTTTTTCCAGAGACTGCAGAGAAGCTGTCAGACCAGCCGGAGCGACGCCTCCGGTAGTGGTTACGGTCTGCGACGAAGCGGTGGAAGCATTACGTCCCTTAATGCGATTGTATTCTGCCCGGGTTATAATCCCCTGTTTAAGCAGGGAAGCTTCCATACTGTTATCAATAGGTGCACCGCCCCCTGCAGACTGTACAGTAACCGTGCGTCTGGCCGATGCGGCAATCTGAGCGCGCAGCCCGGCAGCCTGTGCCTGATATTTAGATGAATCGACCTGAAACAGAACCTGTCCCGCCTTAACCTTGGTTCCCACATCCGGTATTTCCGATTGAATTTTCCCGGTAACCATAGGAATAACCGGCGCAGAATGGGCCGCTTCCGGTGTAACCGTCTGTTCAATGGTAAGCGGCACTTCGGAAAGTGATGCCGGTTCAACGGAAACAGATGGTTTCCCACAACCAGATACTCCCAGGACTACCGCAGTAACCGCCATCATGCACATAAGCCTGACGGCCCTTGTCATTTGTATTTTCATAGTCTCCCTTCCTGTTGCAAAAGATGAAGCTGCGGAAAATATACAATTCTCCACAGCTATATCATGGAAAGAACTTTTCTATTGTTTTTCCCTCGTTTACTCAAAAGTATACCACAAGTTGAGTTTCCCGGTAATCTGTGCATGCAGAAATAAAAAACAGGGGCGGTTAACACCATCCCTGTTTTACTTCCAACCTTATGTGATTACAAGATGTGCTGCAGAAAGGTTTTTGTTCTTTCATTCTGCGGATGATCAAAGATCTGTTCACTGGTTCCTTCTTCTTCAATACGTCCATCGACCATGAAAAGAACTTTGTCTGATACCGAACGGGCAAAGGCCATTTCGTGAGTCACTATAATCATGGTCATGTCCTCATCTGCCAGCTGTTTTATGGTCTTTAGGACTTCGCCAGTCAGTTCTGGATCCAATGCCGATGTCGGTTCGTCAAAAAGCATTATTTCCGGATTCATTGCCAGCGCTCTGGCAATCGCCACACGCTGCTTCTGTCCGCCGGAAAGATTCCCCGGATAAAAATCCCTTTTATTCCAGAGACCTACTTTTTCCAGAAGCTGCTGCGCCACCGGAAGGATTTCTTCCCTGGTCATCCCCTTTACATACACAGGAGCCGCCATAATGTTTTCCAGCACTGTCATATGTGGGAAAAGATTAAATGACTGGAACACCATACCCATATTGAGACAGATTTTCCTCATTTCCTTCTCCGGTGCATACACGGAATTGCCTTCCGCATCCATACGCGCCAGATACTGCCCATCAACGCAGATAGACCCCTTCTGGATAATTTCCAGATGATTCAGGCAGCGGAGAAATGTACTCTTCCCTGCTCCTGATGGCCCGATAATGGAAACCACCTGCCCTTTTTCCATCGACAAACTGACCCCATGAAGAACCACCGAGGAGCCATATTCCTTGACAATATCTTTCATCTCTATAAATGCCATGATATTTACTCCTTATTCTTCATATACAGCATAGTGTTTTTCTATGCGGTCCAGGATTTTGGTAAGAACGAAGGTGCAGACCAGATAAAATACTGCTGCCACAATGAACGGGGTAGTATCTACATCTCTCTGTACCAGAGCACGAGTGACGCGCATCAGATCATTCATGGCCAGAACATATACCAGTGAAGTATCCTTCAGCAAAGTAATGACTTCATTGCCCAGCGGTGGAATCACTCTCTTTACCACCTGCGGGAGGATAATGTGCCACATGGTCTGCTTATAGGTAAAGCCCAGTACCTTAGCCCCTTCATACTGACCGCGGTTAATTGACTGTATACCACCGCGGAAAATTTCCGCAAAGTAAGCTGCATAATTGGCAACAAAAGCAATGATAGCGGAAGAAAAATCACCAAGCTGTACTTCCATTCCGGGAATTAACGGCAATCCATAGTAAATGAAGAGAATCTGGAGCATCAATGGCGTGCCACGCATCAGATAAATGTATGCCGCAGCAATTTTTCTGAAGATTCCTATTTTCGAAATTCTGACCAGCGCCAGAAGCATTCCCAGCGGAAGGGACAGTACCAGAGTCAGAGCAAATATTTCTGCCGATACACCAAGCCCTTCAATCATGCTGGGGAGAATCTGAATAATATAGTCTGTCATGTATTCCTCTTTCTGTGCTTAAACACTCTGAGTTATAGCTTTAGCAGTTTAAAGCGTGATTATTATCAATAGTAATCAGGAAGCTCTTTTTTGTCAACCTGAGTTCCTATGCCATTAATAAGGCAGCGCCTGATAAAAAGCGCTGCCCTACGTTTGATTACTGCCCTACAATAACATTTGTGCCAAACCACTTCTGACTGATCTTTGCTGCCTCGCCGCTTGCAATGACCTTCTTCATGCCTTCATTGAGCAGATTAATCAGCTGTGTATTTCCCTTCTTCACACCGACACCAAACTGTTCACGCACTACAACGCCTGAAAGAATACGATACTTACCCGGTGCCTTTTCCTGATAGTAATTAGCCAGAACACTGTCGATAATGATAGCATCCATTCGCTTTGCATCCAGATCCATGTAGCAGGAAGTAAAGTCCGGATAAAGCTTGAAATCCTTGAAGGAATTCTTCAGATTGGCATTGGCTTCAATCGCTGCTTCACCGGTAGACCCTTCCTGTCCGCAGAGATTCTTGCCTTTGAGCTGTTCTGCTGACTGGATTGGGGAATCCTTAAGCACTACATATACCTGATCGTTATTCATGTATGGATTGGTGAAATCCATCTTCTGTTTTCTTTCCGGAGTCATGGTCAGACCATTCCAGATACAATCAATGCGCCCGGAGTTCAGTTCCGTTTCCTTACTACTCCAGTCGATTGGCTTAAATTCAATATCAACACCAGTCTCCTTGCTGATGGCTTTAGCCATATCAATATCAAATCCTACCAGCTGTCCCTTGTCATCTCTGAACCCCATCGGCGCAAAGGTATCATCCAGCCCGGCAATAATCTTAGTCGGCTTCCCATCTGAAGCTGCCTGTTCATTGCCTGACCCACCACAACCTGCAAATAATAATGCTGCTCCAATTGCAGCGGTTCCGATAATTGCCGTTTTCTTCCAGTTCATAATCATTGCCTCCGTCGTCTATTTCTTTACTTCTTTACTTAGTTAAATAATTAGTATGTAGAAATAATACCGTACATCTCTGCTTTTGTCAATAGGCCCTTCTTTTTATTTTCTCTTACCATTCTTCAATCACTGATTTATATCCCCCTATGTATATCTGTTATAATGAAATAAGTCTAATCTGAGGTGATAGTTATGACATATCCAATACAGCTGAATCTGAAAGCAGGCAAGAATAAGCCCTTCACCAATAAAAAGGATACCTGCCCATTCTGTTCACCTGATAAGCTCACCCATATTCTGGAAAAAGAGCCGGACCTGATCTGGCTTATGAACAAATATCCTATTCTCACCGGTACATGGCCAACAGTAATTATTGAATCGCTGCAGCATGACCTGGATTTAACAGATTACTCTGCTGAAAAATTGCATTCTGTTATTACGTTTGGCATGAATCACTGGCTGGATTTATCTCACAGCGGACGATTTAAGTCTGTCATTTACTTCAGAAACCACGGCCCGCATTCCGGCGGCTCTCTTGCCCACCCTCATTCTCAGATTATGGGATTATATAATCTGGATTACAGAGACAACCTAACCCCTTCTAATTTCAGAGACCCGGTATTCTTTGAACAGGCGGACTGCCAGTGTTCTATTTCATCCCTGCCGATTGGGAATATTACAGAATTTAATGTCATGCTGAAAAAAGACGGCCACCTGTCTGCCTTTGCTGACTGTCTGCAGAAGCTGGCCCAATATCTTAAGAATGACTTTTTAATGCCTGTGGATAGCTACAACATCTTTTTCTATGAAATGGATCATATTTATGCCAAGGTTTTCCCTCGTTTTACCTCCAGTCCGCTATGTCTTGGCTACAAAATTACGCCAGTACTGGAAGATTCCTATATAAACAGCATACTTAAAACCTTGCGTTCACCACTTTATTTTGGAGATTAACATGAAATTATATGCATTCAGTGACTTCCATCTCTCCGGAGATCCACCCACAAAACCGATGGATATTTTCGGAGAAAACTGGAAAAATCACCGTGAAAAAATAATCGAGTCCTGGACAAGTACCATTCAGCCGGAAGATACGGTCATTATGGCCGGAGACCTTTCCTGGGCCACCCATCTTCCCGATGCACTAAATGACCTGAAAATGTTAAGTTCACTTCCCGGCCGAAAGATTATTGTCCGTGGAAACCATGATTACTGGTGGGATACAGTAACCAAAATGAAACGAATGACCAATAATGCCTTTGAATTCCTTCATAACAATGCATTACAGGTCAATGATATCGCCCTGGCTGGAACCAGAGGCTGGATTCCGGAAACATCCCGGAAATTTACAGAAGACGATCAGAAGATTGTCCTTCGTGAAGAAGGCCGTATGGAACGGAGTCTGCAGGAAGCAAAAAAGCTAAACTGCAGCAAAATAATTGCTGTCCTTCACTACCCGCCATTTGATGAAAACAGACAACCTACCCACATGATGCAGCTTATTGCATCGTATGGAGTAAGTGACGTAATCTATGGGCATATTCATGGACAGCAGAATTTCCATAATCTTCCAGAAGAATTAGGTGGCGTAAAACTTCACCTGACTTCTTCTGATTATCTGGATTTTAAGCCATTATTAATTCAGGAGTGGTAACCAATGATACATAAACTAGCTGAAAGTAAACTCCTGTCCGGTTATATCTATGGAGATAACCACACCGGAGAGTATATCTATCTGCCAGGCAGTGAAATAGATTCCCATCCTCCTGTAGCTGTTTATGAGCACGATGACACCCGGGAAGATGTTTCTCTCTCTGCTGCGCTGCAGATTATTGAAAAGAGAAGCCTTCGCCTGGTATCCCATCCCGTATTTGGTTCACGGACCATATAATATTCCACAATAAAAAGCCCGACTAGATCGGATGACTTTGTCATACATCTATTCGGGCTTTTACTATGGCTGTCCTTTCTTTTTAAGGAAACGGGTACGATATATATAATAAGCAACGGCCAGGCAGACAACACCTGTGCATATAATGCCGAAGGTAACAGGATATCCCACGGACTGCACCACCATCCCCAGCAAAACTGCCGCCAGTCCCACACTAATATCCAGAGACCAGAAATATGTGGATGTAGCCACCCCCGCTCTGGATGCCGGCGCCTCACGCACCGCCAGTGTCTGAAAAGCAGGGCTCAGTGCACCAAAGCCGACCCCCAGCACAGCCGCAGAAATAACCAGACTGATAACTCCGTGAACTCCGCTGAAAAAGAAGAATCCGGAAATAAAAAAGAAGAACCCGGGATATACTGTCCAGTCGGCGCCATGATGATCAAAAAGATAGCCAATCAACGGCCGGGTCAGTACAATAACGGAAGCAAACGTCATAAAGAAAATACTGGTATAGGAACCAAGATGCAGGGATTTCATATACATGGGGATATAGGTAAGAACTCCGCCATAAGCAAAAAATACAAGCCCGCCTAACAAGGCATAGGGAAGCGCTGATTTTTCAACAAAATCACTCCAGTGAATTCCCGCCTGTTTCTTTTTAGCCGGAAGAACAATATCCTTTGGCAATTTCCGCATATTCCCCACAAGCACTGCCAGCAGCCCCATAAGAGAGGTAAAAAGAAACAGTCCTCGTGCGCCCATATACTGAATAAGCAAAAGTCCAACCAACGGCCCGATGACCATGGCAATATTATTGGTTACAGAAAAATAACCAATGCCTTCCCCTTTACGATTTCGTGGAAGTACAAGAACCGCCAGCGTGGCTGATGCAGTAGTTCCCAAAGCGAAAAGAATGCCATGAACCAGGCGCAAGGCCAGAATCGAATTAAGCGAATGTACAAATCCAAAAGCAACCATTACCAGGAAAAAGGCAAGGGTTGAAAAAATCATAATTGATTTTTTATTTAATGTATCAATCAATCGCCCGGCAAACGGTCTGCAAAATACCGTGCCTATCTGAAATGCAGTCATCGCCAGTCCGGCCTGGACCTCATTTCCACCCAGGTAATCCATGATAAAGATAGGCAAAGCTGCCACCAGGACATACTGAGACATAAAGAAAATCAGATTACTCCCTGACATGCACAAAAATTCAGGGGTCCACAGAGAATCTTTTTCCATACCAACCTCCTATAATCAGATGATTAGTATACCCTAAATTCCGGTATGCCGCAATAAATTTTGACTTTTAAGCCAGCTTACATTCATAATGAATGATTTTATCTGCAGCATTCCCTGTGAAATAAATAAAAATACCGCATATCTGGCCTTCCAAATTTCGGACCAGACAATACGGTATTTTATCTGCAGTCGTATCTTCTAATCTGCCTGTAAAAATTATGCTCTTGCTCTCAGCTTTTCAACATATGCGTTAAATTTTTCAAGAACCCTGTTACGGCGTCTTTCCCTTTCTTCTAACAGAAGGTGAAGTCTGTACAGGGTAAGTACGAGATTGACGCAGGAAAGAACTACCAAAGCAGCAGAAAGTAAACAACGGTTTTCCTTTTTCATAACAATCCCCTCCTATGAGCTGAATCATTTACCTCACATGGTAAGAAGAACTTCTATATAAAGTATAATCCGTACCCGCTTACAAAAGCAAGATGGAAAGATGAGCCTGCGGCTCATAGTCGGTGCAAATTCAAAAAAGAATTTGCAGGTCGGTATGAGCCACACTGCTCATACGTCGGCGTCTTAATATACTATAGACGGGTCGGTGTGCTCCTTTGGGAGCACAGGGAGGTGGATACTGCGTATGGCCTCTTTGATAAAAATTGAGAAGCAACATAACCCGTCATTCCTTCTGATTCACATAGTAGATTCTACTTTCCACCACCAGCCAAAGGCTGGCGGTCCCCCTCTCTCTCCAGAGAGGGAAACGTGCTGCATGCTTTTCCATGTTCTAACAATGTGGATTCAACTTTCGCTAATCATAGCGCACCTCCTGTCATCAGGCAGACGATCAGACTGAAAAGACAGGCATGAGAGCAGAGAATTGAGATTTGAGTCGGGAAGCGGAATTTTTTTTATAAAATGATTATATCGAACATTTTTGTTCTTTCCTATGTTCTAACATATAGCAATCAACTATCCCCCGCCAGCTTTTGGCTGGCGGTCCACCCTTTCTTTCAAGAAAGGAGCTGCGTTTTGCAAGCTACCCCTTAGTTAGCTTTTGCATATTTGCCTTTTTTATAAAGAAACATTCCGCTTTTCCCCTCGAAATCTTCGGATAGAAGATTTTGCTGACCCGAGCTGAAGGCTTGCAGACCTATGAGCCTTGGCTCATACCGACCTGCGAATCTTCTGATTGGCACAGACAGCAAATGAAGTTTGCGGCCTTACGGTCCCGAGCTGCAGGCTTGCTGCCCCGGAGCGAATCTCTGCGGCCTCGAACCGAAGGCTTCTGACCTTGGTTGAAGATAATTCTAAAATTGTGGAACAACACTTTTGAGCCAATATTCCTAAATGCTTATTTCCACATGCAAAAAGCAGAAAGAATCTCAGTTCATTTGGATTCTTTCTGCTTTTTATTGTTTATATGAAGAGATTATACGGAGTACCTATCCCTTCAGGATTCCTTCCGGCCTTGAAGCTTTAACTCCTCTTATTCTTCATCAAGAACGCGGGCGCAGCGTGCGCATACGTCTGGATGGTTCGGGTTAGAGCCTACGGAGTCCAGATGCTTCCAGCAGCGTTCGCACTTCTGTCTTGTGCTTGGTGCTACAGATACACGTACTCCATCTTCATTGGTCAGTGCATCAGCCGGTGCAGCGGAGGTGTCATTGACCAGTTCCACATTGGAAACGATGAAGAAGTCAGAGAGGAAGTCTCCCATATCCTTCAGGGTTTCGTATGCATCGCCTTCTGCATAGATGGTAACATCTGCATCGAGCGGATGGCCGATAACCTTATCCGCACGGGCATTTTCCAGTGCCTTCATAACATCACTGCGAAGAGCCAATCTTGCATTCCACTTTTCAGCCAGTGCGTTGTCCAGATACTGTGGCTTCATAACCGGCCAGTCAGCCAGATGTACACTGGTTTCCTTGCCTTCTACCACTGGCATAGCCTGCCATACTTCTTCTGCAGTGAAGCAGATGAATGGAGCCATGATACGAACCAGGCTGTCCAGGATTTCATACATAGCGGTCTGTGCAGAACGGCGCAGTCTGGAATCTGCGGTTTCGGTATACAGACGATCCTTGAGGATGTCCAGATAGGTTGCAGACAGGTCTACGGTGCAGAAATTGTGTACTGCATGGTACATAACATGGAACTGATACTGTTCACATGCATTGGAAACTTCCTCCTTCACCTGTTCCAGACGGAGCAGTGCCCAGCGGTCCAGTTCGTCCATTTCTGCATATGGAACGGCATCGGTTGCCGGATTGAAGTCAGCCAGATTGCCAAGGAGATAGCGGAATGTATTTCTAATCTTGCGATATACATCGCTCATGCTCTTGATAATCTTATCGGACAGTCTTACGTCACTCTGATATTCTACGGAAGAAATCCAGAGACGCATAACGTCAGCGCCGTACTTGTTGATAATGTCCTGCGGAGCTACAACGTTACCTACCGACTTACTCATCTTGCGGCCTTCGCCGTCCATAGTGAAACCATGGGTCAGTACCGCCTTGTATGGAGCATGTCCGTTAACAGCTACAGAAGTGAGCAGGGAGCTGTGGAACCAGCCACGGTGCTGATCGGAGCCTTCCAGGTACAGATCGCATGGATAGGCAGCACCCTTCCATTCTTCACGCGGATTCTTCAGCACGCCGTTCCAGGTAGAACCGGAATCGAACCATACGTCCATGATATCCTTTTCCTTGTGGAAATGATGGCCGCCGCAGTGCGGGCAGGTGAATCCTTCCGGAAGCAGTTCTTCTGCACTGTACTTCCACCATGCATCGGAACCTTCCTTTTCTACGATATCCACTACCTTCTGTGTAGTTTCATGAGTAATTACATACTTACCGCAGTCATCGCAGTAGAATGCAGGAATCGGAACACCCCAGGAACGCTGACGGGAAATACACCAGTCCTGACGGTCACGAATCATATTGTAAAGGCGGTCATGACCCCATGCTGGATAGAATGTGGTATCATCCACAGCCTTCAGAGCCTTGTCTCTGAAATCATTAATGGATGCAAACCACTGTTCTGTTGCGCGGTAAATAATCGGGTTCTTGCAGCGCCAGCAGTGTGCATACTGATGATGAATGGACTTCTTGCCCAGAAGTCTGCCAGCATGAGCCAGGAGGGAAATAACCGGACCTTCCGCTTCCCAGATAGTCTTGCCGACAAGGCCCAGGCCTGCTTCTTCGGTCATACGACCCTTTTCATCTACCGGGCAGAGAATTTCCTGCTTCAGCTTGCCTGCATTTTCATAAGACTTATATACTTCAAAGTCATCCACACCATGGCCAGGAGCGGTATGTACGCAACCGGTACCTGCATCGAGAGTTACGTGGTTGCCTTCCAGTACATAAACAACGCGGTCTTCATACAGTGGATGCTGGAAAGACTTGAGATCCCATTCTGCGCCGAGCATTTCACGGCCTGCAAATTCATAATTTTCCACCTTGCAGTCTGCCAGAGCTGCTGGAGCCAGTTCCTTGTTCATCAGGTAGTATTCATCATTGTCCAGGTTATGAACCCATACATAGGTGAACTTCGGATTTACGCTGATGAATTCGTTAGCCGGAATGGTCCATGGGGTAGTGGTCCAGATGACAGCAAAGAGCTTATCCTTCGGTACACCTTCCGGAGCCAGGTCACCTACATCCAGTGCAGGGAACTTAACGTAAATGGATGGAGATTTTCTGTCCTTATATTCAATTTCTGCTTCTGCCAGTGCGGTTTCGCAGTGCGGGCACCAGTAAACAGCCTTCTTACCCTTGTAAATGTAGCCCTTGTCAGCCATAGCACCAAATACTTCCAGCTGCTTGGCTTCCAGATGCGGATCGAAGGTTACATACGGATGTTCAAAGTCGCCGACAACGCCCATGCGGATGAAGTCTTCTCTCTGGATGTTAATCCATCTCTTAGCATAGGCAAGGCACTTTTCACGGAGCTGGAGTGGAGTCATGGTGGCTCTGTCTTCACCGGATTCCTTCAATACAGCATATTCAATCGGAAGACCATGGGTATCCCAGCCCGGCACGTAATGAGCAGCATAGCCCTTCATAAACTTGTAGCGGACAATGATATCCTTCAGTGTCTTATTCAGCGCATGACCGATGTGAATCTTGCCGTTGGCATATGGCGGTCCATCATGCAGTACAAAAGCCGGAGCGCCGTCTCTTCTTCTCTTTTCCAGACGCTGATGATACAGGTCCATATCCTTCCACATTTTTACAAAGCCTGGTTCTCTTTTCGGAAGATTGCCACGCATAGGGAAATCTGTTTCTGGCAAGTGCAGAGTCTTGCTGTAATCCATAATCTATTCCTCCTGAAAACAAAAAATCCCGCCCCAATAAGGGGCGAGAATTTATCCCGTGGTACCACCCTAATGACCTTTCGGTCACTCGGTACAGTTAACGATGTCCCGGCAGAGCTTTTCTTCCCTGCAGCTCCAGAGTGATCTGGCTATATTCTGTCATACCCGCTTTCACCGTACCGGGCTCGCTCTGATGACAGGTCATATATCCCGTCTCTATCTTCGCCTTTGAATTTTCTACATAATACCCTTATCAACGGGCATAGTCAAGTAAAATATAGAAAAACTGTGAAAATAAAGGATTGAGTAGTAAATACAGGTATGAGATTTGAGGTAAGCCTGCGTCTCAAGGTCCGCAGAAATCCTTACATAACTTCCAAGGCTGCAAGAATCCCGTAGGAATTCCCGGGTCGTTGCCTTAACGTCAAAAGGCAGGTCCGCAAAAATTTTCTCTGAAAGTTTTCGATGGATGGATTCTACGAATAGTCTCTTTATAAAAATCGAGGAGCAACATGGCAACGTCATTACTTCGTTCCAACATAGTGGATTCTACTTTCCACCATTCGCTAAAGCGAACGGATTCGAGACAACGGATTGTCTCGAATGCCTGCAAATCCTTAATATATTATATATGGCAGGCCGGTCTACTTTAAAGCTGGAGATTGGACATTGTGCACTATATTAGGATATGGTCTTCCAGAACGGGAAACGTTTCGCAGGCTTTCCATTGGTGAAGCTTTTGCATTCTTTCGTTTTTTCACCTTTAGCTCATCAGCATCCTTTCCTTTGCTCTAACCTATAGCAATCAACTATCCACCATCTGATAAACAGATGGTCCCCCTTTCTTCCAAGAAAGGAGCTTTGTTGGGCAACTTTTCCTTTTCTTGGCTTTGGCATTCTTATGTTTTTTAAAAGAACTCAGGACATTGGCATGCTTTTCTTTGCTTAAATCTATTGCGTATCATATTTGGATATGGCCTTCAAGCAAGGAGCTTCGTTTCGCAAACTTTCCTTTTATCGGCTTTGGCATTCTGCACAACTTTCTTAATAAAGACATAATAAAACGAGACTTTCTTTTTTCTGGAAAGTCTCGTTTTATTTTTATCCTTGTTCAGATGAGTAGAGCCGATCTGCCTTTTCAACGCTCAATTCTCGCCACTCAACCCGGTCTTATTTCTGGTACATCACCCCGGATTTGCATGTAAATTCGGTCACTTCTACTTTGAGCACGTTCACATGGCGAACCATGGCATCGCTGAAATCATGGACTGTCCCTGCATTGAGCCGGGTAATATTGTTAAGAATTTTCTTCTTTTCTTCCAGATCTTCTACAATAGTGGCCATTCCGGTGCCGATAATGCTGCCATAGGAATTGCCGTAATCGCACGGATCTTCGCTGTCTACAAGTTCAAATCCTGTATCTATTTCCACGCAGATTTCCGGATTCTTTTTTATAATATCCCACTTTTTCCCTTCCATGGCACCATGGGAATAGAAAGTCAGCTTTCCATCCTCGTAGGTGTATCCATAATTGGTTGGTACAACATACACATGGCCATCTTCCTGCATCCCCAGATGGATGATCTTGCAACGGTCAAGAATCTTGCGGATAATTTCCGGGTCAGTGATAAATCTTGGTTTTGCATACGGTGTCATAAGGATTCTCCTTTATTAAATATACGTTGAATGAATCCCTCTTTGCCGATGCATAAGAAAGATTCTCTGAAACAGACGACTTTAATGTATGTGAGGCGATGAATTTCCGGACAGGCCGCCCCCATATTTTCTAATCATGTCCGCAGCCCAGGCCTCATCGATTTCCTCATATACGGTCCCATCAGCATCCTGCCCCAGTTCGAAAAAGGACTCCAGTACATCATAGAGCTGCCTGGTATAGGGAACCATGCCCATCTTGCCACCAGGTTCAAACACATACATCACCGGCTGCTGTTTTCCATCCACTGCGCCCCATCCATACCGCAGTGCCAGTGCCTCCACATGGTCATTCTTCAATCGTTCCCGGATAAACAGTTTGGATATTTCCACAATCCGGTCATCCAGATCATCGTGAAGGATAATAATTTTCTCCCGCATTTCATCCAGGGTATGCACCAGACGAAAAGAATAGGGATGCATGGTATGGCCAATCTTTCCACCCAGCAGGCGGCACATTTGTCCAAGTGAAGCATTCACCTTCTCCCTGTCCTTTTCTTCCCGGGAATGCAGAAGATATATCATCCGCCCTTTTTGCATATCGTGATACAGAAAATCATAAGCCACATAATTCTGTCCGCCGCAATGGGGACAGGAAAACAGGGCAAACGTGTTTTTCAGGAGCTGTTCTTCCAACTCCGGATTCAGCACATTATTGACGCTGTCCCACAGAGTAAAAGGTGCCGGTTTTCCACACATAGGACAAGTGAGCTCTATGGTTCGTTTCTGTGACATATCCTGCCCTTTCCTGTTACTTATAAAACTTCTGCATGATAGCCCAGCGTGCCAGATCCCCTTTGAAGACATCTGGTTCGAAACGGGACCCTGTAACCACCTTGCCATCACAATCCCGCTGGAGAATCAGTGCACTATCCCCAATATCACTGCTGCCGGATGTGCAGAACGGAATAATGAATTTTCCTTCCATATCATAACTTTCCAGGAAAGTTTCAATGATGCGGGGTGCTGCGTACCACCAGATAGGAAATCCAAGAAAAATATTCCGATACTGATCCATATTCGGTACATGGCTCGCAATCGCCGGACGAGAGCTGCTGTCATTGCATTCCAGACTGGTACGGCTTTCCGGATTATGCCAGTCGCAGTCTTCTTCCGTATACGGCTTCTTCGGAACAATTTCAAACAAATCTGCGTGTGCTACCTGTGCCAGGTTTTCCGCCAGTTTTCTGGTGTTCCCTGTAACAGAAAAATAAGCTACCAATGTATTATTCAATGGTTCAGACATAATAAACAGCCTCCTTAACCCTATGTATATTTATATTATAGTCAGGTTTTCCTCTATGGTCTACTAAACTACACGGATATCCCCTGCCAGCTGTGACTTTACCACATAAATCCATGCTTATTTTATATAGAAGAAATTTTACGTTTTCCTTCTCTTTGTTATGACTAAATTATATAATAAAGCCAATTAATCTATTTTAGTCATAATTAAATGGCAGGCCTCAGGATGGGTCTGCACTATGGAAAAGGAGGAATGCTGTATGCCTGCTTTAATGTCGTTATCTTTATCATTAAAATTTGTTATTTTCGCTGCTGCTATTTTTGTTTCTAATATTGTCCAGGCCCTTACCGGATTTGCCGGTGTCATGCTTTCCATTCCACCGTCCATGCTGCTGTTTGGACCAGACATGGCCATTGCAGTCATCAATGCACTCTGCTGGGGTGTTTCCGTAGTTCTGGCCTGGAGAAACCGCCGCTACCTTAACCTGAAAGGCGTACTCACCATTGTGGGATTCATGCTGGCCGGCATGGCCATTGGCGTCAAACTCTATTCTCTGGTGTCCCCGCAAATCATCGGCCCTATATATGGCGGTATCATTGTGGCTGCCGCACTGAAGAATCTTCTCGTAAAGCCTTCTGATAAGCCAATGAGTCACTGGCTGTCCGCTGTCATTCTCATCGGTGCCGGGATCATCCACGGCATGTTTGCTTCCGGAGGCGCCCTGCTGGTGGTCTATCTGGCAGCCACCTACCACAATAAATACACCTTCCGCGCCAATGTAGCCGCCGTATGGTCCTGCCTCAACCTGGTACTCATGTTTAAGGACTTTGAAAAGGGAATGTTCAATGCCCAGGCATTCCACCTCATGCTGATTGCCATCATCCCATTGCTTCTGGCTGTATACATCGGAAATAAAATCCACAGCCGCATCAACCAGCGCATGTTCAACTACAGCACCTATGGTCTGCTCCTTCTCTCCGGAGCCATGATATTGCTATAAGAATATGAGCCTTCGGCTCATGGTCTATAAGTCTTCAGCTTAGGGCTATTTTGCAGGAAAAAGCAGAAGGAATCAAAAAACGATTTTCCATAAGTTGGAAAATCGTTTTTTTATATCCTTCGTAATAATTCCGATGGAATAAAAGGCCGCAAATCCATATTATCTGTAGTTTCACATAGAGGAATCTACTTCCCCCTGCAAATCCCATGGAGTCACGCAGCTGGCAAACAAAGTTTGCGACTTTTCGGTTCCCGGTCTAATGTTTCACCGTCTGATTTGTCTGTCTTTTATAAAGACTGCTATTCACGGAATCCTTCACTCGAGGATCTGTCAGGATTCTTGCCATTTCAGAGCGAAGCTCTGCGATTTCGGGAATAGTGAAGCAAGTCTTGCCCGGGTTACCTCAAATCTGTCCCTTCGGAAGCCTTTATGGCTTCCATCGTAAAGTCTCCCGGAGCAGCATGATTGAGGTTGATTTTTCCCTGTTTATACGGGGAAAGTGTATCCAATACCGCTTCTTTTTCAGTGTTAGCCTGTACGGGAATAACGGTTTTTCTGGTTTCTGTAATTTCAGGTTTGCATCTGTCCTCCCGAGGGGTGTCAATAGGCCTTCCGGTTTATTCCATCCCAACTACAAACATGCCCCTGCCCTTATATCCCGATACATACCTGATCCGCATGGTCAAAGTCGGTTCTTTGGAAAACTGCAGGTTCCTGGAACGTTCCGGATGTTTTTCGCAACTGTCCATCATTTTCATAAGGCAATCTCTCCGTCGGTCCCCTTTCTGATTCAGAGCCTTCATCAGCTTATCCAGAGACAACCCATGCTGCGCAAAATATTTATTCATATGTACCGTAGCCTGACGAAGCAGAATCTGTCCATCATTCATCCGCTCCAGCAAGGCGGTTGCAAAAGGAGATGGTTCCAGAAAGCTAAGGTCCGCCCAGGGATTGCCAAGCAGATCCACCATACCCACATCATCATAATAATCAGACATATCCGCCGCTTCCATCATCCCCAGATAACCGGCACCCTGATATTCACATAATCTTTCTACAGGAACCGGCCGGCAGAAGTAAAATCCCTGGGATTTCTCACACCCTATTTCTTTCAGGAAATTATATTCCGCCCTGGTTTCCACCCCTTCACAGAGCGTATGGACTCCCATAATCTTTGCCATGTGCACCACATGACTGATGATAACGGAAACATGGGGATTAACTTCGAAGGAATGCAGGAATGCCAGATCCAGCTTAATCAGGTCCACCGGATAGTCCTTCAGAATGTTCAGGGAAGAATACCCGCTGCCAAAATCATCCAGCCAGATTTCATACCCCGCCGCCCGGAACCGATTCAGCACTGCCTTCATCTGTACGGGGTGTGCTGCCAGAGCTGACTCGGTAATTTCCAGATACAGATGTTCCGGCCCCAGCCGGTACTCTTTGCGGATAGCCTCAATTTCTTCAAAAATATCGCAGGCCTGGAAATCAATGCGGGATAAATTGACAGAAATACCGGGAATTTCCCTTCCTTTATCCAGTCCCTTTCGCAAAAGGGCCGCCGCCTGACGGACAATTTCCAGATCCAGCAGATAAATCTGGCGAGACTCTTCCAGAATCGGAATAAATTCTCCCGGAGAGATAATACCCCGTTCCGGATCTATCCACCGGGCCAGTGCTTCGAAACTGCATATCTCCCCGGTAATGTTCCGGATCTGAGGCTGCAGATATGCCTGAATCCAGCCATTGCGGATGGCTTCTTTCAGATGACTGCGTATATACTCCCTGGTCTGATAGAAGGTTTCTACTTCCCGATTGTACACCTGAATAAACTCTGTCCCCTGTCGTTCCATATAGGTAAGCGCCCACCGCGCCTTGTCCAGTGCTTCTGCTCCGTCATACAATTCCTGCTGACAGTAGCAGATGCCGGCTCGAATGGAACAGATACCATCAGTGAGCTGATTCTGTACCGCTCTTCGCACCGCCGCTATGCGTTCCGACATATCCCTCCGCCCGGTAATGACAACAAAGCTGTCATCTACATAGCGCACCAGAAATTCAGATGGAAACTGTTCCCTGATGGTGCGTCCCACTTCATGCAGGAGCTGATTCCCATAGGTATTGCCAAAGCGTTCATTATACGCATGCATGTCCACTACGTCGAAAAGAATCAGCGCAGGAATTTTCCCCTGATCATGGACCTCCTTCATGAATCCACTGGCAAAATTATTGAAATAGTTAATATTAGGCAGACTGGTTATGGGATCATGGTACAGATTCTGTTCCTGCATCCCCATGAACTGAGAATAACTTTTCTTCAGATTCAGATTCTGCATGGTCAGATCTTCCATACTCATAACGACAAATGTTACCCCATGCCCTATAATCTGCAGACGGGCATTCACCAGCAGTTCGTGATACTCTCCTTCAATAAGGAAGCGGCATATCACACTGGCAGCCTTCCCCTTCTCCAGAGATCTGACGGTCATGGAGATACGTCCCGCATCTTCCGGATGTACCCGGCTCATGCTCCAGCTCCGGAGGTAACGCATCAGATCCTCCCGACCGGAATGAACCATTTTGCAGAATCCATCGGTAATTGCCAGTATTTCCAGACGATCTTTCATTTTCTGATAAAGCAGCATAGGGATAGGAGATTTTTCGAAAAATCGTTTCTTTCCCTTATCCACCGGATAGGTTTCTTCCGGCATCTCTATCGCTGTATAGCCTCGGTCACTGAAAATGGTAATCCGATTTTTCCCTTTCATCTTGGAGTAATACAGTGCCCGATCCACTTCCTGATACAGTTCCTGATAATTATGCGTTTCCGGTCTGGTTTCCGTAATTCCTCCGCTGATAGTGAGGGGATAATCCAGTCCAAAGTTGGTCTCTTCAATATCCCGTTTCAGATTTTCTGCTGCCTCCCAGGCTTCCCGGGCGCTGTGATTGGGGAATACACACATAAATTCATCTCCGCCCCAGCGACCGATGAGCGCCTTTCCATCCAGACAGGCGTGCATCCGGCTCGCCAGGCGTTTCAGCACCTCATCCCCTTTGATGTGGCCATAGGTATCATTTATTCCTTTAAAATGGTCAATATCAAAAAGGAAAAGAGAGGTAACATCGCTCTGCCAGGTATCAACCACTGCATTTTCCAGCTGAAGCTCAATAGCCGTACGGTTCAGCAGGTTCGTCATCCGGTCATGCTCTGCATCTGACTTCAGTACATCCATACGCTGATGAAGTTCCCGGGTGGTTTCTTCCAGGAAAACAACCAGCTTGTCAATCAGTATCTGGTCTCCATTCATCTTCCCCACCAGGGTGTCGGTAAGCGGGCTCATGCAGGCAGGGCGCTTATCCCCCTCACGGAATGCCGCCAGCACCGCCGTACTGTTACGAAACACCAGAGGACCCCCATCCCGCAGTACTTCACCAAACCCGGCGCAGAAAATAAACTGATCATTAACCTGGCGATAATAATCAATTTCACGGTCTGCCATTTCATTTCCCAGAAAAATCCGGCGATTAAGGCATATGGTTCCCCATAGAGCCTGAGGCTGAAAATCCATGAGGCGGTTAGCCAGATTCAGTGATTCCTTCATGAGATATTCCATGCGGCCATATGACAGACTGACCTTGTCTCCCACTTTCAATCGACCACCATACTGAGCCCCGTCCTTATAAAACCCGGTAGGAAGACAGGCCGTAATATAATCACCTTCTCTTTTTACCAGAGGAAAGGCGCAGACATGGGAATACATATTCGTATCAAAAGGAATGTGGGGATATTGGTAATACATATCTACCACACGCATATAATCAATTCCAGTGACCATCCCGTCAGTCTTCACTCCGGTCACAGTCATTTCTCTTCCCAGCGGTTTCCATCCGAAACTGGTTCCTGTCGTGATATGCAGATTTTTTCCACAGAATACTACCAGGACCACGCTGTCATAGAACGCTTTACGCCCACAGAAAACTTCCGTTTCTTCCGGTTTATGTACATCCGCCCCGGCCTGCATCCCAAAAAGGGGAATCTGATCATAAGCCTTCGGCAGACAGGAAACAAATTCCTCCGGTTTATGTTCTGAACTGGAATACAGGTACAGGATTCCCCGTACATCCTGCATCCGACTCAGTTTCTTCGCAAAATCCCGTGCTGCCTCCCTGACAGAAACGGATTTCTGACTGAACCTGTAAATGTAAAAATCACTGTCTTCAAAGGTCATCAGCGTAAGCACCGTTCCTTCCGGAATCGGAGTATCTGATTCCAGATTAGTGAGACTGGTACATCCGGTCAGGCGCACACCGGGAAATGTATTGCACAACGCAAAAAGATGCTGCTGAATATCTCCCGGGCTCTTAAGTCCTTCATGAATAATAAACAGCGATTTTTCAGGATTCTGTATAAGGCCGTCCTTCTGAATGGTTTCAATAACCTTTTGTATAGGCTCCCCTTTTTTTAGATAAAATGTGCGCTGCTTCATACCTTCCTGCCTTCTGTCTGCTGTAACAACCCATGCAGACCCTTCCTTCCCCCATTAATAGTATAAATCTCAGCATAAGCAATAGAATTTTATAGCTTTTCCTGAGTAATTTTTCCCAGTACCCCGCGACATCCATCGAGTACATCCCGGAATGTGGTGTCAAAGTCACCGGTAAACCAGGGATCGGCCACTTCTCCCGGCCGGTCCGTATACTCCATGAGCATATGCACCTTGTGCGCTTTATCGCCTCCGGTAAGGCGCATAAGGTCCCTCCGGTTTTCTTCATCCATGCCGATCACCAGGTCTGCCTGCTCATAGTCCTCCATAGTCATGAGCCTTGCCTGCCTGGGTGCAAAGGGTATCCCTTCCCGCGCCAGTTTCCTTCTCGCCGGCGGATACATATCATTTCCCTCCTCATCCCGGGTAGCGGCAAGCGAGGATACAGAAATCCTGTCATCCAACCCGGCCTTTTTCACCAGATCTCTCATAATAAATTCCGCCATAGGCGAACGACAGATATTGCCATGGCATATAAAGAGAATATGTATCATACCGGAAACTCCTTCTCTTGTCTTCATATTATTTTCTGCATGAAATTTACTTTATTGTAACAGAAAAAAGATACTCTTTCACTGGAGAATCAATCAGAAAGCTGGCTATCAGCTGGCCATCCGATTTCGCCCCGTTTTCTCTCACTTACCAATACATAGACAGTCATTGGCACTCAGTCAAGGCAGACCGTTTCTTTATCGGCAAACACAGCATGCATCATACAGTATCCGTGCAGCTCTCCCGGTGCCTCTCCTGCAATTCCCTGCAATATAAAAAAGCGACAGGAAAATTTCCTGCCGCTTTGGGGCCTGAACTCTGAAGATAATCTTTCTGGTGTTTGTGGCTGAGGGTAATGCTTCATCATATTTACAATTCCCCTCAATCCTCATATCTGTTTTCCAGTCACATTCTCGGAAAAATATGGCGCATAGGCCTCCAATATACACCGGGCGCCAGGACTCGATATACCGCATCGCAGTTCCCCATCCCTGAAGGAGAAGGCATCCCATACTTCTCAGAAATGATAAGCCGCACAGAGACTGCCACCAACGCCTTCATGCTGGCCAGTGTATGCATTGAGGATCAATATGTCTTCCCACAGATTTTCCAGAGTTGCTTCCAGCCTCCAGCCAACTTCAGCCATCAGGCTGCTGTGATAAAATAAGGAAACACATAAATTCCTGCCCATCTATTCAGGTAAATTAAGAATTACAGGAAGGACCATCTATGGAACCAGTAGAATCAATCATTTTCATCAGAAAGCGATGGATGCCATGCCAGATGCTTGCTTATGGATTTAAGAAAGAAGGGGATGGCTATGTCCTGAAAAAGAGCTTTTGTAACGGTGATTTTCTGGCCATTCTCTCTGTCGACACCCGGGGCCAGATTACCGGACGGGTCATAGATACCATGACACAGGAGGACTATGAACCTCTTCGCCAGGAAAACTCCCACGGTGCGTATGTCAATATGGTCCGGTCCGCCTATGAGGAACTGCTCAATGATGTCGCTGCCTCCTGCTGCCAGAATGTCCTGTTCGCCTCACCACAGGCCAACCGCCTGGCCCAGGCCATTCTTGCCGATTTTCAGGTAACTCCGGATTTCCCCTGGAAGGATTCATCCCGGTACCAGTCTTACGGGGCTTTTCGCCACTCATCTAACCGAAAATGGTTTGCCCTCATTATGAATGTAAAGCGCTCTGTCCTTACCAGGGATAAGGACTCCCGCCCAATAGATGTTCTCAATATAAAAATCCGCCCTGAAAAGGCGGACGCTTTGCATGCTGTTCCAGGTATTTACCCTGCTTATCATATGAACCACAGACTATGGATTTCTGTAGTCCTGAATGATACTCTGCCCGATGAAAAAATTATGAGCCTCGTCCAGACCAGCTACCAGCTGACCCGATAAGATGCCGGGCCCTGCCAGACCAGCATCTGGACAACCCGTATTTCCCCTGAAAAACGAAATGGATGCTTCCCACACATACGGGAAGCATCCATTTCGTTTTTCAGGGATTTGTTATTTTTCACTGTAATCAGTAATAATCGTATTCCGTCCCATATTTTTAGCACGGTACATATACTGATCAGCCCGGCTGATGATGGAGGCCATAGTATCCTCTTCCTGTACGGCCGTAATACCTATGGACATAGTGACATGAAGTTTTTCGTCACCATAAGGAATAAATGTCTGATTTATCGTTTTCTGCAAACGACGGGCAATAACCACCGTATCTTTTTTATTCTTAATCAGGAAAACGCCCAGGAACTCTTCTCCACCCCAACGGCCGATAGTGTCGCTCTTTCGGCTCGATTGCTTCATATTTCCTGCAACCATTTTCAGCATGGTATCCCCTGTGGTATGACCATACTGCTCATTAAACTTATGAAAATAATCAATATCTGCAAAAAGGACCGCGAATGGCTGACGAAGCCGGTGGAATTCTGAAAAACGCATTCTCAGCGTGGCTTCCAGCAACACTCGGTTAGGCAAATGGGTCAATGAATCATGATAAGCCAGAGAATAGAGATTCTGCACAAGGGAAGTATCTCTGTCCATAATGCTCAGTTCTTCAAACACTTCCGCCACCATGATAATGCGTCCCTGGTCATCTGTCAGTGGAATAAAATGGGCGCTGACAACTACCCGAAATCCATTTTTATGAGTGAAAATGAGCTTTTTGGTCTTTGCTTTCTTTTCATCCATGCATTGCAGCAAAGGACAATAGGTCTCACAGAGCGGTGTCCCCTTCTCATCCAAATGATTAAGATGTGTACTCGGACATTTTCGCCCTATCATTTCTTCCCGGGTATATCCGGTAATGCGCTCGGCCTCATCGTTCCAGAACAAAATCGTCCGGTCAGGGCTCACAATATATAGCCCATAAGGTAAGTGCTCCGCCAGCTGACGGAACATCTCCACATTAATCATGTTCTGTCCTCCTTTCCTGCCCCCTCTCACAGGGGCTTCTTTCCGTATTTTTTCCCCCTTATCATACCCGCTTATGTCCAACCTGTCCATTCTGGACAGAAAATGACTGGCATGAGATACCCCTCGCAAGCTGAAGCTTGCTGTCGGCAAATCCCTGATGGATTCGGGTATGCAGGAATTACTGTGCAACTCTCGGAACCGAAGAGCTTCGCTCCGAGACGGTAAGAATCCTATCGGATTCCCGGGTGAAGGATTCCGCGAATAGCACCCTTTATATAAAGACCGGTATCCAGTAGTCCGCTCAGATTTCCACACTTCTTTCGTGGAATTTATCCAGAGTGGAGCGATGACCTACACTGATAATGGTGGAGGGAAGATGGGTCAGCAGGCCGTATAATGCGGCTTCGGTGTCTTCATCCATTGCAGAGCTCGCTTCATCCAGAAACAGCCACGCCGGCCGCTGCAGCAGAATGCGCACGAATGCTGCTTTCTGCTGTTCTCCCAGTGAGAGTACCTGCATCCAGTCTCCCTGGGTATCCAGTTGATCTATATGCTTCTCCATCCGGCATTGCTTCATCAGGGGAATCAGTGCATCATCCCCCGCATCTTCCCCCGGATAAGACAGGGCATGGCGGAGCGTACCAAAAGGAAGATAAGGCTTCTGGGGAATAAAGAGCATAGCCCCTTCCGCCGGAAGTTCCATCTTTCCTTCCGCATAAGGCCAGAGGCCGGCGAGAACACGGAGGAGCGTGGATTTTCCTGCCCCACTGGAACCTCGGATAATGACTTTTTCACCTTCCTTAAAAGTCATTGACACATGACGGAGAAGTTCCTCCCCATTCGGGAGGTCGACCTGCACATCATGCAGTGCCAGCACATGTCCGCCTCTCGTTATCCGCAGTTTCTTTTCCGCCTGCTGCGCTGCTTTTGTCTGCGCCTCCATATGGTCAGTAAATGCGCGGAGACGATTGGCGCAGGCCTGCCAGGAGGCGATGCCTGTATATGCATTCACCAGATAGGACAGAGAATCCTGAACCTTTCCAAAACAATTGGCAATCTGCATCAATCCGCCAAGAGAAATTTTTCTGGTGAGATATCGGGGCGCCGCCACCACAAATGGGAAAATAATGGCAATCTGTCCATAACTGCTGGTCAGCCAGGAAAGTTGCTTATTTTTTCGTATAATCACATACTTATTTGACGCCACCTGAAGGAATCGGGAAAACAGCGTTTCCTTCTCCCGGCTTCCGCCATGATAAAAGGCCACACTTTCTGCCGTATCGCGGAGGCGCATCATACCAAATCGGAAATTGGCTTCCCTCTTCTGCTGTTCATAGTTGAGCGCGATCAGTTTCTTCCCCACCTTGTGAGTCACCCAGGTACCGGCCGCAGAGTATAAAAGGGCCGTCCACACCAGGTAGCCTTCCAGATGGAATGTGTGTCCCCACAGAGTAAACGTCAGTGTCTCCGACAGGTTCCACAGCACTACGATAAAGCAGACTATGGTGGTTATTGCCTGCAGCAGCCCCTGCATGAGGCTCAGCGACTGGGAAGTAAACGAATCAATATCTTCAGAAATACGCTGATCCGGGTTATCCCCTCTGCCGCCGGAAAAGACTTCCATTCGGTAATACATATCCCCTGCCGTCCACCGGACCAGATACTTTTCTGTCATCCACCGGCGCCATCGAAGCGCCAGCTTCTGCTGAAAATAATCAGCATAAACGGAGAAAGCGATATAGGCAAAAGCATAACCGGTGAACTGAATCAGCCCATGATAAATGGCCTGACGATCATAGTTCTGCAGCGCCGAATAAAAGGAATTGAACCAGTCATTGAGCAGCAGTGTCATATATACAGCCGCTATGGTAAGCGCTGCAATAAGTATGCCCATAAGCCAGGCTTTCTTCCTTTCTTCTCCCTTCCAGTATGAAAAGAGGAGCTGGCTAAGCGAACACCGATATTGTTTATTCATAATTATCCCCCATCCTTTTCCTGTTCTTATGGTTTATTTTACCAGATTGCCCGCCCTGCCTGAGAGCCGTACAATAGAGATAAGAATAACTATAGTTATAAAGGAGGTCCCTTATGAAAAAATGGATACGCATCGTTCTTATAGCCCTGGTGCTGACTCTGGGAATCATTCCCCTTTCCCATGCATCTAATCCCATCTCCAGGGATGGGTACTATCATGGCATCTTTCTGGGCGGCAAAGTCAAGGTGGTCAACTATGGAGCTGATATAAAGGTGAAAGTGGTAAACTCCTTTGCCGACCTTAAGGTAAAACCGGTCACTTCCTTCCCGGATGACATCGGAGAATGGCAATTCGTCAGTTACGGAGAAGATTTTACCATTCAGTACGTAAACAGCTTCCCGGATATTACCATTCAGTTCGTCTCCAGTTTTCCGGGCGTAAGAAGATAAATGAACCTGCGGCTCATGGGTTGTGCAGAAAAGACAGTTTCGAGATTTGAGAATGGAGTTTTGAGGGAAGATTCGGAAATTTTCAGAGAAACATTCCGCTTCTCACAAGGAAGCAAAAAACGATTTTCCATATAGGAAAATCGTTTTTTTCTCTTATGTTTTGTATACAATACACTTCAGTTTATGAGGATTACCTCAAATCTGTTCTTCCATTGAGTCCATCTTTTTTCAGGATATGTACTTTTACTTTTTATTCTTTTTCTTATAATATTCCGCCTTATCACGGTACATGGCATTATCTGCTTCCTGAATGGCCTCCATGATTTCTCCGGCATCGGCTATCCACTTACCGCCTACGGCAATAGACAGATTTCCCAGATGAGACGCCTCATCCCGCAGTCGTTTCAGTTGCCCGGCAAATTCGCCTTCGGTTATATGCTGAAGCAATACCACAAATTCATCCCCACCGAGGCGGTACACATGGTCCACTCCATAGAGTCCCACCAGAAAACCGGCAATAGTACAGAGAGCTGCATTTCCTGCCAGATGCCCTTCCGTGTCATTGATACCTTTCAGCCCATTCATATCAATAAAGATAACTCCGACACGATTATGCGCCTGCCTCAACCGCTGCACTTCATCACTGTATGCATTCCAGTTGTTAATTCCTGTCAATCCGTCACAGCGCCCGAGATGCTCCAGTTCATGAATGAGCTGATGATTCATAATCCTTGCGCCCAGGAAAAAGGACATTGTCTCCAGAAGTTCGGCCGTATTGAACTGATCCGTCACCTCATAATTATCTACCCCCAGATATCCGGCAATATGTCCCTGGCGATAGAAAGGGAAAGCCATAAGTCTCTTAATCCCCTGGCGTTTCAGATTATCATAATCCACCATGTCTCCCATACGTCTGAGCACTTCTATATCTTCCATGATTACACCGGGAGAATCCCTGAGAAATACTTCCCATCCGGAAATATATTCTTCATAAGGCAGATTCTGCAATGTCCCTATTTCCGACTCAATCCCTTCAGCACACCACTCAAAGGTATTGGAAACAGTGACCCCATCTGTTTCCAGAAGGTAGATGCGGTCCGGATGGATAAACCGGCTGATTTCCTCAAGAGCATGATTCATGGCAGCTTCATAACTTTCCCCATCGTTCAATATTTTGGCAATGCGGACAATGGCCTCATTGGTCACCCGCTCCCGCTGTACATGCACTTCCCGGGCATGCTCTTTACTGATGTTCATAAAAATGAAGGAAACATATCCAGGCTGGGACAATGGCTGCACTGCAAAATTCATCCACTGCTGCACTTCCGGGCTGTAAATCGTTTCACGTACCATCTTCCCTGTGGTGACCGCCTCCTGGCAATAGTACAGCCAGCGCCTTTCCCCTTCTCCGTACACATCCAGAAAATACCGGCCGATGAGGTCTTCCCGCCTTATCCCGGCGGTCTGGCAATACGCCTCATTAACATACACATACTGCGTATTCGCTACATTTCCATCGTCTGCATATATAATTTTAAAAATTGCATACGGCACAGGAATATCCTTATACGTGTCTACTGTATATGTTCTTATTTCCATCACTGCTTTCCCATAATTCTATGTGTCCTGACAATCGATTCCCCCACTCCGTCCCTATCACAAGACAGGATCCGGAATAGCCATCCGTATTTTCACTATATCACTATTTTATCATATTGTTATATATTTGTTACACTCTGTCAATATCTATCTATTAGAACATAAAACCTGGTGTTTCTCAGATATCCAGCATCAGTCGGGCCTGACAATCAAATGAGTCAGCCGGGAAGTGGATATGGCATGTGACTATAGGGGCAGATTACCCCTATACGATTGGAAGCTGGAGGGAAGAAATAACAATCCCCTGTCATGTTCCAGTCCGCTTGAAAGCTTGATCAGGGACCACAAACCTCAAAAGATGGATGCACACAGCTTTTAAGCCGCAGGCTCATCCGTTTTTTCAACACACCCGAAAAGGAGGACCCCACATAAACATAGTCGTGAATTCCTCCCTTTTTCCTGTCGGTAAGTCTGTCTGATTCTCACCAGATGAAAATCAACAGATTGTATTTATTTCGCTGTACAGACGATATGCTTTATTTCCCCGATACCGCCGGTATTCCTCCCTGCGTATCCTGGCTGTTCTGCAGTGCCTGCTCTGTCTGCAGTTCACCGGCAGAGACTCTACCAGTTCTTTCAGGGCCACCAGATTTCTTCTGTCCGTATACTCCTTCACAAGTGCCAGTTCTTCGTCCCGCAGTCCCAGACTGCGAAACAGCGCATGCATGTAGGATACATTACCCAGATCAATACGCACATCCGTAATTCCCACCGATTCCAGAAATTCCAGCGCCATGACAATGACTTCGCCGTCACATTCCGCCGTAGGATCCCCCAGCACTTCCACCCCGCTCTGTGTGAAATACTTCCCATGCGTGGATTTTCCGAAAAATTCGCGGAAAACCGTAGACACATATCCGAACTTCAGCAGCTGATGCGAATCCGGGTATTCCCTGGCCACAGTTCTAACCAATGGAACCGTTACATCAGGACGCATAACCAGTACCTGCCCATCCGTATCTATAGTCTTTACCATTTCCCGCTTTAACTGAGGGAACAGACGACTATACGTATCGTATTCTTCAAAGGCCGGAGTCTGAATGATTTTGCATCCGTGTCGGTGCATAACCCGGGTAACCGCTTCCTGTATACGGTCATAATTCTGCATTTCCTCCTCATGCACCATCTTCATATCATCCAGTGTCTTCGCCATCGTATTCCCTCCTTTAATGAGTATTTTTATACTGCACTACAATAAAAAGATAAAGTAAAGGAGGAGATCCAGATCCTGTAATAGAAGATATATATAGCAAATTCAATATATTGTACCCTGATTTTTCAACCCCGTATTTCAGGCATGAAAAAAGACAGATTCTCAGCCACTTCTGAATCTGCCTTTGTCTTTATTCCCTTATAAGATTATTCATTCCTGCCACGGGCAATGACTTCCTGTACGGCTTTAAATTCCGGATCGTTGTCAAAATCATACATATTCTTCTTACCTACTGCGTAATGGAGCCATACGAACCCATCATCGAGAAGCTGCACATCCAAGGGCCTGAACAGCACCGGATGATCTTCCGATATACCCGGTCGTGCCATAAACAGAGACTGGGTATTCACATTTCCATCGGCTGCCGGCGCCAGGATAAGGCTCATTTCATCGGTAAGTCCTGCCTGGATAAAGTTCCAGTTTACGGTACCACCACCGCCGAGCATCATGCTGTCCACATGAAACAGGGATTTTACCTTCCGGCAGAATTCTTCCAGGTCCACATGGTCGTCTCCGCATAGGATATAACTGATTCCCTGGCGGCGGAGATAATCCCGATAGGCATTGGATGCCCGATGTGACATGACTTCCACAATATGTGCCTTTTCCTCTCCGAAATCGGTGGTATTCTTTGTCCATGCCACACGTCCCTTACTGTCCAGAACAAACTGAAAACGGCCACAGGATGCCCCTGGCGCCAGGTAGTCACCTTCCGGAACCGGCGCAGCATTCTCATCCACTTCCGGCACCGCATATCCGGTCTGATTATCTTCAATGGTGGTGCGGCCTTCCACTATCGCCTGAAAAGTAAACTTAGCATCCGGTCCAAAAATCGTACGGTAAAACGGATCACTTTCCGTATTGGTCTCCGGAATCCAGAGATACTTTCCCATGATCTTCCCATCCAGGGAAATTTCCATGTGATTAAAAATAAACGGGCGTTCGGAACGATTCATATTTCCTCCAGTCTGCACACAGAATATCTGCCCTTATACCAGATTTCCTGTAACATGTTTTTCAAATTCCTCTACGGGTACCGGTTTAGAGAACAGGTACCCCTGCAGCAGGTCGCAGTCCATTTCCAGAAGAGCATCCCGCTGGGCTCCGGTCTCTACCCCCTCTGCCACCACAGTCATATCCAGCAGCTTAGCCATATGTATCATGGACTCTATGATAATCATACCACGCATGCTGCTATCTTCACTGATTTTCAGGAAATCCATATCCAGCTTCAGCGTATGCGCCTTAATGTTCCTGAGCGTGTTCAGCGACGAATTCCCCTTTCCGAAATCATCGATTTCCAGTCCAAACCCGGCATCCACCAGGCGGTCTGCCCCCCGCTGCCGCAGTGCTGACCTGGAAATAATAGCACTTTCTGTAATTTCCACATTGATTTTATTTCTTGGCACGCCATACATATCGGCCAGAGAACACAGTGTATCCGGCACATCCAGATAATCAAAGTCTTCCGGAAATACATTGAGGGACAGCTTGAGATGGGCAAACGGAGTCCCTTCCCACTTTTTCAGCAACTGTATTGCCTTCCCCCACACGTAGTGATCAAGTCGTACAATCTGTCCGGTCTGCTCCAGAAATGGAATAAATTCGCCGGGAGAAATGATTTCTCCGCTGGCGGTAACCCACCGGGACAGCACTTCAGCAGACACCACCTTGCCATGCCTATCCACCTGCGGCTGCAGGTATACCTGGAACTCACCTCGCCGTATTGCCTTTTCAAATACATTAATCAGTGCACGGGCACGCCTTACCTTCTTGAGCTGCCCGGGCCGGTAATAGGCTATATGGCTCTGTGGGTCATCCATAATGGTTTCCTGGGCCGCCCAGGTATATTCAATCATCCGCGACAGGGGAATATTGACTGAATCCCCCATAAATACGCCGGCATGAATGTGTACGTGAAATACATCTTCCCCGGCCTCCCGTTCCACGCTCCAGAGCATGCGCTCCCAGTTTTCCTCATAGAAATCATGCCTTGGCATCACCACGACAAATACATCGTCCCCCACGCGGCCGGCAATGGATTCTTTGGGTTTTATCGAGCGAATCCGTTCCGCCAGAAGCACAAGAAGACGATTTCCCTTTTCCATTCCATACAGATTATTGATAATCCGGAAATGGCGCACATTCATCTGAATCAGTACAAAATCTTCATCCCGGGCTTTGAACGTCTCCAGCAGCCCCGGGCATGAATAAAGAAGCCTTGCCGGGTAAACATGCCGGTAAGAGTGTCATAGTACGCCAGTGCGAGATGCTTTTCCGTACTTTTATCCGGAATCTTCTCCCGTTCTTCCTCCGTCGCCAGTCGATAATCCAGTCGTTCCAGTACCAGGGAATCTATTGTCCTTCCTGCACCGGAAACAACCAGCGGCACTGACTCCACCATACACAGCAGTTCCCCCAGCCGCTCCTTTTTAAGAATCCGTTTCCCTGTATAATGCGCCTTATAACTGGAGCAGTTGCTGCAACGAGACGTGGCACCCCATATATTGAAACAGGGTCTTCCATATGAAAACTCTTCTCCGCATATACGGATTTCCCTGCACTCTTCCGGCACCACCAGCCTGACCACATCGTGATTCTGTTTTTCCGCCTCCAGCCGGTGCTCCACTTCATCAATCATCCAGTTTAATTTTTCCATGGGTTCCCCTTTTACGATATATTCCACGAGCTCTCATCCCTTCCCCTCCGTAGTGAGAGCAACGGATACGGCCAGTCCGGCACAGGTCCTGCATCAGAGACCGAACTGCCAGCCAAATTTTTCAACAAATCCTGGTACGGGTACCGGCCAGGAAAACAGATAGCCCTGCAGATAATCGCAGCCCAGGTGAATCAGATAATCTCTCTCCCTCACGGTTTCCACCCCTTCAGCTACAATATGCATACCCAGGCATTTTCCCATCTGAATCACCGATTCAATGATGACCTCGCCTCGCTTTTTATCCTTGTCAGTCATCTGAAGGAATGCTATATCCAGTTTCAGGGTTCTGGCATTGATATCCTTGAGCGTATTGAGCGATGAATACCCTTTTCCAAAATCATCTATTTCCAGATTAAACCCTGCATCTGCCAGCCGGTCAATAACATGGCTTTCCTTCACCCGTCTGGAAAGGATGGATGATTCGGTAATCTCTATCTTCAGTTTTTCTCTGTCAATACCATAAGTATCGGCCAGGGAAATAAACGTTGCCGCCACATCCATATATTCAAAATCCTGCGGTGATACATTGACAGAAATCGTAAGTGGTTCCAACGGTGTGCCCATCCATGTCTTCAGCAGTCTGGCTGACTCTTCCCATATGAAACGATCCAGTTCCACAATCTGCCCCGAATCTTCCAGAACAGGGATGAACTCTGCCGGAGAAATCGCCGTGCCATCTGGCGTAATCCATCGGGCCAGTACCTCAGCAGGCACTACCCTCTTGTCCCGGTTCACCTGAGGCTGAAGGTAAATAGTAAACTCACCCCGCTCCAGCGCGCCTTTAAACATATTTACCAACCGCTGCCCCCGGATCAGCTCTTTCATCAGCTTTGGATTGTAGCAGGCAAACCGCCGGTTAGCTTTGCCAGTTATGGATTTTCTGGCCATATCGGCATGATTAATCATGATAGGAACCGGGATATCCGGGTCCGTCACTGCATACACGCCAGCATGTATCTGAATGTGATAAATATCCTTTTCCACGGCCAGGAAAATATCTTTCAGCAGTTTTTTCAGATTCTTCTCCTCATAAGCCCCGGCACGGCAAAAAAATGGCAAATTCATCTCCGTAAATTCTGGCGGCATAGGAATGCTCGGACAGCCCCTCCCGGATACGCCCGGCCAGAATCATGAGTACCCGGTTGGCCTTCCCTTCACCATACAGTTCTCTGATGAGCCGGAAATTGTGGATATTCAGCGTAATCATCACATAATTTTCCTGCCGATTTTTCATCAGTTCTTTACGCACACGACGGCAGAATCCCCGTTTATTCAAAAGTCCGGTAAGCGAATCCCTTCCCGGTCCTCCTGCATGCCGATGAGAAGAAAATGACTGTACCCGGTTCATTTCCTGCCCTGTTGCCGGGCGTGAATACATACACTTCATCACTACAGGAACCTGCACTCCACTTTCGGTAATCAGTCGAAAAGGTGTAGTTCGTATCTGCACCATCCGATTTCCCTGTCGTATCCTGGCATGCACCTTCTCTTCCATATGACAAGCGCAGAAATTCTGGCAGGCATCACAGCCATTTCCACCCTTACGCTGACAAAAATCTCCATACCGGAATCCTTCCGGCGAAATCAGTATTTCCCTCTTTTCATCCGGATTAATGAGTCGGACAGTCTGCCATTTTCTTTTTTCCTTCCGCACCCATCGAACGGCTTCATCCAGTGAGAGTTCTTTATAATTCACAGGAAACTCCTTTCCTCTTTCGCACTCTGGTCCTGCCTGCAGCAGACTTACAGGCTTATGCCTGTCCCGCTGTCAGGAAAACCAGTGTGAGCAGAATAAGGGCATCGAACACCTGCAGCCCCTGTCTGTTAAGGACCCGGACAGACCGCCTGTTAAAAGCCCTCTCCGAAAGGCTCTCTTTCCTACACCCTGAAAATACCTATGATATTTATATGAATACCTATGATATTTATATGTACGTTCTTATATATACAAATAAATCCTTTATTCTTGTTTTTCCATATACAGTTTACAACTTATTTATCAATATGGCTATGCCGACAAATATTATTTATTACCGCTTTATTTTCAAGAGTATGCCAATGGTCGCCCTTGCGTAAAGGCAGAACACCTGCCGAATGCAGGTATTCAGACAATCAGGCTTCCGATCTGACTAAAAGAACCCTGAACATCGGCATGCTTTCCTTTATCCAAACATAGTGGATTCTACTTTCCACCATTCGCTGAAGCGAATGGTCCCCCCTTCTCTCCAGAAAGGAGCACTCTACTTTCACTCATCTCTAAAATTTCCTATGCCCTAACATATAGCCATCTACTCCCTGCCATAAATGGCCCTCCCCTCTCTCCAGAGGGGATAACGTTTTGCAATTTTCCTTTTCTAAGCTTTTGCATTTTCTCGTCAGTCGAGAAAGGAGCTTCGTTTCGTATCGCTTCCTTCTGAGTAATTTGTCAGATTCCCCTTGTGTATGCGAAATCCGGAAGGCTGATTGTAAATTTAATAAGGCATCTTTTGTCATTCAGGTTTCTTGCCATTCTCGAAGGAGGTCTGATTGGCTTTACTGTCTGATGAGGGAAAATGCGGATTGTTCTTTTCTTAGAAAATTTCTGCATTCTACCTCAGCTCTCCTGTCTTAAATCTCTTTCATAATCACTGCCGCATGGCGTCCGCATTTTCCGTGGCTTCTTCGGTAGGAGTAGAAGTTTTGGCTGGTCATGGTGTCTATGCCGGCGGTTTCTATATAGTTTTGGGTTATGCCGGCCTGCAGGGCGATCCAGGCGTTGGCTTTGGGGAGGTTGAAGAGGTATTTTCCTGGAGATGCCGGTGTGGCCAGTTGTTTTATTTCTTCCTGGGAGAAGAATGGGGTAAAGGCTTTGACTACGTCTTCTCCCACTTCGAAGGATTCAGGTCCTATACATGGGCCTATGCCCAGCCGGATATCCTCTGGGCGGCATCCATACCCTGCCTTCATTTTTTCTATCATTTTCCCCACAATGTTCCCGGCGCTGCCCCGCCATCCCCCATGGGCCAGCCCTATGACCCCCTGCACGGGATCGCTGAAAAGAAGGGGCGTACAATCCGCAAACAGCAGGGTAAGCGGAATTCCCGGCACATTCGTAATAAGTCCATCGGTGTCCGGTATGGCTCCCTCTGCGGAAAGTCCTCCCCGGCCGGCCATGGATTCATCTACTACGGCAATATGGGTACCATGTACCTGCACCGCGCCCACGGCCCGTTCCGGACGGTATCCCAGCGCTGTCATAACCCGAATACGGTTTTCCTTCACATGCGCTTCCTCATCTCCCAGAAAAAAACTCATGTTGAGGTTTTCATATATTCCCCTGCTGACCCCGCCGCGACGCGTGGTCACCACACCTCGCACATCCGGGCCAAAGATTGAAAATTCATACCAGGAAACCCCATTTTTTTCAGTTCGTATCATGCCTTATCTCCTTTCCAGAACAGCATATCTTCGGGTATTGGGGCATGAAATTCCATTTCCTTCCCTGTTTCCGGATGAACAAAGCGTATCATCTCCGCATGCAGTGCCTGCCTGTCAATCCGTGCATCTGCTGTTCCATATAAATCATCTCCCAGAAGGGGGTGATGGATATATGCCATATGTACTCTTATCTGATGAGTCCTTCCCGTGTGGAGATGGAGCCTCAGCAGAGCAAAATCATCCAGCTGCTTCATCACCTGGTAATCTGTCCGGGCCGATTTGCCATCTTCCCGTACGGTCCATTCGATGATGCTGCCATCTTTTCTTCCAATAGGCGCATCCACCATACCTTCCTTCTCCGGAAATACTCCCGAGGCCAGGGCCACATATTCCCGGTAAATCCGATCATGGCTTTTGGACAGATCGTGCTGCACTTTGGAAGATTTTGCCACCAGCACCAGTCCTGTAGTATTTCGGTCCAGCCGGTAGATGGGATGCACTCCTGCCGCCTCGCCCTTTTCCTCCAGATAGCCGGCCACAGCGTTCACCAGCGTATCGTAGTGTTCCTTCGATGTAGGGTGGATAATCATATGCGGCCCCTTGTTTACCAGAAGAAGCCATTCATCTTCATATATTACGGAAATCGGGATATGGGCCGGCACAATGTCGTTTTCCTCTTCCCAGCTCGCCGTCACTTTATCCCCGGCATGCAGTCTGGTTTTGGCGTGATGGCACGGTTCTCCGTTGATGCATACGGTGCCCTGCCACTTGACCTTCTTCCAGAGGCGGGCTGAAACGCCCCGTCCGCGGATAAAATCGGACAGACGCCGCCCGTCATGGTCTTCCGGCACTATAAAGGTAAAATTCATTTTTTCCTTCCATCTGTTTTCTCAATTTTCTTCTTACTTTATTTATACGCCGTTCAAAATCGCCGCTCCGTATAAATTCTGCCAGTACCAGCTGTTCATACACTGGCACCGCGCAGGAGTAGAAGCTGATACGCTGGCGATAGAGCCCCATGAGCTGATGCGGGATAATCATATAGGCAATACGGATGGATGGCGCGATGGTCCTGGCAAAACTGTTGATGTAAATGACATGGCCTTCCGGTGCCATATTGAATATAGTGTCTTCCACCTTGGTGGACAGCGTAAATTCTGAGTCATAGTCATCTTCTACGATAATGCCATTTCTCTTCACCGCCCAGCGGATATATTCCGCCCGTTTGGAAGCCGATGCGGTAACTCCGCTTGGGAAGCTGTGAAATGGTGTAACATGCAGGATGGTAGCCCGCGTCCGTTCCAGTTCTCTGGTCAGAATACCGTTTTCTCCCATAATCAGGCTGTCGCAGGATGCGCCATTGGCTTCATAGACCTTCCGTATCTTGTCATAAGACGGATCTTCCAGCGCATACCGGAGGTCGCGTCCCAGCATCTGTACAATGAGTGAATACAGATATTCTGCTCCGGCCCCAATAACAATCTGCTCTGGCTCCGCCTCGATACCTCTGACCTGTCGCAAATATACGGCAATCGCTTCCTGAAGCTCCGCCACTCCGCTGGCCGGCGAGCGGGACAGAATCTGTGTGCCATACCTGGTTATTACCCTGCGCATAGTGCCTGCATATTTGGCAAATGGGAAATCCAGCGCTTCCTTATCCACCTCCATACGGACAGGCTGATGAACCGGCCGCATTTCCATATGCACCGTATCCTCTTCATGGTAGCTGACAAAATACCCGCTCCGCTCCCTGGCTTCAATATACCCTTCTTCATCCAGAAGGGAATAGGCATGTTCCACCGTAATGACACTGACTGCGGTATTATCGGCCATAATCCGCTTGGATGGCAGTTTGTCTCCCAGTTTGTACACCCCGTCAATAATATCATCCCGAATCAATGCATAAAGCTGCATATACGCCGGACGGGTAGACTGGTCATTGAGTTTGTATTTCATCTGGTCATATCATCCTTTCTCATTCTGGTTATTTATATATGTTCAGTTATTATCTATAATAAATACAGATTGATTATTTTGCAACCATGGATGATTCCTGCCAGTCCATTATTATGTTTTTTCTTCTTGAAATATACCGGAGAAACGCAGCTTTCATCCATAGGACCACAACCCGTGCTTCTTTTGAGAAAGCCGGTATTTTCGCAGAGCCTCCAGGGTTTCTGCATTGTCGTTTCAGGAGAGTGTCGTTATGAATAATCGCAGTAATATTTCCGTTCACACACGCAAGCTCTGTCTTGCCGCCGTACTTATGTCCTGCAATATTGTCCTCTCTTCGATTGGACTTCCTGTACCAGGTGGACATTTGTATTTCAATGATACTATTATCGTAGCTTCCGCCATCCTGCTGGATCCGTTCTATGCTTTCCTGGTAGGCGGCGTTGGCGCATTCCTTGGTGACTTTTTCTTTTATCCGGCGCCGATGTTTGTCTCTCTGGTAACTCATGGCCTGCAGGCACTGGTCATCTCCTGGTGTGCACACCACCTGATGAAGGACCACAAGGTGGCCGCTGCCATGGTTGGCGCCATTCTGGGCGGCATCATCATGGTCATTGGCTATTCACTGGGCCGCGCCTATGTATACGCTACTCCGGAATACGCCATCATCAAACTTCCGTTTGAAATCCTTCAGGCCTCCCTGGGCATAGTTTTCGGGCCACTTCTGGTCTTCAAAGCACATCTCAATACACTGGTTAAGAAGATTGCGTGAATGAGCAAAGCCCGAGAAATCAGACGATCAGATAATTCAGACGTCTGATGGAAAACATAAGCATACCTTTCCACGTCCCAAAATACTGCAATCCACTTTTCACTATCTGATGAACCAGACTTTCAAACAATTAAAAAGCGGCAGGCTTTTCCCTGTCGCTTTTTGATTTCTCCGGAATCCTATCCCCACGAGATGGTACGGTCTCAATCCGAAGACTTGCAGATCTTGATTGGCAAGTCTTCGGATTATGAATCAACACGTTCTGTCCTATATCCTCCAGTTCCTGTTTATCTTTTATTATCAGATTCCAGGATGCACAAAAGGGTTGAGAAAAAATAATTTCTTATTTTTTCTCAACCCTTTTTATTATGTGAGGGAAGACAGATAGCTGTACAGTTCATCCACAGAATTCACTATGGCTTCTGCTCCGTATTCTTCCAGTGCACTCCGGCTGCCGTAACCATAGGTTACGCCTACACCATGAATACCCTGCATTTCTGCCCCTTCCATATCATAGGCGGTATCGCCAATCATGTAAGTGTCTTCAATCCGGATGAGTTCTCCATATTTCATTTCCAGATGAGACAGGGTTTCTTCAATTACCACCGCTTTATTGGATTTCCCCGGAACACCATGTCCTGGCCGTTCCGCATCCGGTGTCGCGCCCCGTACCACATCAAACAAGCTGTCCAGCCCAAAATGTTTTACCAGGCGGTGCAGCTGATAATCCGTCTTACTGGATGCTACGGCAATGGACATACCGAAGCGGTCCACGCAGTCCCGAAGCACATCTTCAATCCCCAGATACAGCCGGCACTCAAAAATACCTTCATTTTCATAACGGGCACGGAAAGCGGTAATCGCCTTTTCAATATCTGCATCGGACATCCCGTATGTCTTTTTGAATTCCACACGAAGCGGAGGTCCGATAAAATGCGTCAAATCACTCAGATCCGGCACCTTGATACCTACCGTATCCAATGCATATTGCACTGATCGGGTAATACCTTCCCCGGATTCAGCAATCGTTCCATCCCAGTCAAATATGACAGTGGCCAATCTATTCGTTCACTCCTTATAATCAACCTTTTCCTAAGAGAAAAAGACACATATAGATTTATTATATCACGGATACACCAGTCACTGTCCCATATTCTTTATTTTTTATAGGCCAGACCATCGTGGAAAGCCTGTCCTGCCTTGCCGGATACATGCAGATAAGTATTGTTTACCGGATCAAAGGCTATGGGTGCTAGTTTTTCCACATCAATGCGGCCTCTGCCGTCGAGAATGCATTCATCTGCCGTAATGTTCTCAATGTTTCCGAATACTCTTTCCTTGTTTTCATCCAGCTCAGCCAGACTGCATTCGAAAGTAAGCGGGAATTCTTCAAAATACGGCGCATCCACCTTTTCAGCGCGGCATACATGGAGCCCTGCAACCTCCACCTTGTCTGGTACATCGCGGCCGGACACACTGCCTACATAATCTGCCTGCGGAATGTGATCCGCATCGGTAATGCTTACCGTAAAGGCCTGGCGTCCACGGATATTGTCCGCTGTCTTATGGCTCAGATCCAGAGCAATGAAAATCTGCTTAAAATCACTCATAGCACCCCACGCGGCCACCATAGCGTTAGCTGTACCGTCTTCATTATATGTACCAATGACCAGCACCGGTTCCGGATAAAGCCAGGCTCTCGGTTCAAAACTCTTTCTCATACCCATTCCTCCATTTCAAATATACTATCTGTACCATACAATGTATGATGCTATCTATAGTGTATAAGGAAATCAGAGAACAGGCAAGGATGGGCAGAGACGGGCCGGCGGCTCAAAGGCTGCAGGCCCATTTTTCTTCATTTCTTTCTGCAGCCACTCGGGGTCATGTGGTACCTTTCCGTAAAGAGTTTGGTGAAGTAGCTCTGGCTGGTAAATCCGCAGGAGAGGGAGATGTCGGATATCGGGCGCTCGGTTTCTTTCAGCAGGCGAAGGCTCATTTCCAGACGGTAGGTGTTCAGGAAATCCATGGGAGTCCTGTTTACGTATTTCTTGAACAGCTGGCAGCACTTGGACCGGGACATGAGTCCGGCTTCGGCTATGTCAGCCAGGGTTATCTTTTCCGGATAGTTTTTCCGGATATAGGCAATCATGCGACGCTGCGCCTCCACATCCGGCCCCATGTGCGTGCCCATAATCACATCAGACTGATGGATAAGGGGATACAGCCTGGCGAGAAGGATATGCACCAGACCGGCACATTCCAGTGGGAATCCCGCCGGCCGTGTTTCCAGCAGCTTGTGCATGCGGAGCAGCAGATCTTTCAGGTTTTCCGGATTCTTCTCCGCACGCAGCAGCAGGAATTCTGATTCTCTGTCTTCCAGAAAGGGCAGAAGCAGTGGATGCAGAGATTCACTGGCAGAAAACAGGGCTGGTTGGATGAACAGGCGGAGAAAAAGGCTGTCCTTTTCATCATGAGCTTTGCTGTAGTGCATGGCGGATGAGGTAATGAGGAGGAAATCACCGGAAGAAAGGGTCAATTTCCTGTCATCCAGATAAAAATCCATGCTGCCGGTCAGCACATAAATCCCCTCCAGCTCATCATGCCAGTGTGCCATTTCATGCATATGGCTCTGGGTTTTCGGAGAATCGAGGACCATACGGAGCTCGGAAAACGACACAGCAGCCGAATTCCCTGTGGTCGATGGGTTTATATTTTTCATAATTCACCTCTGTACGATTTTTATAATTATATTTGTACTATTTTTATAATTTTGCGGTAAATCCTTATATCTATTATATTCGATACACGCTATAATTATAGCAGAAACAAACAATAGATGCTCCGGAATCACCGGAGTGAGATAAAAGAAAGGATGAGATAATTATGGAAAACAGACTGAATACTTTACTGGCGGATATGGTAGTTGTATCCCACAAACTGCAGAGCTATCACTGGTACCTCAAGGGATCACACTTCTTTGATGACCATGCTCAGCTGGAACGTTACTATGATGAAATGAATGAGAATGCGGATGCAGTGGCTGAACTGATGCTTCAGCTTCACATGAGCCCGGCATCCACCATGAAGGGGTTCCTCAGCCTGAGCGGAATTGAAGAAGCCGCAGGCGGAGAAGTATCTTCTGCCGAAGCCTATAGCCATGTACTGGCTGACTTTGAATACCTTCTTGATGAAGTATACGCAGTGAAGGCAGCCGCAGACGAAGAAAACCAGATTCTGGTATCTAACCAGATGGATGATTATATCGCCAGCCTGTCCAAGCACAACTGGATGCTCCGCCAGGTATTAAAGTAAAGATAAACAGAGCTTAGAGCTCACGAAAAAAAAAAGGAGTCATGACAACGTTTGGTTATGACTCCTTTTTCTTTTGCCTGGAAAGCAGACAGGAGAAACAGACATCAGACAATCAGACGTCAGACGAAAAACATTGGCCTGCTTTCCTCGGTTCAAACATATAGCATTCTACTTTCCACCAGCCACAGGCTGGTCCCCCTTTCTCTCCAGAACGGGAAACGGGCTGCATGCTTTTCATTAGCGAAGCTATGGCATTCTTGCTATCGTTGAGCGTCAGCTCATCAGTCATACTTTCCTTTGTTCCAACCTATCAATATGAGCTGACGCTCATGGTCGGCAGAAATCCTTCCTGGATTTCTGGGTCGGCAAGAATCTATACTCTAAAAATTTTCGTGCTGCCATTTATCAAGCTTTAAAGCAGACCAGGCTTCCATTTGTAAAAATCAAGGATTTGAAGCCAGAAATGACAAGCCGTTGTCATTTCTCAGCGCCTTAACATCAAAAGGCAGGTCCGCAAAAACTTTCCCTGAAAGTTTTCGAGGGGTGGATGTTGCACATGGCTTTTTCATATAAAGCAAAAAATATTGCGTACAACAGCATGCTTTCCTATGCTCTAACATACAGCATTCTACTTTCCCCCACCAGCCAAAGGCTGGCGGTCCATCCTCTCTCTCCAGAGAGGGAAACGTGCTGCATGCTTCCGTTAATTATCTTTCGCATTCTTAACGTATAATGCGGAAACAGGAATACCATCTTGTAATTTACCTTTCAGTTCGACAGCAAGCTTATGAACAAGTATAGACAAGCCTATCAAACTGCTCCTTTCTTGAAAGAAAGGGGGGACCGACGTACGTCGGTGGATAGTTGATTCCTCTATGTTGGGATAAGGGAAAGCAGAAGGATGTAACATATATCCTTTATAAAAATCTTCCGCATCCCCCTCCAACCTCTAACCTCTTACCTTTCTTTTATGCACGGTCCCGAGAATTCGTCAGGATTCTTGCCGACTTATGAGCCCTGGCTCATACCGACCTGCGAATCTTCTGATTTGCACAGACAGCAAACAAAGTTTGCGACCTTTATCCTTTCTCTCCAGAACGGGAACCGTTTTGCAAGCTTTCCTTTGCGCTAACATACAAGACTCTACTTTCCACCAGGCAGACTGCTGTGGACGTTTGCAGACAGTCAGACCGCCTACAGAATGCAGGTTATCAGACACGAAAACTTGAAAAGTTCCCTTTCAGACAACAGACCGGAAGCCATCGCGGCTTCCTTTCAGACTTCAGAGGGAGAACATCAGCATGCTTTCCTTTAATAAAAGAATGTTCCATATCCCCCCTGCAAAGCGGGAGGCTTTGCACAGCCTCGAGCCGAAGGCTTGCTGAGCAAGGACAAAGTCTTGTCCTTGCTGGCTACTAGTCTACTGAATCGAAATCCGTATGGATTTCCTA
>ENA-UERM01000012-UERM01000012.1-human-gut-metagenome-genome-assembly--contig:-NODE-12-length-153685-cov-5.378073_pt1 | contig 153685 bp, 157 predicted proteins | sample MGYA00242983_ERZ507983 | MGnify/ENA primary metagenome ERZ507983 (study PRJEB26167, sample SAMN06115432) | human gut metagenome | host: Homo sapiens | place: China:Shanxi | collected 2015-04-29...
TCCACTCTATTCAATGCACTGTCAATAACTGCATCCATATCGTAATACTTATATTCGCCCAGACGTCCTCCAAAGATAACCTTAGATTCTTTCTCTGCCAATGTTTTATATTTCTTATAAAGTTCGCTATTCTTTTCATCATTGACTGGATAGTAAGGTTCATCTCCCACTTTCCATTCAGAGGAGTATTCCCGGCTGATAACTGTTTTGGGCAGATCATTACCATTAGCATCCTTGCCAAATTCAAACCATTTATGTTCAATGATACGGGTCCACAGTGTTTCTCTGTCTGTGTAATTAACGGCCGCATTGCCCTGGAAATTTGGCTTATCTAACACTTCGGTCTCAAAGCGGACACTTCGATATTCTAACGGTCCCAGATTATAATTGAAGTAGGCATCTATCGGCCCGGTGTAAACCACCTTATCAGCCAGCTTATTCAGATTCTCCTTGTTTTCCAGATAATCACAATTAAGCTTTACCTCAATTCCTTTAAGCATATTGGCGACCATATTGGTGTATCCACCCACAGGAATTCCCTGATAAAGTGCATTGAAGTAATTATTATCAAAAGTCAGACGAACAGGGAGGCGTTTGATGATAAACGCCGGAAGTTCGGTACAGGGACGCCCCCACTGTTTTTCTGTATACCCCTTAATCAGTTTTTCATAAATATCGGTTCCCACCAGGGAAATAGCCTGTTCTTCCAGATTCTTTGGATTTGTGATCCCAGCAGCTGTTCTCTGCTCTTCAATCTTCGCTGCAGCTTCTTCTGGAGTAACAACGCCCCACATCTTATTAAACGTGTACATATTGAAAGGAAGGGAATACAATTCTCCATGATAATTGGCTACCGGTGAATTGGTAAAACGATTGAATACGGCAAACCGATTTACATAGTCCCAAACATGTTTTTTATTCGTGTGAAAAATATGAGCACCATATTTGTGTACATGAATGCCTTCCACATCTTCGGTATATACATTCCCGGCAATATGAGGCCGTTTATCCACTACCAAAACCGTTTTTCCTGCTTTTACTGCTTCATGAGCAAACACAGCACCATAAAGACCTGCACCAACTATCAAATAATCATATTGCACAGTTATGTACCTTTCTTATACCCATCAGGATTCTTAGACTGCCAGTTCCATGTATCCCGGCACATGTCTTCCAGAGTTCTTTCCGCATGCCAGCCAAGTACATTCTGTGCCTTGGTTGAATCTGCCCAGAATTTCGGAAGATCTCCCGCTCTCCGTGGTCCGATTTCATATTTCACTTTAACCCCGGTAGCCTTTTCAAATGCATGAATGATATCGAGAACGCTGTAAGGAGTGCCTGTACCCAGGTTGAATATTTCAACGCCTTTATGTTCAGCCGCGTATTCCACCGCTTTCACATGACCGTTTGCCAGGTCCATCACATGGATGTAGTCGCGAAGACAGGTTCCATCCGGTGTGGGATAATCTCCTCCGAATACGGTGAGATAGTCCCTTCTCCCTACCGCCACCTGAGCAATATATGGCATCAGATTGTTCGGGATTCCCTGTGGATCTTCACCAATCAGTCCGCTCTCATGGGCTCCAATTGGATTGAAATAACGGAGCAGGATAACGGAAAGCTCCGGATTAGCTTTGGCAGCATCTTCCAGAATCTGTTCCATCATTACTTTAGTCCAACCATACGGGTTGGAACAGCTGCCACGATGCATGGTTTCCACATAAGGTGGTGTATTTTCTTCCCCATACACAGTGGCAGAAGAAGAGAACACAAACTGATTAACTCCTGCTTCTTCCATACACTCCAGAAGTGTCAGTGTGGTATCTATATTATTGCGATAATACTTCAAAGAAAGGCGAACGGATTCTCCCACTGCCTTAAGTCCGGCAAAATGAATGACACAGTCAATGTGATTCTTTGAAAAAATATGACGCATCTTTTCCTTATCTTTCACATCGGCTTCATAAGAAACCACGTTTTTCCCAGTAATCTCTTCTATTCTACGGATAACCTCCGGACTGCTGTTGCTGTAGTCATCTACAATTACCACCTGGTGACCAGCATTGAGAAGTTCCACCGCGGTATGTGAACCAATATATCCGGCGCCGCCGGCAAGTAATACATTCATTTCTATATACTCCTTTTTCATCCTTGTACATTATACACTACAGGATGAGTAATAAATTTCTCATCAATACGCACCACGGCTTTGAATTACTGCGGCTGCAGTGCGCCACAGAAGCACCAGGTCAAGCCATACACTCCAGTTATGAACGTACCACATATCCATGGCCACGCGCTCAGGATATGTGGTATCACTTCGACCACTCACCTGCCAGAGGCCTGTAATTCCAGGGAGTACCATGTAGTATTCTTTAATATACTGTTCATACCTAGGCACTTCTTTCTGTACAATCGGACGGGGACCTACCAGAGACATTTCCCCCTTCAGTACATTGAGAAGCTGCGGAAGTTCATCCAGACTGGTCTTTCGAAGAAAAGCACCACTTTTCGTAATACGTGGATCATTTTTCAGTTTAAAATCCCTCTCCCATTCTTCTTTCGCCTTTGGATCCGTGGCCAGAAGTTTTTCCAGTCGTTCTTTGGAATCTATGACCATGGAACGAAATTTATAGCAGTTAAACTCTTTTCCATTTTTCCCTACCCGTTTTTGTTTATAAATAGCAGGTCCTTCTGAATCCATCTTGACCCATATGAAAATCCAGAGAAGAACCGGAGAGAACAAAAGGCCTCCGCATATAGTACATATGATATCAAACATTCGCTTAATAATCTGATTGGATTGGAAGGAAAGATTATTTTTAATGTTTAAAATCATAATCCGGGTATCAAAGAAAGATTCCACTTCCACATTGGACATAGGGACGCCTACCAGATTTGGCACTACGCTTACATAGGGAACCAGTGTCTGTGCCCGATAGAGGAGATGATTCAGCTGGTCCTGTGGAAGTCCTGGTGCCGCGATGATTACATCCTGAATTCCCGTCTCAGCAATTACCCTTTCCAGATCGTTAAACCCACCAAGAATTGGATATGTATCGGCATAGGCAGATGATGGTTCAAAATCTTCAAGGAAGCCAGCCACCCGATAGTTGATGAATACGTTGTTTCTCGCTTCATCAATCGCCGCATCTGCCGTCTTTCCGGCACCCACTACCAGAACAGGAATCTGAAGTCCTGGAACTTTACGGATACATAAGGCAGTGATATATTTTTCAACTACCAGAAACAGGTAAACGATGACCGCAAAAAGTCCTACATAAAGACGCGATACCTGACCGGATACCTGGGTAAGGAACATAAGGATGATGGAAAAGGCGATACCTCCCAGACAGGCTTTAAACAGTTTTTCCAGCATCTGTGTGCTGGTATAGTGCTTGGAATATATCCCGGCAAATACCAGCGCCAGAAGGAATACGGCAGGTGTCACTATATAGATGTAAATGGCACTCACCTGAAAAACATTGCCCATCAGGAAATTCCTGATATGGAAGGCTATCCATTCGGCCAGTAAAATTCCCACATAATCCCCGCAAAGGTATATCCCTTTGCTTATAAGGCGAATCAGAGAAGCACTACGAGGCTTCTTTTTCTCTGTATGGTTAATCCACTGCTGCATGCTTTTCTCCGTTGTTAACTAGATATACAAATTTCGATATTCTCGTTATAGTCAAATAGGTATCCCTTTTCTTTGAGTTGGAGATACCTATTTCAGTTCGTATTCGTATTGCTTTCCAGCATATGGTCCAGTATCTGGACGATTTCCAGTGCACTGTCTTTTTTATCATTTCCACAGGCATGTGCCATTTGCTGGAGTTTATTTTCATTTTTCAGCAGACCGTCAACGGTGTCGGCCAGTTCATTTTTCCTAATCCAGACGGCACATCCCTGCTCTTCCAGATGCTGGGCATTGGCCCGTTCTTGTCCGGGAAGTGCGTTCACCAGAACCATGGGCAGGTTCATAGTCAGCGCTTCTGTGCAGGTAAGGGCACCCGGTTTGGTGACAATGAGTTCGCTCTTGCTCATCATTTCTGCCACTTTATTGGTGTAGCTGTGCAAATCCACCGGATGCCGGAGGCTTGGCCGGATAGATGCCACTTCTTCATATAGATTGATATTCTGGCCAGTGGCTATGATAAACTGGCTCACGGAATCAATCTTATCCAGACGGAGAAGGGTATCTGTAATATTTCCGAGTCCCAGCCCCCCGCCCATAATGAGCACGGTCCCTTTTTCCTTAGGCCTTGGATTTTTCAGTTCTTCATAGAAGGATTTACGAACTGGAATTCCCGTGGTGTGAATAATATTTCTTGGCACATTATGGGATTCCAGTTTGCGTGCCAGATCCTCTGAAGGGACGCAGTAGGCATCCAGATGTTTATACACCCAGAGCTGATGAATGTCAAAGTCTGTGATGACTCCAAGAAGTGGGGTGTTAATGTCCCCCTCCTTCTTCAGCAGATTGGCTGCACAGGCCGGAAATGGATGGGTAAACAACAGGGCATCTGGTTTCAATACGGTAATCAGTCTCTTCATCCGTCTTCTGAAGCTCCAGGAAAGGAGATTCTGAAACGTAGAACCTAAATGCCTGTTCTGTGAATTGCTATATAGACTATCGTACATTTCAGGAAATATACGTATCATTTTTAAGTAAGATTCTTTTAACACGTGATCTATAGAAAGAACATCCCGGGACAGGAAATCAAGAACACGGACGGCATCGTCAGGATGAACCTGTTTGATAGTCTCCGCAATGGCCCGCGCCGCCTGAGAATGCCCTTCTCCAATAGAAGCGGTCATTATAAAAAATTTACGTTTTTTCTGCATATTTCTCCTCGTTCACACTTGTCCATTTTAACACAGATGAGCGTGATGCTCAAAGACCGCAAGAATTTCTTTGAAATTCTCGAGACCGCAGGCCTTCGGCCCGAGACCGCAAATCCCTTCGGGATTCGGGACCGCAAAATCTTCTAAGTGAAGATTTCGGGACGAGGATGCGGACAGGCTTTTATAAAAAATCTGTGTGTAGCAAGACTGTTACACACAGAAACAACATATCAGGAGATGTCAGAATTACTTTGTTCATCAGAGTTCACAAAGGCAAAAAGACTGCAAAGCTTTACGCTTGCAGTCTTTTTATCCATATCACCCCTGCGGAAGTCGAAGGTTTTCACACGGACCCGTCTATAGTTTATTAAGACGCGGACCTATGAGCCTTGGGCTCGTACGGACCCAAAAGTGTTCCATCCACTTTTTCGGACTATGCGCGGTAGCTCATTATTATTCTTTCATATACATTCTAACTACACAGGAACCCCATATAATCCCGAATTCCCTTTTCCGCATATAAAGATGCTATTCGCAGAATCCACCCCCTGCGGGAGTCGAAGACTTTCGCACGGTCCTGTCTTTTGATGTTAAGACACGGTCCCGAGAATGGCAAAGCCATTCTTGCGGTCCCGAAAGTGGTCTATCCACTTTTGCGGTCCATGAATTTCACAGTTCATTCCTTAAATGTGCAGTGGAATTCAGTGTTCTTAATATATTCCTTCCCTCTTCTAAGGCTTCTATTCTGGTTATGTTGGCGTTACCTTGGGAGAGGTTCCAGGCTCTGTCTAAGGGGAGCTGGAGGAGGCCGCAGATCATGGTTCGGATTGCGGCTCCGTGGCTTACTATGAGGAAGGTTTTGTTTTTATTGGTTCTGATGAGTTCGTTGAGGAAATCCATGGTTCTGGCTTCGGCTTCGCCGAATGTTTCACTACCTGGGATATCTACGGTATCCGGGTGTACGTACATCTCATGGAGACGTCCTGGCCATCTGGTTTCGATTTCTTCAAAGGTCAGGCCTTCCCACTGTCCGAAGTTTATTTCTGCGATTCTTGGTTCCACCTGCACTGTCAGATGGTGCGGCTGTGCAATGGTCTTAGCTGTCACCTGGGCCCTTTCGAGGGGACTGGAGAATATGGCGTCCAGCGGTATATCCTTCATCGCCTGGGCTGTTTTTTCTGCCTGTTCAATGCCCAGCGCATTCAGCTGGATATCCGTAGAGCCCTGAAAGCGGCCTATATCATTCCATGTTGTCTGTCCATGTCTTACAAAATATAAAATGTTCATTGATGAGCTTATACCTCCACAGCAGGGATTTTCCCCGGGCTTATCTAAATAGCGTTCTGGAAAAAGTATAGCAGAAATGAGCATAAGCTCATAGACCACAAAAATGGCTTTGCCATTTTCGAGACCGCAAATCCTTTCAGGATTCGAGACCGCAGAGCTTCGCTCCGAGACTGCAAAAGTTTCTTTAAAACTTTCGAGGGATTGATTCTGCGAATAGCATTTTTTAGAGCTTCGCTAATAAACCGTAAAGAGACTGTGAATAAGATTTTGGTCTTTTCACAGTCTCTTTTTCTGTAACTTATTCTTCTTTTATCTGCAGACTTTTTATCAGGCGTATTAGTTTCCAGCGGATTTTGCTCAAGTGTCTGCTGAATTTCTGATAGGTCATGTCTGTCAGCAGTTTCTGCCGTATTGCGATTTTAGTAATAGCTTCTATTTCATTAATAGATCCTAATGATATCTGCAGAAATTTAATATAATCCTTGGTTGACGGTCTTCCACTGCCTTCTGCAATGTTCAGCACCACGGAAGTGCTTGCACACCGTAGTTAATCTGACAGATTATTCCTTTCCCAAACCGGAAAGTTTTGAATCATTGCATATGACATATCAACCAGACTCAAAGCATCCTGATACACAGAAAGTTTCCTGTAATTTCCCCTCATAATACTTCCCCTTTCAATTATTAGAATAATATATCTCTTTAATAATTATAGCAAAAAAACAGCTTTAAGTTTAGAGATTTGAGTTTAGAGGGAGGATGCGGACAGGCCTTTATAAAAAACCTGTGTGTAGCAAGACTGTTACACACAGAAACAACACGTCAGGAGATGGCAGAGTTACTTTGTTCCTTTTGCAGTCGCCAAAACAAAAAGACTGCAAAGCTTTATGCTTGCAGTCTTTTTACAAAGTTTATCCTTATCACCCCTGCAGAAGATTTTTCTTCTGCACGGTCTCGAATCCCGAAGGGATTTGCGGTCTCGAGAATTGCCATGCAATTCTTGCCATCTCGAAAGTGGTTTGTCCACTTTTGCGGTCTTTGAGCTTTAGCTCAAATCTCTTATTCTGCAGATACGAAGAGTGGGTAGAGTGGCTGGTTGCCTTCGTATACTTCGAATTCTGCGTCTTCGTATTTAGCTTCTGCTTCTTTTACGAATGTCTTGCAGGTTTCTTCATCCAGATTGGCTCCGTAGTAAACGGAAATGACTTCGGTATCATCGGTTACGAGCTGTTCAAGGAGATTGAAGAATGCGGTCTTCAGATCTTTGCTGGTGATTACTTTGTGATCTGGTGCCATGGCCATGAAATCATCCTTGTGGATAATGGTATCGCCTATCTTGCTATCGCGTACTGCGGTAGTAACCATACCGGTGGTGATTTCGCTGAGGCTTTCTGTCATGGCCTTGGCGTTATCTTCCGGGGATGCATCTTTGGAGAATGCCATTGCTGCGGCAAGCCCCTGCATTGGATCTCTGGATTCTACAATGGTTACCTTATCGCCAACCCATTTCTTAAGCTGTTTAGCTGCCAGGATAATATTCTTATTGTTTGGAAGAATGATATATTTTTCGTAATGTCCATTTTCCATAGCATCAGAGAGTTCCTGAACAGATGGGTTCATGGACTGTCCGCCGGATACTACATCACAGCCAAGCTTGGTATAGATATTTTCCCAGCCTTTGCCGGAAACGACGGCCAGAATTCCCAGAGGTTTCTTAGCAATCTTTTCCTGTCTTGCCTTGTTCTTGTGGAACTGGTCAATCATGTTATCGCACTTGATGTCATGGAGAATTCCCCAGGATCCAGCCAGATCGAGTACGCGGCCTGGTTTGCGGGCATGGATATGTACCTTGACGAGGTTATCCCCTTCCGCTACAATCATGGATTCGCCCCAGGACATGAGCTGCTTACGCACTTCTCTTGCGCCAATCTTGCATGGGCTGATGATAAATTCTGTACAGTATGGATAATCGATGGAGAAATCTTCTCCCTTGGCTTCCAGTCTCTTGATAACCGGCTGCATCGGTTTCACATCCACATCTGCCACCTTGCCGGTAAGACCATTGAGACAGCCAATCAGGAAGAATACCAGCCCCTGACCGCCTGCGTCGACAACGTTTGCGTCAGCCAGAATCTTAAGCTGCTTTGGTGTTCTAGCCAGTGCTTCTTCTCCGGCTACAATAGCGGCTTCCAGTATCTTGCCAAAGTCTGGTTCTACGCGAATGACTTCACGTGTACCCTTGGCAATGCCTCTGGCTACAGAAAGGATGGTCCCTTCCACCGGTGTGGTAATAGCACGGTAAGCATAGAGGATACCATACTGGAATGCCTTACTCATCTGACGACAGGTGGCTGTCTTCTTGCCATGCAGGCCTTTTGCCAGACCATGAATAATCTGGGAAAGGATAACACCGGAGTTGCCTCTGGCCCCCATGATGGCACCGGAAGCGGCTTTTTCAGCAATAATGCCAACTGGTTCATTTTCATCCATGGTTCCAATCATGCTGTACATGGAACGAAGAGTGTTCAGCATGTTGTTTCCGGTATCACCGTCAGGAACCGGGAATACGTTCAGCTGGTTGATAATGTCATATTTCTGACTCATCAGCTGATATGCACCAACTAACATATTCTTAAAAAGCTTACCGTCAATTACTGTATACATAAAATTTATTCCCCCAAATTAAGCACTTTCGAAAATAATTCCCACAAGACCAGGTCCAAGGTATGCTGCCAGTACAGCAGTCCCTGTAGAGCAGGTTACTTCAATATCCGGATACATTTCCTGTACCTTAGCCTGAAGAGCCTGTGCTCCTTCCAGGTTCATAATGTGAACAATACCAATACGCTTGCATGGAGAATTTTCTTCCAGATATTTAACCATACGGGCAATGGCTTTCTTTTCTGTCCTGACTTTGTCCAGTGCATCTACCTGATTTTCATCATTGATATAGATGACAGGCTTTATTCTGAGAATGCTCCCGATCAGACCGGCGGCCTTTCCAAGACGTCCCCCTCTTCTGAGGTAGTCAAGTGTAGGTACGGTAAATGTAGTATGCATATGGAGCGCAACATCATTCAGCCGGGATACCATTTCATCAAAAGATACCTGAGCATCAATCATTTCCATAGCATCCTGAATCATCTGGCGCATGCCGATAGCTGTCGTATGAGAATCAATGACTGCTATGTTCTTGCGCCCGCTCTGACGAGCTGCTAGCCGAGCTCCGTTTACCGTGCCGCTTACCCCTGATGTCAGATGAATGCATATAATGCCATCTTCTTCCGGGATTTCATTAAATACACGTAAAAAATCTCCTGTGGAAGGCTGGCTGGTTGGAATAGCCGTCTTTTCTCTTTCGGAGAATTCAATGACCTGCTCAATGGTAATCTTGTCTTCATCTACATAGTTACCATCGACACAAAGGCTCATTGGAACCACATGGAGATTAGGGTGCTGAGCAAGCATTTCTGGCAGAACCGTAGCTGTAGTATCTGTCACAACATGAATCATTTATTCATCGTCCCTTCTAACTTGTGCTCTTAATTTCTTCTGTAAGTTGTATTACTCAACAGGTATTTTTACAACCAGAATATGAGAAAAATAAGTTTCGCCATTTCATGATTATAAAAATACAACACGAAAAGCTTTCGACTGCCTTATGTGCCGGAAAGCTTCACATCTTTCATTGATTCAGCTATTCATGAAATGATTGGTTCAGGTCATACTATTCATTTTATGCTTTAACTATATCGCCCATGGCCTGTATGGTCAAGTTAAAGTTAATAATCAAACATATTACACGATGTACCGTTTCTCCGATTTTATCGTATAATCAGCGTTTACCTTTTCTTTATTTTTCATCATTTACTGGTCTATTATAACACACCTAGTGAGAAAAAACAGAATTTTTATTAGCTGGTGATAAAGCCTGATGATAAAAATTCTGTTTTTTCTGGATTTCAAGAATGACTTTGCATTCTTGGGGCTGTGTGAATTTCATAGAAATTCACAAGGCTGTGGCTTAATATCATATGGCCAAGGCTGTGCAATCCCTTCAGGATTGCAAGGGGTGGATACTGCGTATGGCTAAAAGACAGATTTGAGATGTGAGAATTGAGATTTGAGTCGGGAAACGGAAAAATTTTATAAAAAAGGGGGGTACAATCCGTATGTTTTCCTTTGTTCTAACAAAGTGGATTCTACTTTCCACCATCTGATGAATCAGATGGTCCCCCTCTCTCTCCAGAGAGGGAAACGAGCTACATGCTTTACATTTGCAAAACTATTGCATTCTTACGGTTTTTGCCCCTTAGCTCATCAACCATACTCCCCTATGCTTTAACATATGATGATCGGAGCTCAGGAGCGGTGCAAATTCCTAAAGAAATTTGCAGGTAGGTATGCGCCCTACAGGCTCATAAGTTGGCGTCTTAACATAATATAGACGGGGCGGTGTGCTCCTTTGGTCGCACAGGGGGTGGATACTGCGTATAGCATTTTTTTGTAAAAGAAAATGCAGACATCAGACCGCCTGACGATAAGCGTCAGGCTATCAGACTTCAGACCGGAAACTGGAATAGTTTCCTCTCAGACCAGAAGGATTCTGCGAACAGCTTCTTTTTATAATAAGAATCTTTCTTCTCCTCCACTTTAGATCCCATTTGTCCCTAATCTCTGTCCTTATCGTTTAATCGGCATTTATCTTCTTTTCATGCTATAATTACAAGAGGGGATAATTATTTATAATATTTTAAGGAGTGTGGAAAAAATGAGGGGAAGTTTTAAAACTCTGTCTGTTTATCAGGATGCTTTGCATCTGGTTGATTTGTCTTATGAATTAATCAAGATTTTTCCGAAACAGGAAAAATACAATCTCTCAGATCAACTTCGCCGGGCATGCACTTCTGTGACGTTAAATATCGCAGAAGGAAATGGCCGAATGACAACCAGGGATTATATCAAATTCTTAAAGATTTCTGCAGGTTCGCTGAATGAAATGGAAGCCATAGCTGAAATCGCTATAGGGCAAAAAATGATTTCAGAACCCCACTTCCAGAAATTTACAAAACATATCGGCACCACCCGCTGGAAACTCCTCCGCTTGATAAAACGTCTGCAGACAATGGAGCCACAAGAATAATAAGATGAGGCTATCTCACAGGCGGTGCACACCTTTACAAAGTACGCAAGGCTGTAGGAAGCCGCTCAAGCTCTATTGACATTAAAAACAACACCTTTGGCCCCTATATCCCTGAAAGAACAGTTAAAAGGAGGAAAGAATCTGATTTTACAGATTCTTTCCTCCTTTTACGTTATCTATAAGGCCATATGCAGTATCCACCCCCTGTACTTCCCTCCGGGGAGTACACAGCCCTGTCTTTTGATGTTAAGACACCGCCTTATAGGCGGAACGCTTATACAGCCTTGTGAATTGTAAGCAATTCACAAGGCCTTTGAGCGCATGCATCTATGCGCTCATCCCACTAATATAACAAGGCCATACGCAGTATCCACCCCCCTGTACTCCCCTCCGGGAGTACACAGCCCTGTCTTTTGATGTTAAGACACCGCCTTATAGGCCAAAGGCCTATACAGCCCTGTGAATTGCTCGCCATTCACACCGCCCTTGAACTCATCCATGCGTTCAAAAGTACACTTCTGTTACTCCGGCTCCGCCGTTCTGGGGGTTGGCAAGGTGGAATTCGGATACGAAGTTGAGTGTTCGGAGGTATTTGTGGATGCCGGCGCGGAGGCTTCCGGTTCCTTTTCCGTGGATAATCTGTACCGGGGATATGCCTGCCATGAAGGCTTCGTTGAGGAAGCGGTCAATTTCAGGGATGGCTTCGTCTACGGTCTTTCCCAGCAGATTGATGCTGGTTTTAACCTGGGTAACCGATGGGTCTACGTATTTTTTACGTCCTGCATGAATACGAGTGGATGCTTTGGGTGTTGGGGCATCGGCACCGCGCTGCGGGAGGAAGCAGTTTTTCTTGTCTACGGTCGCCCGGATGATGCCGCAGAGGACGGTTATTTTCTTCCCTGAAACGGACTGAATGGTGCCATTGCTCCCCAGGGTATCAATATATACGGTATCCCCTACGTTGAATTCTTCTGGCCGTTCACGTTTAGCTTCCAGTTTATTCTTTGGAATACTCATTCCGTTGACGCGGCCGCGTACTTTGCTGATATGGGCATTGAGTCCTTCTCTGTCCATCTGGGATGCTGTCTTCTTCAGGTCTTTAATGATGTTCTCAGACTGTACACGAAGGTTTCTCTTGATGCTTTCAGCTTCTTCTCTGGTCTTATCCAGAATTTTCCTTCGCTTTTCAAAGAGAATGTCGCTTTCCTGCTTCAGATCATTCCTCAGTTCTTCTGCTTCTTTTACCATGGATGACAGGCGTATCTTTTCCTTTTCTACGTTCTGCATCTGCTGGTTCAGGTTGGCCATAACGGATTCCATATTGTGATATGGTGAGTTTTCCTTGAGTTTTTCCGCCCTGGCTATGACTTCATCCACCAGGCCCAGGCGTTTGCATATGCTGAATGCATTACTGTTTCCTGCTACCCCGATAATGAGATGATAGGTCGGCATCAGTGTGACTTCATTAAATTCAACAAATGCGTTTTCAATACCTTCCGTCTCATAAGCCAGTTTCTTCATTTCGCTGAAATGAGATGTGATAATGGTGGGTACGCCTTTTTTATAGAGATATTCCGTAACAGCTTCCGCCAGTGCTGCGCCTTCAATCGGGTCAGTACCTGATCCCAGTTCATCCAGTATAACCAGATCATGGGAATCGCAGGTGCCGAGGAATCCGGACAGCTTGGTGATATAGCTGGAGAAGGTGGACAGGTTGTACTGAATGCTCTGATCATCCCCGATGATAGCATAGAAATGGTTGAACACAGGGAGTGTGGAACCTTCTTTTGCCGGTATGAACAGACCTGCCTGATTCATCAGTGCCAGAAGTCCCAGTGTCTTAATGGAAATGGTCTTGCCGCCTGCGTTGGATCCGGTGATGATGAGTATTTTGTAATCAATACCCAGCGGTATGGATACAGGGACCACCTTTTTCGGATTAATAAGCGGATGGCGTGCCTCTTTCAGGTTTACCTGCCCTTCGGAAGAATACACTGCACGCACCGCATGCATATCCATGGCCAGTGTCCCTCTGGCAAAGATAAATTCAATCCTGGTCGCCAGTTTTGCATTTTCACGAATCGAGTAAGCGGACTTTTTTACTTCTCTGGTGAGCTGCTCCAGAATGGCATGAATTTCCGCCTTTTCACTCACTGCTGCTTCTGCCAGATCGTTGTTAAGCTGAACGGAAATCATTGGTTCCATGTACAGTGTCTGTCCTGTGGACGACCGGTCATGAACAATGCCGTCAAACTTATACCGGTATTCTTCCTTTACCGGAAGTACATAGCGCCCGTTTCTCTGGGTGATAATATTGTCCTGAAAATAGGAGGCCTGATTTCTGTCGTGAAGTATCCGCTGAAGAGAACGGCAGAGTCTGGATTTCAGGTTTTCCATCTCGCTGCGTATCCTGTGCAGCTTCGGGGAAGCATCATCCCGGATGTTCCCGTTTTCTTCAAAAACCCGGTCAATCCGGCGCATAAGGTCATCCATAGGCTGCATGAGCATGGCCAGGGATTCCAGAGCCGGGTAAACCATATGCCTTTCCCCGTCAAAATAATGATGCATACGGCTATGTGTGGAAAGTGTGGCCGAGAGGTCCATGAATTCCTGCGGTGTAGCCGGAATGTCCTTTTCCGCCTTTTCCAGCAAAGGAGCCACATCATGAGTTTCTCCCAGCGGTGTGGCAATTTCTTTCTGCAGGCAGATTGTGGCTTCTTCCGTTTCAGTGAGCCATTCCTGGATAATGCTCTGCTCAGAAGACGGCACCCATTCCATGGCCATTTTCTTGGCCAGACCAGAAACGGCACGGGAAGCCAGCATTTTTCTTATTTCATCAAATTCCAGTGTGTGAAGAACCTGTTCATTCATTTACAATACACCTCGTAAAAAGTGACCTCGGGTTATTTCCCCGCTGCTTTCTGCAGAAGGAGCCTCCTTCCGGCCAGAAAGAATATCCACGAAAGATTTTACCAGTGAATATGCGGGTTCGTCCCCTGCCCTTACATCCACACAGAGGCGGTTTAGCCCTGCATGAACCAGCTTATGTACATAGGGGCGCATATCCAGTATGCGGCTGTTCAATATATGCATGTGGCAGTATTCATCGGTCTTAAGCGGGAACATATGCCCTTCTTTATCTTTGAGGAAATAGCTGTCTTTCATACAGACGCCCGGACATTTCTTCTTTTCCCCATTAGTCAGGACAGCTTCAATGGCACAGTATTCAGAAACCATCATCTCGCTTCGTCCATATACGGTAGCTGATACAGGAATCCGGGCTTCCTGCGCTATGCGATGAATCTGCGAAATGGTCAGTTCCGGGGACAGGGCCTGTCCGGAGAATCCCAGCTTTTCCACGGTACGGAGTGCTTCTGTATTAAATATATTCAGTGACGCACCTCCCACCAGAGGTATTCCTTTCATATATTCATCTACCCAGTCCATCTGACCGAGAAAAGAAATTTCCATGGCATCCGGGCGCAGCGCGGTCAGCTGTTTCAGCTGCTTCAGATACCGTTCAGTATGCTTTTCCCGAAGGAGGCGCGGTGCCGCAAAGATAATCTTCGCCTGAGCGTTATGCGCCAGTTCCACAGCCTTTTCATAATCACTGAGCGGAATTGCGCGATGGTGATAGGATTCTCCGCCAAATACGATTTCTCCGGCTCCGGCACGGAGAGCTTCCTCTACCTGTTCCACAGTTTCCGCGCGTATGGAGATCTGAGGTTTCATGGAAAAATGTGCCTGAGGTACATCGGGCAAATGTACTGGATGGTCTTTAAAACTATGGGTCTTCTGCACGAATTCCTTTTCCAGTATGGTGGTCAGTTCTGCAGTTGCCTGCTGTCTCAGTTCATTAAGTACGCTTCTTGGAATCATGCATCCATCATTTTCCAGATGCACGGTTCCAAGGGCAAATGGGGTGTCTCCAAGACGCCCCAGCTGTTTTTCCGCTTCTTCCCTGGTGGTCACCCTTTTAAGGGCTTTCTGACAAAAAGCCGGAGATTCCAGAGAGACCATATGGTTATCCCGGTCGGTCATCAGCAACTGAAGTGGAGCATCCGGCATAGCATATACAGCAAAATCCACCACCCGTTTTCTCTGAGAATGAGCCGGTGAAATATGGTACTTATCTTCTTTAATCTGCCAGTACACCATGCTGTTTTCTTCCGGCTGCGTTTCCGCCAGACAGCTGTACCGGTTTCCCTTATCCCGGGAAATATCCTTTTCCGGAACAAAAATCATGCTCTTATTCTTCCCGATATAGGAAATGCCGAGTATTTCTTCTCTGCCGATACCATAGGTATCCTTAAAGGTAAAGCTGTGATGTTTCGCGGAAAGGACGCGGCCGGCTTCTACGCCGCGGTTTCCCGGGATAATGCCGGTCATCATATCCGCTCCCGGGCGGTCATGATAGTAGGCCGCGGTGAATCCACGGTAGAAACGCCGTTCCAGACGTTTTTTCAGGCTTCCCAGATCCGGCTTTTTCCCTTCTTCCACCATATCCAGCGCTGTGCGATAAGAAGATACTACGTCATACACATATTCCGGGCTCTTCATACGGCCTTCAATTTTTAAGGACGCTACTCTGGAATGGGCCAGACGTTCGATATCTTCCAGTCCGCTCATATCCTTGAGACTGATAAGATATTTTCCGTTCTGCGATGGGAATGGTTCACCGGACGCGTTGGTAAGGTTATAAGGCATGCGGCATGGCTGGGCACAGGCACCACGGTTCCCGCTTCGCCCGCCGATGAAGCTGCTCATAAGGCATTGTCCGGAATAGCAGACACATAACGCACCATGTACAAAGATTTCAATTTCCACATGGCAGTGGCTGGAAATATATTCGATTTCTTCCAGGGACAGTTCACGGGAAAGAACGACACGCCGGAAGTTGAGGGATTCGAGGAATTTCACACCGGCCAGATTGCTTACAGTCATCTGTGTGCTGGCATGAAGCGGCAGATTCGGAACGATTTCGTGAGCCAGCCGGGCCACTCCCAGATCCTGCACAAGCAGTCCGTCAAGGGCAATGGAATCAAGAAAACGGAGATAAGGCACAGCATCTTTCATTTCCTGATCCGCAATCAGGGTATTCAGAGTTACGTATACCGCTACATTACGGGCATGACAGAAATGAACGGCCTCTTCCATTTCTTCGTTTGTGAAATTTCCGGCGAACCGTCTGGCGCTGAATAATTTTCCCCCAAGATAAACAGCGTCCGCTCCTGCTTCTACGGCCGCATAAAGAAGTTCCGGTGAACCTGCCGGTGCCAGTATCTCCATTTTTTCCTCCATTTTTTATGTAAAACAAAATGAGACATTCGCCTGGAATGTCCCATTTATGTACCTTTATAAGGTGTTATTTGTCAGAAAACTCATCAGATTAGTCAGACAGTTCCGGGAACCAGAGTCCGATTTCTCTTGCTGCAGTTTCCGGAGCATCGGATGCATGAACGATGTTTTCATCGATGCAGGTACCGAAGTCACCACGGATGGAGCCTGGTGCAGCCTTCAGCGGATCAGTTGCGCCATTGATCTGACGAACTGCTGCTACCGCATTGTTGCCTTCAATAACCATAGCCAGAACCGGGCCAGAAGTGATGAAGTCAATGAGAGACTGGAAGAATGGCTTACCTTCGTGTTCGCCATAATGCTTCTTAGCGAGTTCTACAGAAACGTTAACCATCTTTACAGCGTGGAGAGCCAGTCCCTTTCTTTCAAAACGGGAAATGATTTCTCCGCAAATGTGTTTTCTTACTCCGTCCGGCTTAACCAGTACCAGTGTCTTTTCTACTGCCATGAGTAGTTCCTCCTTACAATTAATTCATATTTGCTGCAATTTCGCGCAGCTTTTCAATACGCTCTTCCGTAGAAGGATGCGTTGAAAACATATTCTGAAGGCCGCCTTTTCCGCAGAGCGGGTTAATGATAAACAGCCCTTCGGTTTCCGGCTTAGCACCTGGCAGAACGCGATTATGTGCATAATCGTCAAGTTTCTGCAAAGCACTCGCCAGTGCCAGTGGTTTTCCACTGATTGCCGCTCCAGATGCATCCGCCATAAATTCCCTTGAACGGGACAATGCAAGCTGAATAAGGGTAGCTGCGATAGGAGCAACAATGATAGTGAGTAACAGAGCCAGAGGATTCCCTTCCCTGTCATCACCGCGGTGCCCGAAAATAAGGCCCCACTGAGCAATGTTAGCGATATAGCTGATGGCAGAGGCCAGAGATGCGGCCAGTGTCATTACCAACGTATCGCGATGTTTAATATGTGAAAGTTCATGGCTGATAACTCCGGCCACTTCGTCACGATTCAAAATACGAAGCAGACCTTCTGTCACAGCAACCGCTGCATGCTTATCATCTCTGCCAGTAGCAAATGCATTGGGTACATCGGTAGGGATGAGATACAATCTCGGCATAGCAATTCCTGCATTATCTGCCAGCTGTTTCACCAGTTTATGTAGTTCCGGCGCCTGCTCAGGAGAGATAGGCTGTGCCCGGTAACTTGCAAGAGCAATTTTGTCAGAATTCCAATAGCTGATGAAATTAATGACAAAAGAAACCAGCAGCATAATCAGTGCACCCTGACGGCCACCAAATACCCCACCGATAGCCATCAAAAGCAAACTGAGCAGGGTCAAAAGCATTACGGATTTGATTCTGTTCATAAAGATGACCTCTCTTTAATATTAAAAAAATGGTCGGAACGACATGATTCGAACATGCGACCTCTACCACCCCAAGGTAGCGCTCTACCAAGCTGAGCTACGTCCCGCCAGTACATTACAAGAATACACATGTTGAGTTTTTTTGTCAAGTTGTGTACCTGTAATGCACGAGCAATACGGGGAAAATCTAAGTTTTTATTCTTCGCCTGCACCAATCTGACGGACGTCCTTTACGCCCTTCATATTCTCAATGTTTGTAATCAGCTTTTTAATATCTCCCCTGGTTTCTGCTGTTTCAAATGACAGGGAAATCAGCGTCTGTTTCCTGACCGGCAGGCCTCTGTTCAGAGTCACTACCCTGTTTTTTCCCTTGGCAATCTTACGAAGGATGCGGGAACATACCGCAATGTCATCCACTGTGGTAATCGCCAGGGATACGATGGCATCATCCTGCATATCCAGAGCTGGCGCCACATGATCTTTGTACTTATAGTAGGCACTGCGGCTGATTCCTGTCTTTTTTACCGCTTCATTAATGGTTTCAGCTTCCCCTTCTTTCAGCAATTCCTTTGTCTGAATGGTTTTCTTTATCGCTTCGGATAGTATCTGAAAATCCACCAGATAAAATTGTCGATTCTGGTTTTTCATTCTTATTCTTCCCTTACATCTCTATATGAAATCAGACTAATCTGCTTTTTCGCTATTAATTCCCGGTTAATATCCGCAAGCAGTCCGGCCAGTTCATCTTCCCCATGATATCCCCAGTGGAATGTATCTTCCATAGCCCGGGTATCCGCCGACGGATGACACATGATTTCTGTGATTCCCGGTTTTGTCTGCAGTATGAACTTAGCAAAACGTTCCGGGCTGAGATGCCCTCCGTAGAGCATTCCAAAGAAATGGTCATTGGTCCGGATATGGTTCTTCTTCAGGTCCGGCCTGTGCATGCGGGACAACAGGGATAATCCGTTTTTCGCCGCCCAGCGTATGATATGTCCATCCTTCATGCCGAACAGGACATCTTCATCCGGAACGCGCATGCAGGAAATATGATATTTCTTCGCCAGGTCTCTCGCTATGGGATAAAAGTGCGGCCACATATGCATATGCTGATGTCCATCCATATGGGTTACCGGCAGCCCGGTATTCATAATCTTCTGAATCTGGGCATCCCATTCCGCATAGACCTCAGAAAGTAAAATTTTCCCTTCCAGGTCCCGGACAATGAGCTTTCCATAGTCATGACAGAACACGCCGTTATCCCAGGTCAGGGACGGCACTTCAGACGGCGGCAGTACAGACTTAATCCCTCCCACCAGGGTGAGATGGATACCTATGCCCAGGGATGGCATGGACCGGGCCATTTCAACGGCTTCATCAAAGGCATCCCCTCCGGCCATAAGCGATGTGCTGGTGAGAATTCCTTCTGTAGCCGCCTTACGCACGGCTTCATTTACCGCCGGATGGATACCAAAATCATCCGCATTAATAATGAGCTGTTTTTTCATGCTTTGTCCTGTCCTTTCCAGAGAGTCCCTTGTCCGTCTTTTTCTGTATCTTATGTATTATTCCGCTGTGTGAAACAGTATGATGGCTGCCGCCGCGGTGACGTTCAGCGATTCTACCCCGTTATGAATGGGGATATATAAGGAAAAATCACAGAGAGACAGCATTTCTTCTGACATGCCGTTTCCTTCATTACCAAAGGCAATGATTCCATCAGCAAACACCGGGCTTTCCTTATAAGGCATGGCGTTATGCAGTGAGGTTCCCACCATCACCAGATGATTTCTTTCCTTAATGTCCCTGACATCTTCCAGGGATAATTTTTCATAGACCGGCAGCCGCAGTACGCTCCCCATGGAGCTGCGTACTGCCTTTTCGGAATAGGCATCCGTGGAACCTTCCGTAAGAAGGATACCCCTGCATCCGGCCGCGGCCGCAGTACGGATGATGGTCCCCAGATTGCCAGGATCCTGCACCTTTTCCAGAAGGACATAATGTCCCTTCACATGGTCCAGTTCTTCCTGGCTATGTTTCGGCTTATCCACAATAAGGACAATCCCCTGACTGGTTTCAGTTCCGGAAATCAGTTTCATAATGGGTTCCGGAACACAGAGAACCAGCCAGTGCAGTTCGTCCTGCGCTTCCTGCACAATGGACTTCGTCCGCGGTTCTTCATACGCCTTTTCTGTGACAAAGCATACTACATCCCGGATGCCCTGATTTCTGGCATCATCCGCCGAGCGAACGCCTTCCATAATGAATTTTGAAAATTTATCTCTGAACTTTCTGTGTTTGAGCTGTTCTGCCAGCTTCACCCAGCGGTTCGTCTTGCTTGTAATGAGTTCCATGGCTATAATAACCCTTTCTTACGCCAGTGGTTTATTTTTCTGTTCCCACTTCTTTACCACTTCTTCCAGCACCTGATCTACCGATATGGTGGACATATCCGTGTCTTCATGTCCTGGATTTTCCGCCATCAGCACAGTGCTATACGGATTTCCATACGGACCGCTTCGCTGTGGCATGGTTGGCCCGAAGAGCGCCACAATCGGTGTCTTCATGGCATTGGCGATATGAAGAGGACCTGTATCGGAAGATACGTGGACAGAGGCTGCCTTTTCCAGGGCCGCCAATTCAAGGAGTGACGTCTTCCCCATCATGGGAATGACATACGGAGAGTCCGCTCTCTTCAGAATTTCCTCTTCCATACTCTTTTCTGACGGGGCACCGGATATGACGGAATGGATTCCACGTTCAGCCAGTCTGGCCGGCAGTTCTCCCCACATGGCTATTGGCCACTTCTTATTTTCCCCACGCGTTCCCGGGACAAGGACCACAAACGGATCATGAAGTCCTGCGTCATGCAGTTTCTTTTCCAGCGTCTGTGTCGGTTCTGTCAGATCCCGGAATGGGAACTCAATACCGGTTTCCGGACATCCCAGAAAGCGCATGACATCCAAAAGCTGTTCAATAATATGCCCGTGTTTATGCGGTCCGCTTATGGGCTTATTGACCAGCCAGCTGCCTTCCCGGGCATCCCAGTATCCAATCCGACGGGAACAGCCGGAAAGCATGGAAATCAGCGCACTTTTAGCTATCATCTGCAGGTCAATGACCAGGTCAAAATGTCGGGACTTCAAATCCCTTCTGACCTGTTTCAGATAGGACAGCTGCTTAATTCTTTTCCTGTCTACCAGATATACTTCGTCCACCCATGGTTTTCCCGGAAGTATGCCGGCAAAGGCCGGATGGATTGCCCAGGTGATGTGGGCGTCCGGTTTATGTTTTCTGAGCATATACAGAGAGGGCATCGCGTGAATGATATCCCCCAGTGAGCTCATCTTTATGATTAATATCTTTTCAGCCATAAATTTCCTTTCCGCTGTTTCTTTGTTTCAGACATGCCTGCAGGAAATCATCCAGTCTTCCGGATGTGAAAAGGAATCCCTGAATGCCAGCCCGCTCAGCCGCCTCTACATCCCGCTGTCCATCTCCGATGAGAAAGCACTCCGATGGAAGCAGTCCGTATTTTTTCATAGCCTGCAGAATCATACCAGGAGCCGGTTTCCTGCACCCACATTCTTTGTCATAGGCTTTTACCGGCGCGCCCTTCAGGTGCGGACAGTAGAAGAAGTCATCAATGGCTCCTCCTGCCTTTTCCGCTTCAGAGGCCATATAGGCGTGAAGTTTCTTCACATCCTCTTCGGTATAGTATCCCCGCGCCACGCCGCTCTGGTTAGTGACCACAATCACTTTCCATCCGTGGGTATGCAGCCAGGCGATGGCTTCTCTGGCTCCTGGAATCCATTCCATGTCAGAAATACGGTACAGGTAATGCTTGTCCTTATTCAGAACCCCATCCCTGTCAAAAAAGACGGCCCGGGATGTGCACTCCTTATTCATTTCCCCAGCTCTCTTCATCGATAATTTCACAGATCAGATGCGCGCAGAGCATATGCATTTCCTGAATTCTGGCCGTGACATCACTCGGGATAATCAGAGAAATATCGGCCATACCCCGGATGGCACCACCATCTTTGCCAGAAGAAACGATAGTCTTTAGCCCTTTCTTCTTAGCTGCTTCTACGGCCTTAATCACATTGCCGCTGTTACCGCTGGTAGTTATGCCCCAGAGTACATCCCCTTCCTGTCCAAGGCCTTCCACCTGACGGGAAAATACCACGTCATAGCTGTAATCATTAGCTACGGAAGTAAGGATGGAGGTATCTACGGTAAGGGCTACCGCGGGCAGGGAAATACGTTCGTTGTGAAAACGTCCGATAAATTCAGCGGCAATATGCTGCGCGTCCGCCGCGCTGCCGCCATTTCCACAGATCAGAATCTTATGCCCCTGATGGAGCGCCTGGCTCATGACATCAACCATTTCCCGGACTACTGAAATCAGCGCCTTTGTATCTTCCAGTACGCGGGCATGATCAGCAAAGCCTTTTTCTATACTATCCATTTCTACACCTCTCTTCGGTTATTGTTCTTTTGATTTGTTCGTATCCATCAGCGCCTTCAGTTCGGACATAAAGCTGCTGATATCTTTAAATTCTCTGTATACGGAAGCAAAACGGACATAGGCTACCTGATCCACTTTTTTCAGTTCGTCCATCACACAGGCCCCTATCATTTCCGTACTTACTTCCTGATGGGAATCATTTCTTACCTTATGTTCTACCGCGTTAACCATATTTTCAATCTGTTCTGTACTGATATGTCTCTTTTCACAGGCACGTACAATACCGTTTCTGAGCTTATTGCGGTCAAACATCTCCCGGGTACCATCCTTCTTTACCACGCGAAGCAGGCCATGTTCCACAGTTTCATATGTGGTAAAACGCTTACCACAGGACAAGCACTGACGACGGCGGCGAATGGAGGCCCCATCATCTGTATCACGGGAATCGGTTACTTTAGTATTTGGATTTTCACAAAACGGACACTTCATCTGTACTTTCTCCATTAAGAAAAGAACCACACTGCAGGTGCGGTGTGGCCTTTTTAAGACTTATTATTTTTTCAGGAAATCAGGTACCGCAATGGTGCTGGAACGGTCATGGCTTCTGAATGTGCTGCCTGTCAGGCCGCTTGGTTTCTTGCCATCGTTGAAACCTGTGGCAATGACAGTAATCTTAACGGTATCATCCATTTCCGGATCAATGGCAGTACCCCAGATGATATTTGCATCCGGATCAGCTGCTTCTGTAATAATCTGAGAAGCTTCGTTGATTTCGAACAGTCCGAGGTCTTCGTTACCAGTAATGCTGATAATGATTCCCTTAGCGCCTTCAATGCTGCGTTCAAGGAGCGGACTGGAAATAGCCTGCTTAGCTGCATCTGCTGCACGGTTTTCACCAGTACCTACACCGATGCCCATCAGTGCTTCGCCCTGATCGCTCATAATGGTCTTAACATCAGCAAAGTCAAGGTTGATTACGCCTGGAACAGTAATCAAATCAGAAATGCCCTGAATCCCCTGGCGGAGAACATCATCGGCCAGTTTGAATGCATCCTTTACAGAAGTCTTCTTGTCAATAATGCCGAGAAGCTTATCATTTGGAACTACCAGAATGGCATCTACATTCTGTTTCAGTTTTTCAATACCGCTGGCTGCGTTCTTTGCACGAACCTTACCTTCAATAGAGAATGGCTTGGTTACTACGGCTACTGTAAGAGCGCCCAGTTCCTTTGCGCACTGTGCTACTACCGGTGCTGCACCTGTACCTGTGCCGCCACCCATACCTGCGGTTACAAATACCATGTCAGCTCCGCTAAGTGCCTTGGTAATTTCATCGCGGGATTCTTCTGCCGCATTTTCACCTACGTCCGGCTTAGCGCCAGCGCCAAGGCCTCTTGTCAGCTTTTCACCAATCTGAATCTTGGTTTCTGCCTGAGACTTATCAAGGACCTGAACTTCTGTATTTACGGCAATAAATTCAACCCCCTGTACTTTAGCGTCTATCATACGGTTGACCGCGTTATTTCCGCCGCCGCCAACACCGATTACTTTGATATCTGCGAAATCACTCATTTTTGCTCCTCCTTCACGATTTTTGTTTTATCGAAACGAGTTTCGTTGGACATATCATTCAACATTCTCATTTATTTTACAATATTTTGTATAAAATGGCTATATCCAATCGATTAATATTATTTAAAATCGCAAGTCCTCATCTTCGAAAACATATGGCTTTTACAGGTTTTCCCATCTGGTCTGACTATCCGGTTCCCTTTTTCGTCATTCTCAAAAGAAAACCGGACCATCCCTGCCACAGGATTCCATTCCCTGCGGTATGGTTTTTACTTTTTCAGTTTGATAAACGGTGCGGATGGATTCACATCAATATATTCCACCGCCAGGTTTCTGGCTTTCACATCGCCTACCATGTTCTGAGAAAGTTTTGCCTGCTTCACGATATCTTTTCCGGTTCCCAGCCGCAGTGCCAGACCATCCCGGGTATAGGCAATAAGATTATTGGCCTGCCCCACATTGATTTCTGAGAACAGTCTGAAGCCTGCAGGGCTGAGGGAACTAAAGAACTTAATGCCTTTCAGTACGGACGGATCAGTAATCCTGTCCCCCAGAAGGATGTTGCCCAGCTTTTTCCCTGTAATGATAGGAAGATCGGTATCTTTCAACGAGGTTTCCGTCTTCATCACCACGCCATCTTTATCAAGGACGGCATAGTCATAATCCCCCTGCACAACAGCACAGGGTACACGGTCATTAATGGCCACCTTTATGTCAAACGGGAATTCCCTCCATACCTTGACAGAGGAAATACGTATATCCTGGGTCAGTCGTTCTTCCAGCTTGCCTGTACTGATCTGCAGTACATTGACCGGCTGTTTGATCTGCCCTTCAAAAAGAACATCGTTCTTAGTCACCGCGTTGCTTCCCTGCACAGTAATATCTCCCAGTGGAACCGGACAGAACAGGAATACAAGAACCACGATGATCAATACACCCACTGTGCCATAGAAAAGCTTTTTCCATGACAGTCCGGATGGCCGGGAAGGCCTCAATCGCGATTCGCGTCTTCTCCGATGATGTTTTGTCTTATGTTCTTCATATTCAGATTCCGGCTGGTATTCCGATTCAGAGGGTTCCTCTGAAAATCTTACTGCCGGTTCTTTCTTTTTAGGGAGGCCGTGCAATTCACGCTGAAATTCGTCAAAACTTTTGAATTCACCCATCGGAGCTCACCTTTAAATCTTGCCAGTTGACGCGCCAAGAAGAATCTTTTCACATAAATGAGGGAAATCGGTTCCCGCTGCGGCCGCAGACTTCGGAACCAGGCTGGTAGCGGTCATGCCTGGAATGGAGTTGGCTTCCAGTACATGCGGCTGACCCTTGCTGTCAGTTCTCATATCAAAACGGACTACGCCGCGGCATTCACATACCTGGAACGCCTTAACTGCAATGGCCTGCATCTTATCTCTGAGCTCGTCGGAAATTGGAGCCGGGCAGAGATAGTCAGTAGCGCCCTTTGTATACTTGGAATGGAAATCATAAGTACCGGAATGCGGGCAGATCTGAATGACCGGAAGTGCCTTTCCTTCAAATACCGGAACGGTAAATTCTTCGCCATCCAGGAATGCTTCCACCAGGCATCGAGGTTCTACATGGAATGCTCTTTCCAGTGCCGGAACCAGGTCTTCCGCCTTGCGGACAATTTCAATACCGATGGTTGAGCCTTCGCAGGCCGGCTTGATAACCAGTGGGAAGCTGAAATGAGCAAGCAGTTTTTCTGCTGTAGCTTCTACGCCATCCCGGAGATAAACCGGCATGGAATCCGCCATGGGAATGCCTGCCTGTTTCATTACGCGCATGGAGAAAATCTTATCCATGGTGATGGCGCTGGAGCTAACGCCAGATCCTGTGTAAGGAATACCTGCCAGTTCAAGAACACTCTGAATGGTGCCGTCTTCGCCATACTTGCCATGCAGTGCCAGGAATACGATATCTACCTTCTTTTCTCTCAGTTGTTCTACTACATGATGCGGATCGTATTCCATAGGTACTACGTGATAGCCAAGGCTGCTCAATGCTTCGGCAATGGCCTTGCCAGTTGCTCTTGAAATTTCTGCTTCTCCGGATACTCCGCCCATTAATACGCCGATGATGCTGTTTTTTGTAATCATTTTTTCAACCCTTTTTCTTTAATCAATCCTGTCAGTTTCTGTCCAACACGGGTAATGCTGCCCGCACCCATGGTAATAACCATGTCTCCCGGTCTGACTTCTTCATAAATTGCTTCTGCCAGTTTATCCAGTTCTCCCACATAATGAACCGGAGTGTCTGGAAGGTGCTGGGAAACCAGTCCTGGAATCAGATGGCCATCTACCCCGGGAAGCGCATGTTCGCTAGCCGCATAGATATCTGTAAAGTAAAGAACGTCTGCTGAATCAAAAGCAACCGCGAATTCATCCTGCAGCAGTTTTGTGCGGGAATACCGATGCGGCTGGAATGCGCAGATGACACGATATCCGCCGATTTCCTTGGCCGCTTTAAGCGTAGCTTCAATTTCTGTCGGATGATGAGCATAGTCATCAATAATCCATACTCCGTCAATGAAAGCCTTGGTTTCGAAACGGCGATGAACACCGCGGAATGCATCCAGAGCTTCCTGGATGACCGGGAAGGAAATGCCGCAGTACAGTGCAGTTACTGTGGCTGCCAGAGCATCCAGCACATTATGGGTTCCCGGTACATGGAGGCTGATAGTTCCAAGAAGCTGTCCTTTGTGGGTTACATCAAACTTCATGATGTGCTTGTCATACCGTTTGTTTTCTGCACGGTAATCCGCCTCTTCCCCGAATCCATAGGTAACCACTTTTTTGTTTACCCTTGGAAGAATGCTCCGTACCCCTGGATTATCAATACATACGATGGCGGCGCCATCTTCATATGTAATATGGCTGATAAATTCTACAAAGGCCTTCTTGATATTTTCCACGGTACCATAGTGATCCAGATGATCATCTTCGATATTGGTAACTACGGCAAGGAATGTGGAGAACTTAAGGAATGAGCCATCGCTTTCATCCGCTTCGGCAATGACATATTTTCCGTGTCCATGACAGGAATTGCCGTGCAGATAATCTACCGCGCCGCCAAGAACAATGGTTGGATCGGTTCCAGCGTGTTTGAAAATCTGGCCTACCATAGCTGAAGTTGTGGATTTACCGTGAGCTCCTGCCACAGCAATTCCCCTGCCCCAGGTAAACACAGCCGCCAGTACATCGGAACGATGGAATACAGGAATATTCTTTTTCCGTGCTTCCATAAGTTCCGGATTATCCTCGGAAATGGCGGATGAGATGACCACGGCATCTGCACCATCTGTGTTTTCCGCCTTATGGCCGATATGAATAACTGCCCCCAGCTGTTCGAATTCATGAAGAACCGGAGAGTCCGCCATATCCGAACCGGTAATCTTAAATCCCATCCGTAAAAGGATGTTTGCCAGCGCGCGCATCCCCATACCGCCTATTCCAATAAAATGGAGGGTATGATATTTATTCAGATCCATAAATTATCTTTCTCCTTTTTTACCGGCCAGTTCCAGTGCCATGTGAGCAATGTCCGCCCCGGCACTCGCTTTGCCTAACTTTTCAGCTGCTTCTGCCATACCTGCCAGTACATCCTTATGGTTATGCAGTTCTTCAATATCCTGTATAAGTTCCTGCGCTGTCAGATATTTATCTTCAATCATCTTAGCCGCTCCGGCTGCTACAAATACCCGGGCATTATATGTCTGGTGGTCTTCTGCCGCGTACGGATACGGGATAAGGATGGAGGGGAGTCCGCGAACCGCCACTTCGGCCAGTCCGACGGCCCCTGCGCGGTAGATTACCAGGTCAGCCGCCGCCATAGCGGAAGGCATATCATGCTGATAGTCCACTATACGGCTAGATGAGCCATAGCATCCCCGTTCATCCACTTCTCCCAGTTCCTTCAGCACATTGCCGTAATCCCTGGTACCAGTGACATGGTAGAGACAGAGACCTGGTGTATCTTTAAAATGCCGGTGTACGCCCAGCATAGCGTTGTTGATGTTTCTGGCCCCACGGCTTCCGCCGGCGATAAGTACCATGAAATCATCCGGACGGATTCCCAGTTTTTCCCTGGATTCATCCCTTTTCGCTTCACGGATGGCCGGACGGGTTGGATTTCCTGTATAGACACACTTGTCCTGTACAGGGAATCTCGCTTTGGCTTCCTTATATCCAAGCGCCACTCTGTCCACCACATGGCTCAGTATCTTGTTGGTCACTCCGGGGATAACATTCTGTTCCTGAATCATGGTTGGAATATGACTCAGCGCAGCCGCCATAAGGATAGGCCCGCATACATAGCCGCCTGTCCCGATGACTACATCCGGCTTAAATTCTCTGAGAATCTTCCGCGCCTTCCACAGGCTTCCTGCTGTACGGCACAGGATTTTCACATTTTCAAATGTGATTTTTCTCTTAAGTCCTGATGCCGGTATGGACGCAAAACGGTATCCTTCTTCCGGTATAATCCGGGATTCCATGCCGTTAGGTGTTCCTACAAAGAGAATTTCCACGGGTTCCACATTTTCCAGTTCCCTCGCAATGGTCACTGCCGGGTATATGTGTCCGCCTGTTCCCCCACCTGATAAAATAATTCTTTTCATGCTTTCATCCGTATTATTTCAAATGATTGACAATATTCTTGAACACTTCGCCACGTTCTTCGTAGCTGGAAAACATATCAAAGCTGGAACATGCCGGGGAAAGCAGTACTACATCCCCTTCATGGGCTGCCTTCTGCGCTCTCTGTACCGCGTCTTCCATGCTGTCAGCCTTTTCGAGAGATGTGATTCCTACCTTCACTGCTGTATCGTAGAACCGGTTTGCCGCTTCACCTAACAGAACCAGATGACGGGTATGTTCCTTCACATACTTCATAAATCCTTCAATCGGTGTTTCCTTATCATGTCCACCGGCAATAAGGATAATCGGAGCGGTGAACGCGTTGATTCCCTTTAATGCGGCATCTACGTTGGTTGCCTTGGAGTCATTGACATAGGAAACTCCATGCAGTTTTCTTACGAATTCAATGCGGTGTTCCAGACCAGTGAATTCCTTAAGCACATCTCTGATGGCTTCCACCGGTACGCCGCCGATATATGCCAGGAACGCAGCGGCCAGGCAGTCTTCATAGTTCTGCTTGCCCTTAAGCTGCAGTTCTCCTGTGGTAACCAGTGGAATGGTCTTTCCACCGGCTTTAATGGTGAGCATATCTCCGATAATGCATGCCCCTTCTTCCACTTCTCTGTCGGTATTGAGCATATAGACATGGGTATGGCTTCTGGCTCTTGCCGCGAGATCTGGGGTATATGGATCGCTTTCGTTAAGCAGGAGAGCTCCATCCTGATCCATGTTTTCAAATATTCTGGCCTTGGCATCCACATAGGCTTCCATGGTGTGATGTCTTTCCATGTGGTCCGGGGTAATGTTCAGAATAACCGCCGCTTTCGGCTTGAATGTATCAACAAATTCAAGCTGGAAGCTGGACAGTTCTGCGGCAATCAGTCCATTTGCCGGAACCTTAGACACTTCAAGGCTGAGGGAAGCGCCGATATTGCCTGCGACTACACAGGGAATACCTGCTTTCTTAATCATCTTCCCCAGCAGTGTGGTGGTAGTGGTCTTGCCATTGGTTCCTGTAACACCAAGAATAGGCGCCTTGGTGATACGATATCCAAGTTCCACTTCACTGATTACCGGAATACCACGCTTTACCGCGCCGCGGACTACCGGGTTTTCTGCCGGGATGGCCGGAGATACCACTACCGTATCCATTCCATCCAGGAGAACATCTCCCTGAGGTCCAAAACAGAACTGTACGCCTGCGTTAATGAATTCTTCCTTTTTATGCCCGAGCTGATCTGCAAGATCAGATACTACTACATTTGCACCATGAGTGCTGAGCACGCGGGCTGCACCCAAACCACTGATGCCGGCTCCTAAAATTAAGACGTTTTTCATTATTATCCACTCCCATTACTATGGCAGCATAACCTGTCATTTTATTGTCTGTTTTTCCTTTACATCAGACGAATAGCAAGAAACAGTGTCCCTGCCGCAGCTACGGCTTCAATAAGCCAGAAAAACCAGACTACATGAACTTCACTCCATCCTGATAATTCAAAATGATGATGAAGCGGGCTCATCTTAAATATTCTCTTTCCCGTCAGCTGGAACGACGCCACCTGCAGAATAACCGACAGGGCTTCCAGAACAAATATCAATCCGAGGAAGATTAATAAGAATTCGGAACGGGTAACTACCGCAATACCTGCAATAGCCCCACCCAGAGCCAGTGACCCTGTATCCCCCATGAAAATCTTAGCAGGGTGATAATTGAAAAATAAGAATCCGGCACAGCATCCTGCCATGACAGACGCAAAAGAGGCAACATCAGGCATTCCCAGCCACAGACTGTAAATCGCATAGGCTATGAACGCAATGACACAACATCCGGCTGCCAGTCCATCCAGACCATCGGTAAGGTTGACCGCATTGGATGCACCCACGATAACAAGGACAATAAACGGATAATAAAGCCATCCAATGGAAATATCTATCTTAGTAAATGGAATGGCTATCGCGAATGGAAGGTTCAGCGCATGGGATACACCATAGCAGAAGAGCAGTGCCAGAAGTATCTGACCTGTAAATTTCTGTTTGGCGGTAAGTCCCAGATTCCTCTTCTTTTCCGCCTTGATAAAGTCATCCAGGAATCCCAGGAGACAATGACCGAGGGTAAGAATAATCAGCCAGATGACGGTTTCCGTCATAAAATGATTACATACGGTAACCAGAACGGCCGCCAGAATCATGAATAATCCGCCCATGGTCGGTGTACCGGCCTTGGCACGATGAGATTTCGGCCCTTCGGTACGGATTGACTGGCGGGCCTTGTACTTTTTGGCCAGCGGAATTCCCACAAAACCGAGAAGTATAGTCAGTACAATTGTTTCAATGATATACAAGAGGTACGGCATACACATTATTCAGCAGTTCCTCCTAACATTTTCAGAATATTATCCATATGCATGGAATGAGAAGCCTTGAGCAGAATCAAATCGCCATCCTGCATATATTTTTTCAGCGCACCGGCGGCCTGTTCTGTGGTGTCAAAGGATTCCACATGAGGTACGCCATGATCTCTTGCCCCATTGGCAATACAGCGTCCCAGCGAACCGACGGTAATTACTGTGTCCACATGCATGTTCCCAGCTTTAGCGCCGGTTTCATAGTGATATCTTTCTTCATCATTTCCCAGTTCCAGCATGTCGCCGAGCACAAGAATTCTGCGCTTAGCTTCCATCTGCATAAGGGAACGGAAGGCCATCTCCATAGACAGCGGGTTAGCATTATAGGAATCATCCATAATCCGGACTCCGCCCAGCGTAGTTATCGCCTGACGCTGACTGGCTCCCCGGTAATCGGCCAGAGCCTGTTTCATCCGGTCATGGCTTACGCCACATACTTCGCCAGTGGCAATGGCTGCCAGGGCATCATACACATTGTGCATTCCCAGTACGAACAGTGTCACATGAAATGTACCGGAAGGAGTGCTACAGTCAAATTCTGTGCGATCCGGTTTGTATTCCACGTGTTCAGCACATACATCTTCCCTATGAAGGCCATAGGTAACTGTCTTTCCAGTAAAGCGTTCCTTCATAGCCAGTACACGTGCATCATCCCCATTGAGAATAGCTGTACCTTCACTGCCCAGGGCTTCTACCAGTTCGCCTTTCGCCTTAGCGATGTTATCCTGGCTGCCCAGGATGCCGATATGGGAGGTACCTACATTGGTTACCACGCCAATGGTTGGCCGGGCAAAAGTGCAGAGTTCTTCTATCTGGCCAAAGCCGCGCATTCCCATTTCCACTACACAGGCCCCATGTTCTTTTTTCAGGGACAGCAGGGTCTGGCACATACCGATTTCGTTGTTGTGGTTGGCCACAGTCCGGCATACGGAATATGTGGTTCCCAGTACAGCGGAAATCATATCCTTTGTGGTGGTCTTTCCGTTGGATCCGGTTACACCGATAACCGGAATGTTAAAGCGGAGACGATGAAAACGGGCACATCCTTCCAGTGCCTTCTTTGTATCCTTTACCAGGAAAACGCTGACACTTTCCGGCAGGTCATTTGCCGCGTCGGCACGGCTGACAACCACTCCGTAAGCTCCTTTTTCCACAGCCTGACGCACAAACCGGTGTCCATCAAAATTTTCACCGGACAGCGCGACAAACAGATTTCCTTCTCTGATGGTCCGGGTATCGGTACTGATTCCATCAAAGGATTCATGCGCTCCGGTATGGAGTATTTCCGCACCGGATGCCTGCTGTACTTCTTTTATAGTAAAGGATGCCATTATTTACACTCCCTGATTGCTTTTCTAGCTTCTTCTCTGTCATCAAAATGAATGGTCTTATCTTTGAGAATCTGATAGGTTTCATGCCCTTTTCCGGCAATCAGCACTATATCCTCAGCTTCTGCCAGGCGGATGGCCCTTTCAATGGCCTGCCGACGATCAGCGATGACTTCATAGTGGAAAGCCGGATGGTTCTTTGCTTCCTGACGAACACCATCTTCCACTTCACTGATGATGAAGTTCGGATCTTCTGATCTCGGGTTATCACTGGTAATAATGGCGATGTCACTGTATTTGGCCGCAATAGCCCCCATAATCGGGCGCTTCTTTCTGTCGCGGTCGCCACCGCATCCAAACACAACCAGAATACGGCCTTTAGTGATTTCCTTCGCTGTCTTCAGAATATTTTCCAGTCCATCCGGAGTATGGGCATAATCCACCACTACGCCAAACGGCTGGCCTTCATTAATCAGCTCAAAACGACCAGGGCAGGCCTGAAATTCCGCCAGAGCGGAGATGATGTGATCAATGCGTACCCCTTCTGACAGGGCTGCTCCGATAGCTGCCAGTGTGTTATACACGTTAAAACGGCCGGCCAGGTTGGTATGTACCGTATAGGTCACTCCATCCATTTTCAGGTCAAACACGGAAGTCCGGCTTGAAAAATGGATATTTACCGCCCTCAGATCGGCATCATGGTCAATCGCATAGGTAAAGACAGGACAGAATGTTTTCCCGTGCACAGCTTCTTTCATCACGTGAGCATACGGGTCATCAGCATTGATAATCCCTGACTTTAACGGCTTGGTATGTTCATCCGAAGAGACCAGGGAAAACAGTCTGGCTTTGGCCGCCGCATAATTTTCCATGGTCTTATGATAGTCCAGATGATCTTCTGTCAGATTGGTGAAACCCGCAGTATCGAATTCCACGCCGGCCACACGGTTGAGGCTCAGGGCATGGGAGGATACTTCCATGGATACATGGGTCACACCGGCTTCTGCCATCTGGAAAAGGATTTTCTGCAGAGTAATAACATCCGGTGTCGTGTTGTGAATCGGATGTTCTTCGTCATTAATCAGCCAGTGGATGGTTCCAATAACCCCCACCTTGTACCCTTCCTTTCTCAGGATATGGGCAATGATATGTGTGGATGTGGTTTTTCCATTGGTTCCGGTTACCGCAATCATGCGCATTCTGCGTGCAGGATAATCGAAATAGAAAGGCGTTATATCTTCCATCGCCTTACGGGTATCGGTTACATAGACAACCGTTGTGTCCTCCGGCACATCAATCTCTCTGGACGCAACAATAGCTGCCGCCCCCTTCTGTGCAGCAGATGCAGCATAATTATGTCCATCTACATGAGCGCCATCAAGACAGATAAAAAGGCTTCCCTCTTTCACTTCTCTTGAGTCCGCGGTAATGTCAGTAATTTCTTTATTGGTGTCGCCGACAATATAGTTGATGTCGGTGCATTTCAGCAGTTTTTCAAGGTTTTTCACGTTTTCCACCTCTGTTATTTTATGTGTCAACAGGTTATGACATCACTATTAATCATAGCTTAAATAAATAATGAATACAATAGCGACCCCTTCCGGAGCCGCTATTGTATCCTTCTTATAATTTTTCCATATAATCGATTGCGGATGGCCCCGGTCAATCTCTTACCGCCTGTGCATGAGCTGTCTGATCAGCCGAACCAAAGACAGCCTTTCCCGGGACAACCATCCCCAGATCCTGTTCTGCTATTTCTTCAATACGCGCAGGAGCTTCCAGTCTTGCCACTTCCATACGATCCGTGTCATTTTCTCTTTCCAGAGACATAATTTCCGTACGCAGACCGGCCATATGATATTCTTCCTGAATCATGAGCCCGTTAATCAGGTAGGAGCTGCCCACCAGCATGGCAATGACGCAGATAAATTCCAGCACACGCCGAAATCTCCGTGCATATACCGCTGACTTCTGACCTGCCAGACGGCCGGTCAGCATTGTTCCTGTACTTTCCCAATATTGGGACCCTGCATACTCATTAGAATCCATGGAACTCCCTCCGTTAATTGGTATCGGTTATATCTTTTCTACAACCCGTAAAATAGCACTTCTTGCTCTTGGATTTTCTTTCAGTTCTTCAGCCGATGGTTTTAGTGCTTTCACAACCTGTCTGACTTCCTTATGATGGTGGCATACGCATACCGGCAGTTCCGGCGGACATACACAATCTCTTTCCATATAGCGGAATGTCTGCTTTATAATCCGGTCCTCCAGAGACTGGAATGTGATAACTCCCAGTCTTCCACCGGATTTAAGTCTTCTTACACAATCCTTCATTGTCTGTTCAAGTATCTTAAGTTCACCATTGACTTCAATCCGTATGGCCTGGAAAGTACGCTTAGCCGGATGAGAACCTTCGCTTCGAGCTCCTTTTGGAATAGCGGCCTTGATTATATGCACCAGTTCGCCTGTGGTTTTAATCGGTTTTTCTTCTCTTGCCTTCAGAATGAACTGAACAATACGTTTGGTCCAGCGTTCTTCCCCGTAATCAAAGAGAATCCTTTCCAGATCTTCCTGCGAATAGCTGTTGACCACTTCATAGGCAGTCAGTGGATTCCTCTGATCCATGCGCATGTCCAGATCTCCATCATGCATATAGGAAAATCCACGACTTCCATCATCGAGCTGTGGAGAGGAAACCCCAAGATCAAACATAAATCCATCCACCTGGCCAATACCAAGACTGTCCAGATTTTCATCTACATGGGAAAAGTTATTGCGCACTGTGAGATGTCTGCATCTGACATCTTTCAGCCGTTCTGTAGCTGCTGCAATGGCTCTGTCATCCTGATCTACGCCTACCAGCGTTGCCTTTTCTGAAAGTTTCTGTGCCAGGGCAAAGGAATGTCCTCCCCCGCCTAATGTGCAGTCTACATAGATTCCATCCGGATCTGTCAGCACATTATCAATCATTTCATTCAGCAATACTGTCTTATGTTTAAATTCCATAGGAACCTCACAAATCAAAATCCATAGGTATATCCAGAGACTCTGCCAGATCGGCAATGGATTCATCGTCTCCATTAGCTGCGTCCAGCACCGCTGGATTCCAGATTTCAATAGTTGCCCCGGTACCTATGACCAGTGCTTCCTTCTTTAATCCGGCATATTCACGAAGGTGGGCAGGAATCAGAATACGTCCCTGGCGGTCGCATTCCATTTCCGTACTGCTCCCGATAAGGAAACGTCTTAACTTACGTACGCTGCTCTTGGTAAAGGAAAGTTTCTGCAGGCTTGTTGTCAATGTCTGCCAATGTTCCATCGGATAAATAGTGAGACACTGATCAATCCCGCGGGAAAGAACGAATCTTGTCCCTAATTCCTCTCTAAAACGGGCAGGAAGAATCATACGACCTTTGGCATCAATCGTATGTCTATATTCATTCATGAACATAATCTTCTTCCCTCCCTCCACTTTTACCCACATTTTACCATATTCCACCACTTTTTTACAGCAGCAGTATAAAAAATGGGTCTGCAAGTTGAGAAATGAGGTTTGAGGTTATCGGTTAGAGGCAGGCAGATTCGCTTAGCTTATCCACTAATGGATACTGCATATGGCTAAAAATCCAGGTAAGAGTTTAGAGAAAACAGACATCAGACAATCAGACTTCAGACCAGAAGCCTATGGGGCTTCCTTTCAGACTAAAAAACATAGCATATCAGCATGCTTTCCTTTGCACTGAAGAAAAGGATGGATATGAGATTTAGTCGGAAAATGGACAAACAAAAACAGCAGTTTTACACGTTTTCTGGTATAAAACTGCTGTTTTTTTCAATTCGTATATTTTTTATCTGACTATAATGCTTTTCTGCTTCAGATTCCTGCAATCGCTGAATGAAATATTCTTTTCTGCGTAAGTGGCGGAAAGTGGTTCTGGGTTTGGAATGGCGCCTGCCCAGAAAAGGAGTTTTCCTATAATTTCTTCTGCTGTGACTCCCGCTGCCCTCATGTCCCTTATCGTTATGCCGTGCTGTCTTTTTGACAGGCGGTTTCCTTCTTTATCCATCAAAAGGGGCAGATGGGCATAGGTGGGAACCGGATACCCCAGTTTTTTCAGTATGGCGGTCTGGTAGAAAGTGGAGGAAAACAAATCTTCCCCACGGAAAACATGGGTAATTCCCATAGCTCCATCGTCATAGGATACTGCCAGCTGGTAGGCAATCTGCCCGTCAGCACGCATAACCACAAAATCATCTTCACAGGGTTTCAGCGCATGTACCGCATCTCCCCGGAGGAGGTCATGGAAGGATTCCTCTGTTTCCTTTTCTATGCGTATGCGCCAGGATGGCCGCCTCTCCTGCATCTGCCGCTGTTCATCCGTCAGATTTCTACAGTGTCCATCATACACCGGTAGCGTTTCTCCGCGATGCGGTGCTGATGAAATCTTATGAATTCTGGCACGGGTGCAGTAGCACGGATAAACTTTCCCTTCCTGTTTCCATCTTTCCACGCATTCATGATACAGGGAAAGACGTTCTGACTGCACAGCCGAACCATACGGATAGGTTCCGCCTGGGCCCTCATCCCAATCCAATCCAAGCCAGTCCAAATCTTCCATAAGGGCCTGTGCATATCCTTTCCGTGAACGGGTCTGGTCTATATCTTCAATGCGAAGAACCAGTTTTCCCTGGTGCTGTCTTGTGTACAGCCAGTTCAGAAAAGCCACCCATACATTCCCCAGGTGGATAAATCCTGTCGGACTGGGAGCAAACCGGGTGCGAACATTCATCATTTAGTAAGAGAGCGGAGATGATCGAACAGATTGGATTCCGCCTTCAGCTTATCTTCACTACCCAGTACGCAGAAGTACTTATCCGATACCACACTGTCCATGAGGCCGGCCAGTGCACGGATATCTTCCTGGGTGCAGTCAATAATCTGTTCTCTTACTTTCTGTCTGTCATCACGGGTTTGCCCGGTAAAGCGCATAACCATAGCTCTTTCCCCCTTCATGGATGGAGTAAGCTGTGTTTCTGCCGGAGCCATGGTTCCAATTACATACTTCGTCATTTCCCGTTCAGAAACATCAAAGTGTCTGAGATATTCCGGCAGTTCTTTATAAGCCTTCAGTGTTTCAGAGAGGTTCGGGTCACGATAGGAACAGAGAAGGGCATCCCCGTTGGTGGCAATCCGTGTAAAGGCTCCATAGGCACCGCCAAGAACTCGGAGCCTCTTCCACAGGTATTCATAGCGGAGGATAGTTTCCATAACCCGGAGAGCTCCGGTAAATTTGAATCCATGCTTCACAAAGTTACCACCCTTTGCCACATACTGCACTTTGCCCGAGGAAAGGAAGCCTTCATTAGTTCCGGTTTCCGGGAAAACAAATGACAGAGTGTGACATGCTTCTCCTTCCGGCATATCCCCAATGACTGCATCCAGATGATTGACAACAGCCTGTTTTTCTTCCTTCAGCCCTACTTCCTGGACAATAAGATTCTTTCTTGTAAAAATCTTAGCCGCGGTTTCTGCCAGGCGCGCTTTGATATGTTCTGCCTTTTCATCAAAGTTTTCCAGCAGGTCACTGAGGAAATAATAGTAGGAAAGGCTTCCCTGTTCCTTGAACTGAGCGGCCGGAGAATAATAGGACATAAGACGCATCATAACCAGCGCATGGCCTCTGTCAAACAGGGACATATCCCAGGATGCCTTTTCTTCCATGAGGATTTCTCTGAGACGGCCTGTGTCGGTAAAGCGGGTATGGTTAAGAACCTCTCCCATGAGCTGCATCATCTTATCCGCATTGGAAGTGAGTGCCTTGCCGCGTACAGCACATACCGGCACATACTTAGCGTTGTCTGCCTTATCGTCATAGGACGTAATGGCATAGGACATACCGCCGGTACAGGTATTGGAAATGCGTGTCAGTTCCTGATAGGTATGATTGTCTGTATCCATGGAACCCAGAATGGTGGTAAGCAGGTACGCATAAGGTACATCTTCTGCTTTCAGACCATACAGGGTGAAGAACAGATTGAGATAGGTAATCCCAGAGATGTTTTCCTGATAGGACAGATGGGTAATCCCCTGTACCTTTTCTTCTTCCTGGGAAACTTCTTCTACTTCTCTCTTCAGATCCGAACGGGAAAGGAGCGGAATGGTAGCCAGTGCTTCTTCAGTTTCGCCGCTGGCCTGTCTTGCCTTCAGTGCCTTAGTATTTTCAATAATTTCCTGAATCTGTTCTTTTGTCAGGCTCTTCTTGAAGTCATCCAGTTTCTGTGCCGTAGCTGCGTTTTTCTTTTCTGTAAGTCCCTTTTCCGGTTTCATGGTCACCAGCACCTGATGTCCATTCTTGACCACATATTTGAGAAGAAGGTTTTCGAAGAGATGATTTTCAATGCCTTCACGGAGTGTCTTCAGGTCTTCTTCATAACGGAGGGCTGTGAATGGATCCCGGTCATAGTTCCACTGCTGCATTACATGAACACCATAATAAAGTCCTTTCGGGCGTCCCTGGAAATCGCCTTCCCGCAGGGTGAATTCAATACGGTTCAATGCGGCGGTAAGCATATCCTTGTCCAGACCACCCAGTGCCAGTTTACGGATAGTGCCATCTACAACGGAGACAAATGTATCCTTATCTTCCGGATTAGCGCCGGTAACTTCAATCGTCCACACCGGCTGTTTCAGACTGGTTTCAAAATGACCGGACACATCACTGCAGATTCCGGAATCAGTGAGCACTTTTTTCAGTGGTGCCCCGTCCATATCAATAAGGGTATAGTTGAGAATACGGAAAGCCAGCATTTCCGCTGTGCTCATGTGATCGTTGTATGCGGTATAGAGCGCATGGATAGATTTCTTATCTGTGCTTTCCCCTTCGGTAATACCGAAAGAGCCTTCACATTCCTTACGTGCTGCAAACGGCTGCTGTGTCTGTACAGCAGAGTTTACAGGATGTCTGGTAAATGCAGAGAGGTATTCATCATTAATGAATTTCAGTGTGGAGTCAATATCCATATTGCCATACAGATAAATAAAGCTGTTGGACGGATGATAGAATTTTCTATGGAATTCTGTAAATTCCTTAAAAGAAAGGGCTGGGATAACCTCTGGATCCCCACCAGATTCTACCGCATAGGTAGTATCCGGGAACAATGTGCTCATAGCCTTGTCTTCCATGAGTGCTTCCGGAGAAGATAAGGCACCCTTCATTTCGTTGTATACTACACCATTATAGGTAATCGGGCTGTTTTCATCAGCCATTTCATAATGCCAGCCTTCCTGCATGAGAATCTGCGGATTCTTCAGGCAGTTCGGATAAAACACAGCATCCAGATAGACATCCATAAGGTTATGAAAATCCTGATCGTTACGGCTGGCTACGGGATACATAGTCTTGTCCGGCCAGGTAATGGCGTTCAGAAAGGTATTGAGAGACCCCTTTACCAATTCAACAAATGGTTCCTTCAGCGGGAACTTTCTGGAGCCACACAGGGTGGAATGTTCCATAATATGCGGTGTCCCCTTTGAGTTGTCCGGTGTCGTTCTGAAGCAGATGTAGAACACCTTATTGTCATCCTTGCTGTCCAGATAAAGCAATCTGGCGCCGGACTGTACGTGTTCCAGTTCATATACATCAGATGCCACTTCCTGTACACGTTCCATACGTTTTACCTTAAACCCATGGACAACATCATTTATATTCCATTTCATATTTTTATTCTCCTTACTAAAAGGTAAAAAGACACGGGAAAATGCCCCGTGTCTCCTCAAAATCACTGTTGAGGCTTATTCTTAAAAAATTCAGCATGAATTGAACGAATAGCTTCATCCACCTTAGGTCTCGGAACCAGACAGGATATGCTGTTCTTGGAAGAACTTACAATATCAATATTGATGTTCTTTCTCCCCAAAGCGCCAAAAATGCGCGCTTCCACACCTGGTGCGCTGAGCATTTCCAGGCCTACGATGGACACCTTTGCACAATTATCATCATACAGGATATTATTAATTCTTCCGTCAGCCTTCAACTTTTCAAGTACTTCTTTAGCATCGACAAGATCGGTGCTGGCTACGGTAAATATGATGTCTCCACGACGGTCATTAATCCTGCGTACGCTCTGTACAATCATATCCACCGGGATCTCGTTCTTATCCAATTCGTTAAAAATCATAGCCGCTGTTCCCGGTACATTTTCTACGCCAATCGCTGCAATACGGGCCACATTGTAATCTTCTGCCACCCCGCAGACCGGTCCCTTTTCCTCACCAAAGTTATCTTCTCTGATGATGGTTCCTTCGCTATCGGAGAACGTAGAACGTACATGAATGGGAACATGGAAACGGGAACCCATAGATATACTCTGCGGCTGCATAACCCCGGCTCCCAGTCTTGCCAGTTCCAGCATTTCCTCATTGCTGATTTCCTTCATCTTCACAGCATTGGGAACAACGCGCGGGTCTGCCGAATACACGCCTTCCACATCGGTATAGATTTCGCACATATCCGCCTTCATGGCTCCTGCGAGCGCAACGGCGGTGGTATCGCTTCCCCCGCGTCCCAGGGTAATGATTTCCCCTTCCGGGGTAATGGCCTGGAATCCGGCTACGATGGCAATCTTGCCAGCTGCAAGGGCCTTGAAAACACGTGCAGGCTTGATATCAATGATGTTCCCCTTACCAAATACACCTTCCGCAATGATGCCGGCCTGAGGTCCTGTAAAAGACTGCGCCGGAACTCCCATGGAACAGAATGTCATAGCCATCATGGCAATGGAAACCTGTTCACCGGTAGACATCAGCATATCCAGTTCACGGGCATAATGTTTGTCTGTCACTTTGGAAGCGAGATTCAGTAAATTATCTGTGGTATCTCCCATAGCTGAAACAACAATTACAATCTGATCGTCTGGATTTCTTTCCTTAAGCACTCGAGAAGCAATATGACGCATTTTCTCAGGAGTGGCAACGGAACTGCCTCCGAACTTCTTAACAAGCAATGCCATAATTCCTCCTCTGTTTACCATGGTTTACAGGTATTCTGGTAAAACAAAATCATCATAAATCAATTACCAAAATTTTAACATGCATGATACCAGATGTAAAGAAATCAATCCCTTATACTGTCTGTAAAAAAGCCCTTTTACATCAGCCCTTTTTCCTGCAGGCTTGCGAAGACTCCATCCCCGATAATGATATGGTCCAACAGGTCAAAATCCATAAGGGCACAGGCTCTGGCTACCTTCTTTGTCAGCTGAATATCCGATACGGACGGGTCAGGAAATCCGCTGGGATGATTATGTACCAGAATGATTCCCCTGGCCTTAAGGCGAATGGCCCACCGCATGATTTCCTTGATATCCGCAGGCGCCGCGTTCATATTGCCACGGCCAATTTCCTTTTTCCCCATAAGGCGGTTTTTCGTGTTCACATAGCAGGCATAGAGATGTTCCTGACTTTCATGGCGGAGCATTTCCATAAAATAGGACGCCACTCTGTCCGGAGCATTGAAATCCGGCAGTTCCCGCTTGCGGAACCGACCGGCAAGTCTTCGTCCCAGCTCTATGGCCGCACAGATAGTGACCGCCTTATCTGCCCCGATTCCAGGGATATCTGTCAGATCTTTCCAGTATGGTTCCTCAATCCAGGCTTCCCCGCAGTTTTCTCCAGAAAAGAAACCACATCTGACGCTACTTCCCGTACGGAATGATTTTTCCTTCCTGTCCGGATCAGAATGGCAATCAGATCCGTAATGGATACGTCGCCCGCTGACTCCTTAAATCGTTCTCTTGGCTTTTCTTCCGGCCGCATTTCCCGTATAAGCATACAATCCCCCTATTGTTTCTTATCCCCTTATCCAAATGTTTACAATAAATATTGTATCATCTTTCTGTCCATTTTTCAGTAAAAATTGCATTCAAAAAGACTGCCTCAGGAATAAGGACATCCTTCATCCCTGAAACAGCCTTTTTTTCATTTCAGAACCGGTTAAACAGCCATGCAGCAATGCACAATCCGATGATACTCATCAGATTTGGCGCAATGCGAAGTCCAAAGTGAAACTGAAGTACACCGAGATTCATCATCACATCGTTCAGGTTAAATACTTCATAAGTCTTGCACAGATACGCCAGTATACCGGTCAGATTTTCCGTTTCCAGAAAACTGCCCAGCATAGATCCCAGCAGTGCTCCGGCTACGAGAAATAAAACCAAGGTCAAAAAGCCTTTAGAGCCTCCAAAATGCATAAACTCCTGTCCTTTCCATCAGATGACCGTACCCGGTAAAATCTTTCCTGCCAGTCTTTCTGCCAGTGCCTTGCCCACCGGATCATCTGTCCTGTACTGATAGATGGTCCGCCATACTACGTTCTGGTATTCAAAGATATATTCAATAACTGTCAGATTGGTAGACATGCCCTGGTCATTTTCAGTAAAGGTAAATGTCAGTACCTGGGCATCCTGTCCCGCCGCCTTAGCGGTCTTAACGTCTGTCTTCAGATTGGTCAGCATCTGATCGCTGGTCATAATATCCAGTGCCTTCTGCTTTTCAGAGTCCACTGTTTCTCCGGAACCCGCCCGGGAAGCGCTGACAATAATCTGAATATTCTGATTATGTCCTTCTGCATTGACCGAATCGGTATCTCTTGGTCCCAGGTCAGCCTGTTTACCATTGACTGCCAGTTCAAATGGGCTGTTAATGGTAATGGTGGCATCCGCACAATGTACACGTGTCTTTCCAAAAACAAACTGATCTTCAATCGACTGATTTCCACATCCGCTCATAAGCATAACCACAGCTGCAGTTGCCAGTGAGCAAATAAGTTTTTTTGTATTCATATGTCTGCTCTTTTCCTTATCAAATTATGTATCTTATCAATTATAACATTGGTCCGGATTATGAGCCAGTATAAGCTGAAGCTCATAGACCGCAGGCCTTCGGCCTGAGACCGCAAAATCTTCCAACGGAAGATTTTGCGTGAAGGATATTGCATATGGCGTAAAGCCCGCAGCCTTCGTTTGCGGATTTACGGTCCCCCTTTATCTTCAGAAAGGAGCTTCGTTTGGCACCCTTCCTTTTCTTAGCTTTTGTATTCTTTCATTTGGCATTTTATAAAAGAGCTTCTGCTTCACTCTTGCAAAACAATATATTTTGCACCGCCCCGAGCCGGAGGATTGCCGACTTGTAAACTCCTGGAGTTCACACCGACCCAAAAATGACATAGCCATTTTTGCGAACCATGCGCTTTAGCTCATCATTGTGCTGTCCCATGCCCAAACATAGTGGAATCAGCTTTAGCTCTGCATAATCGATGCATTGTGATTGTGAGCGTCATTGCATTCCTGTATTCCAGCGTCAAAAGAGAGCAACTGCTTTTGTACAGCAGTTGCTCTCTTTATTTGAAGACTGATTTGGAAAAAATCAGCTTTTATTATTCAGCATCTTTCCCTTTGGAGCTCTTGAAGCCTTCTCTTCTGGTAATTACGGTTGCGCCGCCCATGTATGGCTGCAGAGCTTTTGGAATCAGGATGGATCCATCTTCCTGCTGGTAGTTTTCCATAATAGCCGCAACGGTACGGCCTACTGCCAGACCGGAGCCATTCAGTGTATGAACGAATTCCGGCTTAGCTCCGTGCTGACGACGGAATCTGATGTTGGCACGACGTGCCTGGAAGTCCAGACAGTTGGAGCAGGAGGAAATTTCACGATACTTGTTCTGAGCCGGCATCCAGACTTCGATATCATAAGTCTTAGCGGAGGAGAATCCGATATCTCCGGTGCACAAACATACTACATGGTATGGAAGTTCCAGTCTCTGAAGCACTCTTTCTGCTTCATGGGTCAGAGATTCCAGTTCATCCCAGCTGTCTTCCGGCTTGCAGTACTTAACCATTTCTACCTTGTGGAACTGATGCTGACGAATCAGGCCGCGGGTATCCTTACCGGCAGAACCTGCTTCTTTTCTGAAGCATGGAGTAAACGCGGTAAGATGTACAGGAAGCATATCCCCATCAAGAATTTCTCCGGCATAGTAGTTGGTAAGCGGAACTTCTGCCGTAGGAGTCATGTACATATCTTCGCCTTCCACCTTGTACATATCTTCTGCGAATTTCGGCAGCTGGCCGGTGCCCTGCATGGACGCACCGTTGATGATGTACGGTGGAATAACTTCTGTGAAATCGCTTTCCTGTGTGTGCATATCCAGCATCAGGTTATAGATAGCGCGTTCCAGTCTGGCAGCCATGCCGAGATAGAAATAGAAGCGGGAACCGGATACCTTACCGGCTCTGTCCGAATCAAGGATTCCCAGATCACTGCCCAGTTCATAGTGTGCCTTGATTGGGAAATCAAAGTGTCTTGGTTCGCCCCAGCGGCGTACTTCCGGGTTTTCGCTGTCATCTTTTCCAAGAGGAACACTCTTGTCGCACATATTCGGAATACGGAGCAGCAGGTCATGGAGGTTGGTATCAATATCCTTCAGCTGGGTATCGATGGCATCAATCTTTTTGCCTACTTCCTTCATAGCCTTAATAATCGGCTGTACATCCTTACCTGCCTTCTTAGCCGCCGGAATTTCACGGGAAACCGCATTCTTTTCGCTCTTCAGCTTTTCAGTTTCAGTCAGCAGGGCTCTTCTCTGTTTGTCCAGTTCCAACACCTTATCCAGGTCAAACGCATTGTGACGGTTAATCAGGTTCTGTTTGACTTCGTCAGCATGTTCTCTGATAAATTTCATATCCAGCATGTGTAATCACCTCAAAAAACTATCCGCTATGATAAAAAAAAGACTTCTATCCCAATGGGACGAAGTCTGTTCGCGGTACCACCCAAGTTGCTTTAAGCCAGCTCTATGTACTGTATCGGGTACTCCCGTCCGACTCATCGCCGGCCACTCCTGAGCGGAACTCACTGGGCTTTCACAGGCTCGCACCAACCGCCTGCTCTCTCAGGAAAGCCTCCCATGATTATTCTCATTCCTCATGTTAACAAAATTATACAACCACAGGAAATTTTTGTAAAGACGACCGCGATTATTCCTTATCCTTATAAATCAGATCATACCACGCATCTGCCAGACTGGCAAATTCTTCCATGGAGAATGTTTCCCCGCGGCGTTTGCCATCAATCCCGCAGGCAGCAAGGATTTCCTTTCCCTGTTCCGCGGAAATACCACCGGCCTTCATGGCATTGGTAAACACCTTTCTTCTCTGCCCAAACGCCATCTTCACCATGCGGAAAAACAGCCGGGTATCCTTTACTTCCACCGCTGGTTTATCCCGTTTCACCAGTTTCAGAACAGTGGAATTCACGGCAGGTCTTGGAATAAAGGAAGATGGAGGAACATCCATCACCACTTCTGAGGTGCAGTAGAACTGCACAGCCAGTGTCAGCGCACCATACGCCTTAGTCCCCGGTGACGCCATAATGCGTTCTGCCACTTCCTTCTGCATCATGAAGACAAAGGTGCTGATAGGAAGGTCTGACTGTACCAGATGAAGAAGAATCGGTGTAGTGATGTAATATGGCAGGTTAGCCGCTACATGCCATTCCTTATCCCCCATCAGTTTATTGAGATCCAGTTTCAACACATCATCATAAATGATGTGGACATTCTTATAGGGTTCCAGTGTATGGGAGAGTATTCTTCCCAGGCTCTGGTCTATTTCCACGGCAGTAACCTCAGCGCTAGTTCTGGCCAGCGCCTGAGTCAGTGTCCCGATACCGGGTCCGATTTCCAGTACATGGCTTCCTTCTCCGATTTCTGAGGCTTCCGCGATAGCCCTTACTACATCCGGTCTTACCAGAAAGTTCTGTCCCAGTTTATGTTTGGCATGAATTCCAAATCTTTTAATCAGATAGGAAACGACTTTCCTGTCGGCCAGTTCAATTTCAAGCATTCATATCCTCCATTTCGCTAATTGTACGTTCCCAGTCCTCTCTGGTCACATTAAAATGATTAAGTTTCTTCAGAAAACTTCTGGCATTGCCATAACCAATATGCAGCTTTTCTGCCGCCTTTTCTCTTCTGGCGGCCGCTCCTTTGCCACCGGCCATGCCAGCACGAATCAGGTCACTCATGGTAAATGTCTCCTCCAGCGTGCAGGTAAGGGCATGCGCATTGGCCAGTGCTCTGCGAATGGCTTCCGGTGAAGCGTCTTCTATCCCTACATCTGTACTTGTGGATGCTTCCGCCTTAGGTACAAATGCCTGCAGCGCGTCTGGAAACAGTCTCGTCAGTTTCTGCCGTATATGATTTCCCGGTCCGTCCGGATCGGTAAGGATGATAATCCCCCGCCGTTCATAGGCACAGCGTATCTGTTCAATAACTTTATCAGATAGCCCCAATCCACCTGTCGCAATCATATCTGCCTCTACCGCAAGGGAAACGCGGGCTATATCAGATTTTCCTTCTACCACTATGACTTGTTTTATCATTTGTCTCCTTATCCGCTCTCATAGAAGCGATACTAAGTTGTTCAATCGTTTTATGATATCCTTTTTTCCTTTAATTAGTCAACTGAAAATACATATCGACTGGCAAAAGGTATAGGCCGAAAAACATATGGCATATACGAGATATAGGACAAAAAGCATTGTTCCATAATTCAATACTAATTCTCAATCAAGGTCCGCAAGCCTTCGGTTCGAGACAGCAAAATCTTCGATGTGAAAATTTCGAGTAGTGGATTCAGCGAATAGCCCTTTTTGTAAAAATTGAGGAGCAACATAGCACTGTCATTCCTTCTGATTCACATAGTGGATTCTACTTTTCCCCATCCGCTGTGGCGGATGGATTTGAGACAACGTCTTGTCTCAAATGCCTGCGTTTCCTTAATTTTCCATATATAGCAGACCGGTCCGCCATTCATAGAACACTAAGAAAGTGCGGGCAATCTTGACAAGCCATTGGCATGATTCCACAAAAACAATCCTTTGTTGTCGCGCCAATGAAGCTCAATAAATATCAGCTTCATTGAAATTAAAAAACACACGAAATGCCCTATAACCTAATAAAAATCCTTCTGCCTGAATTTTCAGGGCAGAAGGATAAGTATAAAGTGTGAATTCTTAATCAGTCTCTGACAGCCAGCACATCGTTAATGCGTTTGCTTTCGAAGCAGGCGCTATCGCCCAGATCTTCTTCAATACGGAGAAGCTGGTTGTACTTAGCTACACGTTCTGTACGGCATGGAGCACCTGTCTTAATCTGTCCAGCATTAACCGCTACGGCAATATCTGCGATGCTGGTATCTTCTGTTTCACCGGAACGGTGGGATACCACGGTGGTATATCCTGCGCGGTATGCCATCTGAATGGCATCAAAGGTTTCAGTCAGGGAACCAATCTGGTTGACCTTGATCAGAATGGAGTTGGCTACTCCCATTTCAATGCCCTTAGCCAGACGTTTGGTATTGGTAACGAACAGGTCGTCACCTACAATTTGAATTCTGTCACCCAGTTTTGCAGTGAGCTTCTTCCAGCCTTCCCAGTCTTCTTCATCCAGACCATCTTCGATGGAAACGATTGGATAGGTTTCAATCAGATGTTCATAGTAAGCAATCATTTCTTCTTCTGTTCTTGCCTTGTGATCGCCTGCCATATGATAGAGGCCATCCTTTTCATCATACAGTTCAGAGGCTGCCACATCGAGTGCCAGAGCAATGTCTTTCTTCAGTTCATAGCCAGCTGCGCGAACAGCTTCACAGATTGCTTCCAGAGCCGCTTCGTTAGATGGAAGGTCAGGAGCAAAACCGCCTTCATCTCCTACCGCGGTGCTGAGTCCACGGGAAGCCAGCACTTTCTTCAGTGCGTGATATACTTCTGCACACATGCGCAGGCCTTCATGGAAGGACTTCGCACCTACCGGCATAATCATGCATTCCTGGATATCCACGTTATTATCCGCATGTGCACCGCCGTTCATGATGTTCATCATTGGAACCGGCAGGGTATATGCGTTGGTACCGCCCAGATACTGATACAGCGGGAGTCCACAGGACTGCGCGGATGCCTGGGCTACCGCCAGAGAAACTCCGAGGATGGCATTAGCGCCCAGACGGCTCTTGTTACTGGTTCCGTCCAGAGCGATCATCATTTCATCGATGCCTCTCTGATCGGTAGATTCCATACCAATCAGATGAAGGGCAATTTCCTTATTTACATTTTCAACGGCCTTCAGTACGCCTTTGCCATTATAACGGGATGCATCTCCATCTCTGAGTTCTGTTGCTTCAAACATACCGGTGGATGCGCCGGATGGTACATCCGCTCTGGCAAATGTCCCATCTTCCAGTACCAGATCTACTTCTACTGTAGGATTTCCTCTGGAATCCAGAATTTCTCTTGCATGTACGTCCGTAATAAGTGCCATGGTTACGCTGTTCTCCTTTATACTTTTTCGTAAATTTCCTTAAATTCTGTGGCTTTGAGACTGGCTCCGCCGATTAATCCCCCGTCAATATCCTTCTGCGCCATAAAGTCTTCGATATTGGCTGCCTTTACACTGCCTCCATAGAGAATGCGGATTTTTTCCGCTGTGGTTTCTCCATACAGGCGAGTAAGTTCTCCGCGGATGAAATGCGCAACCGCCTGTGCGTCTACCGCTGTAGCGGCCGCTCCGGTACCGATGGCCCAGATTGGTTCATAGGCAATGACTATGGTTTCCGCCTGTTCTGACGGGATATCAAACAACGCTGTTTCCAGCTCTTCCCGGATAATTTCTTCTGTCCGGCCTTCATTTCTCTGTTCTGCGGTTTCCCCGGTACAGAGAATGGGGGTCAGGCCATGCGCCAGAGCGCTTACTACCTTGCGGTGAATAAATTCATCGCTTTCCCCCATAATATGACGCCGTTCAGAATGACCGCAGATGACATACCGGCAATGCAGTTCTTTCAGCATGACCGGGGAAATTTCTCCGGTAAATGCTCCTTTTTCCTCTGGATACATATTCTGTGCACCCAGCTGAATATGTGTGCCCTGTACCAATTCCGATGCTGCCGGCAAGTCAACAAAGGAAGGGCAAATAAGCATTTCTGCCTTATTTGGTTTTACCTTCTTCAGTTCTGAAATCAATGAAACGGCTTCTTTCGGACCCAGATTCATTTTCCAGTTGCCTGCAATCAATGGTTGTCTCAACGAGCTTCCTCCTTATCAGCAAGGATAGCTACACCAGGGAGAATCATACCTTCGAGCATTTCCAGGGAGGCGCCGCCGCCGGTGGAAACGTGGGAGAATTTATCTCCGATCCCCATCTGATCCACTACCGCTGCGGATTCGCCACCGCCAATAACTGTGGTAGCATCCAGATTAGCCACCGCATTGGCAATAGCATAGGTTCCCTTAGCGAATGGCTTCATTTCAAATACACCCATCGGGCCATTCCATACTACGGTCTTCATCTTCTTTAATGTTTCTACATACAGTTCAATGGTACGCGGTCCGATATCCAGAGCCATCCATGGATCTCCGAATTCTTCTGCGGTCAGTACACGGGTCTTTGCCTTTTCCGAGAAGGAATCACCGGCCATAAAATCTACCGGAAGCATAATGTGGGACCCGAGCTTCTTAGCCCGTTCACGCAGTTCATTAGCCAGATCAAATCTGTCTCTGTCCTGGAGGGACTTACCCATATCGTAGCCTTCCGCTGCCACAAATGTGTTGGCCATGCCGCCACCGATGAGGATGACATCCGCCTTTTCCATGAGATTGGCAATGACATGAATCTTGTCGCTGATCTTAGCACCACCGATGATGGCCGCAAACGGACGTACCGGATGATCAATGACTCCGCCGAGGAAGTCAATTTCCTTTTTCATAAGAAGACCAGACACCATAGGAAGGATATGTCCTACACCCACAATGGATGCATGGGAACGGTGGGAGGAACCGAACGCATCATTTACTGCTACATCGCAGCCTTCAGCCAATTCTCTTGCGAAGTCCTCATCATTCTTTTCTTCTCCTTTTTCAAAGCGAAGATTTTCAAGAAGAAGTACTTCTCCCGGCTTGAGTGCCTTTTTCATCTGACGGGTTTCTTCCCCAACGCATGATGGTGCGAATTTGACTTCTCTGCCCAGGAGTTCAGACAATCTGGCAGCTACCGGCTTCAGAGAAATGTCCGGCTTAACCTGTCCTTTCGGACGTCCCATATGGCTGGCCAGAATAACCGCTGCCCCATGTTCCAGCAGATAGTTGATTGTCGGAAGGGTGGAACGGATTCTTCTGTCATCCAGAATATTCCCCTGTTCATCATGAGGAACATTGTAATCTACGCGAACATATACTTTTTTCCCGTTTACAGGAATGTCATAAATAGTCTTCTTATTCATGATTAAAGTCCTTTCGATGCCACATAAGCTACCAGATCAATGGTTCTTTCTGAATAGCCCCATTCGTTATCATACCAGGCAATAACCTTAACCAGGTTCTTATCCATGACCATGGTCAGGGAAGAATCCACGGTGGAGGATTCATTGGTTCCGCGGAAGTCGCTGGATACCAGTGGTTCGTCGGTATATCCGAGAATTCCTTTCATTTCATTTTCACTGGCCGACTTAAGTGCTGCGTTGATTTCTTCCTTGGTCACCTCGTCTACGTTAAGTTCGCATACCAGATCGACCAGGGAAACATCCGGGGTTGGTACACGGATGGACAGACCGTTAAGCTTGCCCTTCATGGACGGAATAACAAGACCAATGGCCTTAGCGGCGCCGGTGCTGGTTGGAATAATGTTTTCTGCCCCTGCACGGCCTCTTCTTGCATCCTTCTTGTGGTTCTTATCCAGAATAGCCTGGTCATTGGTATAGGAGTGAACGGTGGTCATAAGGCCTCTTCTTATACCAAAGGTATTATTCAGTACCTTGACAACCGGTGCCAGGCAGTTTGTGGTGCAGGAAGCATTAGAGATGATGGAGTGATTTGCCGGATCATAGATTTCTTCATTTACACCCATAACGATGGTTGCATCTTCATCCTTGCCCGGTGCAGTGATAATAACCTTCTTTACTGTGCCGCGGATGTGCTTGGACGCGCTGGCCTTATCTTTCAGTTTGCCTGTGGATTCAACAACGATTTCGACACCACAGGAGGACCAGTCCAGATTTTCCGGATTTCTGTCATGAAGTACAGCTACACATCTTCCATCAACAATCAGTGTATCTCCATCTACGATTACCTCTCTGTCCAGACGGCCATGCACTGTATCATACTTGAGAAGATATGCCGCATTGGCTGCGCCGCTTGGATTGTTGATAGCTACTACTTCCAGATCATCTCTTTCCAGCATCCCGCGAAATACCAGTCTGCCGATTCTGCCAAATCCGTTAATTCCTACTTTAGTCTTAGTCATAGTTATCTCTCCTGTTAATTATTATTTTCAGTCAATTCCAGTATAGCTTTCGCTGCGCCTTCGTCTGTGATCAGTACACCACGGATGCCAGCCCTGGCCATTGACAGAATAGCCCTTGCCTTGTGCGACCCGCCGGCCGCAATCAGTACATTAGACACTGAACTTAATTCATCTGCAGATATTCCCAGGTTATACATGCGATACAGCACTTTCCCGTGAATGTCCGCATACACCCCCAGCGCTTCTCCGCAGACTCCCTCTTCATGCAGTCTTTCACATACATCCAGAGGGAGCTGATGAACCTTGGCCATATCTCTCGCTCCGTTAATGGTTATAGCGAGGATATCCGCCCGATGGATCAGGGATTCCACTTCCGCCGTTTCCGGAGATTCATTCCGAATCTGCCGGATGAGCCCTGGACTGATCCCATCAGGTACATGAAGCAGTTTATAGGTTCCTCCCATCTTTTCCGCTGTTCTGGCCGCAATGAGGTTTGCCTGGTACTTAATCTCTGCACCAAATCCGCCCCTGGCCGGCACTACGGTAAGCCGCATGGAAATCGGAGAATGAATCTCCGGAAGAGCGTCTGTCATAAGCGACAGGGTCTCCCCTCCGCCTACAGCCAGAATACTTTCATCGCGCACGACCTTTGTCAGTTCCTGCGCCATCCGGCAGCCAAGATTGGCCTTTACTGCTCCTGAAGCATCGGAATCGCCGCGTACTATCACTACCCTCTCCATGGAAAGCAGCGATTGCAGGCGTTTTTCCATATCTTCCAGTGTCGGATCTTTATACAGAGCATCAGAAAATGACGTAAGCAGAGTTTCTCCCTTACGTGACAGGCTGATTCCATTTGGCCGCACCTCTACCAGTCCCTGTTCTGCCATAATAGTCAGATGAGTCCGCACTGCGGATTCTGATAATTTAGTAGATACAGCAAGCAGATGTCTTCCTACCGGGCTGAGCAGAGAAATCTGGTGAAGAATATTGTATCTTTCCTGCGTAACCTGTGCCAGTTCTGGCACAAGTATCAAAAGCAATGAATCATCACGCATCGTTTTCTCCTTAACATGGCTGTCTCATTTATACTGTGTGATAAAAATCCTGACATTAGTATATCACAGCATCCTTTCGTTCTCAATACCAGTATAGCTTTTATAAGAAATAAGTGTACTTTAATTTATTAATCATATTGGTGTATTTACTTAATTATCCTTTCTGTACTCTTTATCACACCTCTTCCCCTTCCGGAACTTCCGTTTGGCTGCCAATCCATCCGGCTTGCATTACCTGCCGCGCGTTTTATATAATAGTAGCGTTCGACTCATTGTATATATATCTATGCATGGTACGTCCAATATACAAAAATACATTGTTTTATATCATTTAAAAGCAACATGAACCAACGAGAAAGGAACATATATTAACTTATGTGGAAAACACGAATTACTGAATTACTGGGAATTGATTATCCGATTATCCAGGGCGCCATGGCCTATATTTCTGAATCACAGCTGGCCGCTTCGATTTATCACGCAGGCGGGGCCGGTGTCATCGCCAGTGGCGGTTTCACTGTAGATGAAGTACAGAACTATATCCATGAAGTACGTGATATGTGCGGTTCCCGTGCAGTATTTGGCGTCAATCTGATGCTTCAGGCTCCAAACAAGGATGATATCGCTCAGCTGGTGTGCGATGAAAAGGTTCCTTTTGTAACCATCGGTGCAGGCAATGCCTCCCCTTATATCGCCCCGCTCCACCAGGCAGGTGTTCGTGCCCTGGCCATCGTTCCAACAGTTAAGCTGGCTCAGCGTGTACAGGAACGCGGAGCGGATGCCATCATCATCGAAGGTATGGAAGCCGGCGGCCATGATGGCAAGCTGACACTTATGGCCCTTATGGAAAATGTCATTCCGTCCGTAGAAGTACCGGTTATCGCTGCCGGTGGTATTGTGGATGGACGCGGTATTGCCGCCGCGCTGATTATGGGCGCTTCCGGTGTACAGATGGGTACCCGTTTCCTTCTTTCTGAAGAATGCCAGGTACATCCGGCGTATAAGGAAGCCATCATCCATGCCAGTGACAAGGATTCCACCGTTACCGGTTTTTCGAAAAACGACAGTGTCCGTGGTCTGCGCAATGCATTCACCAGACGTTACCTGGAAGCTGAATACAGCGGCGCTTCCATCGATGAACTGCGCGCTCTCTCCCGCGGCACCACCAGACGGGCTGTTCAGGAAGGTGACATTCATGAAGGCTATGTGCTGGCCGGCATGTCCCTTACCCATCTGAATAAGATTCAGCCTATGCAGGAAATCATGGAAGAACTGGTTTCTGAAACAGAAAAGACGCTGAATAAGGCGGCTTCCGTTATTAAAGAATAAGATAATGAAATCCTTTACATTCCACAGCCTTATGAAATGCAAAGGATTTCCATACCAAAAGACCGTCAGGGCTGCACAGACAATCCCTGTTCCGCAAAAAGAGGAAGAAATCCCAATTACTTCAGATTTCTTCCTCTTTCACTTTTTATATGATAGGTCTGGTACAGAAAGAGAGAGGAAAACTCAGTACCTCTGTTGTTTCCTCTCTCTTTTTTATCCACCTGGAATCCGTATTACCAGTACACTGGAGACTGCGTCTTTTTATTCTGTCTTCAACCCTGGATAATCCAATGTAGCAAACAGATCGGCCAGCGTTTCATTCCGGCGAATCTTCTGAATGGTCCCATCCTTCCGGATGAACAGTTCCTGATGACGAAGCCGGCCATTATAGTTGAATCCCATGCTGTGTCCGTGAGCTCCGGTATCATGGATGATAATTAAGTCCCCTCTCTCGATTTCCGGAAGATGTCTCTGGATGGCAAACTTGTCATTGTTTTCGCAGAGGCATCCTACCACATCATATACGAAATCTGCTGGCTGATTTTCCTTCCCGGCTATCGTAATATGGTGATACGCACCATACATGCCCGGCCGCATCAGGTCAGCCATACATGCATCCACACCAATGTAATTTCTGTAAATCTTCTTATGATGAATAGCCCTTGTTACCAGCCATCCATACGGCCCGGTAATATACCGTCCGCATTCAAAGGAAATCCGGGTGTTCTCAAATCCCTGCATCTTCTGATTAAAGAGCTCATGAGCTCCTTCGCCGAGTGCTTCAATATTGACCCCGTTCTGATCCGGGCGATAAGGGATCCCAATACCTCCGCCAAAGTCAATAAAGGAAACCGTAACTCCGGTACGTTCACGCACTTCATTCGCCAGATCAAACATCATGGAAATAGTACCAAGAAGTCCTGTCAGTTCCAGTTCCGCGGAAATAACCATGGTATGAATACCAATATACTTAATTCCTTCATCCCTGGCCCAAGCCACGCCCTTCATAAGCTGTTCCTTCGTCATACCATACTTAGCTTCCTGCGGCTTTCCGATAAAATCATTTCCAAACGCAAGATCCGGTCCCGGATTATAGCGGAAACATACCTTGTCCGGATGCAGGTCCAGTCTTCTCAGATCGCTGATAAGGCTCTTATCATCCAGATTAACGATAGCCCCCAGTTCACAGGCCTTAATAAATTCCTGATCCGAAGTCTCATTAGAGGAAAATACGATTTCATCACCGGAAAGACCTACAGCTTCCGATAAGGCCAGCTCTGCCAGAGAGCTGCAATCCGCCCCGACATTAATACTCTTCAGTGAATCCATAATCCACGGATTCGGGGTCGCCTTTACCGCAAAATATTCAAAGAAGTTCTTATTCCAGGCAAATGCGTTCTGCAGACGTTTTACTCCATCATGTATTCCCTGTTCATCATAGATGTGAAATGGAGTGCCATATTCATCGGCTACTCTTCTTAATTCTTCCAGTGTTAATGGAAAACTCTTTGTAGACATCGTCTGCACCTCTTTCATATAAATTTACCAAGAATTTCTTCTATATGTAATGATGAAAGTATAGCATGCTTCCCGACAGAGGTCAACGTTCAAAGCATATTATTTATTAATGTATTATTCTTCTTAAAATCACATTTAAATTATATAACATCGCAATTTTAGCTAAATTAATATCATATAAGTTATTGTTTTAATCCAATGGTTATAAAAAACGAACACTGAAGTACATGGCCTTTCGGTAGCAAAGCCAGCATAACATATCCTATAACCCTCATATCTTTATTCTCAATACAAAAAGCCCCTGATGAATATCAGAGGCCTTTTTCATTATTTACTTTTTTGAATGCTGTACAGTCGATGACGGACAAATGTCGCTTAAGAAACATTTCTCACATTCTGGTTTCCTGGCATGACATATTTTTCTACCATGCCATATGAGCCAATGATGCGCGTGTCCCCAGTCGTTTCTGGGAATGACTTTCTGAAGCCCCATCTCCACTTCCAGCGGCGTTGACCCTTTGGCCAGACCAAGGCGGTTGGAAACGCGGAATACATGGGTATCTACCGCAATGCCCGGATACCCCCAGTACACACTGCGTACCACATTGGCTGTCTTGCGCCCCACCCCCGGGAGCTTAATCAGTTCATCAAACTCCTCAGGCACTTCCCCGCCATAATTCTCTATGAGCATATGGGACATAGCCAGAATATGTTTTGCCTTGCTCCGAAACAGCCCGCAGTCATGGATTTCTCCTTCCAACTCGGACTGTGTAAGCTGTACCATCTTTTCCGGGGTATCCAACCGTGGAAACAGGCGGGCCGTCACTACATTCACCCGTTCATCTGTACATTGTGCAGACAGAATAGTAGCCACCAGCAATGTAAAAGGGCTTGTATAATGCAACGCCGGTCTGGCATCGCGATATACTTCCTGCAATCGCCGCAACTGCTCCTTCTTAATTGCTTTTGTCACTCTCATCCTATCGTCTCCCTGTTATTCGTTTCTCAGCAGAAAAGCATGTGCAGACAAGGCAGCCGCTGCCCCTTCTCCTGCCGCAATGACAACCTGCTTGGCTTCCCGATCTGTCACATCTCCTGCCGCAAAGAGCCCCGGCACATTGGTAAGACCATCCTTATCAGTAAGGATTTCCCCTTTGCCGTTTACCGCCACTTCTTCCGGAAGATAGGCATTGTTAGGAATACCGCCAGCTTCCACAAAGAGTCCGTCTACTTCAATATGAGACTCTTCCCCGGAGGAGTTGTTGCGGATATCTACCCCATCCACCTTCTTGTCCCCGGTAATACGAACCGGAGAATAACCAATCATAACTTCTACATTAGGCAGTTTATTCAGTCGGTTTACCAGGATTTCTGAAGCACGGATACGGCTTCGAACAAGGAGATATACTTTTGTCCCAATGGCTGCCAATTCCATGGCCGCCTGCACCGCGCTGTCGCCGCCGCCAACCACAGCCGTCACCTTATTGCGGTAAAATGGTGCATCGCAGGTGGCGCAGTAACTTACGCCGCGGCCGGTAAGACGGACTTCTCCATCAATATCCAGTGTCCTGTTCCGTTTCCCTGCGGTAACAATCAGCGTCCGGCCATGCAGTTCCTGTCCGTCATCCAGAGATACGGTAAAGGTTCCATCCTTTCCTTTTCTGAACTTTTCCACAGATGCATATTCAATGGTTACCGGATATTTTCTAACCTGTGCTTCCATTTTATCAGCCAGTTCATATCCTGCCACCGACTCAAATCCCGGATAGTTCTCAATTTCATTCGTAAGAAGCATCTGGCCCCCGATATCAGGAGAGACCAGTATAGTCTTCATTTCTTTTCTAACCGTATACAATGCCGCAGTAAGCCCTGCCGGACCACCGCCTATAACTATGGTGTCGTACATAGTACCACCTCTTTCGCAAATCTAATTAATTCGATATACTCATATTATCGCATTTTTTCGATATAGTCAACTTCTTTACACAAGTTTTCCTCCACCGATAAATTCCCGGAGAAGAGATCTGTCAGGAACCAGTGAACAGTCGATCGTATCAAACAGGTGCAGGAAATCAATAAGGCGGCGGGCTTCTCCATAATTAGGGCTTTCCGGTTTCACTTTTTTCAGCAAAGGAATTGCCATGGTTCTGAGCACCGGAAGTTCATAAATGAGTGCGGTATTGAAAACCACATCTGCCCGCCCCTGGAATGGGAATATATTTTTTCTTTCTCCCTGTTGCACGTTTGCCCAGGCACTCAGTGTATCATCCGGCGTATTATTTCTTGCCCAGCTATCTCGGACGATACGTCGAATAAGGCGGGTATCTGATGTAGAAATACGGTTATGCCTGTCTATGGAAAGCTGGGTCAATGCAGACAGGAAAATATGCATACACTGATATCCGGGAACAAAGTTGGTAAGTTCAGGATTCAGTGCATGGAGCCCTTCCACCAGCACCGGTTGTTTATCTTCCAGTTTTACTTCCTGCGCCGACCATTCCCGTTTCCCGGTTTTGAAATTAAAATGAGGAATCCTCATAGCCCTTCCTTCCAGAAGACCACTGATCACCCGCTGGAACAGCGGCACATCCAGCGCGTCCAGATTTTCATAATTTTCTTTATTTCCCGGGGCAACCGGCGGATGTTCCCTGTAATAATCATCCAGAGAAATGGTGACCGGTTTGATTCCGTTTACCCAGAGCTGCACAATCAGCCGGTTCATGAATGTGGTTTTTCCGGAGGAAGATGGTCCGGCCATACATACCATACGTATTCCCGGACGACTGAATGCAATAGAGTCGGCCAGCCAGGCCAGTTTCTTTTCCTGCAATGCTTCCGCAATGGAAATGAGCCGGAATGCTTTTCCCTCTTCTATGGCATGATTAAGTTCCCACACATTTTTGCACCCAATACGTTCTCCCCATTCCTGAGCTTCCAGGAACACGCGGGCATACATGGCTTCTCCTTCTTTTTCACCGGTTCCTGTCTTTGCATTATGGCAATGCAGCAAAAAGCCAGGGGCATAAGGGGAAAGGGAAAACTCTTTAATATAGCTGAAGTCCGGAAGTAATGCTCCAAGGAAACAGTCATAACAGGTTCCACAGGAGTAAACATGCATGGATTTCTTTATCTTATTAATCTTCTTCTGCTGATCTTTCCCAAATACAGACAGCGCCAGTTTCTCCAGCTCAGGTTCTCTGGCCACCACGTGTTCTGTCAGTGGCACTTTTTCCTGTATAATCTGATGCATTTCTCTGGTAATATCGGCCATTTCTTTTTTCAGCGGTACATGCTTATCAGTAAATTCGCAGTACAGCGAACTGCCCATAGAATGTTTTACTTCCACCCCCAGCCTTTTATTATGCATCCGGTAAATGGCATAGGCCAGAAGCAGAACCAGCGTTCTCTGATACGCCTGGAATCCATATTTAGAATGGATGGACCACCACCGGACCTCACCGGCATCCGGTATTTCCCTCCCCATCCCAAACAGTTCTCCATTATATTCTGCCAGTACCTTATCTCTTCCCAGATTCAGGGTATCTCTGAGCATTCCAAAGGTACTTCCCCTGGCAATTCTGACAGTTGTACCCTGTGAAATCATCTTCATGATATATCCCCCTTTATCTCAACCTCAACCATTTATCTATCCTTATTATAACCTATTCACTGAACCCCTTCCCTGGTCTACATTACCATCCTGCGATGGGCAGCAAAAAAGAGCCCCTGCCTGAGCAGAAACCCTTTCTTGCATATATTTTTATTTTACTACAATGTTAACGATTCTCTTCGGTACAACGATAACCTTGACAATCTTCTTGCCTTCCGTAAACTTCTTAATTTCCGGAAGAGCTTTTGCCTTTTCAGCAATTGCTTCTCTGTCCATGGATACCGGAACAGATACAACGGCACGTACACGGCCGTTGACCTGAACGCCCAGTTCTACTTCATCAACTACCAGAGCTGCCGGATCGGCCTTAACCCATTCCGCTTCGTGAACGCTGGCTTCCGGTTCATCCAGCTTCTGCCAGAGTTCTTCCGTAATATGCGGAACAAATGGAGCCAGGAGGATGAGCAGGCTGCGGAGCAGTTCATGCTTCAGTGCTGTATTGATTTCCCCGTGGGATTCAATGAACAGGTACATGGCATTAACCAGTTCCATGATAGAGCTGATGGCGGTGTTGAAATTGAACTTGCCATCCAGATCATCCGTTACCTTGGCAATGGTCTGATGGAGACGACGTCTCAATGCGGTTTCATCCGCTGTCAGGCTGTCGCTGTCAGCATCCTTGAAATCCAGATACTTTTCAGTAATGGCCCATACACGCTTCAGGAAGCGGTAAGAACCTTCTACGCCCTGATCGCTCCAGTTCAGATCTCTTTCCGGCGGAGCGGCAAAGAGGATGAAGAGGCGGGCTGTATCCGCGCCGTACTTGTTAACGATTTCTTCCGGGCTGACTACATTGCCTACTGACTTACTCATCTTTCCGCCGTCTTTCAGCACCATGCCCTGGCAGAGCAGGTTGGTAAACGGTTCATCTGCAGATACAAGGCCTTCATCATGAAGAACCTTAACGAAGAAACGGGAATAGAGCAGATGCAGAATGGCATGTTCAATACCACCGATATACTGATCAACCGGCATCCAGTAGTCTGCCTTTTCTCTGTTAAACGGTTCGTCTGCATTATGCGGGTCGCAATAGCGGAGGAAATACCAGGAAGAATCAATGAATGTATCCATGGTATCGGTTTCACGGAGAGCGTCCTTTCCGCAGTGCGGGCACTTGCAGTGAACAAACGCATCGCTGGTCTGCAGCGGGGACATAGCTCCGGCCACAAAGTCAACGTCTTCCGGGAGTCTTACCGGCAGATCGCTTTCCGGTACCAGAACCGGTCCGCAATCCGGGCAGTTGATAATCGGAATCGGGCAGCCCCAGTAACGCTGACGGGAAATGAGCCAGTCACGAAGACGATAGTTTACCTTTTCTTCGCCTATGCCCATCTTTTCCATCTTACGGGTAATAGCTTCTCTGGCTTCATTGCCGCTCAATCCATTGAATTCCCCGGAATCAACAAGCACACCTTCCTCAGTATATGCGTTTTCCATATCTTCCAGCTTCAGGGACCCTTCCGGATTCTGAATGGTAATCTTTACCGGCAGGTTGTATTTCTTAGCAAATTCCCAGTCACGTTCATCGCCTTCCGGCATAGCCATAACGGCACCTGTACCATATTCATACAATACATAATTGGCAATCCAGATTGGAACACGTTCACCATTCATCGGATTGATTGCATAGCTTCCGGTAAACATCCCCAGCTTTTCGGCACCTTCCGCTGTACGGTCAATATCACTTTCATTCTTTACCTTGTCAATAAAGGCGCGAATCTTTTCTTCTTCAGGATTTCCTGCAATCAGCTTGGGAACCAGAGGATGTTCCGGAGCCAGCACCACATAAGTCACCCCGTATACGGTATCCACACGGGTTGTGTAGACTTCAATTCTGTCTTCCATTCCTTCTACTGCAAAGCTGAACTGTGTACCGGTGGAACGGCCAATCCAGTTCTTCTGCATGGTCTTAACGCGTTCCGGCCAGCCTTCCAGCTTATTCAGATCCTTGAGCAGTCTGTCTGCATAAGCAGTAATCTTAAAGAACCATTGAGAGAGGTTCTTTTTCACTACCGGATTCTTACAGCGCCAGCATCTGCCTTCTTCTACCTGTTCATTGGCAAGAACGGTGTGACAGGTGTCGCACCAGTTAACCTTTGCTTCCTTCTTATAAGCCAGTCCGCGTTTATAGAAAATTTCAAACAGCTTCTGGGTATGCTTATAGTAATCTTCGCGACAGGTCAGTACTTCTCTGTCCCAGTCATAGGACAATCCCAGTTCTCTCTGCTGACGAGTCATGTTTTCAATATTGGAATATGTCCATTTTGCAGGAGCAATACCATGCTTAATGGCAGCATTTTCAGCAGGCATACCAAAGGCATCATATCCCATAGGATGGATGACGTTGAATCCCTGCATCTTCTTGAATCTGGCAACCACATCGCCAATCGAATAGTTTCTTACATGCCCCATGTGAAGATTCCCGGATGGATATGGGAACATTTCCAGAACATAATATTTCTTCTTGTCCGGATCCTGTTTTGTGGCAAAGGCCTTATCTTCCAGCCACTTCTTCTGCCACTTTTTTTCAATTTCCTGAGGTACGTATTTGTCTACCATGTGCATCACCTTCCATAAGTTATTGTGTCGCCTGTATAAGCATAAACTCCAATTTAACTTTATATATACGTTACATTTTACAACACCATGCTTAAAATAGCTAGTTATTTCTTACTGTATACTTTCTTTCTCTGTCTATATTTGCTTATACATGTTCAGGTAATATAATAAGGATATTGCTGATAAATTTTATGTGATTTGATTATATCGGTGAAATTAATTCCCATATTCTTTCCTGCATTGTGAGGTATTTATGCATCAATATCTGTTCTTTATCGGCGGCTGGCCTATCCGCTTTTATGGTATTTTCTTCACCTTAGGCATTCTATCCGGCTGTATCATGGCCTATTTCCTTCTGCAGAAAGAGGGCCATCACTGGGAAGAGCATATGTTCAATCTGGGATTGGTTATTGCCTTTTTCGGTATCATCGGCGGTCGACTCTGGGATGTCTTCTTCTTTGACTGGGGATATTACCACGATCATCTTCTGCAGATTCCTTTTGTCTGGCAAGGCGGTATGGCGATACAGGGAGGCGTCATCCTGGCCAGCATAGCCGCTTATTTCTATCTTAAGAAATATAAGATTCCAGTTCTCCCCTTTGCTGATACGGTGGCACCGGCCATTATCCTGGGCCAGGCGGTAGGACGCATTGCCAATTTCATGAACGGTGATGCCTTCGGTCACCCTACCGGATCAGATTTTGGCCTTCTTTACCCGCATACCACGCTGGCCTATAAGGCTTATGGTTCCCAGCCGTTATGGCCGGCTGAGGTCTGGGAATGTCAGGGTGACCTCCTCATCTTTGTTCTTCTCATCTGGTATGTTTGTGAAAAGCGCCCCAGAGGCACGGTTATCTGCCTCTATGTGATGCTGTATTCCCTGCTTCGCTTTTTCCTTGAGTACTTCCGTGGAGATTATGTCCACCTTACTTTTGGCCTTAAGAGCGCACAGGTGACTGCATTAGGCGGATTCATGATTGCCACTGCACTTTTTATTTATTTTTACTGGAAGAACCATTCTCTGAAAGATTAATCCTGCCACAACCCCTTCACCGTTAAAAAAGCAGTAAGCCACAAGGAACTCTCCCCTCCAGGGGTAGCGTTCTTCTCCGGCCTACTGCTTTTTATTGTGCCTATTTTTTTATTTCTGCCATATGCATACATTCATTAAACCTGTCCATGGCAAAGAACAATTCCACCTGGCTGAATTCTCTGGTCTCTATCGGATTGTTATGGTAATACAGACAGGTTACCTTTCCTGAATCATCAGAAAGTACCACTGGCTGACCTCCTGCCTCAATCAGATGTTTCTGAATAGATTCTGAGTTATTCACTGAAGACCGAAGCGTAATTACCGTCTCCAGCTGACAGGAAGCCCGCAATCTGTCTACCGGATTGCGCCAGGTCCTGCGTTTTCTCCGGAAGGAATTTTCCACTGCGGTCAACCGCCCTTCGGAATGACCAACATAAAGGTAATATCCTGCCGGCAGCGAAACCTGTCCTGGCCAGGCCAGTTCCTTTTCATTATTAAGTATGAGAAGGAAATCCCCATATTCCCTGTTTTCCTCCTGGATGACTTCCCGGGATGATGGAAGAAGTTTTACCGACTCCGGCATATCAAACGATTCACTCCATGAAATGGCCGCTGCCTTCCAGTCCAGTTTATCCATATACCGGGAAAAGGTTTCCGCGAATTCAGGATCCGTATGAAAATCCGGCAGAAACCATTTGGCTCTGGGCCACTGCACCAGGAAAAGGATACCGGCATGTCCACCCTGTTCTGCTATTTTTCCTAAATGTTCCACATGTTTTCTCCCACGGGCTGTAACCGCATCAGGAAACATAGCCCCCTGGCTTCCAAACAGCGTACAGGATTTTACTTCCACAGGAAATACTTCTCCGGTCGCTTCATCCATAAGCAGAAGGTCAAACCGGCTATCCCCCATAGTGACTTCTCTGCGGATAACCCGGCAGGACTCCCATCCGGGAATTCTATGCATGGTAATCAGGTATTCTGCCACATCATTGGCTCGAACGGTGTCCAGCAGGACAGGAACCCCATCCCGCTCAGCGCCGACCACCTTGTACGCAGTCTTACTCTGTGCTCCATGGTTCTTTACAACATACAGCGCAGTACCTGGAAAAAGGAGTTCCCTCATGCGCCCCGGATTGGGCATATGACAGAGTTCCGTCTTTCCCTGAATCTCTACCCTGGCTACAAAGCGGTTAGGCCGGCTGACAAAAATTCCCTTTACTATCTTTTCCTTATATAGTCTCATCTTTTTTGTCCACAGAAAAAGGATGGGAACCCCCATCCTTTCGCCTTATCAGTTAGTTATACATTGAAACGGAAATATGCTACATCTCCGTCCTGAATGATATAATCCTTGCCTTCTACACGGAGAAGTCCCTTTTCACGAACTGCCGCATAGGAACCGCAGGCCATCAGGTCATCATAGGATACGATTTCCGCACGGATAAATCCGCGTTCAATATCCGTATGAATCTTACCAGCCGCTTTAGGAGCCTTTGTGCCCTCGCGAACGGTCCAGGAACGGCATTCATCTTCCCCTACGGTGAAGAAGTTGATGAGCCCCAGCAGAGAATAAGCCGCACGAATCAGTCGGTTAAGTCCTGGTTCCTTTTCTCCCAGGTCCGCCAGGAATACCTTGGCTTCTTCCGGATCCAGTTCGGATACTTCCTGTTCAATTTCCGCAGAAATCGGTACCCACTTAGCGCCTTCCTTTTCTGCCTGTGCCGCTGCCTTCTGCACCAGCGGGCTGGACATCGGATCGGATACGTCATCTTCCGATGTATTCAGCACATAGAGAACCGGCTTCAGCGTCAGGAGATTCAGCTCGCGGAGCACTTCCTTTTCATCATCAGACAGACCCAGACTTCTTACCGGCTTTGCATCAGAAAGTGCTGCATATACTTTTTCATATACCGGAAGAACAAGCTTTGCTTCCTTAATACCGGAAGAAGCCAGTTTAGCCACCTTGTTCTTCTTCTTTTCCACAGAATCCAGATCCGCCAGGCAAAGTTCGGTGTTTATAATTTCCATATCACGGACCGGATCGACAGATCCTTCCACATGAGTAATATCTCCATTTTCAAAGCAACGTACTACATGGGCAATAGCATCGGTTTCACGGATATGACTCAGGAACTGGTTGCCAAGACCTTCCCCACGGGAAGCCCCGGCTACGAGACCTGCAATATCTACAAAACGTGTAAACGCCGGTGTAACCTTCTTTGGATGGAAAAGGCCTGCCAGATCATAAATACGATGATCCGGAACTTCTACCACGCCAACATTCGGTTCAATGGTGCAGAACGGGAAATTAGCCGCTTCTGCCCCTGCCTTAGTAATTGCATTAAACAATGTACTTTTGCCCACGTTTGGGAGACCTACAATACCAATCTGTAAATTTGTACTCATTTAAACTCCTCTTTACTTAATTCCTTTCAATGCCTTCTTCATTCTTTCTACAGCAGTCCTGGTCAGTTCCGGAGTATTGAAAGAAGTCAGACGGACATATCCTTCCCCGCACGGACCAAAACCAGAACCTGGTGTACAGATAATTCCCGCCTTATCCAGCAGGAAATCAAAGAACTGCCAGCTGGTCATGCCTTCCGGAACGCTGAGCCAGATATATGGGCTGTTGGTTCCGCCAATAGCGTGCAGTCCCGCTTCCTTTACGCCTTCCAGAATGACACGGGCATTATTTCTGTAAATATCCAAGGTAGCCTGAATCTGCTTTCTTCCCTCTTCAGTGTAAATTGCTTCTGCACCACGCTGTACAATGTAGGAACAGCCATTAAACTTAGTGCACTGACGGCGATCCCACAGTTCATTGGCGCTTACCATTTCTCCACTCTTTGTTTCCAGCTTCAGTGCATGTGGCACAACGCAGTATCCACAGCGAACGCCGGTAAATTCGGCAGTCTTGGAATAGGAGCGGAATTCAATGGCTACGTCCTTAGCTCCTTCAATTTCATAAATACTGTGCGGAACATCATCTTCTGTAATGAATGCTTCATATGCTGCATCAAAGAAAATCACTGAACCGGTCTGCTTTGCATACCGCACCCACTGTGTCAGATCCTTCCGGTTAAGAACCGTGCCTGTCGGATTGTTTGGAGAGCAGAGATAAATAATCTGCGGATCATGCACTGGAAGGGATGCCTTAAAATCACATTCTTCATAGCATGGCATATAAACAATACGTTCATATCCGCCATTCACAAACTTGCCACCGCGTCCAGCCATCACGTTGCTATCCACATATACCGGATATACCGGATCAGTTACTGCCACAATGGCTGTATCACTGAAAATTTCCTGCATATTGCCTGTATCACACTTTGCGCCATCTGATACGAAAATTTCTGATGGATCAATGTCTACACCGCGGGACTTGAAATCACCTTCCGCAATAGCCTTGCGCAGGAACATATATCCCTGTTCAGGACCATATCCACGGAAAGTTTCCATTCTTCCCATTTCAGCTACTGCTTTAGTCATGGCTTCTACAACAGCAGGTGCTAATGGCTGAGTCACATCACCAATGCCAAGAGAAATAATATCTGCATCCGGATGCTGCTTCTTATAGGCTTCCGCTCTCTTACGCACTTCTGCAAAAAGGTATGCTCCCTGCAGTTCGAGAAAATGTTCATTACAAAAAGCCATGATAATCACCTCATATACTCAAAATTATTCAGTCACGTAATATTTTAGCACTCTTTCCCAGTGTTTCCAACTCTTACAGCTTGAAAGCTACGGTTCCCAGCACGTGGGAAACCGGAACCGGTCCGATGAAGCGACTGTCGCTGCTGTGGTTGCGGTTATCCCCCATGACAAATACATATCCCTTCGGTACAGTAAATGTGCCATCCATGGAGAATTCCATAGGTTCGTTGATATATGGTTCATTCAGCACTTTGCCATTGCGATATACATGTCCATCATGGAAGGCCAGAACATCGCCACCCTTACCTATAACACGCTTAACCCATATGTTGTGCTGCTGAGCTGATGAGCTGAAAATGGAAAGATAGTTATCCAGCGGTTCTTCCACATCATCCGCCCATGTTCTTGGACGATCTACCCGGCTGTCAATAATGACAATATCCCCATAATTTACATCCTTATGGAAGACATGCCCGATTTTTGAAACAATAAGGTATTGTCCATTATTCAGCGTAGGATACATGGATTCTCCGGATACCCGGGTTGGCACGAACACAAAAATATGAATAATCATGGCCAGTACCAGAGCTATCGCAATAGAATACACCCAATCTAATAATTCATGCATATAAAGCCTCCATGCCTTCATTCAATCGTAATATCCATCCTTTCCTTTTGCACAGGTATTTTATTGCCAGAGCAAAAAAAGAAAAGGCTGTGAAAAATGTGTCTGCATTTTTTCACAGCCCCTATTTTAACAGATTTTACAGTATTTTAATAGCATATCAGAGCTTTACGCCTGGTTTATCTTCGCCAAAACGATGAATGGTATCCACAAAGCGTACGGTACCTGTCTTGTACCGGAGCAACATGGTAGATGTACGGCATCCGCCGCCAAAGTATCTTACGCCCTTCATCAGATTGCAGTCCGTAATGGCTGTTGCTGCAAAAATGCAGTCATCCCCCTGAACCAGGTCGTCAAGAGTAAGAATACGGGATGGATCTTCAATCCCCATAGCACGGAGACGGCTCAGTTCTTCTTCATTGTGTGGAAGAAGTCTTGCCTGCATATCCCCGCCAAGGCACTTGAGCCCTGCAGCTGCCAGAACGCCTTCCGGAGCTCCGCCCTGTCCGATAACCATATGAATACCACTGCCCTGAACGCCGCATTCTACAGCCGGTGCTACATCGCCATCTGTAATCAGACGGATTCTTGCCCCTGCCTTTCTGCATTCACGGATAATCTTTTCATGACGCGGTCTGTCGAGAACGACTACGGTAAGGTCAGAAACTTCTCTGTCCATAGCTTCCGCTACGTTGTGGAGATTTTCCGTTACGGATGCATCAAGGCTGATTCTTCCCTTAGCTCTTGGACCAACACAGATTTTGTCCATATACATATCCGGAGCATGCAGGAGGCATCCATGCGGAGCAACAGCCAGAACAGCAATAGCGCCATCCTGTCCCTTAGCCACCAGGTTTGTACCTTCTACCGGGTCAACCGCGATATCAATAGGTTCTCCACCTGCACCTACACGTTCACCAATGTAGAGCATCGGCGCTTCATCCATTTCGCCTTCGCCGATAACTACCGTGCCGCTTACCGGTGTCTTGGCAAACTGTTCATGCATGCCATCTACTGCCAGCTGGTCAGCACCTTCCTTATCCCCTCTGCCCATAAGACGGCCGCTCTTGATAGCTGCCTGTTCTACAATTCGTACAAATTCCAATGATAATTGTCTGTTCATTGAAGTGCCTCCTGTATAGCCTTTTTTCATTGATATCTCATTTTACCATATTTCCAGCTTAAATGGAGTATACATTTTAAAAAATATGTGCAACATTATTACTTATAGAGGGGAAAAGACAGGTTTGAGATTTGAGAAAGATAAGCTAAGCTCATGGCTGTAAGCCCCTGGCTCAGGGATGTACAGGCCTGAAGGCAGACAGTCAGACACTAAAAAACTGAAAGGTTTTCTATCAGGCTGCAGCCCGTGATCATTTCATGTTCACTTTCAGATTAAACATAGACTCAGAGCTTTGCCATGCTTTTCTTTGCTCTAACATATAGGAATGAGCTAACGCTCAAGGGCTGTGTGAATCTGCCGATTCGCAGGGCCTTAAAATCAAAATGGCAAGGCTGTATGGAAGTCGATGACTTCCATAAGGGGGCGGATACTACGTATAGCTTTTCTTAATGGGGTTCGTTCTGCATTCTTCCTTTTCTTAGAGTCAAGTCCATATTTGTGTGTAAATTCCTCTTTGGAATAAACAGGTCATCAAGCCGCTAATAATCTTTGTTTTTCTTCGGCGGACATCCTGCCGTACGGCCTGAAGAAGGGAAGTGTGGATTTTTCTTTTATATGGAATTTTCTGCATTCTACCTCCGGCCTCTTATCTCTCACCGCTCACCTTTTGTTTGTCATCTAACTGCAATAAAAAAGATGCAAACGGCATTAGCCATATTGCATCTTTCATGTTATTTAAGCACTTTGGAGAGGAAGTTCTTTGTTCGTTCTTCCCTGGTATGGTCAAACACTTCTTCCGGTGTTCCTTCTTCCAGAATGGTCCCATGGTCTACAAACAGAACACGGGTACCTACTTCCTTGGCGAATCCCATTTCGTGGGTAACTACCACCATGGTCATGCCTTCCATGGCTACTTCCTTCATGATATCGAGAACATCATGAACCATTTCCGGATCAAGTGCTGAAGTCGGTTCATCAAACAGAAGGGCTTTCGGTTTCATTGCCAGCGCTCTGGCAATAGCCACACGCTGCTGCTGTCCGCCGGAAAGCTGAGACGGCATGGCGTTTGCCTTGTCCTTAAGTCCTACCTTTTCCAGAAGCTTCATCCCACGAGCATAAGCTTCTTCTTTGCTTACCTTTCTCACCTTCATAGGAGCAAGCATAATGTTCTTAATTACAGTCATATGCGGGAAAAGATTAAAACGCTGGAATACCATCCCCACTTCGGTGCGCACCTTATTAAGATTATCTTCACTGTTCAGTGCAATTCCATCAAAGGAAACGGTTCCGCTGGTTGGTGTTTCCAGTCCGTTCATACAGCGGAGAAGAGTACTCTTCCCGGAACCGGATGGTCCGATGATAACCACTACTTCTTTCGGCTTGATTTTCAGGGTAACATCTTTTAATACATGCAGGTCCTCAAAGGATTTGCTGATATGATCTACATCAATAAGATACGGGGTACTATTCTTGTCTTCCATTATTTATGCTCCATGAACGAAACAAACTTGGCAATTGCCAATGTCATAATCAGATAAAGTGCTGCTACGGTCATCCAGATTTCAAAGGATGCATAGGTCTGTGCAATAATCAGCTGACCGCGGCGTGTCAGTTCTTCAAATCCGATAACGGAAACAAGGGAAGAATCCTTAAGCATGGTAATGAATTCATTGCCCAGCGGCGGCAGGATATTATGAAAAGCCTGCGGCAGAATAATATAATACATGGTCTGCCACCAGGATAATCCCAGAGAATGCCCCGCTTCGAACTGGCCCTGATCAATAGCCTGAATACCTGCACGGAAAATTTCCGATACATATGCGCCAGAGTTGATAGCGCAGGCAGTCACTGCGGCCACAAAAGGATTAATCTGGGTGTGAATAAGCATTGGTAAAGCAAAGTATATAAGGAAAATCTGCACCAGAAGTGGTGTACCACGGATACAGTCGGCATATATTGTCGCAATAATACGCAGTGCTTTTATTCTGCAGATTCGTGCAATCCCGGCAAACAGCCCGATAAAGAAACCGATGCCGACAGCCATCAGTGTAATTTCAATGGTAATCAATGCCCCCTGTATAAGGTAAGGAAGCGATTGTTCAATTAACTCAAAATCCATTTTTATTTCCCCGCCATCTTTATGAATGCATAATAAAACAATTGATATTGGTAATAATACAACCAATATATTCACTTGTCAATGGATAAAAATTGTGATAAATGTAGTATTTTATCGAAAAAGCCCATATTCATGCACTTTTGAATACTATGTATAAATATTTTATTATTTGCATAATTATTTATTCTAATAATCCATTATACATTTCACCATGGAATATCCGCCCTCGGCAAAACTACATGAAATATGCCCCTCTGTCTTTCAGAGGAGCATATTTCTGTTATCTGTCATCACAACCTGAATCCACAGCCGCAGGGATGACAGGATATTTCCATATTATCAGAAACGATTCAGTCTCTTTTCCGTTTCTTCCAGGCCAAGCAGTTCAATCATAGTATAAAGACCAGGTCCCTGTGTCTGGCCGGTAAGAGCAATACGTACCGGTTCAAATGCAGCCTTGCCTTTAATACCTGTTTCCTTCATTACCGCCTTAAAGCACTTCTTGATGCTATCTTCATTAAATTCCGGAAGAGTCTTTAATGCTTCTGCATAGGCAGCCAGAATCTTATGGCTGTCTTCTGCATCTATAATTGCCTTGATTTCAGCATCTTCCACCGGTGCCGGTTCTTCAAAGAACGGTTTAACATTTTCAACCACCTGCTGACCAAAGTAGAGATGGTCTCTTACATACCATACCACCTTTTCGAGCCAGCCCCTCTTTTCATCAGACAGAGGAAGGGTGACATATCCAGCCTTTTCCAGGAATGGCATAACGAAATCCAGGAGTTCCGGTGCAGTAAGCTTCTTCATGTACTGGAAATTAATCCAGTTAAGCTTTTCGATATCAAAGACGGCATCGTTGGAGGATACTCTGTCCATAGAGAATTCCTTAATCAGTTCATCTCTGGTAAACAGTTCCTGTTCTCCCTTGGGAGCCCAGCCCAGAAGAGCCAGATAGTTTACCATGGCATCCGGCAGATATCCCATATCGCGGTAAGCCTGTACGGAAGTTGCCCCATGGCGCTTACTCATCTTCTTATGATCGGAGCCAAGAATAAGGGAAATATGGCCAAACTTCGGAACCTTATATCCCAGAGCTTCATAGATAGCAAGCTGTCTTGGTGTATTGGACAGATGTTCTTCCGCGCGGATTACATGGGTAATTCCCATAAGGGCATCATCGATAACCACCGCAAAGTTATATACCGGAATACCGTCAGACTTCATAATGATGAAATCGCCGACACCGGCAGACTGGAATTCTACATGACCTCTTACCATATCATCGAACGCATATACTTTATCCGTTGGAACGACCAGTCGTACTACCGGTTTTCTTCCTTCCTTCTTATATTCTTCAATCTGTTCAGGAGTCAGGTGACGGCAGTGACCACCGTAAACCGGTGTCTTACCTTCGACCAGCTGTTCTTCTCTTTCCTTCTGCAGTTCTTCTTCGGTGCAGTAGCAATAGTAAGCCTTACCTTCATCGAGCAGACGCTGAACTTCTTTCTTATAAATATCCAGTCTTTCCGTCTGTCTGTATGGGCCATTATCTCCGCCTACATCAATGCCTTCATCCCAGGTAAGGCCAAGCCACTTCATAGCTTCCTTGATGTTTTCTTCGGATTCTCTGGAAGAGCGAGCCAGATCGGTATCTTCTATACGTACCAGGAAGGTGCCGCCTGTGTGTCTGGCAACCAGCCAGTTGAACAGTGCAGAACGGGCTCCACCAATATGAAATGGACCTGTCGGGCTTGGTGCAAATCTTACTTTAATTTTGTTTTCCATAATCATTAATTCCTCCTGTACAGTAATGAACTGGCCATAACGGCAATGGCCCGGCCTTCACCGATGGCATCCATTTTTTCTTTTGTTGTCGCTTTAATTCCCAGCGCATCCTCCGTAATACCCATGACCTGGGCAAGGCAGGCTTTCATTTCCGGAATATACCCGGCAAGTTTCGGCCGCTGAGCAATGATGGTGGTATCCACATTGCCTACCTCATATCCCATGTCCCGGATTTTCCGCATTACACGGACAAGCAGTTTAACGCTGGACGCATTTTCAAATTCCGGATCATCATCAGGGAAGAAATGCCCGATGTCCGGAAGGCCGGCTGCTCCCAGCAGAGAATCCATAATCGCATGAATCAGTGCATCCGCATCGGAATGGCCAAGAAGTCCGTGGGTATCAGAAATCTTTATTCCACCGAGAATTAAAGGTCTGTCATCACAAAACTGATGTATATCATACCCCTGACCAATGCGAAATGCAATTTTCGGCTGTTCCAGTGAAGTCATAAAACGTTCAACATCCTCTCTGGTCGTCACTTTGAAAAAGGATTCCCTTCCCTGAATAATCTTCACCGGAATGCCCTTATATTCAAATAAGGATACATCATCGGTGAAGGTTTCATCTCCTGAAAGGGAATCAACCACCTGGCGGAACAGCGGGGTACAGAACCCCTGCGGTGTCTGCGCACGGAACAGATCTTTTCTGTCCAGTGTGCCTGTGACCATCCCCTCCGCCGTCACTTTCTTTATGGTATCTACACAGGGGATTCCAGTCACTACCGCAGGAGCCTTCTCACTCACCGCAGCCAACACCGAATCAATGAACGGTCCGTCTACCAGTGGTCTTGCCCCATCGTGTACAAGAACCTTGTCCGATGCCTCTGAAACCGCATGAAGTCCATTTTTCACGGATTCGCTTCTGGTCTTCCCCCCAGTGGCAAAAATTATGGGTATATGCGCATGAAAAGACCGGACCACTGTTTCAAATTCCGGTCTTTCCTTTTCCTGTGTTACCAGGATAATCTCATCTAATGCTCTGCTCTGCAGGACATGCTTCAGGCTGTACCAGACCAGAGGCTTTCCATTCACAGAAAGCAGCATCTTATTTTTCCCTGCGCCTACTCTGCGTCCTTCGCCTGCGGCGAGGAAAATCAAACTATTCATCCTGTTCAGGTTCCTCCAGTTCAGCAAAAATCATACGCCCCGCCGAAGTCTGCAAAACAGAGGCAATGACAACGGCTACTTCCTTACCTACGGACTGAGCCCCATGTTCTACTACAATCATGGTTCCATCATCAAGATAAGCGACGCCCTGGCCAGGTTCCTTACCCCGTTTAACGAGCTGAACAAACAGCTTTTCTCCCGGAATCACTACTGGCTTGAGCGCATTGGCCAGGTCATTGATATTGAGTACTTCAATTTCCCGCAGTTCAGCTACTTTGTTCAGATTATAGTCATTGGTAATAATCTGATATCCCTTCTGCTGTGCCAGCCGCATAAGTTTGGAATCTACTTCCGTAATATCATCAAAATCATCAGTGACAATAGTTACGTTATCTTTTCTTGTCTTTCGCATCTTATTGAGTATATCCAGACCGCGGCGGCCTCGATTTCTCTTCAGCAAATCAGCGGAATCGGCAATTTTCTGCAGTTCTTCCAGGACAAAGACCGGTACGATAACTTCGCCTTCCAGGAACCCGGTCTTGCGGATATCTGCCACACGGCCATCAATAATAACGCTGGTATCCAGCAGCTTGCCTTTTACTATATCTTCATTTTCCGCAGTTCTGGCATTCTTGCCCGGACTCAGCCGGATCCATTCCGCAATTTCACTCTGCTTGGAAATGGCCATATGCATCCCCAGATACCCCAGCAGAATACTGAGCACCACAGAAATATACGGCCCGATATATGGAATATTTTCGAACGCCAGCCCTACCAGATTGGCAATAATCAGACCGACAAATAATCCCCCTGTCCCCAGAAGAAGATCCTGAATGGAAATCTCCGCAAGGGAGGTCTCAACTCTGGCGGTGAGGGAGAAAATAAGACGATTCAGATAAGGGGCGACCAGTGTTCCCACTACGGCACCTATCATACCGCTTAAAATCATGATGCCCAGAGACAGCGCACTAATCCCCCAAACTGTCTCTGTCAGCAATGATCTGGGAATGTACTGCGTCATCAAATGAGCCGGCTGCGCTCCTGCTACTACACCAAGAACGGCAAAGAGCAGGACAAAGATTGATTTCAATACTTTTTCCGACATTTTGAATTCCCCGTTATGAATTTAAATATTAATAACCTTTATGGTCAATGTAAAATCTACCATAGATATACACATATATCTTATCATAAAAGACTGCGAATTATAATACAATATTTCTACTTTTTATCGTTTTAGTAAAAATCCAGAAAAAATGTGGAATATTTTTGCAGAACGCTTTTTATCCCTGGATATTCTGATTTGTCACTTTCTTCTGTTTCATCCAGGAAACTGCTTCAGACAACTGACTTACATACACAGGATGACAGGTTTCTTTATCTTTCTGTGTGGAAAGCCAGGCTTCCACTTCCTCACGATTTCCTTCCGGAAGAAGAAAGACCGTGAAGTGCATCCTCTGTGCTTCCTTTATTCTGGCCAGTACATGCGTAACCGGAAGGATTTCCCCGGTCAGGCTGATTTCCCCGGCGGCAATCACACCCGGTGGAACCGGTATATCCCAATGAGCCGATACAATGGCCATCGCTGCGGATAAGTCGGCTGCCGTTTCCTGCACTTTGAAGCCACTGGCTACATTGACATACACATCGCTCTGTGAAAGGCGGATGTGCGCCCGTTTTTCCAGAACAGCCAGCAGCACAATCATGCGGCTGTAGTCAAACCCGACACTGATCCGCCGGGGCATTGACAGTACAGAATGAACCGCCAGTGCCTGAATTTCCACCATAATAGCCCGCTGCCCTTCCATGCATGAGGTTATGGCACTTCCGGCCACAGGATTCTTCCTTTCCCGTACAAGGAACCCAGATGGGTCTTTTATCCCCATAAGTCCGTCTTCCTTCATAATGAAAAGACCGGTTTCCGATGTGGGTCCAAAGCGATTCTTTACCGTGCGGAGCACACGGAACTGATAGCTTCTGTCTCCTTCCAGGTACAGCACCACATCCACCATATGTTCCAGCATACGTGGTCCGGCCAGATTGCCTTCCTTGGTCACATGTCCCACAATAAGCACGGTGATATTCTTCATTTTCGCCAGTTTTACCAGAGCCGATGTGCAGCTTTTAATCTGATTGGGACTGCCGATGGGCGAATCATTTTCCGGAACATACATAGTCTGTATAGAATCAATAACCACAAAATCCGGTGACAGTTTTTCTACCGTTTCCACGATATGTGTCAGATTGCCATCTGCCAGAATGAAGCATTCATCTTCTCCCATATGGAGTCTGTCAGCCCTCATCTTAATCTGTCTTTCTGATTCTTCTCCTGTGCAATACAGGGCTTTCGTCCCTTTTTTGGATACTGCATGGCAGAGCTGCAATATCAGCGTAGATTTACCAATTCCCGGTTCACCTCCAAAAAGGATGACCGACCCGGGAACGATACCTCCGCCCAGCGTACGATCCACTTCCGGCATATCCAGTATGTTTCTGGCTTCACTTCCCAGATGAATTTCCGACAGTCGGGAAGCTTTCTGTGCCTTTCCTCCGGTTTCCTTTAACGCCACCGGATAATGTTTTTCTTCCGTAATGGTAAATTCTTCCATAGTGTTCCATGCCCCGCACACAGGGCATCTTCCCATCCACTGGGTGGACTCTGCCCCGCAGTCAGAACACATATATTTCACTGTACTTTTTTTAGCACTCATATCTTATCTCCTGAAACAACAAAGAGGTACGGATCTGCTCCGTACCTCTTTATTATACATGAACTTTCAGGAAAACTTAGTCGGCTGTAAATACCAGTTTACCCTTGTCGTCCACATCAATGTGCAGTGTGTTCTTGCCCTTCAGGGTGCCTTCAAGAATCAGTTCAGCGATAGCATCTTCCACTTCGCGCTGAATAGTTCTTCTGAGTGGTCTTGCACCATACTCCACATCAGTCCCATCCTTGATAATCTGTTCAAAGGCTTTATCAGAAACCTTAAGAGCCACATGCATGGAATCCATCTTCTTTTCCACTTTGGCCATAAGCAGTCTTACAATCTTCTTCAGATCGTCTTCGGTCAGTGGATGGAAGACAATGATTTCATCAATACGGTTGATAAATTCCGGACGGAATGTTCTCTTAACCGTATCCATAATCTTTCCCTTGATTTCTTCAAAGTCAGTGGTTTCCCCTTCCTTGTGTTCTGTTGTGAAGCCCATGCTCTTGGTATGTTCTCTCAGAAGAGTAGACCCAAGGTTACTGGTCATGATGATAACCGTATTGGTAAAGTCTACCGTACGGCCCTGACCGTCGGTAAGACGGCCATCATCCAGTACCTGGAGAAGGATATTAAAGAAATCGGCATGTGCCTTTTCCACTTCATCAAACAGAATGACAGAATATGGATTCTTACGAACAGCGTCTGTCAGCTGACCGCCTTCATCATAACCAACATATCCTGGAGGTGCTCCGACGAGACGGGACACTTCGTGTTTCTCCATGAATTCCGACATATCGAAACGAATCAGTGCCTTTTCACTGCCAAACATACATTCAGCCAGTGCCTTTGCCAGTTCAGTCTTACCTACACCGGTAGTACCGAGGAACATAAAGGAACCAATCGGACGATGTGGATCCTTCATGCCGGCTCTTGCACGGCGGATAGCCTTAGCCACTGCATGTACAGCTTCTTCCTGGCCAACCACTCTCTTATGGAGTTCATCTTCCAGGTGAAGCAGACGTTCCGAATCACTCTGTGTAAGGTTCTGCAGCGGAATACCGGTCCACTTAGCCACAACTTCGGCAATGTCTTCTGGAGTAACGGCCAGGTGATCCTGGTCCGCCCCCTTCCAGTCCTTCTTCAGATTTTCAATTTCATCGGAAAGTTTCTTTGCCTGATCTCTGTAGACGGCTGCCTTTTCAAAGTTCTGCGCGGAAACAGCGGCTTCCTTTTCCTTCTGGATATTCGCCAGTTCATCTTCCTTCTGCTTCAATCCTTTTGGCGCGGAAGAAGCTTCCATGCGAATCTTGGCAGCGGCTTCATCGATTACGTCAATGGCCTTATCCGGCTGGAAACGGTCCGTGATGTAGCGGGAAGACAATCTTACGGCTTCCTTAATGGCTTCATCCGGAATCTTTACCTTGTGGAAAGCTTCATATTTATCACGGAGTCCCTGCAGAATCTGCACGGTTTCTTTGTTGGTTGGCTCGCCTACCTTTACCGGCTGGAAACGACGTTCCAGAGCTGCATCCTTTTCAATGTACTTCTTGTATTCCTTCAATGTGGTAGCACCAATGCAACGAAGTTCGCCTCTGGCCAGAGCCGGCTTCATAATATTGGCAGCATCCATAGAGCCTTCTGTTGCACCTGCCCCTACCAGCGTATGCAGTTCATCAATGAAGAGAATCCATTCCGGATGTTTCTTCACTTCTTCAATGACTTTCTTCAGTCGTTCTTCAAATTCACCTCTGTACTTGGTACCGGCAACCATAGAGGACATATTGAGAGAAATAATATGGCAGTTCTTAAGAATTTCGGGAACGTCATTTTCAACAATTCTCTGTGCCAGTCCTTCCGCAATAGCTGTCTTACCAACCCCTGGTTCACCAATCAGAACCGGGTTGTTCTTGTTACGACGGGACAGAATTTGAATAACCCGGTTAATTTCATTGGTTCTGCCAATGACCGGATCAATCTTCCCCTGCTTAGCCCGTTCGTTAAGATCGATTGCATAATCGCTGAGATCGCCCAATGTTGCTGAGTCTCCACCTTTACCGGATTCATTCATAACGGTTTCAAATGCCTTTTGCATCTTGTCTTCGGTTACACCGAAACGTTCCAGAATGCTCATAGTCATCCCATCGCCTTCACGCAGTATAGCCAGAAGAAGATGCTCCGTACCTACATAGTTATTCCCCAGTTCATTAGCCTCTGCAGCTGCCAGTTCCAGTACCCTCTTCGTACGCGGCGCAATGTACAGTTCGCGATTAAAGAAGCTGGTATGAGCTCCTCCAAGCAGCTGTTCAATCTTTTCCGGGGTAATTCCAAAGGAATGAAGAATCTTGCCGCCGGCGCTATCCTTTTCACTGGCAATCCCCATAAGCAGATGTTCAACCCCTACGTATTCACTGCCCAGTTTCTGCGCTTCAGCAATAGCAAACCTCCATGCGTTTTTTACCCCATCCGTAAATCTCTGATCCATATATACCCCTCCTTGTTTATATGTTCATTGCTTTAATAAATTCTCTTACGATAACGGCTCTCCAGCGATTGCTGTCTTTTTCAGAGAGCCCCTCCTGCTGTACTTTCTGTTCCACATAGGATGTAGAAAGCATTTTCAGCAGCTGCAGGCACTTTGCCTTTGTCTGTGCCGGGAGAAGTTTATGGCGAATGCCATTATATATCCAGGCAAAACACTCTACCCCTTCCCGGTATGGAAGGCTTCTTGCATAGGAAAGCGTGCCTATAGCTATCCACGCCTTATCCTTACAGAGCTCTTCATGAGCTGAATACCATGTATTCCAGGCCTTGTCCTCAACGAATTCAATATTCTTGTTCGCCTCTTCCAAACGGTTGCAGAGCCCTTTTTCAGAAACGCCCATGGAATAACTGTTCTCAATCACATAAAACGGAAAGAATTCCGACGCGTTTCGTTCCATGGCACCAATCCGGTATCCACTCCGGGCCAGTTTACCTGCCAGATTTTCGATCTGACGAAGCTGACTGATTCCCGGAATAAACACCGTTTCCCGGACAGATAACCCGGTCCCGGCCATAAGCGGCGAAGCGGTAAGATAACCAAATTCATGGTCAAAGGCAAATGGTATGTACTGACTGAAAAAATCATCCAGTTTTGACAGCTTTTCCCAGGTTTCCGTCAGATTGCCATCATGGGATAACGCCCAGGCGGTGAGATGGTCATCCCCATTGGTGAGGATAGCCATACCCCAGGAATCTGAAAGATACAACTTTCTCCACTGGCTGTTTCCGCCATCCGGAAAATCAATTCCGCTTTCCAGAAGAAGGTTCTTTTCTCCTTCCGACAGGGCTGATACCGATACCGGAGTAAACTTTACCGACCCGGTTTCATTCCACTTCTGCACAGCCTGGCTGACCTTGTCATTCACTTCCGCAGCCTCAGCGGTAGTCATATTATCCGGAAACGGTATCCCTGCCATATTCCGGGCCAGCTTCAACCGTGTCTGAACGATGGAATTCCACTCGCTGTTGGAATTTTCTTCTTTATCCAGCCACTCTTTTACTATCATTATGCCTCTCCTCCAGACATCTTCTTAATCTCATCTCTGATTCTGGCTGCGTCCTCATACCGTTCCTCTTTAATACACTGCTGCAGTTTCTTATTCAGTTCCGCAACTTCAGGAGAAACCTTCTTTTCAGCCTCCGGATTCTTTACGCTGCCTGACGTATCCGCATCCCCATCCGTAGAAATGGAAATTTTTGGCCCCTTTCCGGTGTGGTTATGCGAACCGCCTGCCTGCTGAAACAGAGGACGGAGTTTTTCACGGAATGCTTCGTAGCAGGATGGGCACCCCAGCTTGCCCGACTGTCTGAAATCCTGATAAGTCGTTCCACAGGATGGACAGGACAGGCTACCTGTGAGCCGTTCGTTCCCATTTCCCCAGAGCCGGTCAAACAGACTGTCTCTGCCGAAAAAGTCGGTGAACGGATCACTGAAAAAATCCTGCTGAAAATGCATGCCCTTTTCCTGAGCCGCACAATCCTGACACAGATGCTTTTCAGTTCTGTTCCCATTCAGTATTTCCGTAATGTGTACGGTAGCTTCCTTTTTATGACAACGTTCACAAATCATATATTATCCCCTTCTCTCAAAATGGTATTCACATTCTTTACCAGTGCATGCATAAGTTCCGTCTCCCTTTCTTCAGGGCACACAGCAAATAACGACTCAAGCATACAGGTAATGAGTTTAAATTCTCTTTCGGAAATAACTCCGCAATGTCTGATCATCCGAAAATATCCCAGCACATCTTTCTCTATAGACGAATGTGCTTCTTTTCCGGGAGTCCCCTCTGTCTTACGCTTCTCACTGGATGTTCCGCTTTTACTTTCGGCCTCCTTAGTCCGCATCTTTCCTCTAGGAGACAGGGAAATACGGATATAGCCTCCATTCCCTCTCCTGGATTCCACAACATAGTCCCGATTAGGTGTAAAGCGGGTATTAATCACATATGTCACCTGCGATGGTGCACATCCTAAATAGTCAGCCAGCTCATTTCGGCTTAATGTCACAGGACCATCGTTCTGTTTATCCATAAGCTGAAGTATCAGCTGCTCTATCTGATCTGACAACATTGTTCCTCCTGCCTCCTTTCTTCCTTATCGTTGTATACATTATAATATTTAAAAGTTTAATAGTCAATAGTTTTATTAAAAATTTTAGACTTTTTGATTTTATGATATTTTGCCAGTATTTGTCGTATTTTTTTCAGCTACTAAATATCAAAATTTCCAAAACTTTTTAACTTTTATTCTAAACCTTTTGATTTTTATCTTTGACTTTCGACTTATTATCCACCTGAAAAACACAAAAAGACCTTCCTGCTCTCCTGTAAGAAAGCAGAAAGGTCTCTTCTTCATTCCTGTGCAGAAAACGTCCCGTATTTTTTCTTTACCACGGTTCGTTTTCTTCACAGGCCGTATAGTCAGTCAGTATGTCCATTATAAGATACACGGGAAATCCACGGCGCACCAGGAACCCGGCCAGCCGCTTCAGATTTCCGGCCGCTTTCGGGCTCACGCGGATCTTAGCCTCCAGAATGCGGCGGGCCGCTGTTTCTTCTTCGCTCCGAGAAAGATGTCTGTCAGAAGAAAGTCCCCGCTGTGCCAGCTTTCGATGGATATACGCATCACCGTAAATCCCCTTATTCTTTATCGCTTCGAAGACTTCATCCCCCAGTACCCTGTCATTCAGATAACCATACTGTATCAGCCTGTCTATCGCCTCCGCGATTTTTTCCTCTTCATACCCTTTCCGTCTGAGTTTTGTACGTATTTCGGTTTCAGAGTAGGAACGATAGCCAAGCATGGAAAGCGCTGCGTCGAATGCCTTTTTATTCGTTGTCTTCTTCATTCCTTGCAATCACCGTATCTTCGAACGGTTCTGGTTCTACCACCAGGGTATCTCTTACAATCTTATCGATTTCAGCCGATACTTCCGGATGTTCTTTCAGATAGCGTTTGGCATTTTCTCTGCCCTGGCCGATTCGGTCCCCATTATAGGAATACCATGCGCCGCTCTTTTTAATGATTTCCATGTTGGATGCAATATCCAGCAATGTGCCTTCTCTGGAAATGCCCTGACCATACATGATATCAAATTCAGCGACACGGAATGGCGGTGCCACCTTGTTCTTAACTACCTTGGCCCTGGTTCTGTTCCCAAGGATTTCCGTACCATTCTTAATGGCTTCCCCACGTCGGATTTCAATACGCATGGACGCATAGAACTTCAGTGCCCGTCCGCCGGTGGTCGTTTCCGGGTTACCAAACATAACCCCAACCTTTTCACGGATCTGGTTAATGAATATGACGATGGTTCTGGATTTGCTGATAATACCGGTAAGTTTTCTGAGCGCCTTACTCATGAGACGCGCCTGAAGACCTACGGACTGATCGCTGATGTCCCCGTCAATTTCCTGCTTCGGTACCAGTGCAGCTACCGAGTCAATAACCACCATATCCACTGCGCCGCTTCTTACCAGAGCTTCACAGATGCTCAGTGCCTGTTCACCACTGTCAGGCTGGGAAATAAGGAGATTCTTTGTGTCTACGCCCAGATTGTGCGCATAAATAGGATCGAGAGCATGTTCCGCATCGATAAACGCGGCCACTCCGCCTTCTTTCTGCGCTTCCGCGATAGCATGAAGTGCCAGTGTTGTCTTACCGGATGATTCCGGTCCGTAAATTTCAATAACACGGCCTCTCGGGTATCCCCCTACCCCTACAGCAATGTCAAGTGCCAGTGATCCGGTAGGAATGACTTCAATATTCATTCTGGTCCCCAGATCACCAAGGCGCATAATTGCCCCGGTACCGAATTCCTTTTCAATGTGGTGTAATGCACTTTCCAACGCTTTCTTCTTTCCTGCTTCGCCGGTGTTTACACCTGCATCATGGACTTTAGCCATCTCATTGCCTCCTTATATTAAATAAATGAATGTATTGCCACACGCGGTACATAGCTTTTTCTGCCGCACCCACCCTTACATTATTCCGATCTCCCAGAAATTTTTCCTTATACACCCGGGTTCCTGCTTCACCGGAAACCGCAATATACACCAGGCCGGGATCTTCGCCCCTCTCTCCTTGGCCTGGCCCTGCATAGCCGGTGGTGGAAACAGCAATGTGGGCCCCATAAAGCTTTCTTGCCCCCTCGGCCATTTCACGGGCGGTTTCTGCGCTCACCGCCGTATATTTATCCAGAGTTTCCTTTTTCACTCCCAGAATGTGTTCTTTGGCTTCATTCCAGTAGGTGACACAGGAACCTTTAAAATAAGAAGAACTTCCCGGATAATCCGTCATCAGTTTGCCAATAAGTCCGCCTGTGCAGGATTCAGCCGCACACATGACCAGTTGTCGGTCTTTAAGTTCTTCTGCCAGCGCCTGATGTATTCCCTGTTCTCTCACCGTAGTGTATTCCGGAATGCGTTTTTCAATTTCCCGGATAACCGGTTCCATCCGGTTCAGCGCCTCTTCGCCATCTTTCCCCCAGACTGTAACCCGGACGGCGATAAATCCCGGTCTTGCCAGCAGGGCAATGGTTGGATTGGACTGCTTTTTCAACAGATCCATAAGCAGTGACTCCACCTGAGGTTCTCCCATTCCGGTGACGGAAAGGACCATTGAGCGGATAATACCCTGGTCTCCAAAATTCTTTTCCAGCCATGGCATCATATAACGCTGAGCCATGACTTTCATTTCAAAAGGCGGTCCGGGAAGATGAATCAGCGTCTTTCCTTTATATGTTACCGCTGATCCGCTGGCTGTCCCCACATCGTTCTTCAGAATGAATGCCCCTTCACAGAACCAGGCCTGCCGGTCCAGCTGCGGACTCATTGGGCGCCCTATATGTTCATAATGGGCGCACAGCCTCTTATGTTCTGATTCCACATGCACCAGGGACAGTCCCATCGCACTGGCCCCCGCCTTTTTGGTTATATCCCCCAATGTGGACCCCAGTCCTCCGGAGGTAATAACAATATCCGCCCTTTCAAATGCAGTGATAAAGGCATTTTTCATACGTTTTGGATTATCTCCCACGGTGGTCAGATAGGCCACTGTATATCCGTGTTCATTGAGAAAACGTGCCAGCCAGCAGCTGTTTTCATTCATAATCTCTCCCAGAAGGAGTTCCGTTCCCGTGGTAATGATTTCAACAATCATCATATCGCCTCTTTACCGGATGAATCAGATTCTGTTTGCAATCAGATCATACGCATATCCATCGACAATGCGTACTTTGCAGAAATCACCAGGCTTTAAATCCCCTGGATTTTCGATATATACATTGCCATCTACTTCCGGTGCCTGGAATTCGGCACGTCCTTTGGCAACCAGTCCATCTCCATTGTCCACCAGTTCTTCCACCAGCACTTCCGTTTCTGTTCCAATCAGATTTCTGTCGTTTTCCTCGGAAATTTCAGCCTGAACAGACATCAACCGATGATAACGGTCTTCTTTAACATCTTCCGGAATCTGGTCCGCCATTCGTGCAGCCGGTGTTCCATCCTGAGGAGAATACTTAAATGCACCCATATCATCAAATTTAACTTCCCGGATGAAATCACAGAGTTCCTGGAAGTCCGCTTCTGTTTCTCCCGGGAATCCTACCATAAGGGTAGTGCGGAGTGTAATCCGTGGAGAAGCTGCGCGCAGCTTACCCAGCAGGGCATAAATGCTTTCTTTTGTATCCCTGCGATGCATTCTCTTCAGAACGGAATCGCTGATATGCTGCAGCGGAATATCCACATATTTGCAGATTTTCTTTTCTCTGGTAATAAGGTCAAGCAGTTCATCTGTAAAATAAGTTGGATACAGATAGAACAGACGAATCCACTTTACTCCTTCCACTTTGACCAGTTCTCTCAGGAGACCTGCCAGATTCGTTCCATCTCCCAGATCTCTACCATAATAGCTGAGATCCTGAGCAATCAGGTTGAATTCCTTTACTCCCTGTGCCGCCAGTCGCTTTACTTCGTGTACTACCGAGGGAATCGGACGACTCCTTGCCTTGCCTCTCACATAAGGAATATAGCAGAATGTGCATCCATTATTACATCCTTCCGCAATCTTCACATATGCCGTATACTTTGGAGTCACCAGCTGACGCGGTATTAATTCTTCATGTTCACATGGAGCGCTGTCAAAACAGTTAACCTGCTTGCCGGTGCGATAAGACTCATTAACCGCATCAAGAATCTTTGGCCAGGATTCAGTACCGAGCAGTACGTCCAGTTCCGGGATCTCTCTGGCCAGTCCTTCCTGGAACTGCTGGGACAGGCAGCCGGCGGCCACAAGTTTTTCACATTTACCGTTTTTCTTATATTCTGTTGCCTGAAGCAGTGTCTGTACCGATTCATCCTTGGCAGCATCAATAAACGTACAGGTGTTGATAATGATAACATTTGCTTCATTCAGATCTTCAGTCATTTCGTAGCCGGCCTTTTCCATAAGCCCAATCATCATTTCGGTATCTACCAGATTTTTTGAGCAGCCAAGGCTGATGAATCCAATTTTTTTCATTTAGTTACTCCGTATCTCTTGCAAATCTAACCTGAGTCACCCAGCGTTTTTTCAGGCTGTCACGACCCGTTTTAACAAAAACCTTTTTTAAATTCCATAAACTCAGCAAATGTCCCCGCTCATCCTTATCCCGCCTCAGTTCATTGGTGGACAGATAGTATGTATCGGAGGCATTCATTGCCTTATCCAGTGTCTTTCCCATAAGCAGCCAGTCCACAAATCTTCTGGCATCCGGCTTATGGGCTGCATCAGAGAAAATACCTATACCATAAAGATACCATGGCTGTCCATCATCAGGGTAAACAACAGCAATGGGCAGATGCTCATTCTTGACCCGCATCACTTCATTGAAGCTGGAAATCCCAATGTCCGCCTTATCCATTGCCGCCATACGTGCAGGCGTGGAAAGGAATTTTCCATACTGCACAATATGTGTTCCTGCATAGGCGAGTCGACCGATAGCCCCATCTTCCCCAAAACGTTCTGACATGCTGTAAAGCAAATCTTCCGCCTCAGAGGAAGAAACAAAATCGGTGACAGAAAGACGTGTCATCGGTGATGTGACCACATTATCCCATGTATATATGTAATCAGGATTCTCTGCGTAGAAATCTCTGTTCACTGCAAATACCACCGGGTCTATCCAGATACCGGTCCAGGTATCATTTTCTGCACGATACTGATGCATTACTGTGTCGGAAGCGGGTGAAGAATATGGAGCCAGTTCTTTCTTTTCCGAAAGCTGCTGGAGTACTTCCTGTGAAGTAATCACCACATCCCCCGTATTATCAGAACGCAGAGTGCTATCCAGTATCTGACTGGTAGTGAGCGGAACCACAACGATGTTTATTTTTTCTTTTTTGGCAAATGCCTGCCCCACCGTCTGAATAAAATCCGCAGGCATATCCGTATATACACGTATAAAACGCGTAGATGCTACATCATTAGCCCTCTGCCTTGCTGCCTTTTCCATATACAGGATAACCGACCCGAACACAAGTACCGCTATGCCCAGAAATAACAGCACTGACGCCAAACGTTTCATTTACTGCTCCTGCACTTTTACTGATTATCAATTATAGAAAAAACGAATCCAGAATATAACTGCCAGAATGACGATTACGGCCAGAATCCATTTCTCTGCCCGCGACATCCCTTTATCTGGCTGTTTTTTCTTATCGGATACCACTTCTACGCTCTTGCGCAGGGCTTTCCTGCTTTCGGCGGATTCTTTTTTCTTTACAGGAATTCCGGCATCATCGGCTGCTGTTTCCTCATTGAAATACTGAATGAGCATATTGCCATTAAGGCCTATGGCTTCCGCATAATTGCGGATAAAACCGCGCACATATACTGCATCGCGTATCTGGGAATACTGCCCGTTTTCAATGGCGATGATATAGGCTTCATTAATAAATGTCCGATCCGCAATGTCTCTGGTGGAAAGCCCGAGCGACTTGCGCTGTTTCTGTAAGATATCTCCTACTGTACCATTATCCATGATTTACCTCTTTATTTACATTTCCGGATAACAGTTTATCCGCTTGTTCTTTATTCATAAGGATTTCACGGGGCTTTGCTCCGTTAGCCGGGCCTACAATCCCCATCTCTTCCATTGTATCCATAAGTCGTCCCGCCCGGGTATACCCAATACGGAAACGCCGTTGAAGCATAGAGACAGACGCCCTTCCTGTATCCAGTATCCATTCTACCGCTTCTGGGAAGAGTTTGTCGTGTTCTTCCTCCACAGCAGCCTTTTCTGCCTCGTCAGGAGCGGTGAACACCAGGGGTTCCTCACTGGAAAGCATTTCCTTCACTGCTGTTTCGTTATGGATATAGGAAGTAACCGACTCTACTTCTGAATCAGAAACAAAAGCCCCCTGTACACGCACAGGGTTCTGTGCTCCGATAGGATCAAAGAGCATATCGCCCTTCCCAAGCAGGTTTTCTGCGCCAGCCTTATCCAGGATAGTGCGTGAATCAATCTGAGAAGATACGGCAAAGGAAATACGGCTTGGAATATTAGCCTTAATAAGACCGGTGATAACGTCCACAGAAGGACGCTGTGTAGCCAGAACCAGGTGAATACCTGCTGCTCTGGCCTTCTGTGCAAGACGGCAGATTGCCTGCTCTACGCTGTCGGCCGCCACCATCATCAGATCAGCCAGTTCGTCGATGATGATAATCAGATATGGCATCTTTTCCTTCGGGTTCAGACGATTATACCCCCGGATATCCCGGACGGCCGATGCAGAGAATAACTTATAGCGGTGTTCCATTTCCTTAACTGCCCACTGAAGTGCACCGGCAGCCTTCTTCGGTTCAGTTACCACCGGGGAACGAAGATGCGGCACTGCATTGTATACAGAAAGTTCTACAACCTTCGGATCAATAAGCAGCATCTTGACTTCTTCCGGCCGATAATGGTACAGAATGCTCATAATGATAGTATTAATGCACACACTCTTACCACTACCTGTGGAACCAGCGATGAGAAGGTGCGGCATCCTGGTCAGATCGGCCACAATAGTCTTTCCGGTAATATCCTTGCCCAGTGCCACATTGACATTACCATGGGCATTTCTGAACTCATCGCTGTCCAGCACATCCCGGAGCGCCACCATGGTAGTCTTGCCGTTTGGTACTTCAATACCTACTGCGGACTTTCCTGGAATCGGCGCCTCAATACGGATATGTGTGGCTGCCAGCTGAAGGGCAATATCGTCAGCAAGGTTTTCAATTTTTTTGACCTTTACCCCAGGAGCCGGTTCAAGCTCAAACCGTGTAACTGTAGGCCCCACACTGGTATTAATAACCCTGGCGGCTACACCAAAGTTATGCAGTGTAGATTCCAGAATCTTTTTCTTTTCTTCCGCTTCCCGGGAGAGGGACGCAGATTGTCTTCCACCAGGTTTAAGCAGCGTAAGAGGTGGGAACTTATAGGGTGAAACCGGGTTTTCTCCCTTCATGCTGCCTTCCGGTTTATCAGTGGCTGCATTTTCCGGCGGCACCACTTCTGCAGGCATATCCGGTTCCTCCGGAATCGGTACCGATTCTGGTTCCGGTGCAACGGCTATTTCTTCTTCTCCCGGAATATCCGGATTTTCCTCTGGTTCCGTATTCAATATGGGTTCCGGCCCGTTGTTTTCTACCGCCTGAGAATCCAACTGATTTTCCATATCCGATTCCACTGTCCCCATCGGCTGTGGCTGCGTTTTTTCACTTTCCGCATCCTGGTCATCCTCAAGGTGACGCTTATGGAAGATAAAATCCGTCATGGAATATGACTTTCCAAGCTCACGTTCTACCCGGCGCTGTTCATCGTAAATCGCCTTCTTCTCTTTAATGGCCTCCCCCATACGTGCCACATGCTTCGCTGTTTTCTGCTCCACATAGTTGACTCCAGGAGACAGGGAGAAATGGGTAAGAAAGACAATATCCAGAATAAATCCGGCAATCAGGACAATCCATAATCCAGCAGTTCCGAACAGGGCATGAAGGCCATAGACAGCTATCGCTCCCAGTGCCCCGCCTCCGGCAAGAATCATATCTCCGGAGAACTCCTGCCCCATCGGAACTATCCAGGCATGTATTCCAGCCAGTATCATCCAGTATAAAAGGCTGATAGCCACAAATCTCCAGGTAAATCTTACCTTAGGCCCTTTTCCGATAAACTGTAATCCCTGCAGAATACAGAAAAACGCGGGAATGATGGCTCCTTTTCCGAATAAGATCTGGAATACCTGTCGCAGTAAATCGCCAAAAAGCCCCATACTTTGTCCGGCAAGGCTGAGACAGGACAGTATCCCCAGCAGGGTCAGAAGAAGACCACCGGCTTCATAGGCTCTGGATCCGGTCTTCTTTTTATATTTCCTTGTAGAAACGACACGTCGTTTCATATGTTCATTTCTACCTCCTCACACATGACATAGTATATTCTCTCTACGGTCAGCCGTTAAATTGCTGTACAGACAAAAACAAGTCGCCAAGTTCTCTCGGCGACTGTCATTTGTATATCCCCACCATGTCGTATTGGCCGTATTTTGAGTCTGCAAAAATGCAGGTGGGTGTCATCATGAAGGACTTTACTAGTCCCCGTTGAAGGGCATTAACGCTATCCCTCAGCTCTAACTCCCGATGTAAAGGTGTTGGTTCAAAATATTCAAGCTGCACGTGCACAGCAGGGCTTTCATCTGTATTCATTTTAGCAGAATCATAGTTCATTTACAAGAAAAAATGTTCTGCTTTCTGAAAAATCAGAATAATTCTTTTTCCTTGTCTTCCTTGGTTACCAGCTTGATATGGAGTTCTTCCAGCTGCTTGTCGGTAACTACATTCGGAGCTTCAGACATCTGGTCAATAGCGCTCTGTGTCTTCGGGAAGGCAATGACATCACGAATGGATTCGCGATGGAGCATAAGCATTACCAGACGGTCCAGACCAAAGGCAAGGCCTTCATGCGGCGGTGCGCCGTACTGGAATGCTTTAAGCAGGAATCCGAATTTTTCTTCTGCTTCTTCCTTGGAAATTCCGATAGCCTGGAATACCTTTTCCTGCAGGTCTTCCTGGTAAATACGAAGGCTGCCGCCACCGGCTTCTACGCCATTGAGGACCATATCATAGGCCTTAGCGTAAACCTTTTCCGGATTGGTGAGCAGATACTGAACATCTTCATCACGAGGTGCGGTGAATGGATGATGTTCTGCCACATAACGCTTTTCTTCCTCGCTGTATTCAAACATCGGGAAGTCTACTACCCAGCGGAAGCAGAATTCATTTGGATCAATAAGATTCATACGACGGCCCATTTCCAGACGGAGTTCGCCCAGAGCCTGAGCTACTACCTTCGGCTTATCGGCAATGATAAGGATAAGATCTCCCTTTTCAGCTTCGCAGAAGCGGCCGATTTCACGAATCTTGTCTTCACCAAGGAACTTGGTAATCTGACACTTCAATGTTCCATCTTCATTGAATCCGATCCATGCCAGGCCCTTAGCGCCGTAATGTCCAACGTATTCAACCAGTCCGTCCAGTTCACGACGCGGAATCTTAGCATCGCCCTTAACGTTGATAGCCTTAACTACACCGCCATTGTCCAGTACGTTACGGAATACCTTAAATCCGGTATCGCGAAGGAGGTCGGAAATGTCGTAGAAATGCATATCAAAGCGGAGATCCGGCTTATCAGAACCATAGAGATTCATAGCATCTGTCCAGGTAATGCGCTGGAACGGAATCTGAATATCCACATCCAGTACATTCTTGAACACTCTCTGCATCATATGTTCTACCAGATCAAGGATGAAGTCCTGATCTTCAAAGGATACTTCCATATCCAGCTGAGTGAATTCCGGCTGACGGTCAGCGCGCAGGTCTTCATCACGGAAGCAGCGTGCTACCTGGAAATAACGTTCAAAACCGGAAACCATGAGCAGCTGCTTGAACAGCTGCGGGGACTGTGGAAGAGCGTAGAACTTGCCCGGGTTTACACGGCTCGGAACCAGATAGTCACGGGCGCCTTCCGGTGTGCTCTTTGTCAGCATCGGGGTTTCGATTTCCAGGAATCCTCTTTCATCCAGGAATTCGCGCATTTCATGGGTAATCTTATGGCGCATGATCAGATTGCGCTGCATTTCCGGACGGCGGAGATCGAGATAACGATATCTGAGGCGTACATTTTCATCAACATCTACACCATCTTCAATATAGAATGGCGGAGTTTTAGCCTTGTTCAATACGCGCATTTCGCTGACAACAACTTCCAGTCTGCCAGTCTTCATGTGCGGATTAATTGTTTCTTCGCTTCTTTCTCTTACCTTGCCCACAACAGCTACTACATATTCATTACGAACATCTTCTGCCTTGTGAAACGCTTCTTCACCGTACTGCGGGCTGAATACCAGCTGTACGAGACCGGTGCGGTCACGAAGATCGATGAAGATAAGTCCGCCGTGGTCACGTCTTCTCTGTACCCATCCGGCCAGAGTAAGAACTTTGCCTGAATCATTGTCTTTTACTTCACCACAGCCGCAGGATCTGTGCATACCTGCCATATTTTCCATAATTTGAGCACCTCACTAATTATTATTTATTGTTAACTGAAAAGGACGATTATAAGTTCTTGGCCATATAATCAGCCGCTTCAGCAACGTTAACCTTAACCTGTTCTCCGGTTTCCATGGTCTTAACCTGGACAACGCCTTCTTCCATTTCTGAAGAACCAATGATAGCTACCAGGGCAGCTCCGGACTTGCCGGCATGCTTCATCTGTCCCTTAAGGCTCTTGCCCTGAAGGTCAATTTCTGCCGGAACTTCTCTGTCCCTGAGTTCCTTCTGGAGTTTAACCGCAGCCACTTCCGCTTCCTTGCCCATAGCGGCAATATATACATGTTTTGCCGTTTCCGGTTCAGGAATCAGATTCTGCATTTCCAGTGCCAGAAGCAGACGTTCCATACCTACCGCGAACCCAATGCCCGGTGTAGACGGACCGCCGACTTCTTCTACGAGGCCGTCATAGCGTCCGCCGCCGCAGATAGCGCTCTGTGCCCCAAGTGGAGTGTACTGAATTTCAAATGCTGTATTGGTATAGTAATCCAGACCACGAACCAGTCTTGGATCCACTTCAAACGGAATGCCCATAGCCATCAGATACGATTTAACCGCATCAAACTTTTCCTGGCAGTCATCGCAGAGGTAATCGGTAATTTCCGGAGCGCCAATGCTTGCCTTACGGCAGCCTTCTTCTTTGCAATCCAGAATACGGAGCGGATTCTTGTGCAGTCGTTCTCTGCAGTCATCACACAGGTCATCTACCTTCGGTTCAAAGAATTCAATCAGTTTTTTGCGATAAGCCGCACGGCATTCGCTGTGACCAATCGAATTAATGTGGAGCTTCAATTCATGAAGTCCCAGTCTCTGAAAAAGGTCATAGGCGAGAGCAATACATTCTGCGTCAGCGGCCGGAGACTTGGCTCCCAGAATTTCTACGCCGAACTGATGGAATTCACGATATCTGCCTGCCTGTGGTCTGTCATAGCGGAACATGGATCCAATGTAGAATACCTTATGTACCTGCTGATCCCCGTACAATTTATGTTCCAGATAAGCACGGACTACGGATGCTGTATTTTCAGGGCGAAGCGTAATCGATCTTCCGCCTCTGTCTTCAAACGTATACATTTCCTTGGTGACTACATCGGTCGTGTCACCGATTCCACGAAGGAACAGTTTTGTGTCTTCAAACATTGGCGTTCTGATTTCGCCATATCCGTAAAGTGCACATAAATGGCGGATTACACGTTCCATATAATTCCACTTATATACCTGATCCGGAAGAATATCCTGTGTACCTCTTAATGCCTGCATGAGCAGCCCTCTTTTTCTAAAAAATAAACATTCTGCCAACTGCCAACCGGCAGGACAAAACATGAATAAATTGTATCATTTATGCTATACCTTGGCAAATAAGCCAGGATGCGCATACCTTATATCTGCGGTTCCTTTTCGCTGTATTCCGGATGCTGCTTCTGACAATCTTTGCAGTATCCGTAAAACTTAAGTTGATAGTCCACAATATTGAAACCATTTTTCTTTTTAATCCGGCTTCTTATTTCTTCTGCAAAATCAGAAGTAAATTCAATAACCCGGCCGCATCCAAGACAGATAAGATGGTGATGGCTGTGAGACAGGTTATGATCATTTAATTCATAACGGCTTCTTCCATCTCCAAAATCGAGTTTTTTCACCAGATCCAGTGACGTAAACAGTTCCAGGGAACGATATACGGTAGCCAGCCCAATATCCGGATTTTCCCCGCGGACCATTTCATATATATCTTCCGCACTGAGGTGATTCTCCTTGCTGGATAAAAATGCCTGAAGGATAATCTGCCTCTGTGTCGTAAATTTATACTTATGTTCTCTGATACGCTTTTTCAGCGTATTCATTACTGTCGATTTTTTCATAGACCAACACCCTTAACTAATGACCTTGTAATAATCGTAAAACCACATATGTCTGATGACTACCTGAAGCACAGCCAGCACCGGAACCGCAATCATCATCCCCAGAATGCCAAACAGGTGTCCCCCGATCAGCACTCCGGCAATGATAGCCACTGGATGCACTTTAATTACATGCCCCATAATCTTCGGCATAATCAGATGGGAATCCAGCTGCTGAACAATAATATAGAACAGGATAACCTGTGCCATTACATGAGAGCTCTGAAGAAGTCCCAGCAGTGCCGGAGGTATTGCCCCGATAATCGGCCCCAGCACAGGGACCAGTTCCATCACACCGGCCAGCAGTCCAATAACCAGTGGATAAGGGATATTCAGTGCCATCATCCCCAGGAATGTAACCATAGCCATAAGGACTGACAAGATAAGCTGCCCTCGTACATATGCAGAAAGCATACGGTAAATTTCTTCCAGCAGATGAGTCAGATGCCTCTGATACTGCACAGGAAACAATTTTACAAAAGCTTCCTTAAATGCAGTCCCTTTTTTTATCATATAGAAAGTAATAAACGGCACGACCACCATTTCAATCAATGTGCTGGCCACAGAAAAAATGGCAGAAATACTGAACTGCGCAATCTGCAGCGTATACGAACCAATGTAAGATACCACATTGTTGATTATGTGCCGCAGTTCCGGTGGAATCAGGCGCACATCATATTGAGCCTCCAGCTCCGGTATAACCTGCTGAATTTCCAGGATAATGCCCGGCAACCCATTAATAAAGGATTTGGCTTCTGTAATGAACGGAACAAGTATATGGATGATTACCAGATAAACAACGGCTATAAACAGCAGAAACGACAGAATTATGGATATGTCATAAGGAAACTTTCGAACTCCTGCCTTTTCCATAAGTGTCTGAATACAGTCTGCCACCGGAGTAAGCAGCACCGAAAGTATGAGCGATATGCTGAACGGATACAAAATCTGCGGCACCAGAATAATCAGGGTAACGATAAAAACTGTCACAGCTATTCTGAGCCAGAATTCCGGACTGTTCTTCATTATAAACCTCCCCTCAGAAAAGGATTATTTATTTTTTCCAGGCCCATTTCAGAATGTTCACCATGCCCAGGTAAGATAATGGCCGAATCAGGAATTATCTGTTTTAGCCGATTCAGACTGTCATCCAGCTTTTCCTCATCGCCCAGTGGCAGATCACATCGGCCTGCCGAACCTGCAAACAGGGTATCTCCTGAAAACAGCCACTGCCTATCTTCCTGGTAATAACATACACTTCCAGGCGTATGCCCCGGCGTAGCAATCACCTGAAATATACTGTTTCCCAATGAAACAGTATCCCCATCCTGCAGCCAATGGAAAGGTCCATGAATAAACGGTCGCGGCATCCCCATAAAGTCAGAATCCTCATCCCCTTCTTTCTTCAGATAGAAGGTATCTTCCTTTCTGATATACAGCGGAATCTCCTTATATTGTCGCTGAAGTGCAGGAACCCCTGCCACATGATCATTATGTCCGTGGGTAAGCAGAATCTTATCAATGTGAATCTGTTCCCTCGCGGCATAAGCAGCCACCTGTTCCGAACAAAAGGAAGGATCTATGACCAGACTCGCTCCAGTTTCCTCATCCGTAATCAGATACGTATTATTCCTCAGCGGGCCCAGAACAAAATTAACCACACGCAACATATACTCAGAACTCCTTCTGGCTGTCCAGTAGAATGGTTACCGGCCCCACATTATCCAGCCGTACATGCATCATGGTCTGAAACCTTCCCGTTTCCACATGAAGCCCTGCTGCCCGGCATTTCTGCACTACATATTCATAAAGCCGGTTAGCTTTTTCTGGAAATTCCGCTTCAAAGAAACTGGGCCGGCGGCCATGGCGGCAATCCCCATACAGCGTAAACTGCGATACGATCATCAGTTCCCCGCCTTCATCCAGAATGGAGCGGTTCATCTTTCCCTGTTCATCCTCAAAAATCCGGAGATTTATTATCTTGTCAGCCAGGTAATCTCCATCCTTTTCTGTATCTCCCTTACGAACCCCCAGAAAGACCAGCAGACCGTTCCCTACATGGCCTGCCTTTTTCCCTTCTGACTCCACGTCACAATATCCACAGCGCTGTACAACAGCTCTCATTTGTCAGTTCCCCTTTCTGCCTTTCAGTCGTTCTACTGAGTGGACACCTTTTACTCTTCTGATTTTCGTCATTGTATATTCCAACTGTTGAAGATCTTTAATCTGAATTCCCAACCGCATGGTGGCTACTCCGGCATCATTGACATTGATATTGGCGGAAGAAACCGATGTCTTGTTATCTGACAGGACGGCCAGTATATCCGCCATGAGTCCGGTGCGGTCATAGCTGACGATTTCAATATTGACCTGGAATGTGCCTGACGTCTGCTTAATCCAGGTAACTTCAATCAGACGTTCCGGCTCATCAGTATTTACAATATTTGGACAATCCAGCCTGTGTACAGTCACACCACGGCCGCGGGTAATATACCCGATGATTTCATCTCCCGGAACCGGGTTGCAGCATTTAGCCAAATGAACTTCCAAGGAGGATTCCCCTTTTACCAGGACACCGTTTGGAGCAACCTGTTTCTTCTTTGGTTCCGTCTTAAGCTGTTCAAATGCTTTGGCCGATTTAGCTCCCTGAGCTGCTTCTCTGGTTTTGACCTCTTTGTTATATATGTTCATCAGATTGAGGATAACACTCTTTGGTGTAATACCCCCATACCCAACTGCAGCGAACATATCATCAAGAAACTGTACATTGACCCGGTGAACCACTTCATCCAGCCGGTTCCGGCTGGCCAGTTCCTTCCAGTCCTGGTTCATCCGATTGGCTTCTTCAACCAGCAGTCCTTGCCCTCTGGCAATATTCTCTTCCCGGTTTTCATGTTTAAACCAGCTTCTGATTTTACTGCGACTTTCCGACGCCCCGACAATGTTCAGCCAGTCATAACTCGGCTTAGCGGACTTGGATGTAACGATGGATACAATATCCCCGTTTTTCAGCTTCGTATCCAGAGGCACCATCTTATTATTGACTTTGGCCCCTACACAGTGATTACCGATTTCCGTATGAATTCGGTAGGCAAAATCCAGTGGAATTGACCCCTGCGGCAGGTTAATGACATCCCCCTTCGGAGTAAATACAAAGACTTCGTCAGAGAATACATCCAGTTTCAGCGCATTGACAAATTCCTTGGAATTACTGGTGTCCTGCCATTCCAGAATATGGCGGAGCCAGCTTATCTTGGAATCAAACCGGCTGGCTCCTCCGTTAGCCTTGCCTTCCTTGTAACGCCAGTGTGCCGCTACACCGTATTCAGAAATATGGTGCATTTCCCAGGTACGAATCTGAATTTCAACCGGCTGTCCCTGGGTTCCGATAACGGTAGTATGCAGAGACTGATACAGATTGGGCTTCGGCACCGCAATATAATCCTTGAAACGGTTTGGCAGCGGTTTCCAGAGAGAGTGAGCCAGACCAAGTACGGCATAGCACTGTGGAATGGTATCTACAATGACACGGACAGCATACAGATCGTATATTTGAGACAGATCCTTATGCTGTTTTTTCATCTTCTTATAAATACTGTAGAAATGCTTTGGTCTTCCGGTTACCTTGGCTTTAATTCCCGATTTATCCAGATGTTCCTTCAGCACTTTCATTGTTTCTTCAACGATTTCTTCTCTGGCTCTGCGCTTCTGTTTCATCTGGCGGACCAGATTTTTATATTCCTCCGGATGGAGGTAGTGGAAACACAGATCTTCCAGTTCCCACTTAATGTTATAAATCCCGAGACGATGTGCCAGTGGAGCATAGATTTCCAGTGTTTCTCTGGCTATACGCTGCTGTTTTTCCCGGCGGAAAACTCCGAGGGTACGCATATTGTGCAGACGGTCAGCCAGCTTGATAACCACTACGCGGATATCCTTGGCCATGGCCAGGAACATCTTACGGAAATTTTCAGTCTGCTGATCCTCTTTGTCCGTATAGTGGAAGCTGGACAGCTTGGTTACCCCATCCACCAGAAAAGCGACTTCTTCGCCAAACATCTTCGCAATATCTTCCCGGGTATATTCCGTATCCTCTACCACATCATGCAGCAGAGCCGCAATCACCCCCGGCAGATCCATCTGCAGTTCGGCCAGAATATAGGCCACAGACAACGGATGAATAATATAAGGTTCCCCCGATTTTCTTACCTGTTTCCCATGAGCCTGAGCCGCCAGGTTATAAGCTTTGTTAATCCATTCCAGTGCCTTGGGATCCTTGTTATAAGACTGCACCTTTGTGATGAGGCGGTCATATTCCTCTTTTACTTCGAAAGAAAAATCATGTTGTTTGGCCTTTTCCTTAATATAGTTTTCCTCATTAATCAGAAAATCTGCCAACGTAGACGCCGATGCATCCGTATGAATAGTTTCATCATCCAGCGTCTTTGAAAATATTTCAGTCATATTTATTTTCTTTGCGGTTTCTGTGGATACATTTTTCTTATCCTTATTCATGTCTTCATTAATAACAGCCATGATAATCAACCCCTCATTGAATACTTACAATACGTAGATGATGTATATAAATCCAGCTTCTTCACAGCAGGCCGGTACTGATAATATATTTCATTTCCTTTCTGCTGCCTGTTAAGGAGATGTATTTCCTCAAAAACCCGGAACATAAGCTCCACTTCCCTAAACGAGAAGGATTGCTTAAGTCTGTCCGCCACCTGACGCTGAATTTCCTCCATCGGACCTTCAGAATCCATTACCTGTTTTACGGTCAGATAGAATGATACCATCTTGTCCCGGTTCATAAACGGTACAGGCCGGATGATGATGTCTTTGCAGATAAGCTGAACATTTTCTCCATACCATTCGTGTATTTCCGCGCGATAGGCAGCGGACACTATATCCCCGTTTCTGCAGGGGGACGAAATACCAGTGTTCCAGAATATGCCCTGCCTGGAAATATTATCCTGTTCGAACATACATTTAAAATGTTTATTGTCCTTTCCCATATGCCTTGTATAATTCACATGCAGGTCTTTGCTGGCAAACAGCGGTCGGGGATTATCGCACCCGCAGGGTTCCAGAATTTCCAGTTCATGAATGAACCGGGGAGTCAGTTCCCGAAGGGGAAGATATTCTTCCAGCTCCAGTTCCGGAATAAAGTCTTCCGGACTGAGCACCCTGGCCGCGTAATCATTAATTGCCTTTTTGAACGCCGGGATGTTTTCTTCCCTGATGCTGAAGCCCGCGGCCATCTTATGCCCACCCAGCTGAATAAGCAATGATTCCTGTGCCTTTAACGCCTGGTAGATGTCAAAAGCCGGAATACTGCGGCAGGATCCTTTTCCAACACCATCCTTGATGGTAATCATGAGCACCGGCCGGTTATACTGCTCCAGAATTCTGGATGCTGAAATTCCAATAACTCCAGGGTTCCACCCGTGACCATCAATCACCATGACATCCGCCTTTTCCGCATTCAGCTGATGCAGCCTCTGGACAGCCTCTTCATAGATTCCCTTTTCAACAGCCTGGCGCTTCACATTTATCTCACACAGATTGCGGGCAATATGTTCTGCTTTTTCGCGGGAATAACTGATAAGAAGGTCCACCCCCATCCGGGCATGGGCAATGCGTCCTGCGGCATTAAGCCGTGGCGCCAGTCCAAAGGACACATCTTCCACAGAAATCGGTTTGTCCTCCCCCGGTTTTACAATGCCGGCTGCCCGGAGCAGAGCGGCCAGCCCGGGAATCTGTGTATGACGCATCTTCCGGAGCCCTTCTCTCACAAGGATTCGATTTTCTCCTGTAAGGGAAACCACATCGGCGATGGTGCCCATCGCTACCAGTTCCATATCCTCTTCATACGCTTCGTTATGAAGAGTCAGAGCCAGTGCCCGGCATACCGTATAGGCCACTCCACATCCTGCAAGTTCTTTATAAGGATATCTGCAGTCCTTCTGATGGGGGTTCAGCACCGCTATAGCATTCGGTATCTTTTCCGGAACCAGGTGATGGTCCGTAACAATGATATCCATAGTTTCAGGAGCCTGCGCAATAATATCAGCGGCGGCAATACCATTGTCTACAGTAATAAGCAGTTTACACCCCTCTTCTGCCAGCTTCTGTACCGCAGGCAGATTCAGGCCATATCCTTCCGTTTCTCTGGCAGGAATATAAAAGCGGACATCCGCCCCTTCCCTTTTCAGAAAACGGTACAAAATGGATGTAGCCGTTATGCCATCTACATCATAATCCCCGTAGATAACCAGGGGTTCTTTTTTCTGTAATGCCAGAATTATCCGGTCTACCGCAGCCTGCATCCCTTTCATCAGAAATGGATCTGACAAATCAGCCGGCGTATCATAGCAGAAATGTTTCAGCTTATCTTCAGTATCTATCCCTCTTCGCAGAAGGATACCCGCCACCAGCGGAGAAATTCCATGTATTGAAAAAAAAGCAGGAATTTCATTATCCTTCCCTGCTGATGCAAACTTCCATATATATTTACCTTGCTGTTTATCTGTTTCAGGTTTATTTTGCATATGCATACCTCTGTCGTTAATCACATCCTTATTTTATCACTTTTCTTTCTCATTCTCTACAAGATATTATCATTTTCATTATCACGCAGAAAAAGCCTCATCTCTATATTCCAGATGAGACTTTTTTATTGCCTTCTCAGTTTTAGTATCAGATTATCTCCATGCCAGCTGCATAACTTTCTTGTATTCGTGGTTGAGATGATCTACCACTACATCAAGTACAATGCGTACGACCTTTGGATCAAAGCTTTCCTGTGTGCTTGGCATGCATGCGTCGAGAAATAAATCCCCATCATCTGTTGCTGCATACTTGAACACCTTATAGCTTCTGTTCATCTGATTCATGAAAGATTCAAAGTCTGCACGGTTGTTTTCCTTGATAATATGCTGTCCCACAAATACACGGATAATGGTGTAAATGGTCCGGTCAGTAATTACATTCACCGGAAGCTGCTGTCCTTCCACCTGAATATTAGAACGGAACAAAACTGTCTGATTTTCATCTCCCTTATCAAAGCGGGTGAAAAAATTCAGATTGTTATCCTTTAAATATTTTTCAAAACTATCAGCCTTTTTATTTACAATAGTCTGTTCTGCCATACCCAACCCTCCGTTGTTAATAAATTCTATTATTATTATAACAGAATACTGTCACGATAAAAGCCCCCCTCTTTTGCTTTTTACCGGGATAATACAGGAATATCCTATATCCCTTGCATAGATAATCTTCATATTGACGCCATATAGATGTTCTTCTATAATCAAGCCAGCTAAATTAGTTCTATATCGTATTAATTTAGCTTTATATTAACCGCATGCGATTTTGAAGAAAGAGAGTCAACATGGAACTGAAAAATACACTGGGCTACCTTCTGGCTCAAACCGCCAGAACTATCCATGTGAGAATGAATGATTTTTTCAGTGGCTACGGCCTTACACTGGAACAATGGACTGCATTGAAGCTGATAAAAGAAAACAGCCCGCTTTGTCAGAAAGAGCTGGCCAGGCTGAATCATAAAAGTCCAAACACCATTAAATCGTTAGTTGACCGTCTCCAATCCAAAGGACTTATTCATCGTCAGGAAGACCCATCAGACAGGAGAAACCTTATATTATCGCTTACTTCTGAGGGAGAAGCCCTGGTCGCCAGGATTTCCCCTATGGAAGATAAAGCCAATGCACTGCTGGAGTCCCCGCTTACAAAAGAAGAAACAGCACTTATGAAAAAGCTGCTAAAAAAAATGAATTCTTAGATTCCTGCTATCTTCTTACTTCATTAATCATGTGCATACATGTATCATTTCAGCTACAGCTGCAAGGAGAAAATCATGGCATATTACACAAGCAACGCAGAACATCCTATTAACATACTCAATATTAAAGGACTGGAATCCAGAGTGAAAGTCCGCATGGAACCAGGCGCCTTTGGCTATATCCGTGAAGGCGCAGAAGACGAATGGACATTAAGAGAAAACACCCGCTCCTTTGAAGACAAACATATTGTTCCACGGGTGCTTCGCGGCATTTCTCATGCCGACCTTTCTACTTCTATTTTTGGAATCCCGTTGTCCACTCCGGTCATTGAAGCGCCTTCCGCTGCCCATGGACTTGCCCATGTAAAAGGTGAAGTAGATACTGCCATCGGAGCTGCAAAGGCTGGTACATTGTTTGCAATGAGCACCTACGGCAGCACAGATCTGGAAGAAGCGGCTAAAGCCGCACCGGGTGCACCACAGTTCTTCCAGATTTATATGAGCAAGGATGATGGCTTCAATGAATTTCTTATCCGGAAGGCTGTACGTGCCGGAGTAAAAGCGATTATCATGACTGTCGATTCCACACTGGGCGGGTACCGTGAAGAAGACATTGCCACCCATTTTCAGTTCCCACTGCCTATGCCCAATCTGGCAGCCTATGGAAACGCTGATGGAAAAGGCAAGGGAATTTCTGAAATCTATGCGGCCGCCAAGCAGGATTTCGTTCCTTCCGATATTGGCAAACTGAAGCGCCTTTCCGGGCTTCCGGTTATCGTGAAGGGCATTCAGTCCCCCGAAGACGCTTTAATCGCTCTGGATGCCGGTGCAGATGGCATCTGGGTCTCCAATCACGGTGGCCGCCAGCTTGACGGAGGCCCGGCCTCCTTTGCCGTACTTCCTTCTATTGCCAAAGCAGTTAATAAGAGAGCTCCCATCATTTTCGACAGCGGAGTAAGAAGAGGTAATCACGTATTCAAAGCTCTGGCCAGCGGTGCCGATCTGGTAGCCATTGGCCGACCGGTCATTTACGGTCTCAATCTGGGCGGAGCGGAAGGAGTAAAATCTGTATTCGACCACTTCAATAAAGAACTTTCCATTACCATGCAGCTGGCAGGAACCAAAACCATTGAAGATGTGAAGAAGACCGAACTGATTTAATCTGAAATGCATTCTCTGCGAATTCTGCCAGGCGGCGGAAAAGAAATTATGATAAGACTTCCTTCCTGATAATTTCTACGGATTCATCAAAAAGAAATAATTATATGAAAAAGGGCCCCATTACAGGAGGCCCTTTTTTGTGTATTTTTTATTGTTTCACCATACATTCCTACCGTCATGATTTCACATTACATTTCTGTGAATACCTAACATTGTTTACCAGAATTTATCTATTGAAATATGGTATCAAATCAACATCAGATTCGATATACAACTCATTGATACAACAATCATTTCTTACAACTATTTCCCCATTTCCCAATACATAAAACTGCCATTGGCTTCCATCAACATCTTCAAGTAGTTCTTTTTTTAGTTAGGAATATTTTTTCCAATGCAATGCATTGTTTTTTATAAGGTCCTGTCTGCCTGATTACATATTCCATGGCAATACTTGTATTTTTTACCCATGACATATCCCCTATATCCCACGATTTTTTTGAGTCCGCATAAACTGACTTGTGATTACTATCTTACAGAACACCCGAAGATTTTCCATACTTTCACTGAATTATCACTTATCGCTCAGACAGAGGATTTTATTATCCAGCCTTTCGATTATACTTCTGAGAAATCCGAGCCCTCTGCCAGTTTTATTTTTAAAGCTCCTGTTATCCTTCTTTCTAAAAGCTGAAATTCATAATTTCAGCTAATGAAAAAGCACCCACGTTTGTGAGTGCTTGAATTGCGGCTAAATCTTATCAATATTTTTCTTTTTATCAGCATTTTTCTTGAGTGGTATACCGGGGGGGATTTCCATTTAGGCATTGTCTTATTACATCCGATTCACTATAGGGCTCCCCATTAGGGAACGAAATTTCACACCAAACTTTATCTAGTTCTTCTTTGGTGTATTTCCCACTTTTTCCATTTTTTCATATTTAAGCATATCTTCTGAAGATGGAATTGATATCATGACTTTCGCCACCTTAATATATATTTTTCTACCCACTGCATCAATCGTTCCGGAATATTTTCTTTATTGTAGTATCTTACAAAAGCCTCAGTAAGGCATTCCGCCCCGTCTCTTGATGTATCACTATATAGACTAACTCCTTCAACATAACATGCGCTAATGTCTTTTTCCCGTTGAAATAATTTCTTTTCATCATCACAGTCTAAATAAGTTAAGAAGTGCCCCATTTCGTGCACAGCGAGGCCTTCCACATTTTTAGAAGCAAGTTTCCCATTATCATGAGCATCTTGAAGCTTCTGATTTATAAAATCAATATTTCCCCAATTGAAATTAGGATTAATGACAATCCTATGGTTAATACTGCCTCTCATTATCATATTTTGATATTGCAAAGGAATCCTTTCATCTGACAAAAACTCCACATCAATAATGGGTCAATCCCAGGTCAAGGACGGCCTGCGCCTGTGTCAGTTCATCTGCCACATCGACCACGCCGAAATCATCCGGATAGGATACATGGTGATCAATAGAGGAACCAATCCACTGACAGAAGAGCTGCATCATTTCGTTCTCTGCCTTGGCACACTGACTGGCAAAATTGGCTAACTGCTGATTGGTCCGCTCAAATTCCCACTCTACCTTTATAGAGACAATTCAGGATATTATGCTGCAATATTAAAGATAAATGCCGACAGCACTGAATAAAACCAGTTCTGTCGGCTCCTGCTCCCTTTTATGCATAAAGATTTTTTAGCATGTCTATATCTATATCCAGTTCTGTATCCCCTTTTTTCACATACGCCAGAATCTTTACCCCGGTCATCTCCTCAATCATAGATGCATTATCATCCTGCATAATATCTCCGGGAATATATTTATTAAAAATTATGCCTCTTACCGGGATTTCCCGTGCTCTCAGATGTTCAACAGTAAGCACAGTTCCGTTGATGGTTCCCAACCCGGCATCAGCCACAATCAGTACCCCCAGATGCAGTCTTTTTACCAGATCATCCAGCAGCATATGCTGCTGATTATCCCATCTTAATGGGCAGATTATACCGCCGCTACCTTCCATAGTCAGATAATCGTTACGGCTCTTTGCCCTTTCAAAATCTTTTTTAACTCTTTTGAAATCAATCGGCCTGTGATTTATTTCAGCTGCCAGATGTGGAGAAACCGCTTCGGGATACACATAAGTAACCAGATTCCGAATTGGTTCCTCTATTTCCGCCACATGCTTCACATAAAGCGCATCCCCTGGCTGAAGTTCTCCATTCGCATCCGGAACGGCCCCGGAAAGCGCTGCCTTATAATATCCACCATTCAATCCTGCCTGACGAAGTTTTCTGACTATCAGTCCTGTTACATACGTTTTGCCTACATCCGTCCCTGTCCCTGTAATAAACAATGCCTTTCCCATCATGTGCTCCTTCCTGTTTTTCTCCCTTTTCCCGAGCAGTCAGCTATCATAATGCTGAAAAAAGTCCTGATATACTCCCTTGTCATTTTTATACCCCTATGATCAGCCCCTTTCGTATTAACAGAATAACCTTCTTTTTATATATTGTCAACGTTAAAATATTTATAAGTTGACTATAATGGCACTATATCTTCAGAAAGACGATTTGCAACAAAAAAAGCCATGAGAATCTGTTTCTCATGACTTCTGTAATTTCTGGCGGGCCGATTGAAGCTAAATCAGAACACTATTTTCCTTTATCAAAACTATTTTTCTATACGTTTCAATCGCGCAGCATAGAGAAAAAAGGGAGCCGTATCACACGACTCCCTTTTGCATATCACTTCTTTTCCTGACCGTACAGACGCTCCATCCCCTGACGGGTTACAAGCCATATTCGCCCTGCTTTTCTTGCTTCCTCTCTGGTAAATCTAGGTAATCCACCTTTATACCCGGTGCACGCCTGCTGAATAGTTCTCGGGGCCACGCCCCACCGTTCGCCTGCTTCCGCGGCAGTCATCACCTCATCAATAATCATTTTTCACTCCAATCTAGCAACACAATTGCCAGTGCCAGAACCACAGTAGCAAGACAGTAATTGTCATACCCGCTGGCCCAATATGACACACAGGCACTTATAAGCATAATCAATTCAAGTATTTTAATTCTCTTGTTTGATATGGTAAGATATATAAAGAGAGGAGAAAGGGAGAATTCCCTTCTCCCCATCTTCCTTAGTGCTTCAGTTTTTCATAGATTGTGATTAATCCCATTATAATCGTTACAATCATCGATATAATCTGAAGCGCATTTTTTATATCTTCCATATTTTAACACTAAAAAAGAGCTACCAGCCATTATAGCTGATAGCTCTTTTTTAGATTGTATGGATCACCTCCGGGCTATAACCCCGCCCAGGGACAACGCGAACAGTGTAACATATACATCCCGCTGACGGCGCATTATTACTTGTTTATGTTCCAGAGATTTTATTTCTTTCGTCAACTGCTGTAAAGATGTCTTCTGCTTCGCTAGTGAGTTTTTGGCTTCGTTCAAGTCCATCTTTGCACTCTTTAATAATTCTCTGGTTTTCTCCAGTTCGCTTTTCTGCTCGTTTAATTCTTGCCGTGCTTTTATCAGCTCGCTTGATGCTTCGGCTGAGTTCTGCTGTAGCAGTGTTAATTTTTGTTCCTGCTGAGTTAACTCGGTTTGTAGCTCTCTGATTATCTGCTTCAACCGCTCGTACTGTGGTTTTGACATCACTATAGTCTGCTCCGACTCGGGAACGGTTGTATAAAGTGTAGCAGACTGTAACTGCAAAGACGGCAAACACAAGCAGACAAGCATTAATCCGGTTATCAGCAATAATTGCCTTGATTTTCTCCACATTTTGCCTCCTTTAACTGATAAAACTATGTTTTAATTGAGAATTTGCACAAAAAGGCACTTTTAACACATTTTTCTTACTGTCATGGCATATTTATCATGAAACTTATGAAAAATGCGTATTTTTCAGTGCCATTTTATCAGTACCACTCATTCCGGTCATACTTTTTACCATTGATGGTGTAGCCATCAGTGTACTGCCACCCTTTGAGCTTCTTTCTTGGAAAAAAATCTTTAAAACGGCACCTTGGTCCGTACTGAGCACACCAGTAAGGCACATAGTCAGCCAGCAGGTTGATTTTCAGTTTAGTGCGATACGTGGAAAGGCTCGCATATATTCCGGCTTCAATCCCCACTCCATTAAGGGCTGATATAAAAGCAGAAGCACAAGCCGTTACCATGGCAGGTGGCATAGAAAGCACTTTTCTATCCTCGATATCTATCCATGCCCCAAGTCTAGGCTTACCATAGCCGAGTGCCCTCAGTGCCTGGATGACAGTCTGCGCTTCCTGCCGTGCTCTGGCAGCAGTAGCAGCATGAGTGTAACAGTACACACCCCAAGGAATTCCACGAGCGGAAGCCGCCGCTATATGTTTGCCATGTAAGCGAGATAAAGTACAACCTTCAGAGATTTTAACAATGACGCCTTCACAGTGCTTAGTCAGCTCAGACCAATCAATGTTGGGCTGATAGTCACTTATATCGATAACATGCATTACATTCTCCTCCCTTTGATAAGATCAATCAAATCGTGCATAGCGCTTACGCCTGCCTCGTCAAGATTTTCCACAATACTCAAAAGCTCCGTCATAGAAAGGTAAGCGATAACTAAGGATACGGCCATCACTCCTCCACCAGAGCCTTTTATCAGGGAATCCACGATGGAGGCACCGATAATCAGCAATAGATAGGTAATCATCTTACTGAAAAAAGTCTTGCGCATGACATACGAGCTGATAAGCCCAGCTTTGTGTGCGCTGGGGATACCGTATAGACAATCTACAAGCGTAGCCTCCTGCTTTTGAGTCACCAGATTCTGGTGACTCAAGGCAAGCCAGCGGGTAAAGAGGTCCAGAAAAACGACACACCCAAATAACCCGAAAAGCACTGCATGATAAAAAAGCGTCACCAGGAGGGAGGACGCTAAAAGCTTTATTACCATGTCGTGGCTTAAATTTAGTAAGGTGTTTAATACATTATCCATTTAGTCACCATCATTTTGTTGCATTATTTTTTGCCTGCTTATCTTTATTTGCATCTACCGCTTTGGCCTTTTCCATAGCATCAATAATTGCATTACGTGGGCAGTCATCCCACGGGCAGCGTCCGTCTTCATTCAACATGTTTCCGCAGTATTCGCAAAATTCCATGATTCAGCCTCCTTATCTAATATCTTCCCAATCGTCTGCAAGGATATCGTCAATGGACGGCACCCACATTGAATGAGAACCCTGTGCATTCTTTATCTGCAGGTATGGGTTACACTTGAACAAATCCCCTTCATTCATGCCCCATGCAAGTGCAGTCTGATGGTTACAAGGGATTCCTTTCGGGTATCCTTTTTGATACACGACGAACATCCCTTTGCCATTCCACCCCAATCTGAAAATTTTTCTTCCCTCTTTTACTCTTTTTAATGCTTCGCTAAAGTCCATGATTTATTCCTCCTCTATGCATCCTTAATTTCCGTTGCCATGCTGGCAAGGGTAGTTTTATACTGGCTGTCAATCTTAGTGGTGCCAACGCCCAGCATGGCTGCTTTTACTCTGGCCTCTACCAAACTGTCCAGTGTCGGCTGGTACTTTGCTTTGATGGTAGAGATAGCGGCCTGCTTCTTTTCGGCTTCGGTGGGTACATAATCTGGCTTCGGGATAAATGTGTCACCGCTCAGAATATATTCTTTTCCTTCGGAGTTATTTCCTAATAGATTCATATAGTCGTCAGCTGTCACTGCTTTTACCGTTATAATATCGGTATTTTCACTCTTAATTTTGTTTGCTTCTTCTTCGAGTTTTTCGGGGTACTTGTCCTGGTCAAACTTGCAAATCGCACTGTATGCCCGGCGACCATCAGCTTTGAAACCAACAATATAATAATCAACATTAGTTGCGTTCATACTTTTTCTCCTTAACAATAAAAATGAGGTGATTTTAAAATGCGTAAACCAAATACAGAGAGCTGCCCATTTTGATATAAATCGGCAGTAACGATTTGCCCCTTGTAGTCATCCATAGCGCCGCTACCGGCTGTTGCAGTAGGTATGCCTGTTATAGCCATAATCTTTTGACTAAAAGCTATAGGGAGCGCAATGTAGGCCCCTTTATCTCCATTTGTTGCTGTAGTTCCCCACTGTCTATTTAGAAAACAACACCCACGCTACTACGTTCTGCCCAGTACCTGCATACGAATGTCCAATTTCATAGTCTGTTGTGATGTAAATATTAGTAGCATCGGCATTGGTCCAATATGGGGCAAGAATAATATCTGGCACATCCTCAGATAACATGGAAACTACAGCTGCGCATACCTTAGACACCGTAGTTGGAAGTGGTACTGCGTGTGTATTACCATCAATAGGCAATACAGCTCTTCCCCACTGTATAATTAGTCCACCGAACAAGCTCCCAAAGCATACATACCCATTTGTATCAATTAAATACTTTACTCCGCTAGCATCTAAAAGCAGCTTTATAAGCTTTCCCAGTACTGAATCAGTGGTAACTGCAGAAACAACTGTGCCTAATGTTGTACTGGCAAGGCTTGCCATGATTCCGGAATGCCAGTCGGTAATCTGGGCAGATTCTGTTTCCGGATGTAGTGTGTCATAACTGTTTGTTGTTTTGTTCCAGTGATGCAAAATTGATTTTAAAATGCTCATTATTATACCTCCTTACCCTACGATTTCAACCCATAATCCTTTGTCCGCCATGCTTTCCGGCTTATCTGCTGTAGCCGTTACTTGCAGTCTATCGTCAAGGTCGCTCATGTGGGCGTAGACGATGGAGCCATCAACCAACACATTAATATTTGCCGAAGAGCTTACGATGAGGTTCACAACCAGCCTGTTTTCATCGGTTGGCGTATCTTTATTCGGAATATAGTCATAATCGTTTCCGGCGTTGCTGTATGCGTAGAGTGTTTCGGTCCCGTCGTCCAGCTTTGCAAACACGCCCAGCTCTCTGGATACGAATCCTTCTTCCAGAGCCGTGTTTGACGTGTTAAATGTGAGTGAAATCTTTTCTTTGCCCGAATCATCTTTTTTCACCACTGGGAGCTCCATTTTTGGAGCCTTCAAGTCGGTGAATTTGGTAATGTCATCGCTGTCTGTCAGAACGCCGCTGCCCAGCTTGCCTTTGGTAAAAGTGAGTGTGTGCCCGTTCTGGGCCTGAATCAGCATCTTCATGCCTGCTTCGGTAAATTTTAAACTTGGAAATTTAGCCACGGTTTAGTACCCCTCCCGAAATAGATAATTTCCTATAATTATGGACTACTTGTCCTGCATAGTGAATCGTGGTATCAGCTACTGCCAGATGGACACGGCTGTCCATATCAACTGTAATCTTTTTGTAGTTCTGAACAATGCCGGCTGCATGGAAATACAGCGGATATTCTCCTAAAAACCTTGAAGTTAAAATAACCAGATTAGCCGGCACAATACATCTTGCATAGATTTTCACTTTTTTAGCTTCCCAGAGGGCATCACCGGTTAAGCTTAAGACTAGCTCGTATAAATTCTCTCTTACTTCTGGAACAACGGTATTTTTGCCATACATAATGTCATACATCTGTGTCAGCGTACGTTCTGTATATGGGACCCGGTTGTTAATCCTAAAAAGTATTTCTTTTCTTCGGTCGCTTAAAGATTCACTTTGTGAAGGAGTAATGCTGAGCATTTTTTCCCATCGCTCCACACCTTCCAGATCCGTAGAGAAAATAAAAGTATTAGCGAACCACTTCCAGAAGGCGTCGTATAAAAGCTTGAACTCCGGATTTTCAGCTTCCGCCAGTACCTTAAATTCTTTTGCCGGAGCTACCACAGAAGGATAATAGCGTTCAACGTGTGCGTCCCTTTCTATCTTCTTCATGCCGTACCCCCCCTGAAATATCTGATATTGCACCAACGGTGGCAAGTTCGTTGCTCTTAAGTTCTATATTTTCTTCTGCCCCATTCAGTGTCGTATGCGAAATGTCGGCTACATAAGATTTCTGAAGCAGGCGTGATTCTATTTGCGATATGCGAACGATAATGCCCCTGTTCTCGTATTTCGTGACGGATACCACTTCCGTATCCTGCCATGAGGCATTAAGCTCCTCAAAGTAATCGCTGATGACCTTCGTCATATCGTCCTTATAATCAGCAAAAGTTCCTCCTTCACTTAATTTTATGTTAAGCCCAATATTGATTGCGGAGGTCCCAGCACCTTCCACGGTGACCCGATGACCGATAGGGGCGATACCTACACCATTCTGCGCATAAAGAACTGGGTCGATTAATTCCTGCACTTCCTTAACAAATTCTGATTCCGGTACCTTGTTTTCAGATGTGGAGAATACCACTTTTACGGTTCCTCCTCCATTCCAAACCGGGTAGACCTTAATCCCTCCAACGCCCTGAATCTCTCCTACCTTTTTCTGATAGTCTGCGATATTTCCGCCATATGCCTGCGTTTCAAAAGACTTTAGGTATCTTTCACGGAAAGCTTCCGTCTCTTCTTCGTCTTCCCCAGGCTGTATGACACTTACAATTTCGGCGTGCTGGAGTCCAGGAACATAGGTTATCGGTACGGCCTTACCGCTTGCCTTATTACCTTTGATTCCTGGCGTTTCGCACCGGGCCTTAAACTGGTTAATATCATTGAGCTGCCCGATAATGATGTAATTCACATCGTCTACACTATAACGGCTCCCTATAGGCAGAATGCAGTCGGCTGGAGTGCTCTGAATCGTCACAATGGCATTCGTGGCTTCATAAGGTTTAAGCCCTCTTTCCTTAGCTCGTTCTATCAGATATTCACGGTCTGCGGTATCACCGAAGGTATTTTTCAGGAAATAATCCACTACCGAATAGAGAAGCATGAATTCAATAGCCGCGGGCATAGTCGCATCGTAGGCTATTGAGCCCTCCCGCTTATCTATGCTCTTAGGCATGCTGTCCAGCATTCGCTTTTCAATAACCTGTTCGGTTTGATTTTCAAACACGTATACGCACCTCCTTTTCTGCTTCTAAATCACCATATATGGTTACCACGGTAAACTTTGCTGTCACGTTCCCATCTTTCGTATAAGCCAAATCGAAATTAATCACATCGCTTATGCGGTCGTCCTGCACAAGCGCCTCACGGATCCGACGCGGAATTTCAGGCAAAACATAAGGGATAGGCTTTCCGAATAACTCGTCCAGCTCTACCCCATAGTTCCAGTCATAAATGACATACCTATATCGCTCTGTATTTAAAATCTTATACACGGCCTGTCTTACCGCGTCCAGTTCATCTGTAATCATTCCGTCAATCCGTTCTTCTTCGATACGCATCTTATAGGTCTTATTCGGGTAAGTTTCCTGTGTACTTACCTGAATCGTAGTCCCATTAGGCGTATTTGAAGTATCCGGAAGCAAAGCCATCTAATCACCCCCATTGCCCTGATAAGCCGGCATGGTTGGTGATCCGTGACAGTACGCAGTACTGCTGTCCTCCCTGCTGGCGAATCATAATCACTACCTCGCCGGGCTTAAGCCCGTTATATACTCGGATTTTCTTACGGCCCTTATAGTCGTGGTTATGGCTGGCAAATTCGGCGTCACCACCGCCCCCAGCGCGGTTCTCCGTCCGATGGTTCACTTCGATATCCACGTCATAATCCCGGACGGCGTCTGTAAAAATCAGAAATTCACTGGTTATCAAGTCCTTCTGATTCACCCGGATAGTCACCGGATTACTGCTTTCCACCGTTCCCAGTATATAATCCCCCATCCGCATGCCGTTTACGGTTTGCGAAATAACCGCCTGCAAGGTCTGATACAATTTAGTATTCAATCCCATCACCCCTTAGACGTCTTAATAATGGCTGACGGAGAAAGGCCACTCATCTTACGATAATCGCTTCCATGCACCACACGGTTCTTACTGGTGGAATTGCCGTAGTATCCGCCGTGGCCGTCGTAAATCACGACATGGGAGTTGTTGCCATATACGATAGAATCACCGGCTTCCAGGCTGCCTGCATTAAAGGGCAACACCTGAATGCCCCTGCTTCGGGCATCGGAAACCAGGACGCGCACGCTGTATACATGCCTCTGACTCTCTGACTTAAGGAACGGGCTGTAATAAGAGCCCATCTTTCCGACCGCTTCTGCGCAGCCTTTGGAGCCGTTCGCCATGGTCTGCCCCACATAGGCATTGGCGCCGGCACTGAGGCCAGTTGAAACCTTAGCCCCTGACTTTCCTACCGCTTTATTTGCGCTGCTTCCCCCGGAGCTTCCGCCACCGGAGCCACTGCTTATACCGGTAATCTTATCCCCAATCACATCCATATCCATAATGTGTTCATGGTTTGAGAAAGTGTGCACAACATTCTGCACGATAAGCCGTTTAGCTTCTGTATCCTGCTGCTCCCATCCGGTCTCCCCCAGATTGATATTTATCCAGAGCATAGACCCGCCACGTATGGCCAAATCTCCGGCTGCGCCCTTAATGGATAACGTGCGGCTTATCCGATTAAAGTGCTTAAGATAACTGTCCGCAAGCTGCCTGGGGTTCTGATTCTTCGCATTCACACTGGCGTGATACTGCAGAACGCCCCACTGTTTTCGACTTTCTGACGACTCATATTCCTTAGCCGTAGCCGGGGCATAAATCGTCTTATGGCCGTTATCGCCGTCATCTACATCCAGTTTGATGAGATTATAAGTTCCCTTATCAATGGTACCGGTATAGGAATAATCCTGCGCTGTTTCCGCGTCAATCAGCAGATTGCTCTGCATCTCTTCCAGGTCTTTCAGCATCAACTTTCCGCAGTCATCATACAACGTGAAAAGCCTGTCGGTATGAATCATAGTAAGGTCCAGTGCATTCTGGCACATATCAAGGATTGACGCATTGGCTTCCCGCCGTTTGTCTATCACATACCCGGTATCATCCAACTCCCCTACCAGTAATTCGAAGTCCTCTGCCAGTTCTTTAATCACTTCAGAAGCCTTCTTCCCGGTATAGGAAAAGGTATCTTTGTTCAGCAGATACCTCATCTGATCATAGGCGATGATATCCCAGCACTGGTCCTTGCCACGACGCATCTCAAAGATAAAGCCGTGAAAAAACTGTTTTCCGTTCCATGACACGTCAATGGTGTCACCATACTCCATCTTCAGTGTCTCATCACGGACAATCTTACAGGTCAGCTTTCCCGGGGCACCTACCCAATGAAGTTCCCATTTAGCGCCATCAAAAACAGACGGGACAAAGTACTCTCCCGTCTTTTTATGATAAATAACTGCGGTAAGTCCTTCGATTGCGCCTCCGGTATATTGATTAAGCGTAATCAAAACTTAATCACCTGGCCTTTAATAGCCTCTACCGGATTATAGATACCGTTATTTAGTGCTACCTGCCTCCAGTCAAGCGAACCATTAGAAACCCCTTTCACGGCTTCCCAGATACTCATATCCGTAGTTATTTTCATAGCGTTTGGAATAGACATATCCGTAGTTCCCCGCGGCGCGCTGACTACCAGTTTCTGATTACCGTTTTCATCGGTCTGAAGCACCGCTGTCTTTGTTCCAAAAGGCCTGTATTGTTTAAGCCGGACCGGAACCACAACATCGGTACCATAGTTGCCAGCATCTTCTTCAATCGAATAGCTTTCCAGCGTTACTAGCATGTTTGTGCTGAAAAGCATATTGAAGCCGACGCCCATACGAGTAACGATAAGCCGGAATGGCATCCGGGTAATTTTATACTGTTCCAGTGCTTTTAAATAAAAATTGGCCTTTGTAAAGCCAAAAAGGCGTGATCCGCCAGTAAGTCCACCCAGCAGGCGCCGGCCGATTTCATTTCCTGCAGCCATGGCAAGTGAATTATCATAGGCTGCCCACGGGTAGCTTTGATTTGGCAGCCGTACGTCAAAAGATACTTCCGATAAGCCCGGGGATTTTATAAGATTACATTCTCCTTCATTGATAAGGTTTATAGTTTTATTTTTCCCTTTGACTGATACGGACATTTTATCTGGAGGAACAGGCAGCTGAAGCATTCCTAAAAAGAAATAATACATTTAAGCATGCACCTCCTGAGCTGCGTTAACCATACCATCGCGGAGGCCTGCAGTAAGGCGATCCACTACACCGTCTATATCCATATCATTATTAATCTGGTTAGTTACGCCGCCCAAATCAATAGAGACAGACGCCGTGGTGTATTTATCTATGGCTTTACGTTCTGCGAGTTCTCTTAAAAGTCTAAGGTCATCGCCGGCCATATCCATGGCTTCCGCCATACGGCCCGTGTTAGCAGCCGTAGCCTTGCCATTTTTAGCCATATCTCCTATAGTTCCGCCGCCTATTCCCCCACTAGTGGTTGGAACATTAGGCACGTTGACTTTAGGAACTAAGCTATCTAAGCTGAAATTTTTAATTCCATCGCTTAAGCTCTTTCCCCAGTCACCTTTAGTGTATTGGATTTCCGCGGTCTGCTGAATATGGGTACCAAAGACTTCATTTATCTTATCAGCGGCCTTATTAAGCCCACGGATCATAAAGTTAATAGAGTCAATAATACCATCTACACAGTTTTGTACAATGTGGCCCATGGATTCAAACGCATCAGCTACCGCATTTTTAAGTCCTACGGTATTAACTTTCCATGCCGCATACAAACCGATAACAACCAAAATCAGGGCAATGATAATTCCCAGTGGATTAGCGAGTAATATCGCATTGAGCAGAGCCTGCGCAGCGGCAGCACCTAAAGTAACAATCGACCAGGCCTTAGTAGCACCGGTAAGAATTGCAGTACCTGCAGCCTTTGCGGCATCAAGTGCTATGCTAAGCATTTCCGCACCGTTCTGCACTAGCCACGCACCAGCTACCAAACCCAGATAAGCTAGATACAATTCAAGAGCGCCGAACAACGTAGGCCCAAACAACTCAAGAAATGCCGTTCCCAGTCCAACGACCCAGCTATACAGTCCGCTTATCGTGTTCATAAGGAAGCTAAAGCCAGCAACAACGCCATTTACGGCAGCACCTGCTACATTACCAAATACAGTGAACGCCGCAGCTAATCCATTAAAAGCGGCTTGTACAGTCGGTGAATTAGCGATTCTCTGTAAGGCATTATAGACAGGTACCAGGGCCCGTTCAGCTATAGACCCCATATTCTGCATCATAGCACTCCACGTCATCGGCATGGCATCAAACTGCGCATTGATTTCATTGGCATTATTCAGGATAGCGTCACGCAGGATATCTGCAGTGATTACACCCTGTGACGATAATTTCTTAAGTTCGCCCTGTGTAACCCCCAGTTCTTTAGCTACCATCTGTTCAATCAGTGGCGCAGCTTCAGCTATTGATCTAAATTCATCACCCTGCAGCCGGCCAGAACCCAGCGCCTGCGTTAACTGCAGCATGGCATCTCTTTGCTGCTGTATTCCGGTACCACCGATAGCAAAGAGCTTCTGAATTTCTTCAACGAATGGCACAACCTGCTGCGCATCCGGGAAGGCTTCTTTTGCTGTCATGGCTATCTTAGCCACGCTGTCCAGCATCCCGTCATAAGAGCCGCGAGCTCTAAGCGCGGATTGGAAGATCATATCATTCATCTGCTTAGCTTCTGCTGCGTTTCCGGCCACCATCTGTAAGCGGGCCTGCATACCTGCATAAGCATCAGACGCCGCCATAATCCTGCTAGGAATCTGAGCAAAAGAATCAGCTATTCGCATAGCCACATCAGCGGCCATATTGCCCAGGGCAAAAGTGCCCAGCATCCCAGAGAATGCGGATTTCATCTGACCCAGAACGCTGCTAGTTCTTTCAGAAGACGCCCGCATGGAATCAATAGCGCCTTTAGCCTTGTCTACACTCACCGTCATACCGTCAGCCGCATTAGCGATTCGGATAAGAACGGCGGAAGTGCCATCCACAAGGGATATAGTTTCTGATATTCCTGCCATTTCATTCCTCCTTTATTTACGTCACTTTTCTTCTTCAATTGCAATAGATACGGCAGCGGCGACAAACGCCCTATCTTCTGCGGACAATGACAGAAGATAGGACGGTGCCCACTTAAATTTGAACAAACAGTAAAAGGCAATGTTCGCCCAAAAGTCATTGCCCTTAATTAGTTTTTTGCAGTTTTAATCTTATCCGCCATATCGTTTTCAAAGCCCAGTGCCTGAATAATGGCATTAAACAGATTAGTGAATTCGCCGGGCAGCAGCATCTTAGAAATGAGCTGTTCAGCGCCAATCGCATCATAGTGAGCCTGAAGTTCGGCGTCATTAAGATTTGGATAAGTTACGCACTTAGCGCACAGAGCCTTCATATACTGCACGTTATCGGTGGTGGTTTCTTTCTTGCCAGTCGCGCCAATAAATTTCTTAGTCGCGGAAAGAATAAGCTTTTCATTTTCATCTGCAGTAATGAGATGAAATTTCCACGGAATAGGATTCCCCTTTTCATCGGTAAATCTTGTACTTGCTACGTAACTGATTTCCGCTGTATCAATAACAGGGGCCTTCATGAATGCGTTAAAATTATCAGCCATTATTTCCTCCTATTACTTCATACCGTCAAGGTCTTTAAACTTAGTCGGCATTTCCACATCTTCAAAGGTAAAGTCCAGTTCCTGTTCCAGCCAGTCGCCGCCTGCATCGAATGCAGCGATAACAACAGAATCCAGATTACAATCTTTCAGGATTACCGTGGATTCCCCCGCATCCGATGTAGGGTCCGCATTAGTAACCTGCATATCGAAATATACATCCTTGCCGGTATTCTTATAGTCCATCATCATCTGAGCAAAACGGGATGTGTTGTAATAAATGGTAAGAGATCCGGTACCATTGCAGCCCGTAGCCTTATGACCGTTATTCGGTCTACCCAGAATCTCTACTTCCTTCTTTGTCTTTTCCAGCTTAGCTTCCAGCTTTTTAGCCTGGAATAACAGGAAACGTTCCCCGTTAACCGTCACATAGGCGGTGGCTTCTCTGGAAGAGATTACGTCTTTCGCATGCATAGTGCGAATAGCATTAATTGCATTTGCCATATCTTAACTAGCCTCCTTTAGGCAACCACTACAGCGCAGTACAGTTTTTCCATACAGCAGGTTGGCTGAACAGTTTCGCTGTACAATACCGAAGTCTTTTCTGTTCCCCGTGTCGGAATCGGAATATCCTCTGATTTAAAGTTCTGAATGGCGCTTACACGCTGGTATTCCTTGTGCAGAGTGACTGCATCAGACCACAACGCCTTTTGTCCTTCAGGATTATTTTGTTCCTTTCCCAGATAGGTCTTGTTAAACAGATTAGCCAGGTCAATCGCCAGCTGGTCAAGTACGCGGATAACCTGATTAAGAGCAAAATCCTTAGTCTTCTTCTTGGTGAAGCTTGTATAAGTGTTAACGTCTGTCAAAACCTTTACCTTTCCTACCAATTCTCCGGACAGATTTTCCTGTACGCCGTGGAACACCAGGCGGCCAGTCTGAATCGCCCGCTTAAGGTCAAGCTGGCTATATGCGGTATCTACGGTATATTCGCCGTCATATTCCGCATTAGTCAGACTGGCATTAATCGCACAGGACGCTTCTGCACCGGTCAGCCAGTATACCAGAGAAGCCGGAGATTCTCCGGAGTCCTTCACCTTATTCATAATAGAGATAATGCCTTCATAATCAGCGGTATCATCACCATAAACCACAAGCTGGAACTTGGCGCCTTCATCATCTCTCATGCGCTTCACGAAATTCTTCAGAAGACCAATGACTTCCTTATCTGTGCCCGGGTAACCCATCACATTGAAGTAATAAGGGGAAACGGCATCGATATAATCCTGATACTGCTTGGAGGTCACTGCCTGGCCATTGGACCCTCCAGTAAGCGGGGTTGCCGCAGTGGCCTTAAGAGCAGTTTCGCTATGATCCTTCCATACCACATAATCGTTATCCTGTACCTCCGCCCAAGTAGCAAGCGCTTTCTGCTTCTCTACCGCAGTCTGCACGCCATTCAGCAGTACATAGGTAATAACATCAAACTTGGTTGGTTCATCCACATTGGCTGCTACTTCTACACTGAAAGCATTACCACGTTCGCCGCCATACTTAGCGGTTGCCAAATCATTAGCAGCCTTTACCGGCGAATTAGCCAGACGGTAGAAATAAACCATCTTTGCATTGATAAACAGGTCTCTAATTCCCTTAAGTTCATCGGCTGCATAGTCGTAGCCAAAGTACTTCATGGAATTTTCCTGAAAATCTTCATTGGTTACCGGGAACACCGTATCTTCCGGGCCCCAGTCAAACGGAAGCGCCATAGTCGCATATCCTCGGTCTGCGATTGCCGCTTCCGCTCTGTATTTACTTACAAAATTGATGTATGTGCCAGGCAGAATCTTGTTCTGAAACTGCCAGGTTCCTCCACCTAAAGCCATTTCATACCTCCTTATGCATTCACTTCTTCTACTACTTCATGAGAAAGCGCCTTCGCAATAGCTTCTTCTACTGCTTCAGCGGTATAGGTTTCGGAGTCTGAAAGTACCATAGACAATGTATCTCTGTACGCTTCGTACTTTTCGGACTCCAGAATCTGTCGTTTAGTAAACTTTGGTTCGTCCATCGGTTAATCCTCCTTAATATGCTGAGACTGTTTTAAGGTCTCCATAAATACACCTTTAGGCGGTGGAATATAGAATCTGTCCGAATAGGTGATATGTATATGCAGCGCCTCATCAATCGTGCTGCTTATATCTTCCCCGCGGATTATATCCCCAGTTCGCAGTTTCAGCGTTTCCAATCCCAGTTCAAGCGGGGCAATCTGCGCATACAGATCTTTGTAGTCTACGCTGTCCCCCTCATCAAACGTAGTGATATAGCTGATCTGGAAAGACAGGTTCCTTACATAGTGCCCCTTCAGCTCTGGGATAAGCTGTGAGTCGATGAATTCAACAAAAAAGCAAGGCGCCTCAAAGCCTTGCTTCTGCTGACTCGTATATATCGGGATGGCGCCCCCATACAGGGAATACAGGGTATCCACAATCCCCTGGAGTATGGTATTTATCATTCAAACCCCTTTCTCAGGTACTGACGGAATCTCCGTCTTACAATCTTCTCCACGTCCTTCTTCACTTCATCATGGGCTTTCTGAAGTATGTGCTGCCCCGGAACCCACGGATTCTTAAGGCGCTTGCCCAGTACGGGAACGAACTGCCCCACGTGCTGGCGATGCCCATATTCCACATAGGACGCGTACTTCACATTGTTCAGTACCTTGGCTTCGTAAGTGCCTCCGCGCCTTTCCGAAGGCGTGGCGTTCCATCCCCGGCGAAGAGTTCCCCCGGTAGCAATCTTCTGTCGCTTACCTGTCGCAGGGGCTACGGCATATACGCCTTCTCCCACCGGAGTCTTTTTCTTTACCTTGCTTAATACCCGCCCGGCCAGTTCATTTACGCATCCATTATAGAAGGCATCTTTAACTTCCGGAGAGGCAAGCGCGTGCATCCGTTTAGCGAAATCCCTGTACTTCATGGATGTTCCTCCCTGAGTTCCAGCGCAATTTCCTTATGATGGGCATATCGGGCAGTAACTCCAGCGGAAATATACCGTCTTACCGTACCATCGGAAAAGGTAATGTCTACGCAGGCACCTTCCGGAACTGAAATATCCGGTTCCATAATCAATGTGATTAGCTGTGACACTCCAGCCGGAGCGACGCCCTCAGCCGTTGCCGCCGGAGCCGACTCCACATTCACACGGCAAGCCGCCTTCCCGATATTGACTTTCTTCACAGTGGTTTCATGCGTATAAAAATCGGCGGTTTTCTTGTAGGTGTATACCTCGCATGTGGAGTCAAACAGCGACGCAATCGCCTTACTTACCACCGCAATTTTCGGAAACATGCGATCAGCTCCTTATCCGGTGATATCAGGGCATTTGCGAGACTGGACAGCCGTTCTGCCGTAGACTGCCCGGTGAGCTGTACAGTAACCTTCCCTTCGGTAATAGAACTTACTACCCGTGTGCCTTCCTCGCCTGACATATCGGCTATACGGCTCCGGATATAGCGCCCGGCGGTCATTCTGACGTGCATCGGGTCCAATCCTTCAGGAAGTGTTTCCAGATTTGTCGCCGCCTTTAATTCCGTTTCAGTGGCATTCCAGAGATACTGAATAAGCGACGTATCTGTATCCGGCACCGTGTAATTCGCCAAGCCCTGAATGAGCAGATAAACATCATCAATCAAGGTATCACCTCCAATAAAAAAGCACCCACAGTGTGAGTGCTTTAAAATCAAGCTAAACTGCTAAAGGCAGAAATGGTAGAAAACAGAATGCCACCGGCGTCTTTAATTCATTCCGGCCTCTTTACTTCAAACTGCTTGAGTTCTTCGTCGGTCAGCTGATTGGGCCGAATCCCCTTTTCTTTGCAGTAATCCACCACTTCCCGGATTCTATACATTTTAGTATCCTTGGTTGGCGGAACTACTAAAAGTCCCCCTTTATCAAGGTCATCCCTTTCAAATGCCGAATTATTCTGCTTTAGACTCATAATACTTTTGCACCAGCTTTCTTGCTGCGGAGGCATCAATAATCATCATTGAACTTCGCCCCGTTTGAATTGCACCTAATGCTTCCGAATAATACGAAATCAGCCTTGATTTGGCAATAAAATATACAAATCCATCATACCCATCTTCAAAACTACGCTTGCATGCATACGCAAACAAATGCGCCCCCACACCTTTATAGTCTTTTTTCACAAAATTTTTATGATGTTTGTTATTCCAGGGGCATGTTTACGACCTATAAGATACTTCTTTTCCCACTGTGAATAGGTCATCTCTTCGGTCTTACTGCCCTTACCTGTGTCCGGGTCTCTGGCCCATCGCGTTGTATCGTTATCCTCATAATAAGGAATCAGAGTACAGCGGCAATGGGGGTGCATGGGCGGGGCGTTTACCCCGGGTTCCAGATATTTGCGTTCAATCACGGAGCCATCAAGCTCTCCGCACGTACCACATGTGTGCATTTCCAGAGTGGCCACGTACTCCATCTTATCGACTCCCAGTTTGTCCGCCGTCTCGAGGTCTGCCAGTGTCTGCGCATAGGTGCATTCGGTCTGTACAAGCCTTGTGGCCTGGTAAAGCCCTACACCCATTTCTTTCGCCAGTCGTTTTCCGGCATCCACCGGGGTATCCCCACGCACCAGCATCCGTACCAGTTCACCCTGCAGCTTACCTGCCAGGGCTTCCCTATTCTGCCACAATCTGTCAGACCAGTTATGGCCATCCGCTGTCCATGGTTTGAAAAGTACCTTATCTACTGCATCATCAGGTATCTCCGAAAATGAGGAGTATTTCCCTTCTGCCTGTTGCCTGAGATATTCATTATGATAGGTTTCATCCGTATAGGTATCTCGCAAGGCCTTCGCCGTCACATCCTCCGTCTCATGATACAGCTCATACAGCTTATTCCGTATGGAAAGCTCCAGCTGTTCCAGTCGGGAGATATGCACCCTGGCGCTGGCCGCCGCGAGCTCCTTTTCCCATCTGCCATCCTTATTTTCCCGCGCCTTCTTCTCGAATTCCTTCAAGGACATTCGAAGCGCCTTCATGTCACGGGTATCCAGCAGACGGTGGGCTTCCTGCAGAGTCACGCCCTGCTCCCTTGCAAAGCGGGAATACCAGGCCAGTATATCGTTTTCGACATCTCTTATAGCGCGCTCCCAGTATAGAGCGAGTTCCTCGGTCATGTCATCAATGCGCTTATGCTGCGCCTTCTGCTGTTCCAGAGCCCGCCTTTTCCAGTAATCGCTCATCCTGGTATCCCTTTCCGGCTAATCAGCCAATCTTATGCTTAAGAGCTACGATACGAATCTGCTTCGGTTCATATACGCGCTTCCAGTTCTTACCGTTTGCGAGTTCTTCGCGGGTCGGAGATTCTACATTGGCGCGTACGGCGTTTGTCCACTGTACTCCTCTTGGGTGCATGATGAAGCAACGACGGTTGTACAGCATATTCACACCGGCGCCCAGATTTGGATCGCGGTCGGTTTCTGTCTGTACAAATCCGGTCGGACTGCCTTCACCGTAAGCGATAGCGCCTTCACCAAAGAGATAGGTCATGTATACGCCATCAGCCGCCGGGCATCCATCATCGACGATAACGCGGCGCCCCTGATAGGTATCAAATTCAACAGAAGTGCTGTCTCTTTCGGTGGTAATCAGGTTCAGCTTCTTCAGATAAGCCTTGGTTGCAGAATGCATTACAATGGCGGTCAGCTGGTCCTGCGCATCGCCCATAAGCTGGAGTGCATCAATAACCGCAGTCGCGCCAATGTTTGCCGCCACACCGGTACCGCCGGAAATATCCAGAATATGGTCCTTCATGCTATCCGCGGAGAACACGCCGGAAAGGATATTAATCAGTTCCTTCTGGTACTGTCTTGCCCAGTAATCAGACACCAGGTCGCCAATGGCGCGCATCGGGTCATCACCTGCCAGGGCCGCGGAAAGGGCGGTAGCGCTCCACTTCTGCTGTCTCATGATGGTGGTGGATACATCCTTATTGGATGTAATCTTCTGGAATTCAATCTTCTGCCCTTCCACAATGTTCTGCGCATCGCCGGAAAGGTCTTCGAAGAACGGCATATTGTGGGTTCTTGCCGCTTCACTGGCCAGCGCATCAAATGCCGCATTTCTTACCATAATTCCGCTGGTCACAAAAGCGGATTTTTCCATTGTTCTGTTAACAACATAAGGTGTAAAAAGTTCCGGTACAATCACATCGGATAATGTAGTTTCTGCCATAATCTAATTCCTCCTAAATCTTTACCCCGGCGGCTGCGGCCATCGCCTTAGCCTGCGCCGGATTTTCTCTGAGCATTCGGCCCTGTTCCGTCAGATTATATGTATCACGGGCAAAGGGGTTATTAATCTTCGTTCCACCGCCTGCCGGATCATACTTCGGATTGGTCAGCTTCTTAAACAGGAAAGGTTTTGTCTTTTCCAGCTTAGCAAGCTGTTCATCAAGGCCGGTAAGTTTACCGTCTTTACCCAGGACGATTTTAGACTGGTCGAAAAGCCCTGCCACGATATCCACATCCTGCGCGGTGTCCATGATTTCCATCTTGATAGCATCGCTTAAACGCAGTTTTTCGAATCGAACAGAGGCTTCTTCCATTGCCTTCTTGTTTTCTTCCTGCAGAGACTTAATCTTGGCTGTAAGTTCTTCCACACTGCCTTTTGCAGTCTTAAGGCCTTCCAGCTGTTTATCACGTTCTGCCAGGGAAGCGGTTAAGGTCTTCTTTTCCTCGTTGACCTCATTAAAACGAGATTTCGGGACATAGGCACCATCAAGAAAACTGTTCAGCGCCTTTCTTGCGGAATCATACTTTTCTTCACTTACACCCAGTTCCTTCAACAATTCTTCTGTCTTCATTCGTTAGCTCCTTCCGGTTTTTACCGTGGTTTACCTGCCACGCATCAGCTATTCTTCGACTTCTTCGATTTCTTTGGCTTCTTCTGTTTCTTCTATCACTGCCACGGCTGCCCGTTTCTGTCTGTAGGGCTTTCCGCTCATACAGCAGTCCATCACAATCTGCAGCACATCGTATTCATTACGTTCGCTGAAATATCGCAAGGGGAATTCCTTACCAAAGGTTTCCGCATATCGCATTAACCAGTAATACATCAGGATTCACCCCCTTTCGTCTTATTGAATGCGCCGCCGTACATGTCCATTGTCTCCATCTGTTCCTGCTGTTCTTTTGCGATTTCCTTCTGTTCTGCAGAAACATCATCCACAAATGGATGATGAGCAAGAATTGTCTTATTGGATACAACACCCACAGAATTCCGGCACATGGATACTAAATCCGCATCATTCTTTATCGATGTGCGGGTCCATGTCTGAATAATCGGCCCCGTATCCCGGTTATAGTGCCGGAGAATGGCGTGAATCAGCTTATTAAAGCCCATACGGAACTGAGTTTCCAGCCGGCCTGCCTTCAATTCAAGCAGAGAATAGACGAATTTCATCGCCTCGCCGGATGTACTGTTCAGCCCCTGCTGTTCCGGGTCCACGCCCTGCCCCATGGTAAAGATGGCTTTCTTGGTTGTCACCATCATTTCCCGCCGGGCTTCCACCGGGATATCAATATTCAGTGTAGACACGCCCGCTGAATCACCAGTACCTGCGGATTCCACGCTGATTGTCTTGTAATACTTCAGATTCTTAAGGAATTCATTCAGGTCTTCCCCGCCATAGTTGGTCAAAATAAGAATGACTTCCTGAATGTCTTCCAAATCATTCATAAAGCCACTTATCGTCTTATCGTACGCATCTATTAACTTTTTAATCCGGAATAGGTCACTGGTTGCCAGCTGATTGTTACGGAAAGGGATGAACGGCACAGCGCCAAAGTTATGCCGGTATTCGTTATCTGCCCCAGACATTCCTGAAATATAAAAATCAGTAAAACAGGGGTAAGGCATCAGCATCTGCAGTTCATCACATCCACGTTTTCGGTACTTAGTACAGGTCTCATCATCCCAGAACTCATACACGTCGTAAGTATCCCCATTATCGTCAAATTCCTGGTATACGCGGAGCACAGCAAGCAGTTCATGGGACAGCTTAGGCGACCATACCGGGATGATTTGCTCCGATGGTACCACGCCATACTGAAAATCGTTATTCTCATCTGTCCAGTAATGCAGCCAGCCAATACCAGAATTAGCCGCATTGGTTCCCAGTTCCTGTACCTTGGCCGCGTATTCGCCGCCTAATACGTCAGTTATCAGCTGATTAGCTTCCTCATTTTTCGTATCGAAAAGAGGCGGAGCCGTAAACAGGTAGGATATCTTCTGGTCAACCAGAAGCGGGTAGAAGGTCATGGCTATACGGTTATCGGCGTTGCGCATGGGGTTTTCCGTCTCATCGGTTTTCTTCTTTTCCATGAACAGAATATCGTTCTGCGCCTGATAATACCGTTTGGCAATCATCGCCTTTTGCAGAAAATCGCCATGCCCTGGCAAATATTTCTTTATCAGCTTCTTTACTACTTCAAGTTCCACCGTCTCACCTCCTCAAAATCTTAAGCCGCGATCTTGCCATCAGGTTCATGCACGCATACCGCGTAGCATCTATGGCATGATTGTTTTTATCCGGATAGGCGGATATATACTGCCCGTCCCGTGTCTGTTCATATTCGTAACAGACGAATTCCCGATAGGTATTCGGGCATCGTCTTTTGTCGATGTAAATCTTATTCAGCGACTGAAGCCACTTAATGCCATAGTCGACACTGTCGGGGCCCTTTCTTGCCCCTATGACGTTCAGCCCATAGCCCCTGAGTTCGGCTATACTCTTAGGTTCTGCAGAATCAGCGATTATCGGGCGCCTTTCTGCCCGTTGGATAAGCAGGTCAAAGGCCCGCCGATTGGTAAGCTTCGGCTGGTATATCTCATCAAAGATATACAGCTCTTCCCGCTTGGCGTCATAATGCATCGCCACAAAGGCCAGCGGGTCCACGGCAAAGCCAAAATCAAGACCATAGTGGAGCTTATCGAACAGCGGAATTAATTCCGTCATATCCTTATCTTCCACATTCTCAAACACACTGCCTCCGGTCCCAGTCACTTCGCCCAGATATTCATGGCGGTATGCCCTTTCATTTCGGGTCTTGAGCTTTTCCGCGTCCTCAAAGAACTGCGGTCCCAGCCATTCATGGGGAACGCCCCGATAATCGGAATGATGATACAGACGGTCCACATCCTCCGCCAGCATTTCTTCATTTACCCAGTTATCCCGGGATTTAGGCGGGTTATAGGAAGCAAAGCACCAGAAACGCGGACCGCCTCGAAGCAGTGACTGATTGACGTTTCTTATTTCTTCCATACCGGAGAATTGGTCCAGTTCTTCGCAATTTGTTACGAGTGCACCGTTTCCGTGCACTCTCCATATATTTCTATATGGAGCAGACTATCTCATGCGGACTGAAAGTCCGCCTCCCTTTTTCGAGCCAACTTTGGCCCTACTCTACTCGCTTCCACTTAAAAAGCCCCATTCAGGAGGGGCTTAGTGTGCTTTCGATAGTCGTTACACATTCCTATTTGACGTTCTTATAACTGCGCTTTCCAATACATTTGTTTATAGTTGAGATGCTAACATTGAATCGTTTAGCTAGTGGAGTCATTCCGAAAGCCTTGTCATGGCTTTTGTAAATGTTTCTGATTTCTCTAACTTCATCTTCTGACAAAACATGGTTACTTTGGAGAATCCCGCGAACTGGTGACTTCAGATGCTGTGCATACGCATGTTTCATCTGTTCGCTTCTGGTTGCCCACTCGAGATTTGAAACGCAGTTGTTTAGTTTGCTCCCGTCTTTATGGTTTACGGTATTTTTGTTTTCAGGGTTCGGGATGAACGCTTCGGCTACTAATCTATTAGCACGAGAGGTTTTGGGTTTGGCGTTTATTTGCAAAACATACCAGACATACCCATCACGGCTAATCCGTTTTTTCAGTATGCGAGGCCGTTTTGCCTTGAATCACTAACAAAATAATCTCCGTTGCTCCCTGCTACTTCACGCCATTCCATACAAGTACCTCCTTTGTGGTATTATTGGTACTTATAGGATAAACCATAAAGAGTTATTCGGTCAATTAGGCTTTGCTCGGTATTGTCTTCGCATAACGCGTTAAGATGTTCACCGAATTTAAGGAGTTTAACGTGGTCCGAATATAGTTAAACCACACAATCCCTACATAGCCATGAGGCATTTTCAGGGACTTCAGTTTGCTCTTATCATCGACCCCCAGAAAGATAATTTTCTGGCCTGTCTGCCGGTGTACCATTTCCAGTGGATTAATCTTCCTCTTCCATAAGTGGGCTATCCCGAGGGTATCCATCGCCCATTCCATCTGCTGATACACGGAGTTTCGAAGGGTGTTTCCTACCTTTCGAAGTATCACCGCATTGCACTCGGGATGTTGGATAAGCAGAAGCGGAATTTCCAGTGATACATAGGATGATTTAGTACTGCCACGGCCACCGCCTAGCACGTAATAGGTGTGCCCATGTTTCTTAGCGTCCTGATGAACCCTCCAAAAGGGCTGCGCTATAATCTCACTCAATTTTATTCGTATCATCGACTATGGTCACTCCTTCCACGCCGGCTTCCACCTGATCTCTTTCCATCATCTTTTCCTTCAGACGCAGTTCCTTCTGCTTCAGCTTCAGCTCCGGTGATTCTCCCAGTAAGTCAAAAAGCAGCCGCGCCATATTGGCGTTGCTACCCGCCTTTCGCACAATGCCATGCAGCACCATACCGCCATAGGTAGCCTCGAACCCGTCTTTAATCAGTCGTTCTTTTATCCGCGGATCCGCCACCGGCTGGGACACAACCACCTTAAGCTGTGATACCAAGGCCTTCCGGCTCCGTTTGGACTTGCCGGAATTGATACCGCCTTTCCGTCCATTCCTTCTTGCCTCCTCTGTCGTTCTAAAAGATTTTAAGTTTTCATTATTCATCCTGCCTTTTCACCCTAATCTAAAACATTGGTAAATCGATAATGATATTTCTTCTGATTTCTTTTCAGCCATTTATCCACTGCGGGGTAAGATCATCCGCCACAATATAGGGAACCGATGTAAGCCCAAGAGACTTAACCGCCTGGTATCTTGTATGGCCGGCCACAATCACATTATGGCAATCAATCACAATCGGGACCTTGAATCCGAATTCCCTAATACTGTTAGCCACAAAAGGAACAGCGGCCTTGTTCTTTCTCGGGTTTGACGCATACGGCACAAGCTCCGTAATGCTTTTTTCTACCACACGCAACGCCACCGCCTCCTTTCGGGCAAGAAAAAAGGACCCCTGTCAAGGTCCTTTCTACAGGAAGGTCTTCATTCATTCCCGCATTTCCACACTACCATTTTAGCACATTTAAAATTATCATTTACTATCATCTTTCAGATTCTGCAAAAATATACCCAATGCCGCGCCTGACAGGAACGCGGTCACATAAATAATCAATCCTTCGCCTGACATGAGAATGAACAATACACCTCATCTTTCTCCCATCCGTTGTATGGATGAAATAAGCACCCGCACACAATGCACTTCTTTACCACATTCTGATTATGCCCCGGTTCTCCGTGCCATAAGGGGATTCCGTGCACTTCCGGATTATAATCCACTACTACCGGATTCTTCAGCTTTTTGGTCCATGCCTTATTCTCTTTTCCATATTTTGCTAAGGCCTTGCGTCTCGCTTTAGACAATCTTTCCTTTTGCGCGGCCTTTCGCTTTCGCTTGACTTCCGCCGAAAATCGGAAAATAACCCGCTGTACCTTCGTTGTCGATAAGTTTATCCCGAATTCATCTTTTAGTACTCTGGATATTTTATACTCCGGCACGGCGCGGACGCTATACAGTTCCTCTATAACTCGCCGTTCCTCTTCCGTGGCATCGTTAAGCTTCTGCAATATAATCCCCTGTCCTTTCCCGCAATGCGTTCAGAGCCTCGCCGTGAAGCCGGTAGACGTGTGGAAGGGAATAGCCGATAATGCTGGCCACCTCCAGCCAGGTACGCGCATTGATATAATACTCAATCAGCACGGCGCACATCTTAGCATCCTCCAGCTTATCAATCTGCCGGAGGGTCTCGCACCGGTCGTGCATCAGCCGTATGGATACGGTCAGAATACAGGAAGCAAGTTGAGAGCTCTCCGCATACATCTGTAGGATTTTATCCGATAAATCCCCCGTCTCCCCGCCTGAAACATGGGTACCGTCATAGGCCGTACCTTTAGGCCCTGCCACTTCCGTAATAAGGCATTTCTGCGCCTGATGAAGTGCCGCAAGGTACAGCGCCTGCCCCCGTACTCGTCTGAAAAATTCCTTAACCTTCATTTCCTATACCCCACGCTTCATCCACGCTATATATAAATTCTTCGATACACTCCAGAAGGCTGCGGAAATTAATGACCTTAGGCCATGCGGCATACAGCTCTTCCCCGGTCAAAGCGTTGCCGTCATCATCGGCCTCAAAGATCATAACCTCCGGCATCATCCTATCAAGTACAAAGCACAAATCTGCCATGTAAAATGTCTTACCAATGGTGAAGTAGCCCCTGATAGTGTCGCCCCAGTCCCGTACGGTCACAATATAGGTTTTGTCCTCAATCTTCATTTCCAGTTCTTCCGCCTTTACCTTTATCTGCATCGCTTATCCTCCGTCTGACTCCTGTACACTTCGCCTGTTCTGACATTCTGAATGACAATATCCGACCGCAACCGATACCCGGCTATGCGGATAATCTTTCGAATGGTGGCTATGACCCTGAAGGCCGCCACCGCCCTTTTCTTTTCTGCGGCTTCTTTCGCCTCTTTCCTGAATTTCCCCCACACCCTTTCAAATGTAGGGTCCTGATGATAATAGACCGTCCTCAGCATCCCTTTAGCCATGCATGTTCTCCTTCAGCATCCGGACGGCCTCCATCATAGCGGCCTGTCCTTCTGCCTTACTCCTGATGGCCTTCATGACCTGCTCATCAATGGTCCCTCTGGCTATCAAATGATGAATGATTACCTGGTGTTTCTGCCCCTGTCTCTTAAGCCGGGCGTTTGCCTGCTGGTACTGCTCCAGGCTCCATGTCAGCCCAAACCACACTATCGTGCTCCCACCATCCTGAAGATTGAGCCCATAGCCCGCGCTTGCCGGATGGGCCAGAAGCAAGGGAATTTCTCCCCGGTTCCACGCATCCACATCCTCTGCACTGTCCAGTGTGCGGGCCTCCGGAAACTTCTTCCGGATTCTTTCCAGATCGGACTTATAGCTATAGAACACCAGAAGGGGCTTATTGGCTTCATAGATTTCTTCCAGGGCTTCCAGTTTAGCATCGTGAATTTCCGTATACCGTCCGTCGTTATCGTAAATAGCCCCGTTGGCCATCTGCAGGAGCTTATTGGACACGGCGGCAGCGGACAGGGCCGTGATTTCCTCCTCGCCCAAAGACAGCACCTGCTCCTTCAGCATCTGCATGTAGTTCCTTTTCGCCTTTTCCGGAAGCTGTACGTAGATGAAGTTATCTTCTGCCGGTATTTCCTTGTATCCATCCTTCAGGGTAAAGCAGATATCCCGGATCTTATCGTATATGGCCTTCTCGCAGGCCTTATTGCGGCATTTATACGAGTACACAATGCCCTGATACTGCTTTTCCGGAACGAAGTATTCCCTACGGTAGGCCGTTATGGTCTTCCCCAGGCGCTCGCCTCCATCCAGAAGGTAAAGCTGTGCCCACAGGTCCATCAACGTGTTAGGCCTCGGGGTACCGGTCAAGATAATTCGTTTCTTAAAGCGCCCCAGACACTTCTTCAGCGCCTTGAACCGCACGGCCCGCGGATTCTTGAATGACGTGCTTTCATCCACCACCAGGGCGTCAAACGGCAGACGGTACTTATACAGCTCGCAGAGCCATTTCACGTTTTCCCGGTTGATGACGTAGATATCGGCATCCGCTGCCAACGCCATACGTCTTTCCTTAGGGGTACCCATGACCGTAGAGAACCTAAGGCCCCGGAAGCTGTCCCATTTGCGGCCTTCCGCCTGCCAAGTGTCTTCTGCCACCTTCTTAGGGGCAATCACAAGCACCCTGGAAATGGAAACGTAATCATACAGAAGGTCTTTCAGCGCCATCAATGTAGCGGCCGTCTTCCCCTGCCCCATCTGCAGGAAGGCTCCGACGGCCGGCAGGTCTATCATCTTCTGTGCAATCTCTTTCTGATATGCGTGCGGTACGAATTCCATCTTCTACCTCCTTAATCAGCCGATCCAGATACCATCTGGCCTTCTTCAGGTCCTCCACCCCATTCTTCCGCTTCCACCGCCAAAGGTATTTGATAGCATTGGCCGTACATACGGCCTCTATCCCCATAAGCCCTACCGTAGCGGCCTTAATGGCCTCAATGCATTCAATGCCTCCCTGGCAGTAATGCGCCGGATGATTAATATTATTTCTCATAAGTCCTCCATTTGCTTCGCAGACAGTTAATGTATGCCTTACTTGTCAGCGGAATATGCAGGCCATAGCAGCACAGGAAAACAGAGGTGATGGCATCGATAAACCTTACTTGCGCCGCTTCATCGTCCTTCAAAGATTTTTCTTCCGCATATCTAAGCTCCCAAGCCGCCTGCGAAAGTCTCGCCCCCGCCTCATCTAACTTCTCAAGCCATTCTTTTCTATCCATCGTACAAATCCCTCCACGCTTTTTCGGTTATCAATCACAACCACCCGGCACCCCAGATGATAAAGCCTTCTAAGTACCACTCTCTGCACCGGTCTTGGCTTTTCAAAAGGGCGCTTCAGTTCCACAAAGACTATCCTGCCATCAGGACATATCACTATCCTGTCTGGTACTCCTGCCGTCCCCGGACTTACCCATTTCAGGCATTCGCCGCCTGCCTGTTTTATTGATTTTCGTAAATACTTTTCTATGTCTTTTTCAAACATTTCTATGTAACCACTTGGTTACATCTCTGACCCCCAATCTCATCCGACAAATACTGATACTTAATATTAAATGTAACCAAGTAACCAAAAATCGGCCAACATTTATATATGGCGTTTTATATCCATATATAGCCCTATATACCCTCTATATCTCTAAAATATAAATTTTAAGGATATTTTGGTTACTTGGTTACACTAGTCCAATAAACCCCGACAAACACTGGCTAAACTGGTGTAACCAAAATGTGACCAAAATGTAACCAAACCATTTTTGGTTACATTTTTCCTGAAAAATCAATGTAACCAAATTGGCCTGCCAAAAAAATTTGGTTACACCCGGATATAGGCCTTTTGGACCCCATAAAGATTTCCAAATCGAAGGGCCCCGCGCCCATTCTTATAAGGCTCCCACCCCTTAATCCGGTGCATAATGGCGTTGAGTTCCCGTGAATTGGCTGACGTAAATTTGTCCTTCCGGTTTCCCAGGGCCTCCACCCAGATCTGAAGTACACAGACCTTATCCAATGGCCTGCCTTCCGCCGTCTCCTCTGAATAGCTGTCAAGGTAGGCCTTCCGGTCATACAGGTCCAGCTTCTGCCAGCATTCGGGAAACCGTTTTTCCAGATAGTCCTCTATGAGTCCTTTCTTTTCGCTTCCCTCGGTCACCGCATCCTGCATCTCTGCGGCCATACTCCGGGCCTCTGCATCCAAAAGCAAAGTACTATCCTTCCTGTAAGCATCCATGGCTTCCGCCCATATCTGGTCGGTCTCCATATCCGCCGCATTCAACGCGCCGTTTCCATTCACCAGTACCGGAAGGAACCGCCGTCCTCCGGTACGGTCGCGTAAGAATTCGCTGTCGTTGGTCGTCGCGGCAAAGACGCACTGCCGGGGATAGGCCTCGGTTCTGCGCCCATAGGCCTTACGGAACTTATCCACCTGCCGGGTGATGAACGCCTTCAGCGCGTCATTTTCCGCCTTGCTTGTGGCCTGCATTTCGGCTAGTTCTATAATCCAGCTTCCCTGCAGCTGCTCCAGTGTGTCCTTTGTGCCGATAGATACCAGAGAGTCATTGAACCACTCCCCACCAAGCTTTGCCAGCAGTGTAGACTTACCTATCCCCTGCGGCCCGGAAAGGATAAGGCAGTAGTCATATTTGACCCCCGGGCACATGACACGCGCCACGGCGGCCTTGAGAAAGCTTCTGGCTACCGCCCGGGTATAATGACTGTCCTCCGCCCCCAGATAGTCACTGAAAATCGTATCCACCCGCTTCACCCCGTCCCAGGTCAGCCCCTTAAGATAGTCCCTTACCGGATGAAAAGCGTTGTCCTCCATCACCTGCAGAAGGGCGTCATCGATAATCTGCCGGCCTTGGAGCTGGAACTTAAGGGAAAGGAAATTCCGAAGTCCTGCATCGTCACTGTCCGTCCAGACGCTGCTTACCTCCAGTTTCCGCCAGGGAAGGTCCGCCAGTACGGAGGGCCTATGGGAGAAGCGGTTCATGCCGAACTTCTTCTTAAGCCTCGGGTCATATGACAGGATAAGGATCGCGTTTTCAGCCACCGGCTTCGTCTTGCCGTTCCGGTCGCGCTGAATCCTCCCCATCCAGTCAAAATCCTCGGGATCATAAATCAGGCTGTCCTGCATGGAATCGATCGCCGATTTTCCCAGTTCTATCCGTGTAGCCTTGTCCCCCGCCGCAAACTCCTGCATAGCCTTAAAGGAAGGGCGCTTCCCTATAGGCGTATCGTCCTCACAGTCGTCATCCAGCGAGCCGAACATGTGCACCCGTACCAGGTCGAAGGCGTTGCAGTCCATGCCGGAGGCCGGATCTGTCGCATGGTGGGAATAAGCGAACTTCCCATCATAGGTCACAAGTCCCCCGGATGTGGAGCCCTTGCGGTAGGTATACCGTCCCTCCATGCCGTCCACCGGCGTATATACATCAGAGAGAAACGTCTCTATGGCGTCCTCTATGGTGTGCGCCCGGCAGAAGGCACCGATAACCCCTTTCTTTGTGGTCGGGTCCTGCTGCTTCTTTCCGCCATGGATAAGGGCGATTTCACTTCTGGCCATGGGCCATGTGCTGGAATCCTTCCAGTTGTCATACCGTGCCAGTACCTCATTGGGGTTAAGGAATGCCCCTTGCCTTGCGTCCATAGCATACTCCCCGTCCCTCGGACAGCTCGGCCAGTACATCAGCCGGCTGGGCTCGAAGGTCGTAGGGTCGAAGCTGTCCATGCCTATATCTTTGGCGATTCGACGTGCTATTGCTTCATAGGCCTCGGGTTCTACCCTCTGAGATAGTGGAACTACCAGGCGGTACCTCGGGGCCTCTTTTCGGCTGGAATGCGTCGTATACCAGGCGTAGGCATAGGCCCCCAGTGTTTTCCTTACATCGTCGAAGAACGTGTCAGAAGGACTGTCAGCGTCAAGCGTCACGGCCTGCCGGTATACCACAGAGTCCTTCTTACGCCGTCCATCCTTCAGATAGCCGAACACATAACCGCCCACATCCTTTGCGCTGTCCCTTCTGGCCTTGGAAAACTTCCGATATTCGGCCACCGTCTCCGCAGTCCTTACCGGTTCCCCGAGCCTCTGGCAGAAGTCTTCCCATGTAGCCTCCGTGTTCTTCCACGTCTTAGCCAGTTTGCTTTGTGCTATCGCAATCGTAAACATAATCAATCCTTCTTATAAAATGCCGACTCAAAGCCGTCCGCATTGGTAATGAGCCCACGGTTCCATGACGTGTTCTGTGTCATGATACGCACTACGTCAGCAAGGGAGCCGAAGCCCTCCGGCGCCTCGATAATCACTTCATCGTGTACGTGGAGACAGATCTTGTATCCCGCTTCTGTCAGCCGCCGCATGGCGTCAGCCAGACAGTCACGGGCCACCGCCTGCACAATGTTTTCCACGAGCTTTCCGCCGTAGGTCTCAAGCGGGCCCCAGCCCCCGTTCATCTGCTGTACACCCATGTAGGTGATGGACTCGCTTCCGAACCGGTTCAGCCCTATGGCCGGCTTGATGTATACCAGATGACGGCCTGACGGAAGTTCTATAAACAGGGCGCCGTGGTCGGCATGGAAAACGATATTCCCCTGCCGTATACGCACGGGGTATCCGGTCTTAATCGTTTCTTTTGCCGCTCGGTCCACGTCATACCAGAATCGGATGATGTGGGGCGACTTTAACCTCCACTTAAATACAATTTCTGCCATTTCTTCATCCGTAAGGCCCATCTTATCGGCCCCCATAGCCTTGAGCGCCCCCACGCTACCGCCATAGCCTAACGCCAGTTCAGCCACCTTGCCCTTCTGCCGGAGGTGTCCGTTGATACCGTGCTTAACCACCGGCACGCCGAACATCTGGGAAGCAGAAGCGCAATAGATATCTCCGTTATGAGCGAATACCTCCTGCCTCCACTTCTCCCCGGCAAGCCAGGCGATTACCCGAGCCTCTATGGCGGAGTAGTCGGCTACAATGAACCGCTTACCCCTGCCGGCCACGAGCGCCGTTCTTATCAGCTGGCTTAAAGTGTCTGAAATGTTGTCAAAAATCAGTTCTAACGCGTCCAGATTGCCGGCCTTGACCAATTGACGGGCAAGCAGTAAATCAGGCTCCGGCATGCTGTTTCTTGGCAGATTATGGAGCTGTACGATACGCCCTGCCCATCGCCCCGTCCTCATGGCCCCGTAAAACTGGAACATGCCATGAATCCGCCCTTCTTCCGTGCACGCTTCCTGCATGGCCTTGAATTTTTTCACAGACGTCTTACCCAGCCGCTGCCGGATCTTAAGTACTTCGGATACGCCATCTGGTAATTTCTCCGTCAGCAGTGTAGCCACCGTCTTCTTATCCAGGCTCTCAAATTTCTTTCCCGTCTTTTCTTCCAGCCAGCCTTTGAGTTGCGCCACGGAATTAGGGTTAGGAAGACCGGTAAGCTCCCTGGCGCGGTCCATCAGATGCGCCTTGTACTCGCTTTCAATGGCTATGGCGTTTTCCACCAGTTCCTTATCGATTTCCGCCCCGTTGCGATTAATCCGCTGATCCACAAGCCAGTAGGTGTGTTCCAGCGGGGTAGGCTTAAAGGGCAATAACCTTTTACGGATTGCCCTTTCTACCACCACGTCCTGCACGTTATAGGATTTGTATTCTTCCCATTTTTCGGGAGCGTCTGCCGGAAGGTTTCGCGTCCTCCCGCCATTGGCCTTAGTAGGCTTACAGGGAGATGAGAAATACCGGATAAGGGCCTTGCCCCGGGTATCCTTCTGCTCCGTAAGGCCTAAGGCTTTCGCTACTCCGGAAAGCGAACAGGGAAGAGAATTGTATAGCGCCAGCACGGATGTGCATTCCCATTGATTGCTGGGTAAATCGGGGAAAAACTTACGCAGACACGTAATTTCGAAATTCGCATTGAACGCTGTCTTGATAACCTCAGAGTCATATAGTGCCTTAACGATTTCATCCGGCAGTTTCTGTGTAGTGAGGTCTATGCACTTCACCGGTTCCTCATCAAAGGCATATCCGAACAGCAGAATCTCAAAATCCGGCGCGTCTACGTACTTGTACACCCCGTAGCGGATATCGTTAGAACTGTAGGTTTCTATATCGATACCCAGTGTCCTCATAGCAGGTCATCCACTCCGTCACCCAGAAGGTCATCGCTGAAATCTTCAGCCGTGACACGGCTCCCGCCCAGCGGAGCGCCGTCCGCCAGTTTACGGATAGCGCTTAAGCCTACGCCGATACCCTTACGGCCGTTGAAGTTGTACGGATAAAGGGAAATGACGGCCTGCGCATAGCACCCGCTGTATACTTCTGCCGGGGCCACAATTTCGCTTCTATCTCTGTCCACTACCAATGGCGGGTGGTCTTCACTGGCCTTGGCGTTAAGGTAGAAGCATCCCGGATAGCCAGCCATATCCGGCTTTTCATCCCCGTCACGGAGCGGGAGGTCAAGCCCCTGCATCTTACCGCCCATCTTGGCCTTGGTCTCCGGGTCGTCAAGAATCTGCTTAAATGCCGTCTTAAGGCGGTTCAGTGTCTTACTGTCCTTCTTATCGATGAGAAGGGCAGCGGAATACTTAGGGCGCCCCTGCAGATCTGGCTTGGCTTCAAAAACGTGTACATAGCTGAGTCTTACTTTTCCTGTTGTGAATTTCATAATTAGTTCTCCTCAATTAATTTGTCATCAAAAACGGTAATTTCTTTTCGGCGGTCGGATTGTGGGACCAGTGTCGGCTTACCTTCCGGCTTTTCAATCACGCCCTTAAGCAGTTCGGCCAGATTCTTCTTCCCTACCAGCTTTTCTAGGGCGGTCAGTGTCTTAAGCTCCTGCGGCTTGTACACATCGGTATAGCCACCGGCCTTAAGCAGTTCGATGGCCTTTTCTTCGTCGGTAATTTTCCGGGTAGACCTTCCGGCCACCAGCTTAAGCCCTTTCCACTTCTTCCCCTTCAGCGCTTCCGCCAGGGCGAACGCTTCCACATCGCTGATGTAGCTCTTAATTTCCTTCGCCTTCAGCACAATATCCGCCAGCTGATCCTCGGTCAGCTCATCAGGTATGGTAAAGTTCAGGCCATCCAGCAGATAATCGTGGTGCGCCTTGCACTTGATTTTTGCCCGGCAGAACCGGCAATGCCCGCCGGCCACGCATTCGCCTTCCCCGCGGAATGCCTTTTCCGCAATGGGCCGTATTTTACTGCCCCAAGCCAGAAGCTCATCCATGGCCAGCGTGTCGCTGGAAATGCTATCCAGGCGGGGTTGTACTATGGTCATCGTGATACTGTCGGTATCAAACAGCAGTCCATAGCGGGCATAGGCCCCCAGAGCGTACAGGCGCATCTGGGTATTTCCTTCTGCATGTACCGGAACCCCTTTGCCGTACTTAAGGTCAATGACCTCTATCCCATCATCGGATACCAGCACGCAGTCCCCTGTGCCGAACCCCTTCGGCACCCAACTGGAGAAGTTAAGCCGGATTTCCACCCCGCAGACGGCGTCCGGGGAAGCGGTTTTGGCCGCGGTAATCTTTTCTATACAGGTATCTACGTACCGCTGTACCGCCTCCCGCATTTCGCCGTCTTCGCACTCCACCTTCCCGCTTCCACCCTTAAGAAAGGCGGACAGCGTCTTTTCTGCCAGGGCATGTGCCTTTGTCCCTTCTTCCGCATAGGCACTGGAGCCGTTAGGGTAAAGCGACTCCAGACGGGCGGATGGCGTACATACCAGCCACCGGGAAGAACTGGACGCGCTTAAGAGCGCATGCTGTTCAGGCATTTTCAAACTCCGCTAAGAACATATCCACCTTATCCGGGGTGATCTTGGTAATACGTTCAAATCCGTGAACGGAAAGCCACTGCTTAAGGATTTCGTGATTCTTCGGGTCCTTTCTAAGGAAGGCCACGGCCACTTGGCGGAGCTTGGTCAGCTGTTCTGGTGTAGTGTGTTCTTCCGGGCTCTTCGCCGGTTCCTTCTTATCCGGCTTTTTCGAAGCTTCTGCTACGGGATTAGGAACCTCCTTCAGCTCCTTAAGCTTACGCAGACCATCCGCCGATTTGGTCACATTCAGAATACGTTCCCCGGGGCGGGTTCCCGCTCCGCCTAATAACAGCACCATATCGTGCAAAATTTCTTCTGCGTTACCTTCAAATTCAATTCTCAGCATGGTTAGTCCTCCTTCTGTTTCAACCCTGCAAAAATGGCCATCCTGCGGCCATCAACCACCTTGATAATCTGCGACTTCTTATGTACAAAAATCTTATCTGTCTTATCCAGCCAGCCGGCATATTTCTTCTGTATGAACACCTTACGCGTTCCATCCTCAGAAACCACAGACTGAAACAAACAGGCCCGCTGGATAAACTCATTTCCCAGCTTGCCCGGAATGAACTCCTTGAACTGATGGAGCGCATGAGAAATCCGGTCATTAGCTTTCAGGGCCGTAGGCTTAAAAATGAAATCTTCCTGCGGAACCCAGAAGGCGCAGTGCATACTTAGCGAAAATCCCACGCCGTCCTCTATTGACTGATAAATCAGATTATGTTCAAAGTCCTCCGGCCCGCGTCTGAAATAAAGCTTGACAACATCTGTATAAATTTTCTGAAGCTTCATTTTTCCTCCCTTTTCTGGTAATCTATAAATGTAGTAATTTTTGCTATGCTCTTGACTATTTGCGGTAGTCAAGGGCTTTTTACATGTGATCCAGAACCCTTCGGATTTCGCGCCCCACCGTCAGGCGGTCCTGGAATGTGGTCTGTTCCCTGAAGTCTTCCATGTAGGTCTGGACCATTTCGGTGTATATCTCCATCTTCAGAAGGGTAGTTCCTGCCGGCTCATTTTCCGGGTAAGGCTCCAGAATCTCAACCTTCTGCGGAGATACGATTTTGATAAGACCTTTCTTCGCCAGTTTGTGCTTTGTTGCTCTGGCACATCCCGGCGATATGTTCAGCAGTTCCGCCGCCTCATTGTTTGAAATGTGCGGGTCACCGCAGAGAAGGTCATATAACTGCTCCTGTTTAGTTTTCATACTTTCCTCTCCACATTAATCTGGATCACCGCCCCGGGCTGAATGGCGCCGGGGTTTTTGATTTTGTTGTCTTCCATAATCCTGAAAACCAGTTTCTGAAGGTCGTCCTCCGGAAGGGCTACGGTACTGGCTATGTGCCATAATGAGTCGCCCTCCTGGATTCTGTAGCTGTACGTGACTACGTGGTTTGGTTTTACAAGCGAGTAGTCGAAAATCGGCTTATTATTGTAGATTCCGTACACTCCCGCCGTGGTCACTGCGCCGGTCGCCAGCAGTAAGCTGACGTTATCCCAGCGAATTCTTTTCCATATAGGTCTCTTCATTTAGCTCACCTCCTTTCTTCACACAACCTCTCTGATATACTAATTTCAGAAGGGAGGTGAAATTATGCGATTAATTCCGGTAAATTCTTCGAACGTGGCATATATCGGATATGAAAATGGTGTAATAGAAGTTCATTTTCACAATGGTTATGCCTACCGATACCCCAATTGCGATGAAGCCTTGTTTAGCGCCTTTTTGAATGCCAGTTCAAAAGGCTCTTTTGTTCATCGTTTTTTGAAGGGGCGCGGAGAAGTTAGAATCCGTTAATTCCAATCGCTATCAGCGGGAGCATTAATTTCAGAATTAAGCAATTCTGCACCTACGCCTGTGACTATAACCGTGGTCATGGGCGTATAGTGTTTCCGAATGAAATCAATCAACGGCTTAGAAGCCTTCTTTAATTCGCTTTGAAGTTCTTCGTTTGTTTTCTTCATTCGACTCACCTCCTTTCCTTTTCTTCAGCCACTCCTCATATTCCGCCTGATGTTCGAATACGTACTCACGAATGTACTTAAGCAGTTCTTCCATTTCTCACACCTCCTTGTGCTAAAACATTCGAGATAACAGAACGGATTACATCTCTTGAAAAAGAATCTTTCAGTAATGACGTATTGAGAGGTTCTTTTTTCATGCACAGAGCTACCGCGCCGGTTCCATCCAGAACAGACCATTGGGCATTGTCTACGTTGCAGTCTTCCGGGGCGTAAACATTGCTAAATCCAGCATTTCGCAGAATTGTCACCAGAGCACTTTTCCCAAGTCCCAGGCCATAAAAGCTGATGGGTACATTTTTAACTAAGCAAAGGGCCAATATCTGTATCTGCTGTTCTGTAAACCGCGATTTTAAAAACTCTTTAAATTCTTCCATTTTTCACACCTCCTTATTTTTGACACGATATTTCGTGTTTTCAGTGCATAAAAAGATGCTCTAAAGGTAAGGACGTATTGAGTGCGGTCTTTACGGCAATGCACTCATCAAATTTGAATTCAGATTTCCCCTGCATTTTATTTAACAAGGTAGTGTATGAAATCCCAGTTTCCGCTGCCAACACCTTAACATCCCAACCTTTACGAGCGAGCTCAGCCTTAAGATTTCTGTACAATCAGATCACCTCCTTTTCAAAACGATATTTCGTTTTGTTGCAATCAGTATATAACATTTTTTCGTTTTCGTCAACAACTTCTTATTAACTGATGTTGATTTTTCGTTTTCTTATGATACTATGAATATAGGGAGGAGGGGATTTGATTGACTCGAGAAAATTATTTAAAATCTCTTATCAGCGATTTCGGTACCCGAAAGGATTTCGCTAAGAAAATAGGAATGCCCTACTCCACGTTACTTTCAATCTTAAAAAACGTGGGCGGGGCTTCTATGGACAACATCATTAAAATTTGTAATGGCTTGGGAATTACTTCAGACGATTTAGCAGATTTCGATAAGCAAGAAACCACCCCTACCGCGATATACTCATATTTTGATACCGCGATTTCGGCCGGTGCGCTGGAAGCGGTCGACGCTATGGATTCAGCGGTAAGGATTGAGGTTCCAGATGCTATTATGGGGAGATACGCTCGCCATAAGGATATCGTGTTTTTAAAGGTCAATGGCGAATCCATGAACCGAGTCATACCTAACGGCTCGATTATTGCCGTCCAGACAGACATAGAGAAAGAAAGTTTATCAAACGGTGATATAGTAGTTGCCTACACCGCCGAAGGGTACTCGGTGAAGCGACTGTATTTAGACCAGGTAAATCATCGAGCTATCCTTCGGCCAGACAGTACGGACATTTCATTCAGTGATATCGTGGTTGACTGCTCCAGTTATGGAGAATTACACATTTTTGGAAAAGTCGTTATTTATTCCGTTGTGTTATAAATGGAGGGATTCAGATGTTTTGTAATCGGTGCGGAGCTGAAATTGCGGATGGAAGTCGTTTTTGTTCTGCCTGTAGGGCGCCACGTTGCGATTAGTCAAATATTTTTTTGCAATTTAAACATTTTGTTGTCTTATCTCAATTTTTTTAGTATACCGCTGTATATTCTCCAAGATTTTATAGCAAATCAGACATTATTAATTTGCCTGTAAAAATAATAGGCAAAGTTGTAGAACTTAGAGGAAAGTTCTACAACGAAAAAGGAATGGCATTAATTTATGATTTAGCCAATTATATGAATTCTCTCTAAATGCGGAGATAAAAAATATAAAATTTTTTTGAAAGGAGATTTTCAGTATGTTCTGTCCTAAGTGTGGTAGCGAAGTCCAGGGAGGTAGTAAATTCTGTTCATTTTGCGGGGCTCAAATAAGCACTGATTCTTCCGAAGAATCTAAGTTTATATATGAGTTGAACGGAATAAAGTTTGACGCCTTTAAAGTAGCATGGGACACAAAACTTTTCTGTAAGCGTAGCTTCATCCATACCGCAGATACCACTAATGCGCTAAAGAAGTTAACTGGGGCCGGCAGTTGGGCTGCCACAAAAATGGAACGAAAAATGAAGGAAGATGAAGATTTAAAAAACGCCATTTTTGAAAAGGCCAATCGGGAAAAAGCCGCGGCACTTGAGAAAGCCAAAGCTGAAGCAGACATAAGAGATGCTGCAGGCGTACGGTGCCCGAAGTGTTTTTCAAAAAATGTAAGTGTCAGGGAAAAAGGGTTCAGCGTAGGTAAAGCCGCTGCTGGATTAGTATTGACTGGCGGTGTTGGGCTCATTGTAGGATTTCACGGAAGGAAAAAACTGTTTGCGCATTGTTTGAATTGCGGGCATGAATGGGATATATAAAAATAAAAATCCCCCGGCGTATGAATACACCGAGGGTAATGGCGATATTACCAGTATCGCCATTGATATAATCCACCAATCCAAAGGCTGATTACGTCTACATTATAGCATAACCGGCCCTTTATATTAAAAGGAGCGAACTATGAAAAAAGCGGTAATATATGCGCGCTACTCATCTGACAGACAACGCGAGGAATCCATAGAAGGCCAGATTCGTGTCTGTGAAGATTATGCAAGAAAGCATGATCTTAGTATCATCCACATCTACACGGACAGGGCTCTGACAGGACGCACCGATAAAAGGCCGCAATTCCAGATGATGATTAAGGATGCGGCAAAAATGAATTTCGAGATCGTTCTGGTGTATAAACTGAACCGCTTTGCCCGTAACCGGTATGACAGTGCACGGTATAAGCACAAATTAAAAACCTATGGCGTAAAATTGGTATCCGCTATGGAAAACATCGCCGAAGATGCAAGCGGGATTCTGCTGGAGTCTGTAATCGAAGGTATGGCGGAATACTATTCGGCAGAGTTATCCGAAAATGTACTGCGGGGTATGACCGAAAACGTATTGGAAGGCAAATGGCCTGGTGGCGTTCTGCCGTATGGCTACACCCTTGATGCTAATCACCAGTTAGTTTTAGACCCCATACGTTCGGAAGCGGTACGGATTGCCTATCGTCTGCTATTGTCGAACCACAGTAAAAAATATATTCTGAATTATTTAAATGAGAGGCATTACACATCGGTAAATGGTGGAAAAATCAGTTATTCCAACTTGCACTCAATGCTGACAAATGAGCGCTGTACCGGGGCAATGATCTGGCGCGGAATACGTAAAGAAAACGCATTTCCTGCAATCATAGACAAAGACACATTCGATAAAGCGCAGATTATCTTAGAGAGGAGAAAGAGAAATCGTATGAAATCCACTAATTCTGATTTTTTCCTTACCGGAAAATTATTTTGCGGAAAGTGCGGAGCGCGAATGATAGGCACTTCGGGGACATCCAAAGCAAAAAGCACCTATTACTACTACGCCTGCTCTAAGCGCCTTAAAAAGAAATGCGATACAAAGAATATCCGTAAAGACGTCCTTGAAAATGCGGTGTGCAGTGTAACTACACAGATTCTCGCCGATAAGCGTGCCGTAAAAGCCATAGCCAAACAGGCGGTAGAAATACAGAAGAACAAAAAGGATTCCCCGGAGCTTATGGCAATAAAACAGCAGATATCCAAGGACAGCAGAAAACTGCAGAACTGCCAGAAGGCTGTCGAGAACGGCCTTGAATCCTTTACCATAACGAACCGCATAAAGGAACTGGAGAATAATTTAATCAAATTAGAAAAATCACTTCGCCGTCAAACCTTGCTTGAAAAAGGGCCGGAGCTTACTGAAGTGCAGATAACCTTCTTCCTGGAATCCGTGGCAAAGCAAATAAAAAACGCGGATAAGTATAAGCGCATTCTGCTTACTTCCCTTATCCGCAATGTCATAGTCTACGATGATTACATCGAAGTACAATATAATTATAAAGACGAACTCCCCATTCTACGGAATACCGTAAAGATAAAGAGTTCGTCTGAGAACCTTCTGGCGGAGCAGGTGGGATTCGAACCCACGGAACCTTACGGTTCAACTGATTTCGAGTCAGCCCCGTTATGACCACTTCGATACTGCTCCATTATGTTCTGCGGGCAGAAAAAAATCTGTCCATCATTTTCTTTGCCTCTGTTGCCATCACACCGGATTTTACCGTAATCTGATGATTTAATGCTTTTCCATCACAGAGCTTCCATACCGAATGGACAGCTCCATACAATGCATCATCTGCACCGTATACAATGTGATCAATTCTGGAATTAAGCAGTGCGCCGGCGCACATTGGGCATGGCTCTATAGTAACATAAAGAGTACACCCGGTCAAACGCCACCGGTTCAGCCGGGATGCCGCTTTTCGCAGAGCCAGAACCTCCGCATGGGCAGTGGGATCATGGCTCTGTTCCTTTTCATTATGCGCCATAGCCACAACGACCCCATCGTAAACCACTACTGCCCCAATGGGAATTTCGCCTTCGTTATACGCCTTTTCTGCTTCTATCAGGGCCAATTCCATAAATTCTCTGTCTGTCATCCTTCAGTCCTGCTTTTCTATCTCATAAGGCCAGCTTAAGATACCTCCAAAATTGTATACATGCTGGTATCCAAGAGCGGCCAGCCGGGATGCCGCCTTAGCACTTCTTGCCCCACTCCGGCAATACGTGAGTATCGGTACATTAATATTAGGAAGATTCTCCGGCCTGACATTTCCAATGGTTCCCAGTGGAATAATGATTGCCCCCGGCACATGTCCTTCTGCATATTCATCCGGTTCCCGCACATCCACTACCATTACATTTTCTTCTTCCATCATCTTTCTTGCTTCCTGATGTGTAATATTCTTATATGATTCCATAAATGTTCCCCCTTTGCCTGTACATTTCATTATACATGAAATATATTTTGTTTAAAATCATATTAATGTCTTCTGCTCTCTCACTTCTGTATTATTTCCACACTTTTCTACGCCTTGAAAAAGCCTTCTCCCCACGTCTATAATGAGAATATCCATAATTTTCTGTACATTATTGAACAGAGTTTAAAATAAAGGGAATAATTATGACAACAGCTGCTGTTTTTGACATTATAGGCATTATCGCATTTGCCTTTTCTGGTGCCATAGTAGGAATCATAAAGCGAATGGATATTTTCGGAATTACTGTCCTTGCCGTCCTCACAGCCGTTGGCGGTGGAATTCTCCGTGACGTTCTGGTAGGAGTCATTCCCCCTACCACACTGGTTCATCCATACGGATTCATACTATCTATCCTAACTTCCCTGTTTGTATGTTTTCTTTTTGAAACCGTAAGATTCAGTCGGAAGGGAAAACGGATTATTGCCATAGTCTATAATATTTCAGATACGCTGGGACTAGCATCATTTACTGTAACCGGGGCCGTTACCGGCCTCACCTTATACCCGGAAAGTTCGATGATTCTTCCGGTAACTCTCGGACTTATTACCGCCATAGGTGGTGGTATATTCCGAGATATACTGGCACATCGCGTTCCTGTAGTGCTAAAGACTGATTTCTATGCTTTTGCATCCATATTGGGCGGTATACTGATTGTCTGTTTGTGGGAACCACTTGGATCTGTCATCGCCTCCTGGTCCTGCTTCCTGTTTGTCACCCTTCTCCGTGTACTGGCTATCCGTTATGGCTGGCAGCTGCATCACCCGCGGCCTAAACATATTTATTTCAAACTTTAAATTCAGGAGGTTCATCTTGAAAATTATAAAATCTTTATTTTGTGCAGCTACTGCTGCCTGCGCCCTGACCTGCATGTCAGTCTCTGCGCAGACCATACTTCTGGTTCCTCAGGACGATCGTCCGGTAAGCCTTGCCTACACTGTATCCACCGCCGAACGTGCGGGATACAAAGTGCTGACCCCGCCGCAATCCATTCTTTCCGGTTCCAGCTATAAAGGAAATGCGGACAGAGTCTGGAGCTGGGTAGAAGATAATATCTCTAAAGCCGATGCAGCGGTTTTGTCCACTGATACTCTTATTTATGGCGGATTGGTCGATTCCCGTAAGCACAATGAATCTCTGGCTACCCTGCAAAGCAGAGAAAACCGAATCGAACTGCTTCACAAGAACAATCCCAAGATTCCCCTCTATGGATTTGGCACTATTATGCGTTCTCCTTATGCCTCCAATTCCGGCGTAGAACCTTATTATTATGGAACCTATGGCAATAAGATTTACCAAATTTCCATTCTTCAGGATAAACAGGATCAGGGAACTATCACAGATAAGGAGAAAGCACAGCTGATTTCCTTAAAGCAGTCTGTACCGGTAGAATATCTTCAGGACTGGTTCGATCGCCGCAAGGAAAACAATACTATTAATCAGGAATTAATCCGTGATGTAAAAAATAACACTTTCACCTATTTCTGCCTCGGTCATGATGACAGCTCCGAATATTCGCAGTCAGCGATGGAATCCAGATATCTGTCTAAAGAAGCTAAAGGACTGAGTTCCAGAAAGTTTGGCTCTTTCCCCGGTGCCGATCAGCTGGCTCTTCTGCTGATAGCCAGATACCATGTGGACTCTAATAAGCTCCATCCCACCTTTGGTGTCATTTACCCCCTGGGCCGTGGCGAGGAAACGGTTCCCAGCTATGAAAGTCAGCCTATTGGGAAAACCATTAAAAAACACATTGAGGCGGTAAATGGAACCATTACGGATAATTCCAATCCGGATATTATGCTGGCGGTAAACACACCTCTCTTTAACACCAAGGAATCCGGCCGCTTTGAAAACTTCAGCATGAAAAAACAGAGCACCATTGATTTTACCGACAGTATCAAAAAGTATGTTGACAGCGGAATTCCTGTATCCATAGTGGATGTTTATTTTAATAATGGTTCAGATAACACCCTGATGGGACTGTTATCTGAGAATAACCTGCTTTATAAGGTAACTGCCTATAACGGTTGGAATACGGCAAGTAATACTATTGGTTACGCTATTGCACAGGCTATTCTTGCTCCATCTATGAATGAGCAGGGACATAAAGATATGCTGATAGAACAGTATCTCGATAACTGGGCTTACCAGGCTAATGTACGCAAAAATCTGTACCGAATGGAAAGTTCATACCCTGCATCCGGCAACCAGAAGATTTCTCCAGTAATCCGCGAAGAAATGGTAGCTGAACTGCAGGATTTTGCACAGAAGAAAATGGGCCTGGATCCACAGACCGTATATGCAGACTTCCCCTGGGACCGTTTCTTTGAAATTCATGCCTATGTATCGGATACTCCATCTTATGAACATATCCTGACTCTGGCAGAAAAGCAGCGCATAGCGGAAGAAGAAGCAAAAAAGAAAGCAGAAGAAGCCGCTGCCGCACTGGAAAGCAATGAACAGCCTTCTCAGGTTGTTGAAGTTCAGTGGAATTAATCCGCTGCCGCACGCAAAACAATATACAGAACAGAAAAGCACTCCGGTTTCCTGTCAGATATCACCATACATTCTGCACAGGAAACCGGAGTGTTTTGACTTTACAGGACATTGTTTAAAACAGACTCATGAAAACAAAGCCACAAAGAATTCAGTCAGAACCCCTATCAGGGTTTCTATCAGACTAAACTGACAGTTAAAAAAGGACTTCCTAATCTAAATGGAACTCCTTTTTGCTGGCCGGGGCACATTATCAGATAAGAAGAACATCAGCGAAAAAGATACCAAAGGGAAAAGTGCGAATCGTTGTTCCTCTTAAAAGGTTATGATTACCGGCGTATTCTTAATCAAGCTTTGGGACTAATAGAGAAGCCTTGGGGTTCCCAGTCCGATGTCTGACTTCTTATTAATGACCTTTATCTCATCTCCCGTTCCGATACCAAAATCCTCCCTTCTCCACATGAATTAACAAACAGAAAAAATGCAGCCCGTATAAGCTGCATTTTTCTGTCATATAGAGATATATCAGATGGCCTGTTTCCCATCCGGCAGTCCATGCCCATCCCAGGCAATAAACTGCTTATAATCTATACCGAACTGCATCAGAATCTTTCCTATGATGTGATTAATCTGTTTTTCGATGGTATCCGCCCCATTATAGAAGGTCAGCACAGGTGGAACTACCACACACCCATAATCTGCCGCTTCGTGTATATTCCGGAGATGAATACGCCCCATAGGCATTTCCCGTGGTACAATGACCACTTTCCGTCCCTCTTTAAGGCAAACATCCACCGCTCTGAGAAGCAGATTGTCTGCATATCCGCTGACAATTCCGGCTACCGTCTTCATGCTGCATGGAATAACTATCATCCCATCCGTCTAAAATGATCCGCTGGAAACAGATGCTGCCATATTATGGCTGCTGTGCACAACATCTGCCAGTGCCTCTACCTCATGAATGGAAACCTCAGTTTCCAGATATAATCTCTTTCTATATTGCAGTAGCCATACAGCCCCGGTAAAATTAGAATGACTCAAAGCTTTAAGAGATTGCTATACCAATCCTGTATTATGCAGGAGGTTAAATTATTATGAAAATTATACATGCCAGTGCCGGAGACGGACGCTACGCTATCCATATCGATGCTTTTTCAACAGAAGGCAAAGGCTTATGTGCCTTTCTGTATGGCGGCGAAATTCCACATAATGGCGGCACCGTGGTGGCTGTTCCCCGTTTAAAATCTAATGCCGCTCACAATCATGACTTTACCGCAGATATATGGATCAGTGCGGTTCCTCATCATAAGGACACCGAAATTGCTGTTCCTATTGCGAAATTAATGGCAGTTCAGCTCAATGAACCCATTTCCCTGACTGCGGGAATTCATATCGACAAGGCATCCAGAGAAGAAATCAATCTCCTCTGCCATAATTGCAAAGAAGCCGCTCTTCATTTTATTGAAACATACAAAAAAGAGACTGAATCAATCTGAAAATAATATGTGCCCTCCTTACCAGCCCTATGGCAAGGAGGGCATTTTTATCTGCTTTCCCGTAAAATAAGCAATATATAATTTGGCTATCTGCACCAGAAAGGCTCATTCACCACATTCATTGATTGTACTCTGCTCTGCATCTACATGGTTTCCGGTTATCAGCTCTTTTGCATTTTCACAGGAAAACCACTACACTGGAAACAAAAGAAGACAGAAAGGATGTGTTTCTTATGGATACTACCTGTAAGGCGGCAGGACTTTTCCCTCATCCGCCTGTCATGATTCCTGAAATCGGCGGTAATGAGCTTGCCCGTATAGCCCTGACAGTAAAGACAGAAGAACAGGCTATGCAGAAGATGGTATCATCCGGTATGGAAACGGTGATTATCATTTCCCCGCATAATCTCTGTTTCCATGATGGTCCCTCCCTCTTTCTGACCGATTCTATCTCCGGAAATCTTTCCGATTTCGGATATCCCCAGCTTTCTATGACTCTTTCTATAGACCGCATGCTGGCAGAAGCTGTCCTGCAGGAAGCAGCCCCACTGATTCCTCTGCACCGGGTGGACGAAGAGGAGGCCCGCCGGTACAACCGCACTCTCACCATAGACTGGGGTACTTTTGTTCCTATGTACTATCTGCAGAAAGCAGGATTTAAAGGACAAGCTGTCATGCTTTCCCCCTGTTTTTCCAATTATGAAATAAACGAAATTCTCGGTACCATAGTGGAACGCACCGCTGCCAGACTGGGGCGGAAGATTGGAGTCATCGCTTCCGGTGACCTCTCTCACCGGCTGACTCCGGAGTCTCCTAACGGTTATACGGAGAAGGGAATACTTTTCGACAAAGCAGTCATGGATGCCCTGAGAAGACGGGATAAAACTCCTCTCACTTCCATGACTCCGGAGTTCATTGATGAAATTGCCATGTGCGGCCTGCCTTCTGTTTATTTTCTCTTCGGAATTCTGGGCCAAAGAAAAGCGGACATGCCCTGTTTCTCCCATGAAGGTCCTTTTGGCGTCGGATATGGAATCTGCCTTTATCTTCCCCACGAAGAAGATGAAAAAGAACCAGCCCATGATGTACGTGTAAAGCTGGCCCGCGAAAGTATACGTTACTTCCTGGAACACGGAACCATTATGGATACTCCGTCCCCGCTTGCACCAGATCTGGAAAAAAGGGCCGGTGCCTTTGTATCTCTCCACAAGTACGGCGCCCTCAGAGGCTGTATTGGAACTTTCCTTCCCTGCTATAAAAACACAGCAGAAGAAATCATCCATAATGCCAGAGCGGCTGCCATGAACGACCCCAGATTTCCTTCTCTCACTGCACATGAGTTGGACGATTTAGACATTTCTGTCGACATTCTCAGCTCTCCCGAGCCGGCTGCAATTACAGACCTTAATGTCAAAAAATACGGCATCATTGTAGAAAACGGGAACCGTCGCGGCCTTCTTCTTCCTGCTCTTGACGGCGTTAACTCACCAGAACAGCAAATAAACATCGCAAGAAGAAAAGCTGGCATAAGAAACGATGAACCGATAAAACTCTATCGATTCACCGTAAAGAGATACTTTTAATAACCGGTTATTCATCAGGAGATAACTATGGAATCAAATTTATATGATAAGAAAGAAAATGGCGTCTGCATCTGCCGCGTCTGTCCACGGCAATGCCGCATTCTTCCTTCTCGCAAAGGATGGTGTCGCACACGGTGGAATGATCATGGCATGCTGAAAACATTGACCTATGGCCTCATTACATCTGCTGCTCTGGATCCTATAGAAAAGAAACCTCTGGCCTGGTTTCACCCCGGAAGCCGCATCCTTTCCCTGGGGAGTTGGGGATGCAATATGAACTGCACTTTCTGCCAGAATTTTGAAATTTCACAGAAAGAAGCAGAAAGCAGGAAACTCTCTCCTGAAAAAATACTACGTCTGGCCCAATCCCTTACTGTGGAGGGAAACATCGGGGTCGCCTGGACGTACAATGAACCTTCCCTTTCTCTTGAATTCATACGGGATACAGCTCCTCTCATCAAAAAGGCAGGGATGGTTAATGTAATGGTTTCTAACGGTTTTATCAGCAGTGAAGCACTGGATATCCTTCTCCCTCTCATAGACGCATGGAATATCGACCTGAAAGGCTGGGACCCAGAGTTCTACAGAAATATCTGTGGTGCTGCCAGAAAACCTGTGTTGGAAACCATCCAACGCACTGTCGGGAAATCGCATGTAGAACTCACCAATCTTGTAATTCCCGGAAAAAACGATGACCCTGCCACTTTTGAAGAAATGGTGAAATGGATCCGTTCCCTGAATCAGGATATACCTCTTCATATTACCCGTTTCTTCCCCTGCTGGCACTTAACCGATTGTCCACCCACACCGCCTTCCACCCTGGTATCTCTTGGGCAGATAGCACGAAAATACCTATCTCATGTTAAAATAGGAAATGTATCCGAAGAAGATCTGGACGAATACCAATGGGTAAATCAATAAAGCATTAATACCAGAAAAGATGAGCTGAATCCTGAACGTTCAACTTTCAAACCGGTTGATTATCTTTTAAAGGAGGAATTCTTATGCTTCCCAAAATCCCATCTAAAATCATTGAAAATGCCAACGGCGGTAAGGGTCGCATTATTCTCCAGCCTATCGCTATCCCGGACGCTTTAAAAAATAAATGCCGTCTCTACGTGAAAGCTACATTGGAAAAAGGCTGTTCCATGGGTGTACACCAGCACAATGGTGATAGAGAAATCTACTACATCCTTTCTGGACATGGTCTCTACACTGATAACGATATAACCTACGAAGTAAATCCCGGTGATGCCATGTTTTGTGAAAATGGAAACCGGCATGGCCTGGAAAATATCGGGAACGAAGACCTGGTGTTCATGGGCCTTGTTATTTACGACAATTGATATGCATACAAAAAGCAGCGCACCAAAGCGCTGCTTTTTTATTGCCAGGAATCTGTTTTTTCTCTCAGTGGTTATTCACTGATGGCAAGATGTGTATTTCTCTCATCCAGAATATGGGCGGTTGTGGAAATACCAAAACATTTCCATAATCCATTGACCAATGCTTTTGCCACATTATCTGCCGTCTCATAAGGCAGATCCCCCAGAATTTCCGATACAAAGAATACATTCCTGGTCTGTTTATTCAGCAATTCAACTGCCAGCCGCAATTTCAATATGGGGATCCTCCGGATTTCCTGTTTTAAGGTCTGAAAACGTACAGCTTCCGGAGGGTGGAAATCTCGGGAAACTGTACCCTCCCGGCTTCCTAAGCAAGTACTTTCGGCCCCATTTGGTAAATCGAGTCGATTTTGCCCCATCTATAACTTCAGCTCGGATAACCCCGGCGCCAGCCGTAGCCTGCCTACAGGCTGACACCGCAGTTATCCGACTTCAGCCATATCTGTGACAAACTAGCCTCAATTTTCAAAAATCGGAGGCGATTTCAGCCCGCCTGCTGCTTCACTGCTGGTAAATCCAATGCCAAGCGTAACCTTTTACAGCCCGTCACCGGATTTACCAGCGTTCAGCGCATGCAGACTAAACTCACTCCGATTTTCGCAAATGGGTGCGTTTAACGTTTATCCAACAACTCACGGTTACGGAAGTTAAGCTTGTATTTCCTCACATAGCATGCTAACCCAGAAGCGGTCTGGGAGGACAGAAGCAAACACAACTGTAAAAGTGCATGACTACCAGTGCAAGAACAGAGATGCAAATACATAGGGATTTACTTTAAGATTATCAGGCTACAGATAGAGAACATCGGCACGCTTCCCTATATTCTCACATAGAGGATTCTACTTTCCACCAGCCGCCGGCTGGTCCCCCTTTCTCTCCAGAACGGAAAACGTTTTGCAAGCTTTCCATTTGTTAGCTTCTGCATCCTTTCCTGCAAAGGGGAGCGTTTAACGTTCATCTCTTAATGGCGTCATTCGGTACAGGCTCAGAACCCCAGCGTACAAAGTACAGCTGAGAAACTGAGCTGTACCTTTTCCTTGCCAGATCAAAAGCCTGCCTCGAATTTCCCCTCACACCTATATCCATGCCAATTGGTGTATATTACGCTATGTGCACATATAGAAAGTACTTGGCAAATGCATATGTCCTCATAACCAATTCAGCACTATGAACCTCTTAGCGGCCTGGGAGGATAGGCACGAAGACAATAGCTTGTCTTCGTGAGCTGCACTCCTTAACGGTCTCAAAACCTGTAAGGTTTCTATATTAAGAAGGTGCAGCTGGGACGTTAAATTATCCATATAATGGTCTGAAAAAGTACAGCTTCCGGAAGGTGGAAACTTCGGGAAGCTGTACCCTCCCAGGCCGTTCCAGGCAAGTACTTTCGGCCCCATTTGGTAAATCGAGTCAATTTTGCCCCATCTATGACTTCAGCTCGGATAACCCCGGCGCCAGCCGTAGCCTACCTACAGGCTGACACCGGAGTTATCCGGCTTCAGCCATATCTGAGACAAACTAGCCTCAATTTCCCTAAATGGGAATGTCTTGCGTTCCTTCCCACATCTCACGGTTAGAAGTTAAGCTCACTATTAGCTAACACCTCTATGCTTCTGCGACCTGGGAGGATTTATGCAACAAAAAAAGCACCTCTTACGAGATGCTTATCTTGTTCAGCAGCTTCCTATCCTCCCAGGCCGCTTCCAGCCAAGTACTTTCGGCGTTTGTGAGCTTAACTTCCGTGTTCGGCATGGGAACGGGTGTATCCTCACAGCTATTGCCACCATATCTGAAGGTTGTTCCTTCAAAACTATATAGAAGTATCACTGAAGCTCTTAGCCTTAGTCGCGTTGTGAAATCTTA